>Ga0070681_10007914_pt1 | contig 10400 bp, 8 predicted proteins | sample KBSC83BmetaG_FD_65650 | JGI IMG/M metagenome (GOLD analysis project Ga0070681, IMG submission 65650) | Corn rhizosphere microbial communities from Kellogg Biological Station, Michigan, USA - KBS C8-3B metaG | ecosystem: Host-associated > Plants > Roots > Rhizosphere | place: USA: Michigan...
GACTTCCGTGGGTCTGGTAATTTAATCCGGATGCCGAAATGCCACGCCATCATCATCTGCGCGATTCTCGCCACGGCCTTTCCCCTCGCCAGTCTTTCAGCGCAAACCGCCGTTGTGGAAGGTACCGTTCGCGATTCGGCTGCGGCGGTAGTTGCCAACGCCTCGGTAACCCTGCAAGCCGGTGCTTATAATGCGAGCACCGTTACCGACAACAGCGGACACTTCAGCTTTGCGTCCGTGCCCGCGCGGTCCGGGTCCATAGAAGTCCGCTCCCCGGGATTCGCTCCCGCCCAGCGCTCCTGGGCTGCCACCCCCCAGGCTGTCGTCGACATCGTGCTCGAACCCGCCTCGGCCAGCGAACAGGTGACGGTTTCTGCAACTCGCACTGCCATTCGCCTTTCGGATGCTCCCGGCAGCACTGTCCTGCTCTCTCAACAAGATGTCATCTCCAACCCCGCCCTCCGCGTCGATGACGTCCTCCGCCAGGTGCCCGGCTTCTCTCTCTTCCGCCGCTCCGACAGCCGCACCGCGAACGCCTCCAATCAAGGCGTCTCCCTGCGCGGCCTCGGAGGCACCGCCGCGAGCCGTGCCCTGGTGCTCGAAGATGGCTTTCCCCTGGTCGATGCATTCGGAGGCTGGGTCTATTGGGATCGTGTTCCTCGCGAGTCCATCTCTAATGTCGAGGTTTTTCGCGGAGGCGCTTCCAACCTCTATGGCAATGACGCCTTAGGTGGCGTCGTGCAGTTCCTGACCCGCCGGCCGCAACGTCCGGCATTCAGCCTCGAAACTTCCTATGGCAACGAGCAGAGTCCCGACCTGTCTTTCTGGACCGGCACACGCATTCACCGATGGGATCTCTCGCTCGCCTCCGAGTTGTTCCGCACCAACGGCTTTATTCTCGTTCCAACTTCGCAGCGGGGCATCGTCGACACTCCCGCCAACTCGAGAGACGCTTCGCTGGAATTGACCATCGGCCATCAGATCGGAGACAAAGGTCGAGTCTTTGCTCGTGGAAGTTTCTATACCGAATTTCGTCACAACGGCACGGTGATCCAAACCAATGACACGAGAATGGGCGAAGGCGCCCTCGGCTACGATCAGCAATTCGGCAACGACTCTTTCATGGTCCGTGCCTACGGCCAGGTGCAAGGATACGACCAGCGTTTTTCTTCGATCGCTCCCGACCGCAACAGCGAATCCCTCACCAACTTGCAGTACGTCCCTGAACAAGTCGTCGGGGGCGCCACACAGTGGACGCATCTGCTGGGAAAGCATCAGACGCTGGTCGCCGGAGCCGACCTGATGGAAGTCATGGGTGCCAGCGATGAACAACTGTTTACCGCCGGCACTCACACCCGTAACAACGCTTCAGGCGGACGTCAAAGCATACTTGGCTTCTTCGGCGAGGACCTGATTCGCTGGAACAACTGGACAGTCATCGTGGCCGCCCGAGTGGATGACTGGAACAATTTCCGCGCCAGTTCCATATGCACTCCCATTGACGGCGAGTGCACCGCCCCCAGCGTCCTCTATCCAGCCCGCAGTGATCTCGCGTTCAGCCCGCGTGCTTCCGTGCTTCGAACTGTCAACCGCAACGTCTCGCTGACCGCGTCCATGTACCGGGCGTTCCGCGCTCCCACTCTCAACGAACTCTACCGCAGCTTCCGCTTGGCGAATGTCCTCACGCTCAACAACCCGTACCTCAATGCCGAGCGCCTCACTGGAGCCGAGGCCGGGGTAAACGTCACCGCTCTCGATCGTAAGCTAGATCTCCGCGGAACATTCTTCTGGAGCGATCTGGTCGATCCAGTGGAGAATGTCACTCTTGATCCAGCGTCCTCGCCGGTCCTCCGCCAGAAGCAGAATCTCGGCCGCCTTCGCTCCCGCGGACTCGAGCTCGACACCTTCGTTCACGTTTCCCGGGACATCCAGATTTCCGCCGGCTACGAGTTCACTGATGCTACGGTGGTGAACTACACCGTTCCGGCCGGCGCAATCTCTCTGCTCGGCAAGCAAGTGGCGCAAGTTCCACGCAACGTGTTTACCTGGCAAGCCCGGTATTGGAATCCCTCACGGCTTCTGCTGAGCGTTCAAGGACGCTTCATTGGAAACCAGTTCGACGATGATCAGAACAAATATCCGCTCGGCCGCGCCTACACCATGGACCTGCAGATCGGGCGCAATCTCAGTCGTAATGTGGAGCTGTTCGCCGCCGCAGAGAATATCCTCAACCAGCGCTACAACGTGGCCAACACGCCCTTCAACGGAATCTCGCTGCTAAACCTGGGTCCGCCGATGCTCTACCGCCTTGGTCTGCGGCTGGATTTTCCTCCGGACGTTCGATGACAAGCTCTTCACGCTCGCCCTCCGTGGAACGCAAGACTCAGTCCGAACCACCAGAGGCGAGCAGACGCGGCCACAAGAAACATCGACAGGTTATGACCGTGAAGCAAGCGCGCAAAGCCGATCGCCGCGTGAAGATATCGGCATTGGGGCAAGAGTGCGCAACGTCTCGTGATTAGTCCGCTACTCTGTAATCAGCTGCTACTGTAATTTCCGTTTCGCCCTGATCGCATGGCGTTTCAACGCCACTTCGATGGTGGAGTGCAGTTCTCGTTTGAGGAACGGCTTCAGTATGAATCCATCATGATCAGTCTTGTTGGCCCGTTCCACTGTCCGTCGGTCCGAGTGGGCAGTCAGATAAACAATGGGGACATCGACCTGCTCTCGAATTTCCCGCGCGGCTTGCACGCCATCCTTGTCGCCGCTGAGCCGTATGTCCATTAGAACCAGGTCGGGCGTCTCTCTCGTCGCGATCTCAACCCCTTCCTCACCCGAGCTGACTGCTGCGATTACGATAAAGCCAAGCCGCAAAAGTCGCTCCCGAAGTTCTTCGGCAATCAGAGCTTCGTCCTCGACGATCAGAGCACGTGGCACCGTGGGGATTGATTCAGCATGCATTCTGATGCACCTCGAAGTGCAAATGCGCAGCGGTGCCCGGATCAGATCTTACGAGTTCAAACGAGCCGTGAATCTGCTGCGTCAACAACCGCACCAACTTCAGTCCGAGCGATTGGTTTGTTTGGAAATCCAGACCATCCGGAATGCCGATCCCACTATCCTGAACGCAGAGAGTATATCTCCCGCCAGCATCGCCGCGCAGCGTTAGCTTGATCTCGCCCTCGGTACCCTCGGGAAAGCCATGCTTGAATGCATTTGAAACGAGCTCATTCAGTATCAACCCGCAAGGTACGGCCAAATCAGCGCCCATCGTCACGGGTTCCAGTTCCGTCTTCAAACGCACGGCGCTTCCATGGGACGCCAGGATATCTTCGGCGAGATTTCGAGCATATTCAGCAAAGTCGATGCGGGCCAGGTTCTCCGCCCCGTACAGGCTTTCATGAACCATCGCCATCGAATGTACCCGGTTCTGCATGTCGCGAAAAATCTCGGCGGTCTCCTCCTGGGTTGAATGGATAGACTCCAGATAGAAGAGACTGCAGATGACCGCCAAATTGTTCTTGACCCGGTGATGAACTTCCTGCAACAGCCCGTCCTTGCGTTCCTCGCTCGCGCGCAGTTCGGCCGTCCTTTGTTCGGTTGCCTTGGCTTGCCGTATGAGGTCGAAAACGTGTGGAACGGTGAAGGGAAGCACCGCTGCCGTGGTGAGCGAAACGGCTGCGGTGAAAAGCTTGACTGCGGCAGCTAAGACATACACCGGAACCCAAACCGTTACGCCTTCCACCAAATGGGTTCCGCCACAGCCCAGTATGAAAAGTCCAAATGCGAGAAACATCCAGTGATAAGGAATATCCCAGCGTCCCTTGTAGCCTAGATATCCGAGCGTAACGGAGATGGCAAAATACGAAATTGCGATGAGCGAATCTGCGATTACGTGCGTCCACACCAAGGCTGGATTTCTCAAATAGCAATAGGCGTGCGGTAAGAAATTGGCGCTCAGCAGCCAACTCCATGTCCTCGGCCAGACAACCAAGATTATGGCGCTGAACGATCCACCCAGCGCGATGACAAAAAGCTGATTCTTCAGGAAGCGCGAAGGTACAAAAGAGGCAGAACTCGCGGTGAGCAGTGACATTGGGCCTCTGTTCTAGGAAGGGTGCGTCCAAAACGCGCTGCGATGTTGGAGCTCATAACCCTACTTCAGGGGTTTGGCCATAGAACAGCACTTCCTTATCGGTCATTCCTGACTATCGACCATGGGTCCTGCTATTCCTCAAACATCGGCACCTGCCGCTGATCCAGCGCCGTGCGTTTCCTTCGCGTCGCGCCGATCACTGCCAGCACCGTCAGCGACTCCAATGCGGTCCGGGGTACAAAGATTCTCTGCGTGTTTGACCTCTGATCTGGAGGGTTCACCAGAAATCCCTCTGGCGTAGTCTGTGTCAAATCCGCGGGCATCAATCCTTCCAGCACTTCGCTATCCTTGAAGCGCAGTCGCACCCACAATCCTTCGGACCGGGGGCGCGAAGTGAAGGTCTTGCGGGTGAGGGATTCCGAATCCCCAAACTCCCGTACGAAGTAAACGCCCTTGATCTCCCGGAGGTCCATCGCGATCACCGTGCCGGCAGTGTTCAACAGTTCGAGCTTGCCTTCATGTACGAAATTCGCCGGAGACACGTATCCCGACACCGAATCCCGGTCCATCTTCCGGACAATCACTTTCTTATGAGTAGAAGGCATGGGATACACGCGACCAGTGGCCAGTCGCGTGTCGATTCTCGCACTTTTCCCGGCAAAACTCCCGGAATCCGCCTTGGCAGTAGCCAAAATGTAAACGTTGTGTTATTTTCTTGTGCTTGCCGCAGAGTTTCCGCTTCGTCTAAGTCTCGTGTATTTAGCCACTTGCATCCCCGTGGCTCGGCCCTGCTTTAGCGGTCTCATAAGGGCTGTGGAAATCCTGTGGAAAGTACGGCTCGTCGGCCCCGCATTCCCGGCCCGGCGAGTCGCCTAACGCGAATGGCTGATTACATTTACACCATGGAAATCCGGCTGACGCCGGACCAACTCAAAGGCGTCGGACTGGTTCAGGACGTTGCCCGCGCTGCAGGCATGAATCTTTACCTTACCGGCGGCGCCATCCGCGACATCATCAGCGGATTCACCATCCGCGACCTCGATTTCACTGTCCAGGGCAACCCCCTCAAGCTGCAAAAAGATTTGGAGAAGGCCGGCGCCAAAATTACCGCCGTCGAGGAAGACATTCGCACCATCTTCCTCTCGCTTCCCGGCAACGCCCGCGCCGAAGTCAGCATGGCGCGCACCGAACGCTTCGAGAAGACCGGCAAGCCTCCTATTGTCATGCCGGCCACCATTCATGACGATCTCCGCCGCCGCGACTTCAGTGTTAACGCCATGGCGCTCTCGCTCAATGACGGATCGCGCGGCCTGCTGCTCGATCCCTTCAACGGCGTCGCTGACATCGAAGCCAAGCTGATCCGCATCCTGCACAACTATTCCTTCCTGGAAGATCCCTCGCGTCTGATTCGCGCTACCCGCTTCTCCGCCCGTTTCCACTGGCCGCTGGAGGAACGCACTCAGGCCCGCTACGACGCTGCCAAGGAAGGCAAATACATCGACCACATCCTGCGCAGTTCCATTGGCCACGAAATCGCTGCCCTCGCCCATGAAGACGATCCGCTCAACGTCGTCAAGATGCTGGAGAAGGAAGGCTGGCTGCAGGTGCTTCACGAGCGCTGGACTACCGCCAAGGCCGACCTCAACGGCCTCAGCGCGCTGATGAAAACTCGCCAGCAGATGCTCGATCTGGGATACACACCCGATGCTGGACCTGCCGTCATGTATTTCCTGACCGGGCACTTCTCAGATAAGGACATCGCCGAAATTCAGAAGATGATTCCGCGCAAGGATCTGGTCGAAGCCTGGCGCGATATCGAAGACCACGCCAAAGAGTTGGCGAAGCGCCTGAGCGGCAAAGAGGCCGCTACCCCATCGCGTACCTGGCAGTTGCTTTCGTCCGCGCGCCCGGAGATGGTGCTGTTCCTGGCGGTCACGGCCAAGCAGCAGGCAGTGGAGCAGAAGATCAAGAATTATCTGACCAAGTGGCGGCAGATCCAGCAGAAGATTCCGCTTCCTGAAATGACGGAACTGCTCATCACTCCGCAATTGCCGGAGTATCCAAGAATTGCGCACGATGTCTTCATGCTGTTGCTGGACGGCAAGCTGCGCTCGCGCACCGAGACCCTGAAATTTCTCAAGCCATTGGCGCCGCCACCGCCGCCACCGCCTCCTGCTCCCCGCCGTGGACGCGCCGCCAAAGCCGCTGCTGAGGCCGCTGCAGCCGCGACCGCTGCCCAGAACGCGGCGAAAACCACCGCCAAACCTGCACCAAAAGGCAAGAAGGGAAAGGCCGCAGTAGTGGCCGCCCCGGCACCCCCGGTGCCCGCCGCGCCAGCCCCGCCACCGAAGCCGCAGCCCAAGCCGAAAGCGCTCCCAAAATCGGCAGCCAAGAAGCCAGCCAAACCTGCTCCCAAGCACGCCAAAAAAGGCAAGAAGCATTAGGGGGACAGCCCCTTGCTGTGCAGGTAGAGGGAACTGTCGCCGAGTTCGCCCAAACAAAAATCAGAAGCAATCTCCGGAAATCGTCCTATAATGGCCGGGTATGCGCCCTTTGGTTTCCATCGCGGCGTTCGCACTTTTCTTCACCGTGCCCCTTTGCGCGCAACGCGGCGGAGGCCACGCCGCGGGGTTTGGCGGAGCCCGCGGCTTCAGCGGCGCTCATATGGGTGGCGGCCATTTGTCCGGCGGAATGCACTCGGGGTTTTCTGGCGGCGCTCACAGATCCAATTTTTCCGGAAACGGATTCCGTGGCAACCGCTTCAGCAACTGTTTTGGCGCGTTCTGCGGCCACCCTGGCTTAGACTCCTCATCGTGGGGCGGTGGTCATTTCAATGTTCGACGACGTGGCAATCAGTTTTCCAATTGCTTCGGCGCGTTTTGCGGACACGACAACTTCACCTCTCATTGGGGTCGCAATCGCGGAGGCTGGGGGTGGGGATGGGGATGGAGCTACTACGATCCCTGGCTGTGGAGTTCGTGGGACTACGACGATTACAGGTTCGATCGCGACTACTACCGCGAGCGTGCCCTCGCCGAGCAGTGGAACGAACAACAATTGGCAGAATCTCGCATGCTTCAGGAAGAAGCTGACCGCGATGAGAATTCCTACGCCCATCATTCCTCTTCCCGCAACGCCCAGCCTGAAAACGACCAGCAACAATCCACCGCAGTATCTCCGCCCACGGTGCTGATCTTCCGCGACCGGCACCAGAAAGAAGTCACCAACTACGCTATCGTGGGACAAAATCTGTTGGACCTCACCCCCCAGCATCACGAAAAGATTCCGCTCGCGAACCTGGATCTGCCCGCGACCGCAAGAGCCAACGATGATCGAGGTGTCACCTTCCATGTTCCCGGCTACCAGGAAGGCCAGTAGAGCCTCTCTAGGTCATTCCACTCACCGCATCCCACGCCCGTTCGCTGCATCCAAGAGTGCATTGGCCCCACAAGCATATCTTTTCAGCCTAGGGCCTAGTACATTGAAATCAAGCATTTAGGCCACGATCGAATACCCTGGGGGAACCTCGCGCTACACCCGTACCTCGCAGGGAGAACCGTTGCTTGAATGCTAGAATGCTTAGAACCCCAATATGCCTCTAAAAACACTGTTCCTCAATCCTCCCTCTTTTGAGAATTTCGACGGCGGCGCTGGCTCTCGTTGGCCCGCCACTCGCGAAATCGAAAGCTTTTGGTATCCGGTTTGGCTGGCTTATCCAGCGGGAATGCTGGAAGGTGCCCGCTTGCTGGATGCGCCTTCCCATCACGTTTCGGGGGAAGAGACGATCAACATTGCGCGAGGGTATGAGTTTCTTGTGCTCTTTACTTCCACTCCCGGCTTTCCCGGGGATATGCGCCTGGCAAAGGCCGTCAAGGCTGCCAACCCTTCCATCAAGATTGCCTTTGTCGGACCGCACGTTTCCGTGCTGCCTGAGAAATCCTTGCGGGAATGTCCTGAGATTGATTTCATTTGCCGTAAAGAATTCGACTTCGCGGTCGTCGATTACGCCAAAGGCAAGCCTCTGGACCAGATTCCCGGGGTCTCATATTTGAAGGATGGCAAGATCGTCCACAATCCCGATGCTCCCCAGATTCAGGACCTGGACTCGCTGCCCCACGTCACGGAGGTATACAAGCGCGATCTGGATGTCACCAGGTACAACGTGCCTTTCCTGCTGAATCCGTACGTGTCGCTTTACACCACCCGCGGCTGTCCGGCTCAGTGCACCTTCTGCTTGTGGCCGCAGACGTTGAGTGGACACCCCTGGCGCAAGCGCTCCAACGATGACGTTGCCCGCGAAATGGCCAAGGCCAAAGAGTTCTGGCCCAATGTGAAAGAATTTTTCTTCGACGACGATACCTTCAACATTCAGAAGGCACGCACCATTGAACTCTGCGCCAAACTCAAGCCGCTCGGATTGACCTGGTCCTGTACGTCACGCGTGACCACGGACTTCGAAACCTTGAAGGCCATGAAGGAAGCGGGCTGCCGTCTTCTCATTGTCGGCTACGAATCGGGCGACCCGCAGATCCTGAAGAACATCAAAAAAGGTGCGACCATTGAGCGCGCACGCCAGTTCACCAAGGACTGCCACAAACTTGGACTGATCATTCACGGCGACTTCATCATGGGTTTGCCCGGCGAGACCCGCGAGACCATCAACAACACCATTGCCTTCGCCAAGGAACTGGATGTCGAAACCATCCAGGTTTCGGTGGCGCACGCCTATCCCGGAACCGAACTCTACGACTATGCCGTGAAGAACGGCTTCATCGTCGGCGACAACAAGATGGTCGACGAGGGCGGACATCAGCTCGCCCACATCCAGTATCCCGGGCTTCCGGCGGATGAAATCCTCTCCGCGGTACACCGCTTTTACGACGAATATTATTTCCGGCCTAAAGCTGTGTTCCGCATTCTGAAAAAGGCTGCTTTTGACAGCCATGAACGCAAGCGCCTTTACGGTGAGGCCAAGACATTCCTGAAGCTCCGCTCCCAGCGCAACAAATTGGTCAAGAAGCATGCCAAAGAGGCTGCGGCAGGCCAACCACCGGCCGGCCCCACTACCGCCACTCGTCCGGCAGACGCTGTTGGGATGACGGATTAGGAACGAGTTCCCGGTTCCCAAGTGCGGTATCTAAGCCGAAGGTTTTCACTGAGAACTGGGAACTGACAACTGAGAACTGCGTTTGACCTTTCGCAAGTATCTAGTGTTGGCCGGGGTGACCGTCTTCGCGGCGGCCGGCGATTCCATGCTGTCGCAGGGCATGAAGCAAGTCGGCAACATCTCCTTTCAAAATATTGGCAGCCTCCTTTTGGCAGTGACCAATCCCTGGGTCGCCATCGGCATCGTTCTACTTCTTGCCTTTTTCGCTTCTTACATGAACGCGCTTTCCTGGGCCGATCTCACCTATGTGCTGCCCGCATCTTCGCTGGGATACGTTTTGCTGGCCTTGGTGGCTCGCTTCGCACTGCACGAGCAGGTCAGTCCGTTACGATGGGCAGGGATTGCGCTAATTTCCGGCGGCGTGGGCTTTGTGGCTGGAGGCCCCTCTGTAACCCATCATCCGGATGTGGGCTCTGCGTCTTCCGCTCGCGATCCAGGCGCCACTTCGGGCAATGCCGGTGCAGGCCCGCAGAAACAGCAGCAGGTGCGCCTCGCCACCGGAGGCAAGCCGTGAGGCATCTCTACACCTGGTGTGGGATTTTGCTGGTGGTGTCGTTCTCCGTGGTGGGCGATGTGACCATGTCACGCGCGATGAAGCAGGTCGGTGATCTTCACGCGTTGCGACGACGCTTCGGAATCGGCACCGTCGTTTGCCGCATTTTCTCGAATTCCACGTTCTTTGTTGCCGTGGCTGCGATGGCGCTTTCTTTCTTCAGCCTGCTGTTCTCTCTCTCCTGGGGAGACGTGAGCCTGGTCGGCCCGGCGGCCGCTTCACTCACCTTCATCGGCAATGCCTTCGCCGCGAAACTCTTCCTGCGCGAAAAAGTGGATCGCCGCCGCTGGATGGCCGCCTTGCTGGTGGCTGGCGGAGTGGCCCTCCTCGCGGGCTAGTTCTCCATTGAAGTAGGGGCTTGTGCTCGGCTTATGCGCTGCTGGTTCTGTTCCAGGAGTTCGTTCAATTCGATCACTAGCTCGTCGAATGTTTGAGGGGCATGCTCGACCTGGATTCGCTCGCAGAGATACCCGAGTCGATCTCGTTCTTCGACGGTCATCGCGCGGCCTCCTAACGTGGATCGAAATCTTGGCACAGGGTTCAGGACCTGTCTGTCGGGGTAATTACTAAAAGAGCCCGGGCCG
>Ga0070681_10007915_pt1 | contig 10400 bp, 14 predicted proteins | sample KBSC83BmetaG_FD_65650 | JGI IMG/M metagenome (GOLD analysis project Ga0070681, IMG submission 65650) | Corn rhizosphere microbial communities from Kellogg Biological Station, Michigan, USA - KBS C8-3B metaG | ecosystem: Host-associated > Plants > Roots > Rhizosphere | place: USA: Michigan...
CCGGAATCGGGCAACGTTAGCCGTTCGAGATCGCATCGTAGCGAATACGTGGGAGGGAACTTGTGACTGGAACTGTGGCGACCAGTCCGGCGGGAGCTAAGCGGGCACCCTGGCTCAACCCGAAGCTGATCGTGGTTGCCGTGGTGATTTTCGCTGCCATCGCATATCTGATCTATAACGCGGTGGAAAGCTCCGCAGCCTCGTATTTCGTCACCGTCGGCGAATTGCAAGCCAAAGCCGCCACCATGGACGGTCAGCATGTTCAGGTCGGTGGCGACGTGCAACCCGGTTCGATCGTCAAGGGGAATCCCGGCGATCCGATTTCGTTTGTCCTGACCGATGGCACCAAGACAATGCCGGTCTCGTATAGTGGCGTGCTGCCGGATATCTTCTCAGATAAGGTCCAGGTGGTTGTCGAGGGGACGTATCACGCCAACGGGACATTCGCGGCAACGACGTTGCTGACGAAATGCCCGTCGAAATTTAGCGCGGCGACCACGACAAGCGGTTAGAGAGGATCTGCGGTGGCTCAGCTTGGTTCCGGAGCGCTGATTGTCGCGTTTGCGCTGGCTCTCTATGGAATCGTCGTCTCGGTCATCGGTGCCAGGCGACATGCCACGGAGTTGGTCAACAGCGGTCTGCGCGCCGTCTGGGGCGTGACTGCACTCATCATCGTCGCGGTGGCGGCGCTGGCGACCGCGTTCCTCACGCACAATTTCCAGCTTGCATATGTCGCCGGTCGTTCGAGCCGTGACATGCCGCTTCACTACGTGCTGGCGGCGTTCTACGGCGGCCAGGAGGGTAGTCTACTCTACTGGTCGATGATTGCCGGAATCATCTCATCGATCGCGATCTTCCTTCACCGCAAGCGCGATCGTGATCTGATCCCGTATGTCGCGGCGACGGTGCTTTCGACCGAACTCTTCTTCCTCTTCATGCTGGTCTTCATCAGCAGTCCGTTTACGCTGTTACCGGTCGCGCCGCTCGATGGCGCAGGGCTCAATCCGCTTCTGCGCGATCCCGGCATGATGATGCACCCGCCGTTCCTGCTCGGCGGCTTCGCCAGCTTCACAGTCCCGTTCGGCTTCGCGATGTCGGCGATGATCACCGGACGGCTCGGCGACGGTTGGATTCGCGCCATTCGGCGCTGGGCGCTGGTTGCCTGGGGCATTCTCGGCATCGGCCTGCTTCTCGGTGCCTGGTGGGCTTATCACGTTCTTGGCTGGGGCGGCTACTGGGGCTGGGATCCGGTCGAAAACGTCGCATTGCTGCCGTGGCTCGTCGCGACCGCTTTCATCCACTCGATCATTGTTCAAGAACGGCGCGGCATGCTGAAGGTTTGGAACATGTCGCTGATCGTCGGCGGCTATATCCTGGCGGTCTTCGCGACCTTCACTGTGCGCAGCGGCCTGATCCAATCGGTCCACACCTTCGCGACCTCATCGATTGGCACCTATTTCCTTAGCTATCTGGCCATCGTTATTGTCGTTTCGATCGGATTGCTCGCCTATCGCGTCAAGGGCTTGCGTGCCGAACGCGCGATTGAATCGGTGATTTCGCGCGAATCGGGTTTCTTGCTCAACAATCTCCTGTTCACCGCGCTGGCATTCGCGATCTTCTGGGGCACCATTTTCCCACTGTTCAGCGAGGTCTTCGGCAGCACCAAGCTGACGGTCGGTCCGCCGTTCTACAATCAGGTGGCGGGTCCGATTATGCTGGCATTGCTCATTCTGATGGGCGTGGGGCCATTGCTCGCGTGGCGTCATACGTCGTGGCGACCGCTCCTGCGCGGCATGCGCTGGTCGTTGCTCGCGGCAGCCGCTGCGTTGGTGATCTTCGGCGTCGTGTTACGCGATGCATTGCCGGTCGTGGCGCTGGGCGCCGTTGTTTTCACGGTCGGCACGATCATCGCCGAATACGTGCGTGGTGCACGAGTGCGTCATCGCTCGATCGGTGAGAGCTACTTCACAGCGATCCCAAGCCTGCTACGCAAAAACAACCGGCGCTATGGCGGCTATATCGTGCACCTGGCGATGGCTGTGCTCGCCATCGGCATTATCGGCACGCATTTCTTCCAGACTGAGCGACAGTTCACTATGAAGCCCGGCGATTCCGCGACGATCAGTAACTACACAATTACCTACAACGGCCTACGCGACACCACGACCAAGGAAGGCGATGTCGTCGCGGCGCTGCTCGATGTCTCGCAGAACGGCAAACTGAAGACGCAGATTCAGAGCAAGCGCTTCTTCTACACCGGTTACGAGAACCAGCCGACGGCGCGCATGGGGATCAAGACCGTTGGACTGAACGACGTCTATGTCGTGCTCGATCGCTGGGAGAACGACCAAACGGCGAGTATTCGCGTCTACATCAATCCGCTGGCGAACTGGATCTGGTGGGGCGGCTACGTCTTCGTCCTCGGTCTGTTCACGCTCCTCTGGCCGGCCGCGCGGCCGGAACGACAACGAGTGAGAAGTACGGTGAAGAAGGCGGCTTTGAGTGAAGCGTAGCCTACTCTCAATCGCCCTGAGCCTGACGCTCCTCCTGTTGGTGGGTGGAACGGCGAGCGCGGGAGACGAGGCGCTGTCGGCCGAGGCGCTGTCGATCGCCAACTCGCTCAACTGCCCGGTCTGCACCGGCGAAAGCGTGCGTGATTCGAGTTCGCAGCTGGCGCACGATATGCGCGAACTGATTCAGCAGAAGCTCGACCAGGGTCAATCGCGGCAGCAGATCATGGATTACTTTGTCAACGCCTACGGGGTCACGATCTTGCGGCAGCCACCGAAGCACGGCTTTTCGCTGGCGCTCTGGTGGATTCCGGTTGTTGCAGTTATCGCCGGAGCCGGGATCTTGCTCGGCTTCCTGACACAACGCCGGCGCTGGACTGCCTCGGAGGTTGCCGCCGGTGAACCGGCCATTGAAGATGATGTAGACGATCCGAGTTTGGCGCGCTTCGAGGAGCTTATTCGGCAAGACGTGACCGCGTTCGACGCCGATTACAGCAGCCCTTCGGTTGCTAAGCCGAAGCCGCCGCGTGTTGACGACCGACCGGCCGGTGGGCTAGTCGGTTCAGATCAGGGTGTTTCATGATCGGCTACATGATTCTGGCGGTCGTCGTCGTGGTGGTCGCGGCCTTTGTGCTCTGGCCGTTGCTCCGCTCGCAGCGCCAGGTTGCGGTGTCGGTGCCGGCGCGCATCGCCGACTTGCAAGCGCGACGTCAGTACCTCGTGCAGGCGATTCGCGACGTCGATTTCGACCATGCCTCGGGCAAGATGCTGGATGAGGAATATCAGGAGACGCGCGGCAAGTACATTCGCGAGGCGGCCGTCGTCTTACGCGATCTGGAGAAAGAGGCGGGCGGCTTCGACGAGGAGATCGACGTCGAGATCCTCCAGTTGCGTGCGCTCGCTCGGAATGTTCAGTTGACTGCGAACCAGGAGCCATCCTCGTTGTGAACGTGTCGCCGCTCGAGTCGCAGGTTCTGGCCTCGGAAAGTGAGGCCGCTCCTGCTCCTCGTGTTCCGCGCGTCAAGATCTCCAAATTAACCAAACGATATGAACGCAGAGGCGTGTTGCGCTCGATCGACCTGGAACTCTATCCGGGTGAACGCGTTGCGCTCCTCGGCGCCAATGGGGCCGGCAAGACGACGTTACTGCGCATTCTGGCGACGCTCAGTCGCCCGACCTCCGGCACCGTGTCGATCGCCGGCCACCTAACGCACAAGGCGGCGCAAGCGGTGCGCGCCCAGGTTGGCGTCGTGGCGCACCAGCCGTATTTGTACGAAGACCTGACGGCGGAGGAGAACCTGCGCTTCTTTGCACGCATGTACAGCGTGGCCGACGAGCGCTCGCGCATCGACGAAATCCTCTTCATGGTCGGCCTGATCGCCCGGCGCGGTGACCGCGTGGGTACGTTTTCGCGCGGCATGCAGCAGCGGCTGGCGATTGGCCGGGCGATTCTGCACAAGCCGGCGCTCTTGCTGCTCGATGAGCCGGATTCCGGTCTCGATCGCGAAGGGGCGCGAGCACTGGAGCGGATTCTCGGCTATCAGCGGACGACTGAGGGCACGGTGCTGATGACGACGCACGATCTGCGCTTCGGTCTTTCGGCAGCCGATCGAGTACTCCTGCTGGAGAACGGCAAGATCGTGCTCGACGCGCCAGCACCGACATTGGATGAAGATGAGCTGGACGAGAGGTTGTCGCGCCGGTGAGAGACGGGCTGGGCAAGATCTCGATTATCGTCTGGAAGGACCTGCTCACTGAGATCCGTACCAAGGAACTCCTCGGCGGCATGTTCATCTTCGCCGTGCTTACGATCATCACCTTTAATTTCGCCTTTGATATGACCGGCACCGGCAAGGCGGCCAGCGGCGCAGGCGCCATGTGGGTTGCCTTCAATTTCGCCGGTTTCCTTGGGCTGGGGCGCTCGATCTCCCTGGAGCGCGACAAAGGCTCATTCGATGGTTTGCTGCTCTGCCCGGTCGATCGTGGCACGATCTTTCTCGGCAAATTCATTGGCAACCTGCTCTTCATCACACTCGTCGAAGTGATTTCGGTGCCGATCTTCGCGGCGCTCTTCGATCTGGATGTCTTTCAGCCGTTGCTCATACTGGCGCTCTTCCTTGGCACGCTCGGCTTCGCGGCGGTCGGCACCTTGCTTGCCGTTATGGCGGCCAGCACCCGCTCGCGCGAAGTGCTGCTGCCAGTGCTCATGTTCCCGATCTTGCTGCCGGTGGTCATCGCGTCGGTGCGGGCGACGACGCTGATCCTGACCAGGCAGACGAACGATCTGAGTGCCTGGCTTAATCTTCTCGGTGCGTATGATGTATTGTTCTTGGCGATTTCCTACGCCGTTTTCGATCGCGTAGTGGAGGAATAGGGTGATAGTCCGGAGGAAATCAGGTTGGCAGTCGAGCCTCGGCCTTGGGCTGGGTCTGGTGACGGCGATCACGATGGCGATCGGCCTCTATCTCGGCCTGGTTTGGGCGCCGGAGGATGCGATTCAAGGCAACGCACAACGCATCTTCTATATACACGTACCGATGGCCTGGGTCGCGTTTCTGGCCTTCGGTGTCGTCTTTCTCGCGGCGATTCTCTACCTCTGGCAGCGCTCGCTGATCTGGGATCAGATTGCTCGCTCGTCGGCCGAAATCGGTCTCGTCTTTACAACGCTGGTGCTGGTAACCGGCTCATTCTGGGGTCGCCCGATCTGGGGCACCTGGTGGACCTGGGACGCGCGTTTGACGACGACTCTTTTGCTCTGGTTTATCTTCCTCGGCTATTTCATGATCCGCGCCTACGCCGGTGATCGCGGCCGGGCGGCGACCTACTCGGCCGTCATCGGGATCATCGGCTTCTTCGACGTGCCGATCATCTACCTCTCGGTCGACTGGTGGCGCACCTTGCATCCACAAGCGGTGATATCAGTGACAAGCGCCAACATGCCGGGGCAGATGGTCGTGGCGCTGATGGTCTGCCTGCTTGCCTTCACCCTCTTCTATCTGTATCTGATGGTGCAAAAACTCGGCATCGAACGAACCAAAGACCGGCTGATCGACTATCAATACGCGCTTTCCGAACGCGAAGCCGAAGGAGTGACGACCGCGTGAGTAATCTGAGCTATCTCTTTGTCGCCTTCCTCATCACCTGGATCGTAATCGGCGCCTATCTCTGGATGCTCAACCGGCAGGTGCAAAACCTGAAGGATGAGGTCGACACTCTGACTGAAGAGAGCATATTTGAACACGAGCGCTTCAACCCAACGCGGTCGGACTTGCCGGAGTCTGAAGGGCGGGCGGTGCGCGGGCGGTAGGAGAACGGCTGGGGGTTCGCCTAATTCGATAAGTTCGCGCTTGCTCCACTTCCGCCCGAGGTTGAAACCGTCGGGCTACGTAGACGAAGTCCCCTCGGGGACTAAGAGCATGCTCCTCAATCCCGCAGGGATTTCGTCTGATAGCCCGATGGTTTCAACCTCGGGCGACCGACGAGCGCGCATAACGTTGCGAAAATACCCTCCCGTTCAATTTACGCCCCCTCGCTCCGCATCTTCGGGATCACGTCTGTCGCGACCTGCTCCAGGACGTCGAACTGGTTGTCGCGGGGCTGGTCGATGATGAATTCGTTGACGCCGGCTTCGCGGTAGCGGCCGATACAGTCTTCGAAGGCCGCGACCGATTGCCAGGGATCGTCGGGCATAATGGCGGCCCAGCCGTACATGCCGCGTACGATCTCGTTCGGATCACGGCCGATGCGGGCGCAGTGCTCGTCGAGAATCTGGTTGCGCTTTGCCATTTCCTCGGGCGAGCCGGAAGCATTCCACGCGTCGGCGTATTTGGCGACGATTTCGAGCATCTTGGGGCCCTTGGCGCCGAGCGTGAGCGGCGGGCGTGGCTTCTGCACCGGGCCGGGACGGAACGCGGCCTGATCGAGCTGATAGTAATTGCCGGTGTAGGTCGTGTATTCATTGCGCATCAGTTGGTCGACGATTTCGACGGCCTCGCGGAAGCGCCCAACCAGCTCGGCAGCGGGTGGGAAGTCGATGCCCAGCATCTCGTGCTCCGGCACGTACCAGCCGGCGCCGAGGCCGAATTCGAGGCGACCGTTCGAAATGTGATCGAGCGTCACCGCCTCCTTGGCAAGCCAGGCGGGATGGCGGAAGGTGTTGCAACTGACGAGCACGCCGATGCGGATGCGCTCGGTGAGGGCGGCCAGCCCCGCGAGCATCGTCCATGCTTCAAAATATGGATTGCCGGGGTTACTCGGCTGCACCCAGTGATCGCAGTTCCAGGCACTGTCAAAACCAAGTTGCTCGAAGAGCTTCCAGCGTTCGACGACGACGTCCCACGGTTGATTTTGATCGGTGCAAATTCCGAAGCGGAGCGCCTGTGCCATGCTCGATCCTCCTTCGGCGAATGCTGGAACGTGAATGATGCTGCGATCTTCGCAGAGCGCCGGGGGATGCGCAATCGCGTGAATCAGAGCCAGTCGATGCGCTTGAACCAGGCGAAGAGTCCGATGCCGAGAAGCGCCATGAGCAAGATCGCGAAGATGAAGCCGCCGCTCCAGCTGTTGTACGGCAGCATGCGGTAGTTCATGCCGTAGATCCCGGCAATGAGCGCGCCGGTCATCAGGATGATGCTCCAGGAGGTGAGCGTGCGCATCACCTGATTGAGGTTGTTCGAGGTAACCGACAGATAAACGTCGAGCGCGCCGCTGAGCAGATCGCGGTACGTATCGATAGCATCAGTTACGCGCAGGACATGGTCGTAGACATCCTGGAAATAGACAGACGATTCTTCACCGAGGAGTTCGACGTCGCGTCGCGCCATCGTGCTCATCAGGTCACGCTCCGGCGCCAGAACGCGCCGCAGACCGAGCAGGTTCTTGCGCAGCCCGAAGATCGTTTCGAGCGCCTGGTGGCTATCGCCGTCGAAGACGGCACGCTCGACATCGTCCGAGCGCTCGGCGACGGCATCGAGCACTGGGAAGTAGTTATCGACGATGGCGTCGAGTATCGAATAGAGCAGAATTGCCGGACCGGCCTTCTCGACCTTCGGCGCGTTTTCGCGCCAGCGCTTGACGGTGCCGTCGATCTCAGCACAGCTGCCTTCGTGAACCGAGACGAGATAGTTGTGCCCGATAAAGAACGAGATCTCCTGCGTTTCGAACAGCATTTCGCCCTCGGTCAGGCGCACGGCATAGAAGACGATGAAGAAATACGGGCCATAGATGTCGATTTTCGGTCGCTGGTGGCGTTTCTGTGCGTCTTCGAGTGCCAAGGCGTGGAAGTGAAATTCGTTCTCGATATGGGCAAAGTCGTCGGAGGTTGGGTCGACCAGATCGACCCATAGGAGCGTATGTGGCTTCGCGACGAGCTGGTCGAGCGAATCGACCGTAACGGCCTCGGCCTTGATCTGCGCAGTGTTGAGCAGTTGGATCTTAATCACGCGATCCCCTACCCATCAAGTTATTATTCGTTGCGCCAATCGGCGATGATCTCGACGTCATGCTCGAAGGCGAGCTCCGGGAGTTCGTCCACCGGAAAGCTTGCGATTTCGTCGCTTTCGTCGCTCGTGACGACTCTACCACCAACCACGCCGGCGGCGTAGACCGCGAGTACGACCGGATTTCCGGTCTGTGAATAGATACCGACCAGGCGGTCCAGGTGGACCGTGAGACCGGTTTCCTCGAACGTCTCGCGGACCGCGGCGTCTTCCACGCGTTCCCCGCGATCCACGTAGCCGGATGGGAAGGTCCATTTGCCTTTGCCCGGGTCGATCGTTCGTCGTTGCAGGAGCAGCCCGCCTTCATGCTCAATCAACACAGCGACGGCGAGTTTCGGATCTTGGTAGAAGGTGACGTGACAGCGAGAGCAGTATGGCCGTTGCACACTGGCCTGATCGCGCCATTCCACCGGCGCGGCGCAGTGCGGACAGAAGCGGATCTCGCCTCTGAAGTTGTAGCTCACTCGTTGTGCCGTGCGGAGAACGCGCGCTGGATGCGTTCGTAATCCTCGCGCGTATCGATATCGTCCGGACGGCTGAACGCCGTCACGTCGACAAGATGAATGGCGTCACGATGACGCTGGATCAGCGGCCGGGCGCCGGTGTCGCCCGTTATCTGCGCCAGTTCTTCGAACAGCGCCCGCGAGATGAGCACCGGATTGCCGCGTCCTTCGCGGTAGTTCGGCTGGATGATCGACGCGTTGCCGGTGCCATAGGCATCGGCCAGCCGCTCAATGACGGCCGGAGCGACCAATGGCTGGTCGCCGAGGATGAAGACGACGGCGTCGACGTCGGGCGGTAATACATGGAGTGCGGCACGCACCGAGGAACTCTGGCCGCTCGAATAGTCGAGATTGTGGATCATCTGCACCTCGTGCAGGTCGATTCGCTGTTCGATCTCATCGGCGGCATGACCGAGCACGACGAAGAGGGGAGCGAGCGAGGTCTGCCGCACGGCCGCCAGCGTGTGCGCGAGCACCGGTTGTCCGCCGATATCGAGTAGCTGCTTCGGCTCGCCGAGGCGGCTCGACGAACCGGCGGCCAGAATGACCGCGGCGATGCGGCTCATGCGTGTGGCGCAGGCGTATCGAGTTTCGCCGAGAGGAGCGTCGAGTCCGGCTTATGCGGATCGCGTCCGCGCCGTACCGCGATGATTTCGGCCAGGATGCTGATCGCGACTTCGCCCGGATCACGCGCGCCGATGTTGATGCCGACCGGCCCGTGAATCCGCGCGACTTCGTCCTCGGTGAATTTGCCCGAGGCGATCAGTCGTTTGTTCCGTTCTTCGCTCGTCTTGCGACTGCCCATGGCACCGATGTACCCCGCCCGGCTCTTGAGCGCAACTTCCATCGCCGGATCCTCGAACTTTGGATCGTGCGCCAGCATGACGATGGCCGTTTCGGGACCGAGCGGCAGCTTCACCAACGCCTCGTCGGGCCACGCTTCGATCAGCTCGTCGGCATGCGGAAAGCGCTCGTCTGACGCGAAGAGCGCCCGCGCATCGATCACGGTCGTGTGGTAACCAAGCTCCCTTGCGAACGAGACGAGCGGAATCGCAATATGCACGGCGCCGACAACGACCAGGCGACGAGGGGGGAGATAACTCTCGATGTACACGTCGAACGTTTCCCCGCCAACGAGCGTATAGCTCCGAGTCTCGCTCTTATCCCCGGGGAGCATCTCGGCGGCGTCAGACACGACGATCTGGTCGAGCTCAGCTTTACCGAGCGAGCCGTCGACGTCGCCATCGAAATGAAGCAGCAGTTTGGCGCCCAGGTTTTCACCGTTGACCACGGTTGCCATTGCGACCGGGTCTTCCCGCTGGATCGCGGTGCGTAGCTTATCGAACATACTTGTGTCAGTCATGCGTGGTACGGCTCGATGAAGACGTCGATCACGCCGCCACAGCTGAGGCCGACATCCCAGGCCATCTCGTCGCTGATGCCATAATGGACGAGCTGTGGCGTGCCGCTCTCCAACACCTTCATGGCGGTTTCGAAGACAGCGCCCTCGACGCAGCCGCCGCTGACCGAACCAGCCATCCGGCCGCTGCGCGTCACGCAAAGTTTCGCGCCGACCGGGCGCGGAGAGGAGCCTGAAGCGCGAATGACCGTGGCGATGGCGATCGTCTCGCCGTCCGCCTGCCAGCGTTCGATGTCGGGAAGAATATCGCGCATTTCAGACTCCTTGTGCGCTACGCCGCCGGAACGGACGGCCGAGGGATGATCGGGTGTTGCCGGCGAACCGGTCGCACTTCGTCGATGGTGCTCAGGTGCTTGGCCAGAGCTTCGAGGCTCGCCATGTTATGCACCGTCATGAAGTCGTCGATGAATGGGATCGCGGCTTGCATGCCACGAGTCAACGGCTCGTAGCGCGGCGATCCGAGCAACGG
>Ga0070681_10007919_pt1 | contig 10399 bp, 7 predicted proteins | sample KBSC83BmetaG_FD_65650 | JGI IMG/M metagenome (GOLD analysis project Ga0070681, IMG submission 65650) | Corn rhizosphere microbial communities from Kellogg Biological Station, Michigan, USA - KBS C8-3B metaG | ecosystem: Host-associated > Plants > Roots > Rhizosphere | place: USA: Michigan...
GGACCCGTTCAAGGGCATGGGCATGAAAACGCTGACGATCAGTAACACGGGCGGGACGGATCACCTGTCGTACATCGGCATCGGTCTGCCTGGCTTCCAGTTCATTCAGGATCCGCTCGACTACGGCAACGTCACGCACCACACGAATCAGGACGTCTACGAGCGGCTGCAGCCCGACGACATGAAGTTCAACTCGGCGGTCGTCGCGAGCTTCGCGTGGCAGGCTGCGCAACGCGATGAGAAGCTGCCCCGGCCGGCGCAGCCGGCGGCGCGAGTCACCCCCTGATCGACGATGATGGAGAGGCGGGTGTGTTGGATCGAACTCGCCTCTCCCGCGGCACGACACGCGGAAAAACGAGATGCGTCGGTGCAACGGCCCGTGAATTGAATTGCTAGGGTCGTTCGCATCGACGCGGTGCCCCTCTCGGTATCGGGCTTCATCGTGCCCGCCATTCGCCCACGCGCGCAGCGACAGAGAGCGACCGAAGATTAGCGTCGTTGGTTGATTCGGGGACGCCGTTATCGGCACTGTTTTAGCAAATGTGGACGTCACTACTTCGAGGTGACGTCTTGTCTAGTCGCCAACGCGCAATCCTGATCGACGTTGCTCAATTCGTCGCACTGACAATCGCCCTGAGCTCGGTGTTCGCGATGGCGATCATCCGCGACGGGCACATGGCCAGCGGCCGATCACTGTTCACGCGCGGGATGATGTGGTCGCCCGGACTCGCCGCTCTGCTCATGATGCGGCGTCGCGGAGTGTCCTGGCGGGAGATTGGCTGGAACTGGACGGGTCGCTGGGAGTGGATCGCGTTCATCGCCGTGCTGTTCGGCGGGCTGCTCGTGTACTCGCTCGCATGGATGACTGGCGTCGCCGGATTCCCGGATCCCGCCGCGGTCCAGAGCATCGCGTCGGATTTCGGATGGCGCACGATGCCGACCGCGTTCATCGTCGTCGGCTATGCCGTGCTCACGATGACGCTCGGCATGGTGCCGGCAATCACGAGCGCGCTGGGCGAAGAGATCGGGTGGCGCGGCTATCTCGTGCCGCGGCTCGCGAGCGGATACAGCTTCACCGCCACCGCGCTGATCACCGGCTGCATCTGGGCGGTCTGGCACTATCCGATGTTCATTGTCGCCGATTACGATCGCGGCGGGCAGGTGTGGTTCAGCATCCTGTGTTTCACGATGCTGTTGCTGGCCGCGTCGGTCATCTGCGCCTGGCTCCGGCTCAAGACGGGAAGCATCTGGCCGGCCGTCATCGTGCACGCGTCCAACAATCTGCTCGTGCAGGACGTGCTGCGACCGCTCTCGACGGACGGCCGCTGGTCGCATTATGCGCTCGATCAATTCGGCGGACTACTACCGCTCCTCGCGGTGTTCGTGGCCATTTTCGCGTGGCACCATCGCCACGAGGTCGAGAGTGTGGTTCGTGAGCCGTCGGCGGGCGAGGTTCAACCTGCTACGGTGCTGACCCGGGCCGTCCCGCAATAACGCCGGCAATGTACACGTGAGACATCACCTGCGCGGCGCTCTCAGTCCACTCTGAGCGCCGCGTTCGGATCGATTCGCGCCGCCCGGCGTGCCGGCGCGACGCTCGCAACGATTGCGACCAGACCGGTGACGACGACCACCGCCACGAACGTCAACGGGTCAGTCGCCGTCACGCCGTGCAACAACGAATGCAGAACTCGCGTGAGCAGCAGCGCCGCCACAATCCCGGCCACGAGTCCCGACGTCGCTTGTTGCAATCCCGAGCGCAACCCGATCGCCATCAGATCATTCGGCGTCGCGCCGAGCGCGGCGCGAATTCCGAGCTCATGGAAGCGCGATGCGACCACCTGTGAGACGATTCCAAAGATCCCGATCGCCGACAGGAGCAACGCCACCACGCCGAATACGCCGAGGGTTTCCATCGCGAAGCGTTGTCCACCGATCGCGGCGTCCACGATGTCGCGCATCGTGCGTACTTCAGAGACCGCCAACCGCGGGTCGACTGCTCTGACCGTCGCGCGAACCTCCATGAGCAACGCCTTGGCATCTCCGTCGGTCTTCACGACGAGACTCATCGAACGACGCGTGCTGCCGGGCGCCACGGCGAACTGCGCGAGCGTTGCGTAGAACTGCGGCTTCACCGTGCCGACGAGCGCGTTGTGATGTACGTCGTCCACGACGCCGACGATCGTGTACACGTGCAACGTATCGGATCCGCCGACCCGTACGCGCCCGCCGAGCGCGCGTCGTCCCGCGAAGTACTGTTCTTCGAACGCTCGATTGACCACCATCGCCAACGGCGCATGCATGTCGTCACCCGCATTCAACGCGCGCCCTTCGCGGATCGTGAGCCCTAGGGTCTCGAAGTATCCTGGCGTCACGATCTGCCAGTCCCCCGGCGCGCCTCGGTTCGGAGGCGGCGTATAGCCCTGGATCACGAGACCCCAGTCACCCATCTCGGTTGCGAGCGGAAGCAGTCGCACCGCGGCGGCGTGCTTCACTCCGGGCAGTGCGCTAACGCGGCGCTGCACATCGTCCCAGAACGCGACGACACGTGTGGAGTCCGGATACCAGAGTGACGGCGTCGACACTCGCATCGTGAGCACGCCGTCCGAACGAAAACCTGGATCGATCGTGAGCAGATTGCGAACGGTGCGGATCATCAAGCCGGCGCCGGCGACGAGCACGACGGCCAGCGCGATCTCCACCGCGACGAGAAGCTGCCGCCAACGCAAGCGAGCACGCCCGCTCGTCGCGCCGCGGCCTCCTTCCCGCAGCTCGCCGGCGGGGGCCAAATGCGTCGCGTGCACCAGCGGAAGCATGCCTGTCGCGAGCGCCGTCAACGCCGCGACCACCAACGCGAACATCAGGACGCTCCAATCGACGGAGACTTCGGTCAATCGCGGGAGTCCAGCCGGCGCGTTCGCGCGCAGCAGTCGCACGGTGATCGTGGCCAGCGCGATTCCCATCGTGCCGCCGAGAGCGGCAAGCACGGCGCTCTCCGTGATCAGCAGCCGCGCGAGCCGGCTCGCGCCCGCGCCGAGCGCAACGCGGACGGCGAGCTCGCGGCGCCGCGTCTCGCCGCGCACGAGCAACAGACCGGCGACGTTCGCGCACGCGATGATGAGGACCAGCACAACCGCGCCGAAGACTACGAGCAGCACGGGTCGAACGCGCCCGGTGATCTGCTCGTCGATCGGAACGACGAACGCGTGAAAGTTGACGTTCGCCATGTAGCCGAACTGCTCGAGCTCCGCCACGAGCGTGCGAAGCTGTGCGTTCGCCGCCGCTGGCGTCGCATTCGGCGCGAGTCGCGCGACGCCGTAGAAGCCGTGGCTCGCACCTCCCTTCGGAAACGCCGGTCCCGGTACTGAGCCAGCGGTCTGCGCGTCGAGGCCGAGTGGCAGGTAGATGTCGGTGCGCTCACCAAGTGTGTAATCCAGCGGCATCTGAAATCCGGCGGGCATGATGCCGACGACAGTGGTTGCACTGCCCGAAATCTGAATGCGCCGACCGATGACGGACGGATCCGCGCCGAAGCGGCGCTCCCAGAGCTCGTGGCTGAGGATCGCGACATTCGGCCCGCCGGGACGATCCTCTTCTGCCGTGAAGGCTCGTCCGCGCTCCGGCGGCGCACCGAGAATCGAGAACATCGTGGCGTGCAGGTTCACGGCGCGCAGTCGCTCGGGCGCATCGCCGTCGAGCGTCACCGCGCCGTCGGTGTAGAGTGCGATGTCAGAGAAGGCGGGCACTCGGGCCTTCCAGCCCTCCCATTCGTCGTACGAGAGCCACGTTTGGTCGAATCCCTTCCACGCGCTCCATACGGCGACGACGCGATCAGGATTCTCATACGGAAGCGGTGTCAGGAGCACGTGTTTGACGACGCCGAACACGGCGCTCGTCGCTCCGATGCCGAGCGCGAGGGTCAGCGTCGCTGCCATGGTGAGGCCGGGGCGTTGCCGGAGCGATCGGATCGCGAAGCGGACGTCGCTCCACGCGTCGAAGAGCCGGCCGGCGCCGCGCTCGTCCCGCACGTCGTCCTTGTGGCGCTCCACGCCGCCGAAGTCGCGCCGCGCTCGCCGTTGCGCATCGCTCGTGGACATTCCACTCGCGACGTTGCGCCGCGCCTCCATCTCGAGATGGAAGTTGATCTCCTCTTTCATCTCCGCGTCCTGGCGACGGCGGCCGATCAGCGCGGCAAACGAGGCGGCGACTTCATGATACCAGGCCATGGGATCAGGCTCCTGAGAGAGCGTAGCGAATCACGCGGTTGACGGCCGCCGACGTGCGGTTCCATTCCTCGATCTCCATGCCGAGCTGGTCGCGTCCATGCGCGGTGATGGAGTAGTAGCGCGCACGGCGATTGTTCTCGCTGGCGCGCCACTCGGCGCGGATCCACCCGCGCCGCAGCATCGCTTGAAGGGCGGGGTAGAGCGATCCCTGGTTGACGTCGAACACGTCGCGCGAGAGCTCGCGCAGCTTGAGGGATAGCCCCCATCCGTGCATCGGCCCATCGCTCAGCAGGGTGAGTGCGAGCATTTCGAGAGTGCCGCGCACCACTTCTGCGCGCGCTCCAAGGCGGCGGTCGGTCGGCATGGTCTTTTAGATAACCAAAAGGAGCAAAGGGTTGGAAGACCTCAGTGATCAGCCGGCCGGACGATCTCGCGAAATGGCGATCTCCCGATGTCTCGAGATTTGCATACATTCTAGGTATGCCCACCGGCAACCGGATCTCGCTCGCGCTGATCGTGTTGCTCGCTTTCCTCGGCCGCCCCGCTCTGGCGCAATCGGCGGGTGCGATCTCGGGCGTGGTGCGAGATTCGGCGAGCCAGCCAGTGCCGGACGCGGATGTCGTGTTGATTCCCGCGAAACGACACGCGCGAACGGATTCAGTCGGCCGCTTTGAATTTCGTGGGCTCGATGACGGCCAGTACGTCGTTCGCGCGCGCCGCGTCGGCTATGGCCCGGCCGAGTGGAGCGTCAAGCTGGCGAAGGGTGGACATGTCGATGTGACGGTGGATCTCGGCCCGCGCATCGCGATGCTCGATACCGTCGTCGTCGCCGGAGCGCGGGCGTGCCCGCGCGACACGTATGAAGGATTCATGTGCCGGCGCGCGAGCGCGAAGGGTACGTTCATCGACTACATCGACATCGACACGATGGAGGTGTACTACACGTCGGACTTGCTTCGGGATGTCGGCGGATTTCAGTCGATCGCGCAGCCGACGCGGACCGGACTTACTCGAACCGTCTCCAGCAAACGGTGCACGATCGTCCTGATGAACGGCGTTCCAGCCGCATGGTCGGCTATCCCGGACGCGCCGTACATGATCACGGGCATCGAGGTGTACAAGAAGCGCGAGGAAATTCCGAAGGAGTTCGCGCGGTACACGTGGGGTAAAGAAGACTGCTGGCTGGTGGCGTACTGGACCTACGATTTCACCTATAGGCCAGTGCGCAAGCTTGCTCCGGGGAAGCCATAGGCCCATGTCATTCGCCGGCGCGCGTCGACGCCAGCACGGTCGCGCCGGTTTTCAACAGGATCGGCTGCACGCCCGGCAAATGCGCCATGAGCAGATCTGCCATGCTCATGTTCTCATTCTTCCGAAAGACGTCCTCGCCGATGAACCGGCCGACCTGTACCCCAATGAGCAAGTCCTATTGCTACATCATGCCTTGCCGGTCGTCAGGTGCAAGCAAGTCGCGACGATCCTAGTGCGAGCCGTCGGGTATCAATTACCCAACGCGGGCTGCCGCTGGCAGGCTCACGCCGCTGTGGTCGCTCTGTCACACCGATCGGGGGAAGGCAGTGCCCGCGCGAAATCGGACGATGAGTAGATTGAGAGCAGGATGACGCGACTTGTCCCGTGGAAACTCGGCGTTCGCGCGTTGGGTTTGGCAGCGCTGGCGGCCACTGTCCGGCCGATCGCGGCGCAGCAGTCGACCGCGGATACCGTCGCGATCGCGGCACTCGCGCACGACCTGTCGTCCGATGCGAACCGCGGACGCGGCCCGTGGACGCCGGAAAACGAACGCGTCGCACGCCAGCTCGCGCGCATGCTCGAAGGCCTCGGTGCGAAACCCGTATTCGGCACCTCGGTCCTCGTGCCGTTCACGACACCGCCGCGACCCAACGACACGGTCTACAACGTTGTCGGTGTGCTCGCGGCGCGCGGCGGCTCTACGTCCGGAGAGCTCGTCGGCATCACCGCACATCTCGATCATCTGGGCGTCGGCCCGCCTGACGCAACCGGCGATTCGATCTACAACGGCTTTCTCGACGATGCCGTCTCGATCGCGATGATCTTCGACGTCGCACGGCGGTACGTGCAGTCGCCCGGCGACCGTCCGCTCGTCGTGATGTTCTTCAACCTCGAAGAGCAAGGACTGCTCGGCGCCAAGGCGCTAGCGGCGCGCGCCGACGCGGCGCCGGTCATCAACCGGCTCAAACTCTTGATCGGCGTCGATGCCGGATCACCAGCGGGCGAGGCGCTGAGCTGGCAAATCATGGGTGCCGAGCCGCCGAGTGGGGGATCGCGCATCGTTGACTCGCTTGCTCGGGCGCGCGGCTGGACGACGACCGCCTCGCCGGCTCGGCCGATCAACGACGTTTTCATTTTTGCGCAGCGCAGCGTGCCGATCGTGTTTCCAATTCCGGGTGCGGTGTGGCGCGGGTACACACGCGACCAGCGCGATGAAGCGATGCGCAAGTTCGATCACTACCACCAGCCGTCGGATCAGTGGCGTCCCGATTTTCCCTGGGTCGGTACAGCCGCCTACGCGAACTGGCTGTGGGCCATCGTGCAGCGCACGACGGACGCCCGCGAGCACCTGTAGCAGCTCGACCTCAGAGCCACGATCCAAACCGGCGGATGTACCAGCCTTTGACGATCTGGGTCAGCGCCGCATAGCTGAAGAGAATCGCCACGAGCCAGAGAAAATACGAGGCTGGCAACGGCTCAAGCCCGAGCTTTCGGCCCAAGCCTGCGAAGGGCAGCAACAATCCAGCGGCCATGATCGCACCCGTGGTCGCCAACACCGGCCACGCGGCGCTGCTCTGGATGAACGGCAGCTTCGCCGTGCGAATCATGTGAACGATGAGCGTTTGCGTGAGCAACGACTCGATGAACCAGCCCGATTGAAACAGCGACTGGCGCGCAGGCGAGCTCGCACCGAACACGTGCCAGAGCACGAAGAACGTCACGATGTCGAAGATCGAGCTCGTCGGCCCGACGAATACCATGAACCGTCCGATATCGTCGGCGCGCCATTGACGAGGCACCGTGATGTACTCGGCGTCCATGTCGTCCCACGGTATCGATGCCTGCGAGATGTCGTAGAGCAGATTCACCGTGAGAAGCTGCACCGGCAGCATCGGCAGAAACGGCAGGAACGCGCTCGCCACGAGAACGCTGAACACGTTTCCGAAGTTCGAGCTCGCCGTCATTTTGATGTACTTGATGGTATTGCCGAACGTGCGCCTTCCTTCGACGACACCTTCCTCGAGCACCATCAAGCTTTTCTCGAGCAGAATGATGTCGGCGGACTCCTTCGCGATGTCGACTGCCGAGTCGACGGACACGCCGACGTCGGCTTCGCGAAGTGCACCGGCGTCATTGATACCATCGCCGAGAAAGCCGACGGTGTGCCCGCGCGCTTTCAGCGAGCGCACGATCCGTGTTTTATCGTCGGGCGTGAGTTTGGCGAACACGGTGTGTTCTGCTGCGATCGCGCCGACGGCGGCGTCGTCGAGGCCTTGGAGGTCGCTCCCGAGCACGATGTGCTCGAAGTCGAGGCCGACGTCGCCGCAGATCTTTCGCGTGACGAGATCGTTGTCGCCGGTCAGGATCTTGACCGACACGCCTTGCTGTGCGAGCGCTTTCAGTGCCGGCTCGGCGCTCTCCTTTGGCGGATCGAGGAAGCCGATGAACCCGGCGAGCGTGAGATCCGATTCGTCCGCGACCGTGTACGGACCGTGCGACGTTGGGAATGCGCGATACGCGACGGCGACCACGCGAAAGCCGTCTTCATTCAACTCGGCAACGAGCTCTTTCGCATCCTGGCGCCGCTCGTCCTCGAGGGGAGCGACGACGCGTGCGCCAGCCTCCGCGCCTGCCTCTTCGTCCCGCACAAACTTGCACACGGCGAGAATTTCCTCGGCGGCACCCTTACAGATCAACTGGTGATCGCGATGCTCGTGATCGACCACGACCGACATGCGCCGGCGATTGAAGTCGAATGGAATTTCGTCGACCTTGCCGTAGGCCTTGTCGATCGCGAGCTCACGCGTGAGCTCCGCGTGCTCCAGTACCGCGACGTCGAGCAAATTCTTGAGGCCGGTCTGGTAGAAGCTGTTCAGGTAGGCGAGGCTGAGGACGAATTCCGATTCTTCGCCGACGACGTTCACGTGCCGCTCGAGCACGACCTTGTCCTGTGTCAGCGTTCCGGTCTTGTCGGTGCAGAGGACGTCCATCGCGCCGAAGTTCTGAATCGAGTTCAGACGCTTCACGATCGTCTTCTGGCGAGCCATCGTCACGGCGCCTTTTGCGAGGTTCGTCGTCACGATCATCGGCAGCATCTCGGGCGTGAGCCCGACGGCGATAGCTAACCCGAACAGCAGTGCCTCGAGCCAATCGCCCTTGCTGAAGCCGTTGATCAGGAACACGACGGGCACCATCACCGCGATGAACCTGATGAACAACCAGCTCACCTTGTGCACGCCGACGTCGAACGCCGTCTCAGCGCGGCGTCCGACGAGCCCCTTCGCCATGCGTCCGAACGTCGTGTTGCTGCCTGTGGCGATGACCGCGGCAGTCGCCGTACCGCTGATGACACTCGTGCCCATGAAGCCGATCGTCGGCAGCTCGGTGATCGCCGCCGGCGTTTTCGGTCGCTCGGCGCGATCGACTTTCTCGACCGGGAGCGCTTCGCCCGTGAGCGAAGCCTGGCCCACGAACAGGTCTTTCGCCGCGATGAGTCGAACGTCGGCCGGGACCATGTCGCCGGCTGACAGATAGACGATGTCGCCGGGGACCAACTCGTCCATCGGAATCTCGCGGCGACGCGTTGCCGGCGTGCTTGCCGGATCGAACTCGTCACCCGATCGCTCGACGGTCGTGCTGGTGCGGACGAGCGCGCGGAGCGCCTGTGCCGACTTGTGCGAGCGGAACTCCTGAACGAAGCGGAGTACGGTGCTGAACACGACCATGAAGCCGATGACGATCATCGCTTCATTGTCACCGGTGACGCCCGACACGATCGCGAGCGTCGTCAGCAGAAAGTTGAATGGATTCGCGAACGCGCGGCCCAACTCGGCGTACCACGTGGGCGGCTTCTCGTGCGCGACCTCGTTGCGGCCGGATCGTGCACGGCGCGCCTCGACTTCGTCGTCCGTCAAACCGTTGCGGCTGCTATCGAGCGAGTTGAGAACGACGACTGGGTCGGCGTACGCGAGCTCGAGAAGCCGTGCGTCGATCGCGGCGTCGGAAGCGCCCTTTGCTCCGCAGACGCGCGCTTGATGACTATTGGACGAGGCGCCGGTGCCTGCGCCCGTGATGGCGGTGCTCATCGTTTTGCGCTCTCATATGCTCGGGACAGGAGGTCGACCGGAGCGAGTGCGCCAAGCGTTACCGCCTCAGTCAGCCGTGTTGGACGCGGTAACGAGAGAAAGCTGCGCCAATGTCGAGGTCGATCGCGATGTCATGTGGCAATCTAGGCTCGCGGTCCATGCAGTCGAGGACTGAACGGGAGCGAAGGGCAACGCGGGCAGTGTAGCCAGTGCCCGGAAGCGGCGTCAACGCAGCTCTCAGCAAAGAAATCGTTGCGGCGTTTTCTGGACGCGAATCGTGAACCAGACTGTCATTCGCGCGACAGGTCGCGCGAACCGTAGTCCGCGGCGTAATACTCGACGATGCACCACCGGATTGCGTCGTCTCTCACGCGCCGAGCATCGAGCACATGGTCCGTGTCTTTCGCGCGCGGAACGGCGGGAAGAAGCGATTTGATGACGACGATCGTGCGCTCGGGCGGAACGTCGTCGCTTCGGAGGTGGCGCGTCACCTGGCGGATGAGCGCTCGCAGCTCCAGAGAATCACCCTGCACTGCGCGGTCGTACGCGGTTCGGACGAACTTCGCGAATTCGCTGAGCCAAGCCGTATCGCCGGCGACGGAAACACGCGCCGCGTGGATCTCCAAGCCGGACAGAACATCGGTCGAATCGACCATGGTACCCTCTCCAGGGGCGGCCATCGGTCGGCTAGGCGTTGGCTACTCCGCCCCGGAGTAGCGCCTCAGCGTTGAGCCACGACCATCGCGCCCTTCATGAGTGGTACGTCGCGCGACGGCCGTGGTTGCGCTAAGAATTCATAAAAATGCGAGGTGTTGGTCGTCAAGATTCCGAAACCGG
>Ga0070681_10007920_pt1 | contig 10399 bp, 11 predicted proteins | sample KBSC83BmetaG_FD_65650 | JGI IMG/M metagenome (GOLD analysis project Ga0070681, IMG submission 65650) | Corn rhizosphere microbial communities from Kellogg Biological Station, Michigan, USA - KBS C8-3B metaG | ecosystem: Host-associated > Plants > Roots > Rhizosphere | place: USA: Michigan...
GCGACGGACTCGGGGCCGGTGGCCGCGCGCTTCCGCGACGGGCTGCCGGAAATCGACCTTCAGCCCGTCACCGAGCTTCTTGATTGCTTCGACGCCGAGCCGACAGAGGGAGAGTTGCGGATCGGCTTCGCGCTCGTTGGAGTGCCGCACCTTGTCGTCTTCTGTGACGACGTGAACCAGGCGCCGGTAGTCGACCGGGGCCGACGTCTCCGACACCACGCGAAGCTCGCCCACGGCGCCAACGTGAACTTCGTCTCCCGGGCGGGCGCGGACCGATGGCGGATCAGGACCTACGAGCGCGGGGTCGAGGCCGAGACGCTGGCATGTGGTACCGGTGCGGTTGCTTCGGCGCTGATGCTGGCGGCTTGGGGCGAGGCCGGTGATCGCTCGGAGCTCGAGACCAAATCCGGTCGAGTTCTACGAGTTCGGCACCGTCGAGAGTCTGGAAAGCTGTTTCCGTCGCTTTCTGGCGAGGCCCGGATCGTCTACCGCGGCGAGTTCGCAGAGCTTTTCAGCACAACGGTTTAGGGAAGGAAGGGGAAACTGCGTGGAGAACCCGCTGGGTTTCTCCACATTTCTTCACAGGGCAAGTTTACATAATACATCTTATACGTACTAACTGCCAACGGTTGACGGTTGACGGTGTGCCGTGTCGATGACTCGTCACGCGCCGCTCTCAACCGTCAACCGCCAACCGTCACGACTTCGCCGGCTTCGCGTTCAATTCGGCGAGTCGAACGCGCGCCTCGGCCGCAACGGCCTGGGCTTTCTCGTCCGTCGCCAGCTGCGACCAGATTCGCTTCGCGTCGTTCACATTTCCCGCGGACGTGTACGAGCGCGCCGCCTTGGCGCGGTAGTACGCCCGCTCGGTATCGAACTCGGAGGCATCCGCTGCACGCTCATATGCCTTGGCCGCGTCCGCCGCCTTGCCGAGCTGCGAGTACCCATCGCCGATGAGGCTCTGGAGCGATGCCTCGCTACTGCCAGCCTTCCCAGACACCTCCTCCAACACCTTGACCCCGTCCTGGTACTTACCGGCGTTGTACTGCGTCTGAGCGAGCAGCAACGCGGCCTCCGTGCCGGCTGCCGTGCCCTTGTACCGGGTCGCGACGCGCTGGAGATCGCTTGTTGCCAACGCCGTGTTCCCGGACTGCAGTGACTGCTCTGCCTGCACGAGACTCCGTTCGGCGTTGATGGTCTTGATCTGCTGAGAGCGCAGGTAGAACCAGTAGCCAGCGGCTGCCACGGCCAGAACTGCCGCGGCGGCACCGACGTACCTCGAGTTCACCTGGAACCAGTCCATGAGATCGCGGCCGCGGTCGCTCGCCACCGCGGAACGCGCCGCAGCGGTATCACTGGTTGTGGTCGTGGTGGTCGCCTTCGTGGCCATTTGCTTCCTCGTCAGTGGACTGATTGGTCGAGATGTTGGAGGCGCCCCCGGGGTGACTCGAACACCCGGCCAACGGTTTAGGAAACCGCTGCTCTATCCATCTGAGCTACGGGGGCAAGCCCTGAAAAATAGCGAAAGCGATCGCGGAGCACAGCCGTACCGCCCGCCTCGATACCGCGCGCGTCGCCGTCAGTAGGTGACGAGCGCCCGAAGCGGCCTGCCCCGCAGCTTCTCCAGTCCCGGCAGAAACCCAAGCGCAATCAGGAACGAGAAGCCGACCATCTCCGCGCCGAGCCCCTCGATCAGACGTCGCGTCGCGTCGGCCGTGCCGCCGGTCGCGAGGACGTCGTCGACGATCAGCACCCGCGGCTTCCGCGCCCAGTCGCATGCGTCGGCGTGTACCTCGAGAATATCCGTGCCGTATTCGAGAGCGTACTCCTCGGCCACGGTCTTCGCGGGAAGCTTTCCTGCCTTCCGCACTGGGACAAATCCAGCCGAAAGGCGCTGCGCCACCGGTGCGCCGAGGATGAAGCCGCGGCTCTCGATGGCCACCACATGTGTGATGCGCTCGCCGGTGAACGCGTCGGCCATCGCGTCCGTCGTCTCGCGAAAGAGCGACGCATCGGCCAGCAGCGGCGTGATGTCCTTGAACAGGATTCCGGGCTTCGGGAAGTCCGGTACGTCGCGAATCGCTCGCTTGATGCGCGCCGTGAGATCGGAGCCCGCAGTAGTGTCGTTGACCGCCGTCATCGGAGGACGCCGAATGGGTTCATGGCTGCCGTCGCTGGTTCTCCTTGTTGATCCTCTACCGTGCTCACTCTCGCGCCAGACGGTCCCGTTCCGAGAAGACTCCGCAGCTGTCGCAGCGAATCATCGTCACCCAGCGCGAGCACTTCGACGGACCCGTCGTCGCGGTTGCGCACCCAGCCCGTGAGTCCGAGCGCCCGCGCGCGCTCGCGCACGAACCAGCGAAATCCCACACCCTGCACCCGCCCTCGGACGGCGACGTACAGCACGCGCTCAGCGCCTCTCGTTCTTGTCCCACCCGTGGTGACCGACAAGCGGTACGAATCGGACGGGGGCCACTTCCTTGTGCTCGAGTTGCCCATTCACGCGCCGATAGACCACGAGGTGCTGCTCGTCCTTTGTTCCGACGGGCACCAGCATCCGTCCGCCCTCCGCGATTTGAGCCAGCAGCGGCTCCGGCACGGACGGCGCGCCGGCGCTGACGAGGATCGCGTCGTACGGCGCGTACTCGCGCCAGCCGAGGGTCCCGTCGCCGAGGAGCATCGAGACGTTGGCGACGCCGGACCGCTGGATCGCTTCGCGCGCCAGCTGATAGAGCGCCGGAATGCGCTCGATGGTGAAAACTTGCTCAACGAGGTGCCCGAGCAAAACGGTCTGATACCCCGAGCCGGTTCCCACCTCGAGGACGCGCTCGCGGCCCGTCAAAGCCAGCAGCTCGAGATAGCGCGCATGGATCGACGGTTGCGAGATCGTCTGCCCACTGCCGATTGGCAACGCGCTGTCCTCGTAGGCGCGATGGCGAAGCCCGGTCGGAACGAACTGGTGCCGCGGCGTCTGCTCGAAGGCATGCAGCACGGCAAGGTCGCGAATACCCCGCTCACGTAGGGTCTCGATCAGCCGGAGCCTCGCGCCGCGGAATTCCTGATCTACGGGTCGCGCCACCATGTCGCCGCCCCCTCGAGAACGTTGTAGTGCGTGAGGTCGAGCTGCAGCGGCGTCACGGAGACGAAGCCTTCCTGGACCGCGCGGAAGTCGGAGTCCTCCTCGCCGGTCCAGCTCGCGTGTCCGCCGCCGATCCAGAATATCTCTCGTCCCCAGGGATCGCGCATCGGCGTGATCGAATTCGAGTAAACGCGGCGGCCCAGCCGTGTCAGGCGGAAGCCCTTCACCTGCCCATCGTCCGCCGGGGGCAGGTTCACGTTCAGCAGTGTGTTCGGCGGAAAAGCCGGCAGCGACGCGACATGGCGCAGGAGTCTGGTCAACACCGGAACTTGCTTCGCAAGGTGGGTGAGATCGGCGCGCAGGTCCCCGCCGGCGAAGGAGATCGCGATCGACGGGATGCCTAACGCGAGGCCCTCCATGGCAGCGGCAACGGTGCCGGAATAGAGCACGTCCTCGCCCATGTTCTGGCCGTGATTGACTCCACTCAGCACGTAGTCCGGGCGCTCGGCCATCAAGGTCTCGACTGCCAGCATCACGCAGTCGGTCGGTGTCCCGTCGAGCTGCCAGCGGCGATCGCCCCGTCGCACTGGGCGAATGGGGTGATGCAGCGTCAGCGAATGACTGGTCGCGCTCTGCTCGCGGTCGGGCGCGACCACGGTGACTTCGCCGAGCGGCTTGGCGGCTTGCTCGAGGCAGTCGAGACCGTGGGCGAGGATTCCGTCGTCGTTCGTGAGGAGCAGGCGCATCACCGCTCCTTAGCCGATGACTCCAGCAACCGAAGCAGATCTCGCAGCTCGTCTTCCATCGCCGCGAGGGTCTCGACGCTGAGCGCTTCCCGCGACACCCGCCGCAACTCACCAGCTTTCCGGTGGTCGTTCAGCTTCTGTCGCGCGCCGTCGATCGTGTACTTCTCCGTGTAGAGCAGATGCTTCACGAGGAGAATGAGCTCGATCTCCTTGCGTTGATAGACGCGATTCCCCGAGCGATTCTTGGCGGGGCTGAGAAAGCGGAACTGGCTCTCCCAGTAGCGCAGCACGTGCGCCTTGAGGCCGGTGAGGTCGCAGACTTCGCCGATGGAAAAGAATTCCTGGACCGGATCGGCGCCGTTGATCATGCGTCCTGCTCGGCGCGCAGCTCGCGCGCCATCAGCTCCTGCGCCGCAAGCCGCGCCGGATAGTGATCGAAGAGAATGCGATAGACCATCTCGGCGATCGGCATCTCAACGCCTTCGCGCGCCGCGAGCTCGATGGCGCTCGCCGTCGTCACGACGCCTTCCGCCACCGTCTCCTTCCCCGCGCGCGCTTCGTCGAGCGTCTTTCCCTTCCCGATCTCGACGCCTAACGAGCGGTTGCGGCTGAGGGTGCCGGTGCACGTCAACACGAGGTCGCCGATGCCCGCGAGGCCGGCAAACGTCGCCGGGCGCGCGCCCAGCGACATACCCAGCCGCGTCATTTCGGCGAGCCCGCGCGTGATCAGCGCGGCGCGCGAGTTGAAGCCGAGGCCCACTCCCTCGAGAATCCCTGTTGCTACCGCCATGACGTTCTTCAACGCCCCACCCAGCTCGACGCCAACGACGTCGTCGTGGGTGTAGATCCGGAAGCTGCCGCTGCTCATGACATCCTGGACGAACAGCGCCGCTGTCTCGCTCTCGGACGCGGCGACGATGGCCGTCGGCTGTCGCGCCGCGACCTCCGCCGCGAAGCTCGGACCGGAGATGGCGACGACGGGGCGGTTCGGCGCCTCGGCGGCGACGACGTCGGTCATCAGAGCCATAGTGCCGAGCTCGATGCCCTTGGAAGCCACGGCGAGTGTGGCCTCCGGGTGAACACGCGACGCCGCGGCGCGCGCGATCGTGCGCAGGTGGTTGGACGGCGTGGCGTAGACGACGAGCCGCGCGCCATCGAGCGCCGTCGCCTGGTCAGCTGTGGCTCGCAGCGCCGGCGATAGCTTCGTGCCCGCGAGGAAGCGGACGTTCTCGTGCCGGTCGTTTATCGTTTGCGCAACATCGGGCTCGAACGCCCAGAGACAGACGTCGTGCCCCGACGTCGCAAGCAGATCAGCGAGCGCGGTGCCCCACGCGCCCGCGCCGATGACGGCGCATCGCATCACGTCGCGAACCGGGCCGCCACGAGAACGGCGAGGACGACGACGAGGCTGATCGCGAGCGCGGCGGCCATCCGCCGTGAGGGAGGCGTGCCCTTCTTTCCGAATCTATGCTCCTCGCCACGTCGCAAGCGGCCGATGTTGGCCCGGTGCGTCCAGAAGACGAACGCGGCCACCGCTACGCTGATCGCGAAGATCGGCGACCGGGGACCAATCGTCACACCGATGAGCACTGGGAGAAGCGAAGCGCTGATGAGCGATCCGACGGAGACGTAGCCGCTCGACAGCAGCACGACCGCGAACACGATCAACGTGAGCAGAGTCTGAACTGGCGCGAGCGCGAGGAAGACACCGGCCGCCGTAGCGACTCCCTTCCCGCCGCGCGAGAAGAGCAGGAACAGCGGCCGAGTGTGTCCAAGAATCGCGGCGATGCCACACGCGATCGCGATCCACACGGGTGGGTACGGGGAGACGGTGTAGCGAGGAAGGAGGAGCACAGGTAGCGCGCCCTTCGCGACGTCGACCGCAAAAACGACGAGACCGAGCTTCGCGCCGAGAACGCGAATGACGTTCGTCGCGCCGAGATTACCCGAGCCGTGCTTGCGAAGATCGATGCCACGCGCCTTGCCGGCGAGATAGGCCGACGGAAACGAGCCGGCAACGTACGCGAGCGCAACCGCGAGCGCGGGATGCATGCTCGTCGCTCAACCCGCCTTGCGGCGCATCAGGATGCGCAGCGGATTCCCCGTAAAGCCCCACGCCTCGCGAAACCCGTTATGCAGGTAGCGCACGTAGTGCTCCTCCACGAGCTCCGGGTGATTGCCAAAGACAGCGATCGTCGGCGGCGACGTCTGCACCTGCGTCGCGTAGTTCAGCTTGACTTCGCGCCCCGCGGCCTGCGGCGGTTGAAGTCTCGCCACCAGCTCGCGGAGCTGCTCGTTCACCTCCGACGTCGTGATGCGCTTCTGACGCTCCTCGTCGACCGCGAGAATGAGATCGAGCACGCGGTTCACGCGCAACCCCGTCTTTGCCGAGGCGAAGAGAAACGGGACGAAGTTGAGATATGGAGCCTTCTCGCGCGCCTTCTTCTCGAATCGCGCCGTCGCCTTGTCGTCGCGCTCCGCCAGGTCCCACTTGTTGACGACGACGATCAGCCCCCGCCCTGCTTCCCACGCGAGCGCCGCAATCTTGAGATCCTGATTCTGGAGCTCGCCCTCGATCGGCTCGACGAGCAGCAAGCAGATCTCCGCGCGCTCGATGGCGCGGCGAGTTCGCAGCGCCGAGTAGAACTCGATCCCTTCCTCGACGCGGCTCTGACGCCGGAGACCGGCCGTGTCGATGAAGATGACATCGCGGCCATGGTAGCGCATCGGCGTGTCGATCGCGTCGCGGGTGGTCCCGGCGACGTCGGAGACGACGAGTCGCTCTTCACCCAGCAATCGATTCACGAACGACGACTTCCCCACGTTCGGGCGTCCGATGACGGCAACGCTGAGCGCCTGGCTCTCCTCGGCCGTCATCGTCGGAAGGTGCTGCACGATGACGTCGAGCAGATCGCCGGATCCCATACCGTTGTTCGCCGACACGGGAACGGGATCGCCGAGTCCGAGCGAGTAGAACTCGTAGTAGTCCGCGCTACGCGGATTGTCGACCTTGTTCGCGACGAGAATCCACGGCTTGCCCGAGGTTCGCAGCAGCTCGGCAACGTGCGCGTCGCTGGGATGTACGCCGGCGATCGCGTCGACGATGAAAAGCAGCAGGTCCGCCTCGCCCATCGCCTGCCCTACCTGCCGTCGGATCTCGATGTCCATCGGCTGCTTCGGATCATCGGCCACGCCACCGGTGTCGACGAGCCAGAAGGCACGACCGTTCCAATCCGCGCGGGCGAAGTGGCGGTCGCGCGTCGTCCCCGCTTCGTCCGAAACGATCGCCGTCTCGCGCCCGACGATGCGATTGAAGAGTGCGGATTTCCCGACGTTCGGTCGTCCGAGAAGAGCAACGACGGGAATGCCGGCGTCTTTCATGCCGCCGCGTCGCCTTCGCGTGTGCGGACCGACCGCGCCTCTCGTTCTCCCGAGAGCACGTCGATGAAGTCGTACGAGGGATACACGGGCATCGGCATCGCTTCGCGCACCGTGATGAACGATTCATCGTCGAGGAAGATGCCGTCCTCGTTGATCGTTTCCGCCGGAATCAGCGCGAGATCGAGATCGACGCGGTCGGACAGCGCGCGCCGGATGTCGGCACCGACGAGAAGACCGGCTGTCGTGGTCGTCGGTCCGAACAGCGAGTTCTCGACGCGAATGAGGTCGAACACGGCGCCGGTCGCTTGAGTGAGCTGATCGAGGAGCTCGGGCATGAGCGGCGCCATCGAGACGCCCGTGACGACGCCGATCCGACGTCCGGAAAGCTTGGGCAGGCTCGTTAGGCCGCGGCGCACGCGCTGCCGCAGCGAAGTCACCGCCCCGACGCCGTTCTCGATCTGGGCGAAGTCGCCATAGTGCTCGGGCGCTGGCAGCGGTCGGCCGGCGAGCAGATAGAGCTCGTCCGAGCCGAAGACCCACGCCTCGCCACGGTCACGCCGTGCACGCGCCGACCATCGCATTGTCACGTCGAGGAGCGCCGCGGCCTTGGCCGCATCCATCGGCGTACCCGTGTACAGGTGCGAGAACTGGGTGAGACCCACTGGCACGATCGCCACGCTCAACACGGCGTCGCCCAGCGACCACAAGTCTGTCAGCGACTGTTCGAGCACCGCGCCGTCGTTCAACCCGGGCACGATCACCATCTGGCCGTGAAACTGGATCCCGCCCGCCGCGAGTCGTGTCAACTGCGCGACGATGTCCGGCACACGCGGGTTGTTGAGCAAGATCTTACGGGCTTCCCACGGCGTGGCGTGCACGGACACGTAGAGCGGCGAGAGTCGGTACTCGAGAATCCGCTCGATGTCCCGATCCTTCACATTGGAGAGCGTGGCGAAATTGCCGTACGCGAACGAGAGCCTGTAGTCGTCGTCGCGTACGTAGAGGTTCTTGCGCAAACCGGCGGGAAGACCCTCGATGAAGCAGAACTCGCAGCGATTGGCGCAGCGGCGCACGGTGGGCGGCACGAGCTCCACACCGATGGCTTCGCCTTCGGGTCGTGCGATCTCGTAGACGACCTCTTCTCCGCTCGGCAGCCGCGCCTCGAGCACGAGCTCGTCGTCGGCCGCAAGAAACTCCCAGTCGAGAAAATCGCGAAGCTCCCTGCCGTTCACCGACAGCAATTCGGTGCCCGGCACAATCTCGAGCTCGTCCGCGATGCTCCCCCCTCGAACCTTGCTGACACGAACCATGTGCGCCGACGACCCCGACCACAGTGCAATGGGGGAAGATCACGCTCCGCGATCTCCCCCCAGCGCGTTCATTGCTCGCGGCAAGCTCGCCGCGAGTGCTCACGTAAAGTAGGAGCCCAGGTTAGTGAAGGCAAGGTAATTGAGAGACTTCTGCACTGCAGTGCATCCGATTTCGCGCTAAGAAAAAGCGCCCACCATCGGTGGGCGCTTTGGTGCAACTAGAGTGCGAGAGCTACTTCAGCTCTTCGGCTTGATCGTCGCTGGATCCACGAGCGGCGCGTAGCGGAACGCGGCGATTCCTGCGCCTGTCCCGGTGACGCTGAAGCGTCCGCTCTGCCCCGCCGCGACCGGCCCGACGGTCGCCGTCTGCGAGTTGATCGTCTTGCCCGACGCATCCAGGAAGTCGACCTTGACGCTGTACGTCTGCGTCTGGTCCGAGCTGTTGCTCACGCTGCCGCCGAGGGTGGCCTTGTCGTCCTGGGTCATGAACTCGTTGAACGTGACCTTCAGCGGAAAGCCCTCGGCGATGTTGTTGTACTTGAGCGCCGAGTCCGCGACGGCCTTGGCGGAATCGAAGAAGAAGCGAGCCGAGTCCTCGTAGGCCTTGATCGACTTCGGCAACTTGGCCTTCTTCGCCAGCGCGTTGTACGCCTTGATCTTCTCGTTGAAGCCCTTCTGCTCGTTCGCGTACGCGATCGTGAAGAGGCGGAAGTTCTCGCCGTTCGATGGATCGACCGCCACGAGCTGCCGCACGACGGGAACAGCCTGGCTGTACTTGTCGCCATTCAGATACATGATGGCGAGGTTGTACAGTACGTCGCGGTGATAGGCGTTCTTCTTGTAGGCAGCTTCGAAGAGCGTCGTCGCGTCATTCACCTGCTTGGCACGCGCCGCCGTCACGCCGCTGTTGAGTAGTTGCTGAAATGTGTACGAGCTCGGATTCGCCAGCTGCTGCGAGTACGTCGCCTTCACCGCGGCCGTGTCGCCGCTCGCTGACGCGAGCGTTGCGAGCCCGGTGCGCGCCTGATCGGCGTACGTTCCCGCCTTGGGATCCTGCGATAGCGTCTCGTAGCCCCACTTGGCATCGGCGAGGAACGCCGCCTTGTCAGGGCCTGTGGCATTCTCCGCGGCGGTCGAAGCCAGATTCGCGGCCGCGAGCATCGTCTGCCGCTTCAGATCGCCGTACGTGGTGTCGGTACCGGACTTCTCGACGGTCTGCTTGAAGTAGTCGATCGCCTGACGCGGCTGGCTTTTCTTCTGCGCGAGGTTGCCGAGCACCATGTAGGCGTACGGGGAGCTCGGATTGAGCACGAGCGAGCGCTTGGCGAGCAGCTCTGCTGAATCGGGGTGCTCCGCGTTGAGCTGACCGATCGCGTCGTTGATCATCGTCACCCAACCCTTCTGCGCGCGCCACGCGCTCGTCTGGCTGGCGCACTCCGGCATCGCCTTCTCGACCGCCGTGAAGGCCGAGTCGATCGCATAGACGAGGTCGATCTGCTGCTGCGGGTTCTGCGTGTATCCCAACGTGCCGCGCGTCGTTACGATCGGCACGTTCGGCTGCGACATCCACATTACGAGCGTCTTGCCGAGCACGAAATTTTCGCCGACGGGGTTCTTGGTTCTGTCCGCCTTCTCGAGCGAGGCGATCGCACTACGCAACTGTTTCTGCGCGTCTTCCGGCTTGGGCGCGCTCTGCGCGACCTGGAGCGCCAACATTGCGCGGCCGACTTCACCCGGCTTTCCCTCGTCGACCTCACATTCCTTCGCCTTCTGCTGAGCGCCAGCCACAGTCGTGACCGTCGCGGACAGCAGAAGGGGCATTAGAGCCTTCTTCGCTGTAGCGAGCATCAAACTCTCCTCGTTTGGCAACACGATTCTGGGCA
>Ga0070681_10007921_pt1 | contig 10399 bp, 9 predicted proteins | sample KBSC83BmetaG_FD_65650 | JGI IMG/M metagenome (GOLD analysis project Ga0070681, IMG submission 65650) | Corn rhizosphere microbial communities from Kellogg Biological Station, Michigan, USA - KBS C8-3B metaG | ecosystem: Host-associated > Plants > Roots > Rhizosphere | place: USA: Michigan...
GATCACCGGCCGGGGGAACTCGCGAATCTCCATCTGCCGCGGCCCCGTCTGGACCACAGCCCGCACCATGTCAGCCATACACGTCCTATCTGCCTCGCCCTACTCCGAGCGCTGCGGCCGGGCCCGGGGGGTTGGGCTCGGCAACAGCGCCTGACCGGGTGATTTGTCGCAGGTCATAACCGCTTCTCCCGGCTCACGGAAGACGATATATGACACTTGGCGCGACGGGAAGCGCGTGATATGAAATCGAATATCCGGACAGCCGTGCACGCGCTTGTCATGAGTGCGGCCACAATGCCGCTGACCACCAGCAAGGTAAGACCCGACGTCGGAGGCGCACTATGAAGACCCGTGCCGCGGTGCTGCGCAAAGCGGGTACCCCCTGGGAGCTCACGGAACTCGAACTGGACCCGCCGAAGGCGAACGAGGTACTCATCCAGATGGAGGCCGCCGGGCTCTGCCACTCCGACGAGCACATCCGCGCGAAGGGCATGGCCCGCCTCCCCATGGTCGGCGGACACGAAGGATCAGGCGTCGTCGTCGAAACCGGCCCCGGCGTCACCCGCGTCAAGGTCGGCGACCGCGTCTCCTGCTCCTACATCCCCGTCTGCGGCAAGTGCCGCTACTGCTCCACCGGCAAGCAGAACCTCTGCGACGCCGGCCTCTACGCCGGCGTCGGCTGCCTGCCCGACAAGACGTTCCGCTTCCACCAGAACGGCGAGGACTTCGGCGGCATGTGCGTGGTCGGCAGCTTCGCCGAGTACTCCGTCATGTCCGAGTGGTCCTGCGTCAAGATCGAAGACTACGTGCCCATGGAACTCGCCGCCCTGGTCAGCTGCGGTGTCACCACCGGCTTCTGCTCCGCCGTCTACGCCGGCGACGTGCGCGTCGGCGACGTCGCCGTCGTCTTCGGCACCGGCGGCGTCGGCATGAACGCCGTCCAGGGCGCCCGCTACGCCGGCGCCAAGTACGTCTTCGCGATCGACCCGAACCCCTGGAAGCAGCAGCAGGCACTCGACTTCGGCGCCAGCCACGCCTTCGGCGACCCCGTCAAGGCCAAGGAAGTCCTCATCGACCTCACCCGCGGCCAACTCGCCGACAAGGTCATCTGCACCGTCGGCGAGATGGACAATGACGTCGTCAAGGCCGCCGTCGACATGACCGGCAAGGCGGGCACGATCGTCATCACCGGCGTCGGCTACTACGACATGGTGCTGCCCGGCGGCATCCTGATCGGCTACCACCGCCGCATGCAGGGCTCCCTGTTCGGCGGCGCGAACCCGCTCTACGACATCCCGATGATCCTCAGCCTGTGGCACGAAGGCCGCATCAAGCTCACCGAGCTGATCACGAAGAAGTACACCCTCGACGAAATCAACGAGGGATACACAGACCTCATGGAAGGGCGCAATATCCGCGGCGTCGTCGTGCATCAGCACTGAGACCGTCGCAGTGCGCCGGCACTGAGAGATAATGACGGAAGTTAGCAAGGCAAAAGGCAAGGAGTTCTCATGCCGAACGCGATCCTGGACCCCACGGGAACCGCTACGACCAGCACAGGCACTTCAAGCACTGGCAAGCAGGCAGCACCCCGGGCCCCCCGTCCCGTCAGCCTGCAAGGTAAGAGAGTCGGCCTGCTCATCAACACCAAGAACAATGCCCGCCCCTTCCTTGAGGAGGTCGGCCGCCTGCTCGAGGACCGCTACGACGTCACCCTCACCCAGCGGACCAAGGTCAACTTCGCGGTTCCCGAGCCCGAGAATGTCATCAAGGAACTGATCGCGGAGAACGACGTCATCATCACCGGCGTCGGGGACTGCGGCTCCTGCTCGGCGGCGGCCGCCGCCGACGGCGTGGTCCTCGAGTCCGCTGGCGTCCCGGTCGCCGCGATCATCACCGAGTCGTTCATCCCCACCGCCGACGCGATGGCCGCGCTGCGCGGCGCGCCCGGCTACAAGTACGCCACCACCGCTCACCCGGTGGCCGTGCTCACCGAGGACAAGGTCAAGGAGCGCGCGGCGCAGGTACTCGACGACGTGGTCGCGCTCCTCGTCGAGCCCGAGAAAGTTGAGGAATGACCGCAGCTAACACCGAAGGGGCCGCCGACATAGCCGCGGCGGCCCCCGACCCCGACGAGGCCCAGCGCGCCATCGAGTACTGCTACGAGCAGGGCTGGTCCGACGGCCTCCCGCTCGTCCCGGTCTCCAAGCCGCTCCTCGACCAGTTCCTCGCGACCACCGACAAGGACCCCGAGGAGATCATCGGGTCCCTCGAGCAGGTCGGCCGGGACGTCAACGTCTACCTCGCCGCGATCAACGCCGCGATGGCCGGCTGCAAGCCCGAGTACTTCCCGGTGGTGCTGGCCGCGTTCGAGGCGCTGATGCGCGAGCGCGCCGCGCGCGGCGGCGGCTTCCAGTCCACCAGCGGACCCTCGCCGCTGATCGTGGTCAACGGCCCGATCAGGAAGGAACTCGGATTCAACACCGCCGGCGGCGCGTTCGGCCCCGGGTTCCGGCCCAACGCGACGATTCCCCGTGCGATCGGCCTCCTGGTCCGCAACGGGTTCGGCATCCACCCGCACGTCCTCGAGCAGGCCACGCAGGGCCTCCCCGGCCGTTGGCAGGTCTGCGTCGCCGAGAACGAGGAAGAGTCCCCGTGGGAGCCACTGGCTGAGAACGGCGGGGTGACCGGCGGCGTCTCCGCCGTCACCGCGACCCTCACCCGCACCATGGAGTTCGTCGACAACCGGCACACTCCCAACCACGAAGACGTGCTGCGCGACTTTCAGGACACGATCTCCAGGATCGGCTCGCAGATCTTCCCGCTGTCGTCAGTCGCGCTCGTGCTGTGCCCGGAGCACGCCCAGATGTTCGCCAGTGCCGGCATGTCGAAGGCCGATGTGCAGAACTGGCTGCTCGAGCGGTGCGGCCGCACCGGCGCCGAGCTCACGAGCATGGGCAAGGCCGAGGTGAACCGCAAGGGCTTCCGCGGTGAGTACGACGGCGACGAGGCGTTCCACAAGTTCCTGGCCGGCCCCACGTCGATCCCGGTCATCGTCGCCGGCGCGAAGAACGCCGCCATATCGATGGTCGTTAGGATCTTCGGTGAATGGTCCGGCACCTCTGTACCAGTTGTGGAGAAATAGCAGTGAATTACACCGAGCGCATGGCCGACATCGCCAACATGCTGGCGGCCGACGGCTACAACCTGGCGGTCGAGGAGAAGGGCCAGCGCGTCGCGCTGACCGTCTCCCCGGGTCCCGATGCGTGTGAGGACTGCCTGGTGCCGAAGGACGTGTTCCGCGGCATCGCGTCGCACCAGCTGGGCGTCGAAGGCGACCTCATCGACATCACCTACCCCGTCGACCTCCCCGGCTACTCGGGCAGTGCGCATTGACCACACGAGTCGCACTGATCACCGGCTGCGGCAAGCGGGACGGCATGGGCAGGGCCATCGCCCTGACCCTTGCCGCCTCCGGCGTCGCGGTCGTCGTCACCGACAAGCAGGCCACCGGCGTCCTCAACCGTCGCCAGGAGGTCGTCGGCGTCAAGGATGAGTCCTGGGGCGGCGTCGAGTCCCTCGTCGAGGAGATCACCGCCGCGGGCGGTACCGCGATGGCGCAGCTCGGCGACATCTCCGCCGCCGAGGACGCCCAGCGCATGGTCGATACCGCCGCCGCCTGGCGCGGGAGGCTCGACATCCTGGTCAACGGCGCGGGCGCCCCGCAGGGCCTCGACCGCCAGGACATCGAGGACGTCCCGATCGAGGTCTTCGACTTCGTCATCGCGGTCAACCTGCGCGGCACGTACCTGATGTCGCGGTTCGCGGTGCCGCACATGCGCGCCCAGCGGTGGGGGAGGATCATCAACATCTCCTCCCAGGCCGGCCAGGTCTCCGCGGCGATGTCCACCGCCTACTCAGCGTCCAAGGCGGGCGTCCTCGGCTTCACCCGGGCGTTGTCCGCCGACGTCGCCCCCTGGGGTATCACCTGCAACGCGATCTCACCGGGCATGGTGGCCACCTCGCGGGTGCTGCTGTCGCTCGACCCGGACATCGACGTCGACGCGGAGGTCAAGCGCCGCGGTTCCATGCTCGCGGTCGGCCGCTCCGGCTACCCGGAGGACATCGCGGCGGCGGTCGCGTACCTCGCCTCCGAGGGGGCCGGGTACATGACCGGCCAGACCCTGGTCCTGGACGGCGGCGGCTCCGGCTCGATGTTCGCGAAGAAGCCCCCGGAGGCCGCGAAGCTGTAGCTCGAGCGTCACAGTAAAGGCCAGAGAGCAGATCGAGACCAGCACGTCGACGTGCTGTGGACGGAACTGGGATGGAGGCGGCACGCTGGCCTGGTGGGGAGGCTGCGTGAGCGCGAGCGTGACCTGGCGGCGGTCGAGGAGCTGCTGGAGCACCGTAGCGGGGTGCTGCTGATCGAAGGCCGGGCCGGCATCGGCAAGACCTCGCTGGTGGAGGCGGCCTGTTCGCGGGCCGATGAGCTTGGCTACGAGGTGCTGCGTGCGCGGGGCTCGGAGCTAGAGTCGGGTTTCGCGTTCGGAGTGGTACGCCAGTTGTTCGAACGCCGCCTGGCGGCCGCGGGGGAGACTGGGCGTGCGGCGCTGCTGGCCGGGCCTGCTGCGGCGGCGTGGCCGTTGCTGTCCGGCGAGGTCTTCGCGCAGCCTGCCGGTGATAGTTCGTTCGCGGTGGTGCACGGCCTGTACTGGCTGGTGGTCAACTTTGCGGCGAGCGGGCCGGTTCTGATCGCCGTGGATGACGCGCACTGGGCTGATGAGCCCTCGCTGCGGTGGCTGGCTTACCTGGCGCCGCGGTTGGAGGGGCTGGCGGCGGGGATGCTGGTGGCGATGCGCGAGTGCGACCCGGCGGCGATGGGTGCCCCGCTTGCGGCGGTGCGCGCGCAGACGGCGGTGGTGCTGCGGCCGGCGCTGTTGAGCGAGCAGGCGGTCAGTGCCGTGATCCGCGCCGTGGCTGGCGGCGAGGCCAGCGATGAGTTGTGCGCGGCTGTGTACACGGCCTGCGGCGGTAATCCGCTGTACCTGGCCGAGCTGCTGCGGACGGCTAACCTCAGCGGACGACCGCTGGCCGCGCTGCCGCCGGCGGAGTTGCTGGCGGGAGGGCTGGAGGGGATCGCGCGGCAGGTGATCACCCAGGTGAAGAGCCTGGGCCCGGGCGCGCTTGGCCTGGCGCAGGCGCTGGCCGTGCTGGGGGATGGCTGCGAGCTGCGGCACGCGGCAGCGATCGCGGACATGACGATGGTTGTCGCTGCCCGGCTGGCCGCGGGTCTTGTCCGTGCCGAGGTGCTGGCGGCCGGTGACCGGCCGCGGTTCGTGCACCCGGTGATCCGTGATGCGCTGGAGGCGTCGCTGGATGACGGCGGAAAGGATCGCGCCCATCGCGGCGCGGCCGGGCTGCTGCACGCTGATGCCGCCCCGGCGGGGCAGGTGGCCGCGCATCTGTTCCGGGTGCGGCCGTCCGGGGATGGCTGGGTGCTGACCCGGCTGCGGGAGGCGGCGGAGGCGGCGATGGGCACTGGCGCCCCGCAGGCCGCGGCGGCCCTGCTGGACCGGGCGCTGGCTGAGCCGCCGCCACCCGGGCAGCGGGCCGGGGTGCTGCGGGAAGCCGCCCGCGCTCAGGTGACCGCGGGACGGCAGCGGGCGTTCGTGCTGCTGGAGGAGGCGCTGCGGCTAGCCGCCAGCCCGCGAGAGCGTGCCGGGATCGCGCTGGAGGTCGCCGAGGCCTACGCGGCGTTGTTCCGGTGGGCGGACGCGGTGGACGTCATCGAACGCGCACTGGCCGACCTCGGCGATGCCGATCCGCAGCTCGCGGCCGGGCTGGAGGGCGAGCTGACGGTGTGCGGCCTGCATGACGCGCGCGGCGCCGATCGGGTCGCGCCCGTGCTCGCCCGGCTGGGCTCCAGCAGCCCGGGGTCCGTCGGCGAGCCGTTCGCGGTCGCCCAGGCGATGACGATGCTGCTGACGGGCCGACCCGCTAGTCACATCGCGGCGTTGCTGGAGCGGACGCTGGAGCGCGCGGATCCCGCTACCGCGAATTGGGACACGCGGGCGGCGCTGCTGTGGGTGCTGGTCACCGCTGAGCGGTTCGGCGCGGTCGAGAAGTCGCTTGAGCCGATGCTGGCCCAGGTTCGCCGCGGCGGTTCGGCGCGGGGTTTCGTGGCCGTCTACTCCACCCTCGGCCTGCTCAAGCTGCGGCTTGGCGCGCTGGATGAGGCCGACGCGGCGGCCCGGGTGGCGCTGCGCGTGCTGCAGGAAGGCGACTTCGCGCCGGGGCTCGGATTCGCCGCCACCGTGCTAGCGGACATCGCCGTCGAGGCCGGCGAACTCGGCGAGGCGCAGGCGCTGCTTGACCTGCTCCCGCAGCGGGGGTGGCCCGCGGGCGTCGGGACGGTGCTCATCCCGGCCGCCCGCGGGCGGCTGCGGCTGGCCGAGGGGCGGGCCGCCGACGCGCTGGCCGACTTCCAGGCGTGCCAGGCGCTGTTCGGCGCCGATGTGTGGGGGATGCCGATCCGCGACACCGGCTACACGCACGCCCGCTCGGGCGCCGCGCTCGCGCTTCTGCGGCTAGGCCGATACCAGGACGCCCGTCAGCTGGCCGACGCCGAGCTCGCCGACGTGCGGGTGTTCGGCGCTCCGCGTGCGCTGGGGATCGCGCTGCGGGTTGCCGGCCTGGCGCGCGGCGGACAAGAAGGCCTCGCGCTGCTGCGTGAATCGGTGGCCGCGCTCGACCGCTCGCCCGCGCTGCTCGAACGCGCCCGCTCACTCGCCGAACTTGGAGCGGCCCGGCGGCGGTCCGGCCAGCGCGCCGCGGCCCGCGAGCCGCTGGCCCGGGCGCTGGAGCTGGCCGCCCGGTGCGGCGCCTCTCCGCTAGCCGCCCGGGTCCGCGACGAGCTCAAGGCTGCGGGCGCCCGCCCGCGGCGCCCGTGGCGCACCGGCGTGGACGCGCTGACCCCCACCGAGCTGCGCGTCGCTCGGCTGGCCGCTGACGGCCGGTCCAACCGCGAGATCGCGGGGGAGCTATACGTGACCCTCAAAGCCATCGAGGGTCACCTCGCCCGCGCCTACGCCAAGCTCGGGATCGAGGGCCGCGACCAGCTGCCGCGAGCCCTCGGCAGCAGAAAAGACTAGGGTGCCGGCCCTACGGCGAACCACCGGCCAGACGCGCGACGGTATTGCTGTCACATCACCTGCTGAAGGAGATCTCGATGGCAACGACCGTACGCGAGGTGTTCGAGAAGGGCACGGACACCTTCAACGCCCATGACATCGACGGGTTCACCAGCGTGCTCGCCGACGACGTCACCTACAGCGCGCCGGGCGGGATGAGCGGCCGGGGGAAGGCAGCCTGCGCGCAGTTCTTCGCCCGCTGGTGGGACGCCTTCCCCGACGCCCATGTTGACGTCCACGCGGTGCACGTCGTCGGCGACACCGCCGTTGAGGAGGGAACTTTCACCGGAACCCACCACGGCACCCTGCACGGCCCGTCGGGCGACATCCCCGCCACCGGCCGCCGGACCGCGGTGGACTACATCCACGTGCTCCGCTACCGCGACGGCCTGCACGTCTCGTTCAACCTGGTCTTTGACCGGCTGCAGATGCTGGAGCAGCTCGGCCTCATCCCGGGCCCGGCACCAGCACGCTGAGCCTTCTGCGGCCGTGCGGCGGGCCGGCTCTCGCCCGCGAATGTATCCGGCGGCTCGGCGGCTAGCTTGAGGTGTTATGACCTCCGGGCGTCGCGCTCGGGGCCGGAGGCCTGGCCGGCGCCTACACCGGTGCCCGCATTCAGTCCCGGCTCCCGAACTCGCCATCCGGCGGGCAGCGCTGCGGGCATTGCCGGGCGTGCGATGACCACGCGCTGGTCGGCGCTCAGGCCAGCAGCTGGACTGCCCCGGTGCGGGACAGGTCGTAGCCGCCGAGCGAGTGCACCGCGGACTGGACGGCCGGATCTCGCAGCGCGGCGATCAGCGCCTCGGCTGGCTTCAGCGCGTCGGCGCTGAGTACGACGTCGAAGTCTTCCCCGGTGACCGGGGTAAAGCTGAGGTCAAGCGCGGTGGCGGCCGCGCGGACGCCGAGGCCGACATCGGCTTGCCCGGCGGCGATCGCCATGGCGACCTCGAGGTGCGAGGCGGCCTCAAGGCCGGCGAGGGATGCCGGGGCGATCCCGGCGTCGGCGAGCAGCCGGTCGAGCAGCACTCGCGTTCCGGTGCCGAACTGCCGCCGGGCGACCCGCAGCCCTCGCATGTCCGGGACCCCGGTCACCCGGGCGGGATTGCCCTCGGGGGTAAGCAGCCCCTGCTCGCGCCGCCACAGGTGGATGAGCGCCGGCCGCCGGCCGCGCAGCAGGGCGCGGGCGAACGGGCCGTTGTGCGCGCCCGACCGATGCCGCAGGTGGATCGCCGCGGCGTCAGCGCTGCCGCGCCAGAGCCCGGTCAGACCGTGGAAGCTGCCGCGTGTGCCAACGGTCACCACCCGGTCGGTCCCGGCCTCGCGGAGCACGATATCGAGCGCCGGGTCGTCGCTGCCGGCCAGCCGCAGCAGGCTACCGTCGGCCACCGGCCCGATCAGCCGCCGGGCCGCGAAGTCGCCGCCGTGGGCGACCCGGGAGCGGCGGCGGTCCGCCGAGTCGATCACGCCCGCGTCGGCCAGGCGCCGGTACGCGCGCGCCGCCGTGGTCGTCGTCGTCCCGTACCGGCGCGCCGCCTCCCGGACGCTCGGCAGTTCGTCCCCCGCGGTCAGTGCGCCGGACGCGACGCGTTCAGCGATGTCGTCGCTGACCTGGAGATAGGTCGCCATGGTCGCCGATGCTATAACCTGGCCGCGGTTTGTATCGCATACCTGTCACTAGCGCGTGACGCACTGTTAGGCTCTGCACCAATCTGTCCTACCTCACAGGTCATGCAGAAGGCAGGTACCAGATATGTATCGCAGATTTCGCGTCGGCGGCGCAGCGGCGGCTACCTGCGTGGTGATCGCCGTCGCCGCGGGCTGCAGCAGCTCGTCAAGCAGTTCTTCCGGCTCGTCCGCCCCGGTCAGTTCTCCGGGCAGCGCTGCGGCGCGGGGCACGCTGACCGTGTTCGGCGCGGGCACGCTGAGCACCCCGTTCACCGCGGAGATACAGGCCTTCACCAAGGCCAACCCCGGCGTGACCGTGCACTCCCGGTTCGGCGCGAGCGGCGACATGGTCAAGGACGTCACCCAGGTCGGCCAGCCCGACGACGTGCTCGGCGTGGCGGACTACTCGCTGATCCCCAAGCTGATGTCCGATCCGGCCAGGCCGCACGCAACCTGGTACCTGGGGTTCGTGTCCAACCAGATCACGCTCGCCTACACCAGCCACAGCAAGGGCGCCGGCCAGCTGACCCCGGCCAACTGGTACACGGTGGTCTCGCAGCCGGGCGTGCACATCGGCCGCTCCAACCCGGCCGCGGACCCGTCCGGGTACCAGTTCCTGCAGATGCTCCAGCTCGCCCAGTCCTACTACCACGACCCCGGGCTGGCCGCCGCGGTGCTGAAGAACTCGCCCGACTCCAGCGTCGCCGAGACCGAGACCTCGCTGTTGGCCGCGCTGCAGTCCGGGCAGATCGACTACCTGGCGATCTACCGGTCGAACGCGCTCGAGGAACACCTGAAGTACATCGCGCTGCCGCCGCCGGTCAACCTCTCCGACCAGGCCCTGGCCGCCAGCTACGCCAAGGTCACAGTCAACGCCGGCTCGCTGGGCAAGAAGCAGGCCAAGCCGATCATCTACGGGCTGACCATCCCGAGCAACGCGCCGGACCCGGCCCTGGCGGAGAAGTTCATCGGCTTCGTCCTCGGCCCGCAGGGCCAGGCCATCATGCGGTCCAACGGTTTCGTGGTGATCAATCCGGCGCTGGCCAGCAGCCAGGGCAAGGCGCCCGCCGCGCTGCAGCCGCTGACCACGCAGTGGCCCGGCGGCTGATCCGCGCATGAGTACCCGGGTACCGGGGGCCGCCCGCCGCGGCTGGCCCTGGTTCGCGGTGGTGATGTGGCTGGCCAGCGGCCTGCTGCTCGCCTTCATCGTGCTGCCAATCATCAGGCTGGCGGTGGCGGCGCCGCCGTCCAGCCTGCGGCAGGCCGCCGCGACCGCGGACGTGCGCGACGCCACGCTGCTGAGCCTGCAGGCGGCAGCCATCACCGCGGGCATCGCGACGCTGCTCGGGGTGCCGCTGGCCTACCTTCTGGCCCGCGGCACCTTCCGCGGCCGCGGCCTGGTCCAGGCGGTGGTCGACCTGCCGCTGGTCGTGCCGCACACCGTGGCCGGGATCGCGCTGCTGTTCCTGCTGGGGCGCACCGGCTGGGTCGGCGCCCCGGCCACCCGCCTGGGTGTGTCCTTCTACGGGTCGCAGTGGGGCATC
>Ga0070681_10007922_pt1 | contig 10398 bp, 5 predicted proteins | sample KBSC83BmetaG_FD_65650 | JGI IMG/M metagenome (GOLD analysis project Ga0070681, IMG submission 65650) | Corn rhizosphere microbial communities from Kellogg Biological Station, Michigan, USA - KBS C8-3B metaG | ecosystem: Host-associated > Plants > Roots > Rhizosphere | place: USA: Michigan...
GAAGCTCATGACTGCATTCTCCTTCCCCGTCGCCCTCGCCCTGATCGTTGGGGTCGCGGCTGGCGCCCTGTTGGGTCTGATCAACGGTTGCATCGTCGTACGGCTGCACGTTCCGGCCTTCATCCAGACCCTGGGCATGCTGTTCATCGGACAGGGGCTGATTCAGGTGGTCACCGGGGGATACCCCGTCTACCCGCTTCCGGGTGCCGTCGGTGAGATCGGACAGGCCTTCGTGTTCGCAGGGCTCGGCTGGAGTGTTGCGTTCTTTGCGCTACTCGCGTTGGCCGCGGACTTCGTACTGCGACGCACGACATTGGGGCGCAATTGCTACGCAGTGGGAGGCAACGCCGCAGTGGCGCGGCTGGTGGGGATCGACACCACGTTGTACAAGATAGCCGCCTTCGTCCTCGTCGGAATGCTGGCGGCGATTGCCGGTATGTTCGTGATGGCCGATCTGGCAAGCGGCACCACCTCGATCGGCAACGGTTGGGAACTCAACGTTATCGCTGGCGTGGTGGTCGGCGGTGTGAGCCTCTTCGGCGGGACCGGATCGGTGGCCGGCGGCCTGATCGGCATGCTGCTGTTGCAAGTCGTTCAAAGCGGCCTGGTGATGGTGGGTGTGTCCGCCAACTGGCAGCAGATTGCAGTGGGCACGATCATGGTTGCCGCTGTAGGTCTGGATGTCCTGCGTCGGCGCTGGTTCGTCGAGGGCGGACGCGTGTTGCGATCGGACGCCCGCGCGAGCGAGCCGGCCGCGCCTCACCAGGTTGAGTCTTCCCATGCCAACACCAGGAAATAGCGCAGTGCTGCGGGCGCTGGCGGTAACCGTGCTGCTGCTGGCAGGCTGCAGCCGCCATGCGCCGGCGGAACGCGGGATTTCCATTCTGTGGGTGCAGCCGCTGCGCGACCACCCCGTCCACAAGCTCATGCAGGCGGGTTTCCTGCAACGCTGCAAGCAAGACGGCTACGTCTGCGAAGTCGTGGGCAATCCCAGCGCGACCAGCTTCGATGTGCCCGCCACCCTGCCGCTCGCCGATGCAGCCTTGTCGCGGCGCCATTTCTCGGTGCTGGCGGTGTACACCCCGGATCCGGCGATCTATCCCTACATCGCAAAGCGCGCCCGTGAAGGCTATCCGATCATCACCTGGCATCGGCTTCCAGAGCCCGCCGAGGTTCCCGGGCTGAGTGCGGCGGTAGGCCACGATCCCGCACGTGCCGCGCGCGATGCAGCGATGTCCATGGGCAAGGTTCTCGGGGGAGCCGGCGTCATCGCCGTCACTCAGGGAAGCTTCAATACACAGGAGAATCAGGTTGCAGCGGTGTTCGCCGCATCGATTCGCGAGAGCTTTCCCGGCATTCGGGTACTCGATCCACAGTTGGAAGGCTTCGAGCCTTCGGGAGCGAAAGCCAAGGCGATCGCGCTGCTGCAGGGCAATCCTGAGGTGACGGGTGTGTTCTCCACCACGGGCAATGGTGCGCAGACATGGTCTGGCGCCGCGCGTACGACGCATCGGCGCCTTTCGATCATCAGCATGGACTACACGCGGCAGAATCTCGATCTGGTCAAGGCCGGCGAGGTCTATGCCATCGTTGCGCAGCCGCTCTACGAAGAAGGCAGCGCGGTGGCGGATCTCGCCGCGAGCCTTGCCCAGCATCATCAGGTCCCCTTCCGCAACGTGCTGCCGGCCCGGATCGTGACTGCCGCGGATCTGGAACCGTACTACCGCATCCTGGCTGCGGCCGGGCAGTAGGGAGAGAGGGCATGCACGCGACCGCATTGCCCGAGCCTGTGATCGAGGCGCGTCGCATCTCGAAGAGCTTCGGGGCGGTGCGTGCCCTGCGTGAGGTCAGTCTCATCGTTCGTCGAGGCGAGACCCACGCTCTGCTGGGGCAGAACGGCGCCGGCAAGTCGACACTGATCAAGATCCTGAACGGTGTCTACCCGGCGGGCAGCTATTCGGGCAGCCTGTCGCTCGATGGCCGGGCGGTGCGGTTCGCCTCGACGGCCGAGGCGCGGCGTCAGGGAGTTGCGTATGTGCCTCAGGAAATCGAGGTGTTGCGGCAACTGTCGGTCGCCGAGAACATCTTTGCCGGACATACGAGTCTGGGAAAGGGATGGCGAGTCGACCGGCGCGCGCTGTGGGGCCGGGCGCGGGATCTGCTCGAGCAGATAGGCCTCGACATCGAGCCCGGCGCGCGTGTCGAGCACCTGAGCGCAGCGCAGGGCCATCTCGTCATGATCGCCAGAGCACTGTCGACCCACCCCCGGGTGCTGATGCTCGATGAGCCGACCGCTTCGCTCTCGAACCTCGAAGTGGACAGGTTGTTGAGCCTGCTGGGGCGACTGAAGCGCACTGGCGCGACCATCCTCTACATCTCGCATCGTCTGGCGGAAGTGTTGACTCTCTGCGATCGCGCCACAGTGCTGAAGGACGACGGAGCCACTTGCGAGCTGGCGCGCCGAGATTTTTCGCCAGAGGTGCTCATACAACTCATGTCCGGTCAGGCGCCTCGCTCTCTCTACCCGCAACGCTCCGCGCCGGCGCCTCGGCCGGGGCCGCCGCTCCTAGAGGTCGAGGGCTTGTCGATGCCGCACCGTTCCGGGAGGCATCGCGCGGTGCACGACGTGACCTTCAACTTGCGCGCGGGGGAGATCCTCGGCCTCGCCGGACTGTTGGGTTCCGGACGCAGCGAGATCCTCGGTGCGCTGTACGGATCGTTGCGATATGCCGGGTCGGTGCGCGTTGCGGGAACGCCCATCGTCATCGATTCCCCCGCCGCGGCGCGCTCGCATGGAATCGCACTCCTGACGGAAGACCGCAAGCACGACGGCCTGCTGTTCAATCTGCCCGCCGCAGCCAATATCACCATCGGCAACTTGTTGGCCGTCGCACGCGGCGGGGTCATCAACCGTCGAGTCGAAACAAAAGTCGCGCTGGAACGCATGCGAGCGCTGCACGTCAAGGCGGACTCGCCGGACTCGCCGGTCACGTATCTCTCGGGAGGTAACCAGCAGAAGCTGCTGTTCGCGCGCGCTCTGCTGAGTCAGCCGCGCATCCTGCTGCTGGATGAGCCCACGCGGGGAGTGGATGCGGGGACGCGGCAGGAGATCTATCGCCTGCTGGGCGATCTGGCCGCTACGGGAGTGGCGCTGCTCATCGTTTCCTCGGAGCTCGAAGAGGTCGTGGGGCTTGCCGACCGCTGCCTGGTGGTCGTCGACGGGCGCATCGCGGACACATTCGCGCGGGGCGAAGGTGGCGAGGAGCGGATCCTGCGCGCCGCGGCATGCTGGTACTAATGATAACGATAGCATCATACACCGGCATCTTACGAGACGGGGTCGAGCGCGGAACCGGCGATCCTGAGTTCCGCAAAAACACTGTTTTTATGCGCTATATGCAGCGATAGAAGCACGTTGCAGCGCGCTGTAATGCTTGTGTAGGTGATATCGTTATCATATACTTTCATAAAATCGCACACAGAGCAGAGGGGATTCCATGAATAAACAGCCCATACGGGTCATCTCTGTGGTCGCGGCGCTTGCCGCTTCGCAGGGGTCCTACGGCGCCGACACGGATGGGGCGGGTTCTCAGAAGAGTGAAAACGGCCCGGAGGAGGTCGTCATCACCGCGCAGAAGCTGCAGGAGGGCTCGATCGGCGGCTGGCTGCCGGTCCCGTTGATGGAACTGCCGCGCACGGTAATCGTCGTCGACGAGGACTTGATCGACAAGCAATTCGTATCCCATTACAAGGACATCATCAAGAACGTGCCGGGCGTGCAGGTGGTCCCTGACAACAACCTGGCCGGCTATCAGACACCCACCATCCGCGGCATCCCGGCTTCCAGTTATTTCGAGGGACACAATGCCGGGGTGGTGACGGGCATCCCCGAGGTGATCGGGCGCGCCGAGGTGCTGGAAGGGTTCAATTCGCTGCAGTTCGGCCTCGACACCGGCGGCGGCGCGGTGAACTTCTTCATGAAGCGCCCCACCGCGCATTCCTTCCTGCAGGCCGAGCTTCAGACCTCCAACTGGGGCGGCGCGAAGCTGGTAGTGGATGGTGACTACCACATCGGCGCGGGCGCGACCGATGGAATCCGCTTCGTCGGCGTCGCCGACGAGAGCCAGACGTACGTGCGCAACTACCCCGAAAAGGACGGCAAGGCGGGCTCGGCGATGCTGCGGCTCACCGGACCTTTCGACATCCAGATCGACGCCGACGTGTCAGTGTGGGTCATCAAGAACGACCCGAGCGGCCAGTACATCGATTTCGTGAACGCGCCGAACGTGCCGAAGATCCCCGAGATGGACCCGCGCACCAACCTGAGCCAGCCGTGGTCCGAGCATTCCATGCGCAAGGGCAATCAGGTCGACCTGCGCCTGACCCGCAAGCTCGGGGAGAACTGGACGATCACCGCGGAGACCTCGCTGGACAGCCTCACCTACCGGGACGACGGCTGCCGGGTGACGGCACCAAACTTCGCCACGGGCGAGACTACCTATGTGTGTTTCAAGAGCGGCTTCGGCCCGCTGTGGGACCGCTACTCGCGCATCGATCTGACGGGCAAGTTCTCGCTGTTTTCCATGGACCATTTCATGTCCTTCGGATACCGCACCACGGGGCAGTCGTACAAGCAGGTCGATGACCGCATCGACTACTCCCAGCCGCCTTACAACTTCCAGAACATCTACAACCCGCGCATCTACCCGGTCCCGACGACCGGTGTGTTGTCGCCGGCGAATGACTTCCGCAGCACCAGCTCCAACGACCTCACCTATTTCCAGGACCGGATTTCGGTCACCCCGAAGTGGGATCTATGGGCGGGCGCCGGCTTCGTCCACCAGTTCGGACACTACGGTGGCCCGACATTTCCGATCACTTATCCCGCCGGGACCACGGTCCCCCTGCCCACCGGCGGAGTCGTGTTCAAGCCCACCTCCTGGAGCAGCTACTACGTGAGCTACTCGGAAAGTGTGTCGTACTCCGAGCTGGTGAGCCCCACCGACCCGACGCTCGTCAATGCGGGCGAGCTGTTGCCTTCGGTGCACTCGAAGAGCTACGAGCTGGGCGGGAAATGGCTGATCGATTCGCGCCTGGAGCTGAATGCCTCGGTGTTCAAGATGCAGCAGCCCTTCAACATCACCGAGCAGGTTTCCGACAATCCGGTGCGCTACCGGCGCGCGCCGGGGGGCCTCAACGAGTTCACCGGCTTCAGCATCGACTTCAACGGTAAGCTGCTGAGCAATCTGACCGTGCAGGGCGGCTTCGCCTTCGTGGACCCGGTGCAGCAGGATACCCAGGACCCGACGCTCAAGGGCAAGAAGGCGGCCGGCGTATCCCGCACCTCGGGCACTCTGAACGTGACGTGGGACATGGGCAATCCGGGTGGATTCAGCATGGACGGAGGCGTGTACTATCAGGGCAACATGCCGCTGAACGTGCAGAATACCTACACGCTGGATGGCTTCACGCGTGTCGATGTCGGCGCAAGCTACGAGACGCAGTGGAATGGCAGTGATGTGCGCTATCGCCTGTTGCTCGAGAACGCACTCAACTCGCGCTTCTACTATGGCTTCATCTATGGGTTCCAGTTGGCGGCGCCACGTACGTTGAACGCCTCAGTGTCGGTAAGGTTCTAGAGAATGGCGGAGGGTTGTCGCGCTCGCAGGAGCGCGGATCACCGGGCAAGCTGCAGCCGCCGCGAAGCCATCGGCCTCGCGGCGGCGGCCGTCGCGCTTGCGAGCTGCAATCCCCCTGTAGTTCGCGAGCCAGGACGGGAGGGTGCCGCGGTTCGTCTGGCGAATCGCAGCACCCTCCTTGCCGCTAACCCCGCCGGCTCCGGCGCGCTGAGCATCCAGTCGCTCGCCAATCGCAGCAGCGGGTTCGAGTGGCTCGGGCACGGACAGAGCTTCGCGCCACTCTTCAGGAGCGACACGGCAGCGGAGGCCGCATGGCGAGCTCAGCCTTTCAACACAGCGAGCGACGCGCTCGCCATTCATGCGACGACCCAGGATGGGCTGGAAGCCTCCCTCGAGATCGTCGGTTTCGAAGACACCGGCGCATTTCGCTGGCAACAGGTATATCGGAATCATGGCAGCACGAGCGTCCGCCGCGTTCGGGAAGCGGGGGCGTTTGAGCTGACGCTAGATGCCTCAGTCGGCACGCTGGTGGTGCATTGCCTGCGAAGGGACGGAGACTACGTTCGGGAGGCGTTGCCTCTGAATGACCGTGTCGAGGTGCGCGGCGGAGAGTGGAACAAGCCCGGCCACGCGGGCCTGGTCGTCCTCGAGGCCAGGTCGCACGCGGAGTTCCTCGTCGTCGGTATCCAGCAGGAGCGGGGCTGGACGTTTTCACTGGAGCGCACGGGCGACGGTCGTGCGCGCCTGCGCGTCGACATTGGAGATATGGCGGTGGATCTGGAGCCGGGGCAGAGCCTGGAATCCCCGCCTCTGTTCGTGGGCGCCGCGGGTGGTTCCCTGGAAGAGGCGGTCAATCTCTCGCTCGGACACCTGCGCACCCGCATCATGCCGAAGCCGCTCGAGGGCACGCCCTGGGTCAGCTATGACATCTGGTCGACCGACCGCTCGGATGTCGAGACGCGCATTCTCGACGAGATCGCGTTTGCCGCGCGCCTGGGCGTGGAGCTGTTCTATCTGGACGCGGCCTGGTACCGAAATTCCTCGGTGCGTGGTACGGGCGACTGGGGCAAGGGCCTCGGGTCCTACGTCGAGGATCGGGCGAAGTTTCCGCGCGGCTTGCGCTACCTGTCGGATCGAGTGCATGCCGCGGGCATGAAGTTCGGGTTGTGGGTCGGCCCCAACGTCGTCGACGTCGCGCTCGTGCCGGGGGAGATTCCCGAGAGTTGGCTCGCGCAGGTGGACGGCAAGCGCAACGAGCTCAGCATCGATGGATGGGAGAACAAGCTGGTCCAGGCCTGCCTCGGTTGTTCCGAGTACGCCCACCATCTGAAGACCGAGCTCACGCGGCTGGTGCGCGACTACGGACTCGACTGGGTCAAGTGGGACAACTCGGGTATCCCCGGCTCGCCGGCCCGGTGTACTCGCGCCGATCACGGACATGCGGCTGGTGACGGGAGTGCCGCGGCATTGCGCAACGAGTACGCGATCTTCGCGCACCTCCACAACTCCTTTCCGCAACTCACTCTCGAGCAGTGCGGCTATGGCAGCCGATTGGACTACGGACGGGCGGCGTACATCCGTGCCAACTGGTGCAGCGATGCGACCTTTCCTTCCGAGCGCGTGCGCTCGAACGCAATGGCCTGTGCCACCGTGTACCCAGCCTCGTGCAACGCGTCCTGGATCGTACGCGAGGACCAGGGGCTCTTCTCGCAAGAGGAAACTCATCGAATCGACTCGGGGATCCGCAGCCGCATGCTGGGTCTGTTCGGCGTCGGCACGCTCAACGGACAGATGTCGCAACGTGCCTCCTTGTACCCTCCCCGGGTCATCGACCGGCTCGTGTACCAGATCTCGCAATACAAGCAGTTCCGGCACCTGCTCTCGCAGCAGGTGAGTTTCCCGTTCGCGCCCTATGGGCAGAACGCCCAGGGTTGGCAGGCGGTGCAGTTCACCGACGACGCGGGACTCGAGGCCATAGTTTTGTGTTTTCGGGGCTCGGGCACGCAAGCCGATGCCCGCTTGTCGATCAGCCGATTGCGCGCGAACTCGCACTATCGGGTGCACCGCGTCGACGCCGGCACGGATGAGAGGCTCAGTGGAGAGCAGTTGTTGCAGTCTGGCTTGCTCGTACGGATCGACGCAACAGACGGTTCCGAGATCGTTCGGCTGAAGGCAGTGGGCTAGCAGATGACGCGCATATCGCAGATGCTGCTTGCCGTGCTGTCGATCTGTGCCGTGGCAAGCGCCCAGCAACGCCCACAGAGCTGGACTTTGAAAACCGCGGACACCGAGGCGGTAGTGGGGATCGACGCAGGCCTGCCCGCGGTGCTGAGCTTGAGCGCGCCCGGCCAGCCCTGGAACTGGGTGCGCGAGCCCAATCGTGAGACGCTGCCCGCTTCCGTCGAGTTCGGCGGCCACTCGCGTGAGCTGCAATGGAGTTTCGTCGGCGCCGACTATCGCGCTGACGTTCAACAACTCACGCTGCGTTTCGCCAGCCGGTCGCCTGCACTGGAGTTGCAATCCATCTGGCATGCACCGCGGGGGCGCGGGCCGATCGAGCACTGGCTCACCCTGAAGAACGGCTCGCCGTCGCGGCTCACGATCGGGTCGCAGCCGAGTCTGCGACTGGGTGCGCTCGCTGTTCCAATGGAGCGATACGTTGAGTCGACGCAAGTCAGGCGCGGCGGTGCCAACGCCCTCACTCAGGGGGGCGTACTCACACAACCGGTGAGCCGCAATTGGGAAGTGACGCTCACCAGCCGCCCGTCCGATGGCGGCGGTAGCGTCTACTCGCTGCAGGCGGATGCGGTGTCGCAGGTGCCATTCCTGAATCTGCAGGTCGAGTCTGCGCACGGGCTGTACGTCGGCTGGAAGTTTTCAGCGGTGGGCGAGGTGCTGGGAAAGGCCAGTCCCGATCAGGTGGATCTGACCGTGGGTCTTGCTCCGGATTTCAAGACAGATATTTTCCCGGGCGAGACCTTTCTCGTGCCACCCGCCTTCGTGGGTACGTACTTGGGGGATCAGGAGGAAGGATCCTACTCCGTGCATCGGTACGTCATGGAATCCCTGCTGCCTCCACGGGGAGCCGCCCCTTATCCGACGCTGGCCTACAACTATTACCTGGACGGAGGCGAGCCCGGCACCCAGGACGAAGCTGCGGTGCTCGCGAGTGCAGCGCTCGCGCATGAGCTGGGGTTCGAGACATTCGTGGCGGATGCCATGTGGTTCCCGCAGTCCGGCGACTGGCGCTGGGACCCGAAGCGGTTTCCGCGCGGGGCCGAACCGATCGCACAGTACCTGCATCAGAACGGCATGAAGTTCGGACTGTGGATGGCGTGGACTCACGGTAGCCGTTCCGAGGATCCCGGCGCAATGAGCTACGCACGCCATCGGGAGTTCTTCGCCGCTCCGCCGAAATGGCCGCAAAGCGGCAACATCAACTGGGAGACTCAGCTCGATGTGGGCAACGACGGCGCCCGTGACTGGGTGAAGCGCGACACGGAGCGCGTCGTGCGCGAATTCGCCCTCGACTATCTAAAGACCGACCACAGTCCCATTGCGGTCACTTCGATCGCCCAGACGCAACGTGGGGAGCACCAGACCGACGTGAGTTATTGGTCCACGCTCGGCTACTACGATGTGCAGGAATCGTTGTTGCGCAAGTTTCCCGGTATCACGCTGGAGGGCTGCTCCGCGGGTGGACGTATCAAGGATTTCGGCAACATCCAGCACGTGCACTATGTCGTGGGCACCGACACACTGTCGGCACTTGCGAATCGGCAGTCTGTCTACGACACGAGCGTCATGTTCCCGCCGGCGACGATCCAGCTCTATACCTATGAGCGCTTTTTCTCCCAGGTTGCCGATGCTCCGGAGCCCTACTTGTGGCGCTCCGCGATGATGGGAGCGTGGCAGATGGACCTTACCGAGAGCGCGAAGCTTTCTCCGCGGCAGAAAACCCACATCAAGCGGGCGACGCAGATCTACAAGTCGTGGATCCGCCCCGTGCTGGCGGATCCGAAAGTGCATCGGATCCTGCCGCGTGCCGACGGCACCCATTGGGACGGATTGTTCTACTGGAACGAGCGCATCCAACGTGGCACGGTGTATGTGTTCAGGCCCAACAGCGAACGAGCGCGCCAGGTGATCTATCTCAAGGGCCTCGACGCGGATGCGAGTTACCACATTCGCGGCGAGGATGGTGCCATTGGTGAACAGACACAGTCGGGCCGCGCCCTGATGGAAGAGGGCATCGCCGTCACCCTGCCTGCTCGGTTTACGAGCGAGATTGTCTATGTGGAAACCGCCTCTGCGCGCTGAGTGGCTCCTGCTTGCTCTGTGGCAGGCGGGTATGGCGGCAGGAGCGCCGCCAATGAGCAACTCGTCAGGCCCTGCGCTCGAACCTGCCCCTGTGTCCTTACCTGACAACTACGTGCCGCCCTCGCGCAAGGCGGTCGACTCCATCCTCGGGCCAGCGCTCAGCGCGCCGGTAAAGGCCAGCTCGCGTCCATTAAGAATCGTCCTGTGCGCCTCCGCGCGCGATGAAGGACACCTGGATGCGGGCATGCATGACTATCCGCTCTGGCGTGAGCGTTGGTCACGCTTGTTGAGGCTGGCCGACAAGGTCACCGTCGAGACAGCGGATGCCTGGCCGACGGCCGAGCAGTGGCATCGAGCGGACATGATCGTGATCGATTCCTACAACCCGGCGTGGGCTGATGAGAAGGCGCACTCCGTGCGAATCGCTGCACTCGCGAAG
>Ga0070681_10007923_pt1 | contig 10392 bp, 9 predicted proteins | sample KBSC83BmetaG_FD_65650 | JGI IMG/M metagenome (GOLD analysis project Ga0070681, IMG submission 65650) | Corn rhizosphere microbial communities from Kellogg Biological Station, Michigan, USA - KBS C8-3B metaG | ecosystem: Host-associated > Plants > Roots > Rhizosphere | place: USA: Michigan...
GATTGCCGACGTACGCCAATCCAGGAATGCTGATGAACGTGAGGGCGCTCGTCTCGCTCGCGACGATCGAGAACATGACGGCCCACCACGGAATCGCGCGGTCGGCGACGAAGTAGTCCTTCGAATCCTTCTGCCGGCGTCCGACCCAGATGCCGAGGGCCGTGACGCCGACGAGATACGCGACGATGACGATTGCGTCGAGCGCGTTTAATCCGCGCAGAGCTGTCATCCTCTGCGAGCGAAGCGAGCGGAGGATCTACTGTGAATCACGCGGAGCTTGCTCAGAGCGACCTCCGAGACGGACGAAAGTAGATCCTCCGAGCGCTTCGCGCTCAGAGGATGACAAGCCCTACTCGACAACGTACGCTTCCATCGCGAAGTACTCGGCCAACCCGAGGCGATCCAATTCCGCCGCCGTTCCCTTGTTCCGAGCCTCCACTCGCTGCCAGAACTCACGCTCGTCATAGCCGCCAGGGAAGGGCGCCGAATCCTTCTGCGATTGATGCTTGAAGATCGCTTGAATCTTGAGGCGCAGCTCTTCTTGCGACAACGGAACCAGCCACGTGGCCTCATGAATCGGCCACTCCTGCCACGCGCCGCGATAGAGCCACACCTCCGGCAGCGGGAAGCGCGTGGCGCCATCACTTTTGCTCAACTGTAGCAGCGCTTCGTCGATCGCCTCTTTGCACATGCGATGTGTGCCGTGCGGATCCGACAGGTCGCCGGCGACGAAGATGAGGTCCGGACGAATCTCGTCGAGCAGCTTCTTCACGATCTCGACGTCGGCGGGGCCGATCGGATCCTTGCGCACCTTGCCGGTCTGATAGAACGGCAGGTTGAGAAAGCGCGCGGCGCTGCGCGGAAGACCGACGGTCTCGATGCCACTCACCGCTTCCGCTTCGCGGATGATGCGTTTGATGTCCTGCACCTCGGGGATGTCGACTTCGCCCGGATGCTTCCGATCGAGACATTCGTTGACCTTCGACGCCAGCGGATCCACGCGCTCGGTGTCGATCAAGCCTTCGGCCGCGAGACGCTCGAGGAAATCGACGTAGCGCCGCACGTCATGATCGAAGACGGCGATGTTGCCGCTCGTCATGTACGCGACAGTCACCTCGTTGTCGTTCTCGGTGATCTTGCGCAGAATGCCGCCCATCGAGATGACGTCGTCGTCCGGATGCGGCGAGAAGCAGATCACTCGACGCCCGACCGGCAGCTTCGACTTGCCGCGGATCTTTGCGCCGAGCGCGTTGAAGACGGTGCCGTTCACATCGCCAGGCGAGCCGAATTTCGCAACGAGCGACGACAGGTGCGCGTCGGCGTAGTCGCGCTGCGTGAGCTTGAGGATCGCCTTGTTCGTCTGCTGAGACAGCCAGATCACCGCGCGAACGATGAGGTCTTGCGTCCACTGCACTTCGTCGAGGAGCCACGGCGTCTTGATGCGCGTGAGCTCCGCGGCCGCGGCGCGGTCGACATAGAACGTCGTGTTGGGATGGTTTTGGAGGAATGTCGCGGCCACTTCGACGTCGATGTCGCCTTCAACGGCTCGGCGCACGATCGGCGCTTTGTGCTCGCCCGTCGCGATGATCGCGATCTCGCGCGCCTCGAGAATCGTCGCGATGCCCATCGTGACGGCTTCGCGCGGAACGTATTCCTCGCCGAAGAAATCGGCGGCCGCGTCGCGGCGCGTGATCGTGTCGAGCGTGACGAGGCGCGTGCGGCTGTCCGCGCCGGACCCGGGCTCGTTGAAGCCAATGTGGCCCGTCTTTCCGATGCCGAGGATCTGGAAGTCGATGCCGCCGGCGCGCTCGATCGCCATCTCGTAGCGCTGCGCCGCCTCGGCCACTTCAGTGCGCGGAATGGCGCCCGGAGGGATGTGCACGTTCTCCGGGTTGATGTCGATGCGCGAGAACAGGTTCTCCCACATGAAGCGGTGGTAGGAGTGAATGCTGTCCTTCGGCATCGGGTAGTACTCGTCGAGATTGAACGTCACGACGTTGGCGAAACTGAGCTCGCCTTTTTCGTACATGCGAATCAGCTCGCGGTACACGCCGATCGGCGTCGAGCCGGTCGCGAGACCGAGCACGGTCTGCTCGCCCGCCGCGTTGCGTTCGCGAATCAGCGTGGCGATCCGCATCGCCACCAACCGGGCGATGTCCTCGTGGTCGTCGACCACGACGGTACGGATGCGCTCATGTGCGGTCGCCGCGGGGTGACTAACGCGCGACGGCCCGCGATTCGATGAATCGCGGGCCACCTCTTCAGTCACGACCGCGTCTCCGGCTGTGCCAGTGACGGATCGTCTCATTGTGTGTCGGGCTGACGTCTACGTTACGCCGAGAAGGAACTACCGCAGCCGCAGCCACCGGTGGCGTTGGGGTTCTTGAAGGTGAAGCCGGAGCCTTGCATCGACGAGACATAGTCGATGATGACGCCGTTCAGGTATTGTGCCGAGAACGGATCGACGAAAACGCGCCAATCCGCCTGGTCGATGATGAGGTCGTCTTCAGCGGCCTCGTCCTCGATGAGCAGCCCGTACTTGAAGCCGCTGCAGCCGCCGGGCTGGACACTCACGCGGAGGCCACCCTTGGCCGGATCGACGTTCTCTGCCTGCATGAACTTCTTGACCTCGGCGCCGGCGACGGGCGTGATCGTCACCATCACCTCGGGCTGATTCATCGTGCTCATTGGCGTACTCCCTCGCTGAAAACGCAGCCGTGATAGATGAAAGCTAACCCCTTCTTGCGGGAAGAGGGAAGCGGGAAGAGGGAAGCGGGAACGACCGGTAGGGGCTCGTAAGTGGAGGCCAGAAAGCGTTAGTCGGCGGCGATTCGATCTTCGACGCCCATCGCCATCGGCGGTGAGGGCTCGGCGCGAAAGGAGCGAGCGATCCACGCGAACGCGATGACTGCGATGACGAGCATGATGACGCCACTCCCGATCTCTCCGAACACGAGTTTGCCAATGCCGAAGAGCGTCGCATAGACGGCGACAATGCCGGCGATCCAATTCGTCCACGCGAGCGCGCCGCCAGGAATAGGCTCCCGACCGAAACCGAGCTCCTCGGACACGCGCGCCCAGCCAGGCCCACCCGGCCGAACGCGCTTGTAGAACGCGGCCAGCGTCTCAGCGCGCTCGGGCGCGGTCATGAACGTCACGCCGAGCCAGATGATCGTGCTCAATACGACGGTGATGAGCATGATCACTGAATCATTGCGCGGATCGGTTGCTGGAAACCAGCGCCCCGGAACCATCGCGAAACAGATTCCAGAGATCACGAACGACGCGAGCATCGCGCTGATCTCCGACCACGCGTTGATCCGCCACCAATACCAACGAAGAATCAGAACGAGGCCGGTGCCGGCGCCGATCGCGAGCAGGAATCTCCACGCGCCTTCGACCGACGAGAGCTGCCACGTAACGACCGTTGACGCGAGGAAGAGAAATATCGTCGCCCAACGCGACACCGCGACATAGTGCTTTTCGTTCGCCTTCGGATTCATGAAGCGGCGATAGACGTCGTTCACCAGGTACGACGCGCCCCAGTTGAGCTGCGTTGCGACGGTCGACATGTAGGCCGCGGCGAAACCGGCCATCATGAAGCCGCGCCACGGCGTTGGCAGCAGGTCCACGAACGCTTGGACGTAGGCGGCTTCGTGATCTCCCTTCGGGCCGATGCCGCCGGGGTAGAGAATGACCGTCGCGAGCCCGGTGATGATCCAGGGCCACGGCCGCAGCGCGTAGTGGGCGACCTGGAAGGACAACGTCGCGAGTACGCCGTCGCGCTCCGTGCGCGCAGAGAAGATTCGCTGCGCCACGTACCCGCCACCGCCCGGTTCCGCGCCCGGATACCACGCGGCCCACCACTGCACACCGAGGAACACGGCCAACGTGAGGATCGGCATCCATGCATAGGCGACGATGCCACTGGCCGTGAAGCTGATCGGCAGCACGGAGAGGGCGGCGGTCTCGCTGCCGTAGTGCGCGACGAGCTTCGTTTTCATCACGTCCATTCCGCCGACAGCTTTCACCGCGAACACGGCGAGCACGATCACCGCCGTCATCTTGATCACGAACTGCACGAGGTCGGTCCACAGCACGGCCCACATGCCCGCCGCGACCGAGTACGCCATCGTGATCACGAAGCAGATGAAGACGGCTACGACTTCGCCGGAGATGGTCGCGCCGAAGAGCTGAACCGGATGCAGACCGAGCGAGATCGTGAGAATCTTGATCATCGCGCGCGTCACCCAGCCGAGGATGATCAGGTTGATCGGAATGGCGAGGTAGAGGGCGCGGAAGACGCGAAGCGCGGCGGCGGGATTTCCGCTGTAGCGAACCTCCGCGAACTCGACGTCGGTCATCACGTTCGCGCGGCGCCATAGGCGCGCGAAGAAGAACACGGTGAGCATGCCGCTCATCAGCATGTTCCACCACAGCCAGTTGCCAGCGACGCCGTGCTCGAAGACGAGCCCCGTTACCACGAGCGGCGTGTCGGCCGCGAACGTCGTCGCGACCATCGATGCGCCGGCGAGCCACCACGGAACGGCGCGTCCCGAGATGAAATACTCGCTCAGGCTCTCGCCGCCTCGTTTGGTGAATGCGAACCCGATTCCGGCCGACAGAAGGAAGTACGCGGCGACGATCGCCCAGTCGACCGGAGAAATGTTCATGGTTTTGACATGAGCTGAGGGTTCAGCACCGTCGACATCACGGCGTCGGCCAGTTGGACGCGCACGCGGCCGATCTTCGTGTTGGCGCGCGTCGGGTTCACGCGATTCGTCAGCAGAATGATGAAGATGTCACGCGGCGGATCGATCCAGATCGACGTGCCGGTGAATCCCGTGTGCCCGAACGCCTGCTCGGACATCAGATGGCCCGCCGAGTTGTTGCCATCGGGCTTCTGCCAGCCGAGCGCGCGGTCTTGCACCTGCCTTGTCGTGAAGACGCGAATCTCGTCGCGCGGCAACACCCGCACACCCCCAATCTCGCCGCCGTGGAGATACATCTGCGCGAATCGTGTGAGGTCATGCGCATCGCTGAACAGCCCTGCGTGCGCCGACACCCCGCCGAGATAGTACGCGCGCTCGTCGTGGACCTTCCCGCGAACGAGCCCACCGCGCCGTGGATCGACTTCCGTAGGAGCGATGCGAGGAATGAGCGACGCGGGCGGCTTGTACTGCGTGTCGTGCATTCCCGCAGGCTCGAACACGTGTTCGTGCAGATAGAGGTCGAGCGGCTGGCCGGTCACTTTCTCGAGCACGCGCCCGGCCATATACGCGCCGATGTCGCTGTAGACCATCTTCGCGCCTGGCGTCGTGTCGAGCGGCGTGTTGAACATGAGCTTCGCCAGGCTGTCGGGATCATGCGTGATCTCGTCGTACGCCTTGAACGCCGGCAAGCCCGAGGTGTGCGTGAGCAAATTGCGAATCGTCACGCGGTTCTTGTTCGGACCTGTCCAGTTCGGGAGATAGCGCTGCACCGGCGCATCGAGGTCGACCTTCTTCTCGGCGACAAGCTGCATCATCCCGTTCGTGAGGCCGATCACCTTCGTGAGTGACGCGAGGTCCCACAGCGTGCGATCGTTCGGTACGGGACTCGGAGCCCAGTCGAGATGACCGACTGCGTATTCCGTGACCACGTGGTCGCGCGTGCCGACGACCGCGATGGCGCCGGGAAAGGCACTGTCGCGTGCGGCTCGGTCCAGGACCTGCTTCACAGAGTCGCGAATTGCCGCCTCGGCGCGTGTCGGGAAGGCGCCGCCCTGTGCGACGACACCTGATGCGGCGTTGGAATTGGCGTTCGGCGCGGCGTTTCGTGGCGCCGTGTGAGCGCAAGCCGCACTGAACGGCAGGGCTGCCAGCAAGACATACAGAGGTCGCATGGGCGCATTATATCTGCTCGCGAGGTGAGCCGGAATGACGTCGAGGGTTGCGGCGAGCGGCGCGGTGGTCGACGTTAGTGGGTCGCTGACGAAGTCGAGCGTGGCGAGCGGGGGACGCTGGAGCTTGCCACGCGACATCGATCGCAGATTCACCCGCTGCACGAAAGGAGTCAAAGCCAATGAGACTGCGCAGTGTGATCGCCTGGACGGCTGGGGCTGTACTGCTCACCGCGTGCCGCCAACGGCAGGTGCAGGTGCGAACGGCCCCGACAACCCAGGCGCAAGTCGCCGTGCAGGTGCAGAACAATCTCACGCAGGCCGTCAACGTGTACGTCGTGTCGAACGGCGCCGACACATTCCTTCGACAGGTCAGCGCGAACTCATCGGCCACGATTCCGGTGCAAGGTGTGGCATCGGGTGCAGCCGTGGATCTCAAAGCAGTCACCGTGGACGGCGCGCGTACGTATTCTCGAAAGAGCGTTGTCCTCAACGGCACATACGTTTTTCCGCTGCCATAGCGCGTGCGACCGCCGTTCCGAATGTGTCGCGTTGGGACGCTGGGAACCGAGCTCTCCCGCCGGTGTTGAAAGAGTCTGCAGGGTTCTGCCCGGTTGCTACAACTCTGTGGAGGGGCTACTTTTACGCCGAAGCCGCGCTCCGGCTTCAGGCGTTCGCGGTCCCGCATGACAGTCGTGCCGATTCGTGTCCCGCTGGTGAGTTTGGCGGGGGTGCGCGCGCCTCGCGTCCAATCGGAGCCGCATGAAGATTCTTCCGGACTGGATCAAAAACGGATATCTGCGGATCATCGATCCGGTCGCGAATTGGCTGGTCCGCCGCCGCGTCCATCCGAACACGATCACGGTCGTCGGGACGCTCTGCACGGTGGCGGGTGGTGTGATCTACGCCATGGGGCACATCTCCACCGGTGGCTGGTTCCTCGGGTTCACCGCCCTGTTCGACGTTCTCGACGGTACGGTGGCGCGTCGATCGAACCGAAGCTCGACATTTGGCGCGTTCCTGGATTCGACGCTGGATCGGTTGGCCGATGGCGCGCTGCTCGGAGGCTTGGCGGTGTTCTACGCCCTGAATCCGATCCACCGCAACGTGCCGATGGTTGTGGTGTGCCTCGCCGGTCTCATCGGCTCGTTCCTCACGTCGTACATCCGGGCTCGCGCGGAAGCGCTCGGCATGGATGCGAAGGTCGGCATGGTGCAACGGCCGGAGCGCTTCGTTCTCCTGTCGGTGCCGCAGGCGTTCTTTGGGCTCGCGCTCAACGGCCTCGTGCTGAGCGTCATCATCGTTTTCCTCACCGTCACTGCCTGGATCACCGTCGTGCAGCGCATGCGCTTCGTGTACCAGCAGACCGACGCGCGCGGCGCGGAGCCGCCGATCGCGCTCACTCCCTCAACAGAAAAGACCTTCTGGCCGCGTCGACGTCGCCGAAAGACCGGCACGCGCCATTAGTCGATAGGAGATTCATTTCGTGGCTTCGCCCACCATTCGCCCCGCCAGCGGACGACTTGGCATTCTCACGCCCGGCCTCGGTGCCGTCGCGACGACGTTCATGGCCGGTGTCGAGAGCATTCGACGCGGGCACTCCAAGCCGATCGGGTCGCTCACTCAGATGGCGACCATCCGCCTTGGCAAGCGAACGGAAAATCGCTCGCCGCTGATCAAGGACTTCGTTCCGCTCGCGTCCCTCGACGACATCGTGTTCGGCGCGTGGGACCCGATTCCCGATGACGCCTACACCGCGGCGAAGAAAGCCGGTGTGCTCGAGGACAAGGACCTCGAGCCGATTGCCGAGTTCCTCAAAGCGATCAAGCCGATGCCGGCTGTGTTCGACAACAAGTACGTCACGCGCATCCACGGTGAGAACGTCAAGAAGGGCAAGACGAAGCGCGATCTCGCCGAGCAGATCCGACAGGACCTGCGCGATTTCAAGGCGAAGAACAAATGCGACCGCCTGGTCATCGTCTGGTGCGCATCCACCGAGATCTTCATCAAGCCCGGTCCGCAGCACGCCACGATTCAGCAGTTCGAGCGGGCGATGGAGCAGAACGACGAGATGATTTCGCCCGCGATGCTGTACGCGTGGGCCGCGATCATGGAGGGCGTTCCGTACTGTAACGGCGCGCCGAATCTCGCGGTCGACACTCCGGCATTGCAGCAGCTCGCGAACGAGAAGGGCGTGCCGATCTCCGGCAAGGATTTCAAGACCGGCCAGACGTGGATGAAGACCGTGATTGCGCCCGGCCTCAAGGCGCGCATGCTCGGCCTCGCCGGTTGGTATTCCACGAACATCCTCGGCAATCGCGACGGCGAAGTGCTCGACGACCCGGCGTCGTTCAAGACGAAGGAAGAGTCGAAGCTGAGCGTGCTGCACACGATCCTGCAGCCGGAGAGCTATCCCGAGCTGTACAAGGACTTCTCACACGTCGTGCGCATCAACTATTACCCGCCGCGCGGCGACAACAAGGAAGGCTGGGACAACATCGACATCGTCGGGTGGATGGGCTACCCGATGCAGATCAAGGTCAATTTTCTCTGCCGAGATTCCATCCTGGCCGCGCCGATCGTCCTCGACCTCGCGCTCTTCTCGGACTTCGCCCATCGCGCGGGGATGAAGGGCATTCAGGAATGGTTAAGCTTCTATTACAAGTCGCCGATGGCTGCTCCCGGACTTCAACCGGAACACGATCTTTTCATCCAGCAAACGAAGCTCAAGAACACGCTTCGGCACTTGATGGGTGAGGAACAGATCACGCATCTCGGGCTGGAGTACTACCAGTCATAGTCCGGGAGGCCGATATGCGGGCGGCGGGCGATGGGCGGCGGGCGACGGGCGTATGGTTGCTGGCGGCGTTGTGCGCGGCGTGCGGCGGAGGCGACAACAGCCCGCCGCCGCTCAGGCAGAACTCGATGAGCTATGCCTATATCATCAAGCCCGACGATTCGCCGCCGCACGCACGGCAGGACATCCACTACACCATTCAAGTGGTGGATACCAAGAGCAGGCAGCCGATCGAAAACGGCGAAGGCCAACTGTTCGCGGGCAAGCCGATCGATGAAGACGCCCCGACAGGACCGCAGAGCAAAACGTGGGACGGTCTCACGTACGGGCCCGAAGCCGGGACGTATCACGCCAAGCTGAACTTTGTCGTCCCGGGGATGTGGGCCGTCGCGCTACGCTTTCGCCGGGACTCGCTCCATCCGCTGGAGCGCATCGACTGGATGCAGCAAGTATTCGACGAACGACCTTCAAAGAACCCGTAACATCCACGACCCGGATCCATGCGACACTTCTACCGCACGCAGCTATCACCGGCCGAGGTGCTGGCGTCGGCGGACCAGTTTTTTCCGGCGATTGCACTCGCGCAGACGATGACGGCGCCGCGCGCCCGGACCTTCGCCGGCCCGCTCGGCGCGCTCAAGCTGTCGGTGCGCGCCGAGGGCGGCCATTACACGTTCGTTCAGGTGGAAACCGATCAGATGGGCGAGAGTCGCATGGATCGGAACGTGAAGAAATTCTTCGTCGGATTGCATAAGGCCGACGACCCTGGTCACGCACTTTCGGCTAATTACTGATGCCGAGGGAAGAGGGAAGGGGGAAGCGGGAAGAGGGGGGAAGAGGGACGCGGGGAAGAGGGAAGGACGGCAACAGCGGAGAATCGGGAATGGCCGGCGTGAAAGCGCTGCGCGCCAAGCCCGCTTCCCCTTCACCTCGTCCCCCCGCTTCCCCCTTCCCGCTTCCCCCTTCCCGCATTCTAGATCTCTACTACTGGATGCGCCTGACGCGCACGCTCGAAGAGCGTCTCGTCGCGCTCTACCGACAGACCAAAGTCGTCGGTGGACTCTTCCGGTCGTTGGGGCAAGAAGCTGACGCCGTCGGCAGCGCGTATGCGCTCGAGCAGCGCGACATTCTGTCGCCACTCATCAGGAACCTCGGCGCGATGCTCGTCAAAGGCGCAACGCCAGTCGAGATTCTGCGACAGTACATGGCGAAGAGCGACTCGCCGACGCGCGGGCGCGAGCTGAACATCCACTTCGGCGACGTCGAGCGCGGCTTCATCGGGCAGATCTCGCCGTTGGGCGACATGGTGCCCGTGATGGCCGGCGTGACGCTCACCTTCAAGATGCGTCGCGAGGATCGCGTCGGACTCGTCTACGTTGGCGATGGGGCGACGTCGACTGGGGCGTTCCACGAAGGCATCAACTTCGCTGCGGTGCAGCGCTGCCCGCTCGTCGTGATCGTCGAAAACAACGCGTACGCGTACTCCACGCCGACGAGCAAGCAAACGGCGGCAAAGCAGTTCGTCGACAAAGCGATCGGCTACGGAATACCTGGCGAACAGGCCGACGGCAACGACGTGCTTGCGGTCTACGACGTGACGAAGCGCGCCGTCGATCGCGCGCGGCGCGGCGAAGGCGTGTCCCTCATCGAGCTGATGACCTATCGCCGCAAAGGGCACGCCGAGCACGACAATCAATCGTACGTGCCGGCGGGC
>Ga0070681_10007924_pt1 | contig 10392 bp, 4 predicted proteins | sample KBSC83BmetaG_FD_65650 | JGI IMG/M metagenome (GOLD analysis project Ga0070681, IMG submission 65650) | Corn rhizosphere microbial communities from Kellogg Biological Station, Michigan, USA - KBS C8-3B metaG | ecosystem: Host-associated > Plants > Roots > Rhizosphere | place: USA: Michigan...
CCACTGACGTGCGTCCGGTTTGGTTTATGCGGCAGGCAGGGCGGTATTTGCGCCAATACCGCGAACTTCGCGCCAAGTACGGCATTCTTGAAATCTGTAAGCGGCCCGATTTGGCCGCCACGGTGACTCTGCAGCCGGTCGAGATCCTGGACGTTGACGCGGCGATCATCTTTGCCGATCTGCTACTGCCGGTCGAGCCCATGGGATTAAAACTGCGGTATGCAGCGGGTGAAGGGCCCATCATCAGGAATCCGGTGCGCAGCGGCTCCGATATCGATACGCTTTCCACCGGTAATACAGATGAGCTCGGCTACGTGGGGGAGAGCATTCAGACCGTAGTGCGGGCGCTGGGCGGCCGGGTACCTGTCATTGGTTTCGTAGGCGCTCCCTTCACCATGGCGAGCTACATGATCGAGGGGGGCGCGTCACGTAATTTCATCCGTACCAAGCGCATGATGTACGCCGAAGAAACACTATGGCGGCGGCTCATGGGCAAGATTGTGGACGTGCTGGCGCCGTTTGCGTCACTGCAAGTGGCGGCTGGGGCTCGCGCGATTCAGGTATTCGATAGCTGGGTCGGGGCGCTGGGTCCGGACGACTATGTGCGCTTTGCAGCTCCCTATTCCCGTGCGCTGATCGAGCGTATTCGGGGGACCGGGGTTCCTGTGATTCACTTCGGCACCGGCGCGTCCGGATTCTTCCGGGAGCTGCACGCCGCAGGCGGCGACGTTATGGGGGTTGACTGGCGCATCAATATCGACCAGGCGTGGATGGACATCAGCTACCGCTCGGCCATCCAGGGAAATCTAGATCCGGTGGCGTTGTTCGCGCCACTTTCCGAGCTAAAGATGCGCGTCACGGAACTGCTCAAGCGCACCGGAGCGCGGCCCGGCCACATTTTCAACCTGGGCCATGGCATCCTTCCTGAAACACCGGTGGAGAATGTAAAGGCCGTGGTTCAAATGGTCCGCGAGTTTCGGCCGTAATTTCCACGCGACCGCCGCATGTCTTCGGTTGCCATTATCGGGGGCGGCATCTCCGGTCTCTCGACCGCCTACTACCTCTCGCAAGCGGGAATCCCGTCGACTTTGTTCGAAGCCCGGCCTCGCCTGGGCGGCGTAATTCAAACGGAGTGCATCCAGAACTGCGTTATTGAAGGCGGTCCGGACAGCTTCCTGGCAGCGAAACCCTGGGCAATGGACCTGATTCGCGAGCTGGGTCTCGAAGGTGAGGTCATCGGCTCAAACGACCACCAGCGCAAAACCTTCATCCGCAGAAACGGGAGGATGGTGGAGATTCCCGATGGCCTGCAGTTCCTCGTTCCGACAAAGATTCTGCCGATGGCCGTGTCGCCGCTCATGAGCTGGCCGACGAAATTGCGCATGGCGCTCGAATGGCTCCGGCGGCGACCCGCCAAATCGGGTCACGATCGTTCGGTGTCTGAGTTCGTCGAAGAACATTATGGCCGTGAAGCGGTCGATTATCTGGCTGAACCGCTGCTCGCCGGAATTTACGGCGGCGATCCGGCCAAACTCAGCATGCGCAGCGTCCTGCCGCGTTTTGTAGAGCTGGAAAAGAAATACGGGAGCTTGACGCGCGGCGTGTTGGCGGAGCGCTCGGCGGCCCGCGAAGGTTCGGCTGCGCCGTTGTTCCGGACGCTCCGTGACGGGCTCGAGAGGTTGGTAAGCGCGGTTGCGCAGGCTTCGGCCCGGACAGATTTCATCCACAAACCGGTCGAGACAATTGAGCGTACCGGCGCTGGGTTCCGGTTACGTATCGGCGGTGCATGGCTCGAAGCGGATCAGGTAGTGCTCGCTTGCGAGGCGTACCAAGCCTCACGGATTAGCGCCGCCGTGGACGCGCGCATTTCCGAACTCCTCGGTTCCATCGGTTACAGCTCGTCTATGACAGTCGCGCTGGCTTTCGACCGGAGTGCCGTGAAACAACAAATGCTCGGTTTCGGCTTTCTTATACCGAAACGCGAGCGAGGCAAGCTGCTGGGAGGCACGTGGGTGGGGAACAAGTTTCCAAACCGCGTTCCGGACTCGCTCGCCCTACTGCGCTGTTTTCTCGGTGGCGCCGGCAACGACGCGGTGCTGGCCGGGAGCGATGACGCGGTGGTAGGCGAGGTGCGTCAAGAGCTGCGAAAAATTCTCTCGATCACGGCCGAGCCGCTATTCTCCAAGGTCTATCGCTGGCCCCGTTCCATGGCTCAATATACGGTCGGGCACGCGGAGCGAATTCGGGAATTGGAAATGCGTCTGGAATCGGCGCCCGGCATGTTCGTCGCAGGCAACGGTTATCACGGCATTGGCGTGCCGGACTGCATCCGTATGGGCAAGGAGGCGGCGGAACGGATCGCGAATGGCATCGGGATGCGAGACAATTCGCAACTTCGTCAGAGGTCGTAAAAAAAAATCGCTGGGCAATGGCTCGTGGCAACGGATAGGTTTTCGTTTTGTAGCGCAGGGCTGCGGCCGGTGTTGCGGAAGACCTGCGTCACTTTGATCAGGTCATCAAAAATCCGCGGGTCCCCGCACAAACCGCGTGGCTCCGCGCTACAAATAAAAAAGTTTTGATCGCACTTCGGCGTGTGGGGTGTTGGTAATGCATGTAGGGGCCGAGCACGCTCGGCCCAATTTCCGAATTGTGGAATTTCTTCACAGACCCGTAAGCAAGCCGTCGCGGCAGATTGTATCCTGAAGCTTGGAGTAATCTTTGGGACGTATCTGGCTCGCCATCCGCAGCTTCTATTCCATTCTCTTTCACGGCTCGCTCCCTGACGACGCGATCACGGAGCTCGGCCTGACACGCCGCGGCTCCGCACCCAAGCCGCAGGCCGCTGCCGCCACCACAGGGCCGCGCGTTTCCGACGGAGCTTTGCAGATCCTTTCGATTCTGCAGCGCGATTCGCGCCTGGTCGATTTCATCATGGAAGATATCGCGGCGTATTCCGATGACCAAGTAGGCGCGGCGGTGCGCGGCTTGCACGATCAGGCACGCGAGTCGCTTACCCGCTATGTGAAGCTCGACCCCGTCATCGACGGCGTCGAAGGCACGTTCACTAAGGCCGCGCTTCCGGATCCGGCGGCGGTGAAGTTCATTGGCAACGTCCCCGCCGGTAAGCCATCCGGCGGCCTTCTGCGCCATAAAGGCTGGCGCGCCGGAAAGGTCGAGCTCCCAACTCTCAATCCCCGGCAGGACTCGAACATCATCGCCCCCGCTGAAATCGAAATTGAATAATGAAGTACGTAATAGGCATCGACCTGGGCACTACCAATTCCGCCCTGGCGTACACCGAAATCAGACCTGACGTTGACCCCTTCGATACGCCCGATGTGCGGCTGATGGATATTCCGCAGCTGGTCAATCCTGGCGAAGTCCGGGATGAGCCGCTGCTGCCTTCGTCGCTTTATATCCCGGGCCAGACGGATTTTCCGCCGGGCTCGCTCGCGCTTCCCTGGAATGCCGAGCCCGAATTCGTCGCCGGTCAGCTTGCGCAGAAGCGCGGTGTGGAGAATGCCGGACGGCTGGTGGCGTCGGCAAAGTCGTGGCTCTCACATTCCGGCGTGGACCGCACGGCGCCCATTCTCCCGTGGAATGCGCCGGAAGGTGTCCGCAAAATTTCACCGGTCGATGCTTCCGCACGCTACCTCGAACACATTCGCCAGGCGTGGGACCACAAAATGCCAGACGCGCCGTTCATTGAACAGCAGGTTCTGGTTACGGTGCCGGCTTCGTTTGATGCCGTGGCTCGCGAGCTGACTTTACAAGCCGCTGAGCGCGCGGGCTACCGTGACGTCACGCTTCTCGAAGAGCCGCAGGCAGCCTTTTACGCCTGGATTGACCGCCACCAGAACTGGCGCGAGCGCGTCAAACTGGGGGATCTCATTCTCGTCGTCGACATCGGCGGCGGCACGACGGACTTCACGCTCATTGCGGTCACCGAGCAACAAGGCGAACTGTCGCTCGAACGCATGGCCGTCGGCGAACACATCCTGCTCGGCGGCGATAATATGGATCTCGCGCTGGCTCGATTGATCGCCGATCAGCTCGCGCAAAAAGGCACCCGCATCGATACCCTGCAATTGCACGCGCTTTGGCACAACAGCCGCGTAGCGAAAGAGAAACTGCTGCAGCCCGGAGCGAGGACCAAAGAGCAGCCCGTTACGATTCTCGGAAAAGGCACTGGTCTTGTGGGCGGCACCATAAAGGCCGCGCTGCGACGCGACGATATCGATCAGGTGCTGGGCGAAGGCTTTTTCCCCAAAGTTCCCAGCTCCGAAATGCCGCAGCGGCAACGACGCTTCGGACTGCAGGAGATCGGGCTGCCGTATGCCGCCGATGCCGCCATCACCAAGCACATGGCGCAATTTCTTCGGCAACAGGCCTCTTCGGCGGAACACCATCGTGTGCGCCGCGGGCCCTCCGGCCTTGCCGCGCCTACGCACGTATTGTTCAATGGCGGCGTGCTGCACGCCCGCTTGATTCGCGACCGCTTAATCGAAGTCCTCGACTCCTGGCTGGCGGACGAAGGCTTCGGTCCCGTCGAGCCTTTGACGGGCGAGGACCTGATGCATGCTGTATCCCGCGGCGCGGCTTATTATGGACTCGCCCGCCACGGCCGGGGCGTGCGCATCCGCGGTGGCGTGCCGCGCACTTACTACGTGGGAATCGAAAGCGCCATGCCCGCGGTCCCCGGCTTCCCTGCGCCGCTCAAAGCGTTGACTGTGGCTCCCTTCGGGATGGAAGAAGGGACTTCGGTCAAGATTCCCAATCGTGAGTTCGGATTGATGGTCGGTGAGCCCGCGGAGTTCCGCTTCTTCTCATCAACAGTGCGCAAGAACGATCCGCTTGGGGCAATGATTGAGGATGTTGGCGACGACTTGCAGGAACTGGCGCCCATGGAAGTCAGCCTCACATCCACCGATGGCGGCGGCACGGTGCCGGTCTCGTTTGAAACCGTGGTGACCGAAACCGGTGTGCTGCAATTATGGTGCGTGGCGCGCGATGGCCGCCGCTGGAAACTCGAATTTAACGTGCGCGAACGCGTCGCCCAATGAAGATCGGCATCGACCTTGGCACCACGAACTCGGCGCTCGCCTGGATCGATCCGCGCGAAGCCGAAGACCTGAACTTCCCGCCCATTCACATTTTCGAAGTGCCGCAGTTTGTCGCTCCCGGGAAAACCGAGCCGCGCCGCACGCTGCCGTCTTTCATGTTTCTAGAGGACGGCAGGCCCATCGGCGTGTATGCGCGCGAGCAGGGGGCGATTGTGCCCACGCGCCTGGTGCACTCGGCAAAGTCATGGCTGTCCAATCCGGAGGTCGATCGCACGGCCAAAATCCTGCCGTGGGATTCGCAGGAGACCGGCCGCGTATTGTCGCCGGTCGAAGTGTCCTCCGAGTTTCTGCGGCGCTTTCGGGACGCATGGGACAAGCAGCACGAAACTCCGCTCGCTGACGAAGACATTGTCCTCACCGTTCCCGCTTCCTTCGATGAAGAAGCGCGCGAGCTGACTGTGATGGCGGCGGCCGAAGCGGGTCTGCCGAAATTGACGCTGCTCGAAGAGCCTGCGGCGGCTTTCTATTCCTGGATCGTAAATAATTTCGAACGCTCACGCAGGTTGCTTCATGACGGCCAGATTGTGCTGGTGTGCGACGTGGGAGGCGGCACCAGCGACTTCAGTCTCATTCGCGTCGGCCGTGAGGGCGACCGCGTCGACTTTACCCGCACGGCCGTCGGAAAACACCTGCTGCTGGGAGGCGATAATCTCGATCTCACACTTGCCTGGCTGGTGGAAACGAAACTGGGAGTGCCTCTTTCAATTCGCCAGCGCAGCGGTTTGCGACGCCAGTGTGCCGCGGCGAAAGAGCGGCTGCTCGGCGATGCGCATTTAAAGAGCGTGGAAATTACCGTGCTCGGCGGGGGCGCATCGCTTGTCGGCGGTGCGCTAAAAACCGAAATTCTGCGCGAGGAAGCGCTGGAACTGACGCTTGACGGGTTTCTGCCGATTACGGAACGCGGCGACCCGCCGAAAGATGAAAAGCGCAGCCTATTCCGCGAGCTGGGTCTGCCTTATGTAACCGATCCGGCCATCACCAAACACCTGAATGCGTTTCTCGAAAGCGCCGGCCAGCAGCCCGATGCCATTCTCTTCAACGGCGGCTTCTTTATTCCGGAGATCTGCCGGGAGCGCGTGGCAGACGCCGTGGGGCACTGGTACGGCAAGCGGCCCGAGATTCTCGAGAACCGTGATCTCGATCTGGCCGTCGCTACCGGCGCCGCTTACTACTCGTATGTGCGCTCCACCGGCAGCGGCGTTCTGGTGCGCGGTGGATTGCCACGCACGTATTATCTCGGCATCGGGCAGCCGGCTGAGGACAAGATTACGGCGGTCTGCCTGGTTCCGCGCGGCGCGGAAGAAGGAACGACGCTCGAGATCGATCGCGACGATCTGCAGCTCATCGCAAACCGGCCGGTTTCATTCCGTCTCTACAGCTCGCTCATCCGCACCGAAGATCAGCCGGGCGAGGTGCTCGAGTTCGCGGTGAATGACGAAAGCCTGCATACGCACGCGCCTTTGAACGCTGTCCTCCGCTTCGGCAAAACCGGCGAGAGGCTGATCCCGGTGAAGGTGGGGGCGAGGCTCACCGAGGTCGGCACGCTCGAAACCTGGTGCGAATCGAAGATCAGCGACCACCGCTGGCGGCTGCAGTTTGAATTGAGGAAACGCGCCGCTGAGCCCGAAAAGGCGAGGCCCTCGACGGTCGTGAGCGAAGAAGCACTCAAGCAGGCAGCGGAACTCGTGCGAAACGTTTTCTCGACAACGGCAAAAGCTCAAATCGCGCCCGAGGAACTACCCACCAAACTCGAACAGACCCTGGCACTGGGCCGCGGCTCGTGGCCGCTAAGCGCCATCCGCCAGCTTGCCGACGTTTTTCTCGAAACTGCCGATGGCAGAAAGAAAAGCGCGGCGTTCGAGGCGCGGTGGCTGAATCTCGGCGGGTTTTGCCTGCGCCCGGGTTTTGGATTTCCCGGTGACGATTTTCGAGTCGAGCAGACGCGGCGCATCTACGCGAGCGGCTTGCAGCACGCGAACCAGGTGCAGTGCGAGGTCGACTGGTGGATCTTCTGGGGCCGCATCAGCGGAGGTCTCAACCGCAATCAGCAAGTGGATCTATACCAGAGGATCGCGCCCTTCCTGCTGCCGCGCGGTGGCAAGAAACCGGCGCGCTTGAACAGCAGCTTGCTGCGCGAGATGTGGCGCACGGCGGCGAGCCTCGAGCTGCTGCCCATCCAGACCAAGACCGAATTGGGCGATTCTCTGGTTCGAATGGTGAAGGCCGGAACCACGCGCGAATCGGAGTTGTGGTGTATTTCGCGCCTGGGCGCCCGCGAGCTGTTCTACGGACCAACGAACCAGGTGTTGCCGCCGGCGACGGTGACGCGCTGGGTCGAGGCGCTGCTGCCTTTACCGGCCGCGGCCGAAGCGCTGGCAGCCTTAGGCCGCCGCACAGATGATCCCACGCGCGACCTCTCACCAGCCACCCGCGACGCCGTACGCAGAAAACTGGCCGCGTTGCCTCGCCCTGAATCACTTCTGGCCATCTTCGAAGGAGAAGCACGGCGCGACGAGCGTGCGCTGGGGCGGATCTTCGGAGAAGAGTTACCGTCGGGACTGGTGCTATCACAGACGGAAGCTTTGTAAACCCTCGCCGCGCGCTTACCCCGATTTGATTCTCGTCGAACACCGGAAGCTTATATGACCTATGGTTCGCTGCGGGAGCATCTCCACGCTCGGGCATTTATCAGCCAAGCGCTGATAGCTTCGCTCTGCTAGCAGACGGTAACATACTTTATCGTCTAGGAAAGAAATACGGGCCACGCGCCGGATCTACGCACAAATTTAGCGTTGCGAGCGCAATTGGAATCTGCGATCCTGCTGACGTGCAGCCCTTCAGCACGTCAGCAAAACTGATACTCACAATCATCGCGATAACCGCCCGCGGTGGGGCGTGTTCGGTGGTCTATACCGGCGTTCAGGTTGGGCCGAACTTTCGAGTGAGGGTCGAGGACCGTGGCCGTCCCGTCAAGGGCCTTCGTGTGGAAATCAGCAGTTATCAGGGCAGAGGCAATAGGGCTGTCACAGATACAGATAAGAATGGCTTCGCACTTTTTCGTGCCGTACGACCCGGATCCTACCACCTGAGCGCGGATCACGATGCTTGAATCCCGGATGGCGCCGACCTTGAAGTAAAGCTCGATGGGCCACCCGACGTTACGGTACTCCTAAAGTGGCCGAGCATTGCGCCTGTTTTGGTCCGTTCCCTGAAGGGGAGGATACGCGGACCTGACTATCTTCCAGGGCAGTCCCAGCCAAGGCTTTCACTTGACGTGCTGGAAGGTAGCTCCGGCCGAAGGCTGAAAAGTTTGCAGACCAATGATAGTGGCGAGTTCAATTTTGAGAGCGCTGCACCCGGCCTATATTTCTTGAGTCTGAAACCATCTGGCCTTAGGGGGTGGTCAGGAGAAGAGATCACGGGACTAGTCGCAGTGGCTGTCAACCACGACGCACCGACGGATCATTTGGATGTCGACTTGGGGTGGACGAGTTGTGGCTTGTGGTACGCGGATCGGAGTAAATGTTCGCAAAGCGACTTGCAGATTGAACAGCTTTCCGGTGAGGTTCTCGACACCAGCGGGGCGGCCATTCCGGATGCGAAGGTCCTTCTGTTCGATTCCGCCGAGACGCTCGTTGAGCGGCTGCAGAGTGACAGCGCAGGCAAATTTACCTCGCCTTATTCGTTGGCGGGGACCTATCAGTTGGTGGTGAGCCGGGCGGGATTCACACCCTTGCGCAGAACATTACACGCGGAACCAACCGACAATCCCAGGCGTCTTGCAGCTCTGAGTGTGCAACTCGGGGTCTTTGGAACTTGCAGTGTTGCCGATTCTAATAGGCGTTGAAACGTTCGGTGGCCAGTGTCTGAACAGAAACGTGGCCGAGGAATTGTATTTGATCCAATTAATCGCCCTTCATAATGGCACTGCTACGCGCAGGAGCGACGCAGGTCGTGAGGAGCGAGTCGGCCGAAGCCGAGAAGTTGGCCGGGCTGATCAAGTCGAGCGGCTGTCGCGGGCTTTCGAGTTAAGTAAATGCACAGTTCGTCGCGATAGCTTCCTTTGAACGAGGCGTGGTGCCACATGAACAGCTTCGACAGAGTAGAATCGTCTCCACGGTCCACATGAAGCATTTCCTTCTCCGAACTTGTCTCCTCTTTCTCGCCATTGTTACTCCGCTGGCAGCCGACGGCCTCATTCCGCCGCTCGACTCCAGGCAGGCTGAGCAGGCGCGCAAGATCCTCGAGGAATTCAAAACCAATCCGAAAGGGCCATATTTTCAGATCCGCTGGTTCTGTAAAGACGGCAGCGTACTACCGCCGGCCGGTACGCCGTGCACCTCGCTAGGCGGAGGCATTCAATACGCCGAGCTGAGTCCTGCCGCCCGCATGCTATCCAAGTGGAACCTGGACGTGGGCACGGTTCTCGCGAGCCTCGATTTCTCCACTTTCTTCGATGCTGCGCGCGACCAGTGGCTGCCGCGGGAACTGGTGCTGCAGAACTACCTGGCTCAAATTGACCGGGGTTGGATTTACCGGCGCGGCGCCTCATACCGAGGGGCGCTCCAGGCGGAGGACGAGGAAAAGAGCGGAAGACAGCTTTTGAGCCAATTGCTGGCCAACCCGGATTGGGTGGCGCGCAACTATTTTCTGGTCAACCAGCTGATTGCCGCGATTCCACACGGCGTCCCCGACAGTGCGGTTCTCAAATCGCGGACGCTGGCCGCCTCCATTGCGGGCCGGGATTTCCGATTTCAGATGATTCGGTCCAAAATCCACTCCCGGCCAGGACCGGAGGACGTAAAAGCCGTGGAACAGTTCATCGCCGACCGGAAATCCGACGATCCCGAGCTCCGTGAATTGGCGGATTTACTGCGTGGACAGTATGAAAGCACGCCACAGGTGCGCCTCGCGATTTTTCAGAAAAAGCTTGGCGGAACTCCCGTCGGCCCGCTGTTAAACGAATACGCCGCCGCCATTTCGCAAGGCAAAGAGGGTAACAATGGACCCGCGCTGGTCCTGGAAATCTTGCACCAGGTCACGTCGCCCGTCCCGGCGAGATCGAAGCTGGACATGCTCGATCTGAACGCACTGGTACTCGAGGAGGCCTTCCTTTCGGGGCAGAGGCCGGCTGGGCAATCGTCCCGCAGACAGCTGTTAGCCAGCTTGTTGGACTACATACGATACGCAACGGGCGCCGGGCTGTTATCCGAGCGCCAACTCGATGCTCTGCAGAGGGAGATCGCGGCGCTCGACGGCGAAGCGGAGG
>Ga0070681_10007925_pt1 | contig 10390 bp, 10 predicted proteins | sample KBSC83BmetaG_FD_65650 | JGI IMG/M metagenome (GOLD analysis project Ga0070681, IMG submission 65650) | Corn rhizosphere microbial communities from Kellogg Biological Station, Michigan, USA - KBS C8-3B metaG | ecosystem: Host-associated > Plants > Roots > Rhizosphere | place: USA: Michigan...
GCCGCTCTTCGCCAGGACCATCGTGATCGCCGCCGTCAGCGTCGTCTTCCCATGGTCCACGTGACCAATCGTGCCGATGTTGCAATGCGGCTTGTTGCGTTCAAACTTTTCTTTGGCCATCGGGTCCTACGGGCGTTGTTTCATGTGGAAGTCGAAGCTGGAGCGGGTAGCGGGAATCGAACCCGCATATTCAGCTTGGAAGGCTGCTGCACTACCATTGTGCTATACCCGCCGCGTATATCTCTGTCTGTCGGCGCCGAGCGTGGTGGGGGAAGTAGGACTCGAACCTACGAAGGCGTACGCCAGGGGATTTACAGTCCCCCCCCTTTGCCGCTCGGGACATTCCCCCTCGCGCTCGGAGCCGCCTCGAGGCCTTTCAACAAAAGGCTTCCGCTGAAGGTTGCGAGAGGCATAAGAGCGCCGAACGCAAGGGTCCTAAAGGCGGCAGCCCGTCCGGGGCCCCAATTTGGAGCGCGTCTTATAGTGGCCTCGAACCCCGAACGCAACGACGCCCGGCGAGGCCGGCGCAAGCCCCCGCACGGCCACTTTTCGCGGCGTCCGGAGCCCGTCGCCGACGACTGGATCTGGGGCTGGCACGCGGTGGAGGCGGCGCTGTCGAATCCGCGGCGCGGGCCGGCCGATCTGATCCTCGCCACCCCGGAGCGGATCCGGCAGATCGAGGCCCGGTTCGGCCGCCTGCCCGCCGTCCAGCAGGCCGACAACCAGGCGATCTCCCAGCGCCTGCCGCAGGGCTCGGTCCACCAGGGCGTGGCCGTGCGCGGCGCAGCCCTGGAGCCCGCCCAGCTTTCCGAATTCGAGGCGCGGCGCGGCGCGGTCCTGCTGATGCTCGACCAGGTCACCGACCCGCAGAACGTGGGCGCCATGCTGCGTTCGGCGGCCGCCTTCGGCGCGGCGGGCGTGATCCTGCAGGATCGCCACGCCCCGCGGTTCACCGGGGCGCTCGCCAAGGCGGCGGCTGGCGCGGTGGACCGAATTCCGGTGGCCCGGGTCGTCAACCTCTCCCGCGCGCTCGACGAACTGACGGACGCCGGCTGGCGCGCGGTGGGCCTGGCCGGCGAGGCGGAGCGCGACCTGGGCCAGGTGCTCGACGGCGCCCCGACCGTGCTGGTGATGGGCTCGGAGGGCGAGGGTTTGCGCCGCCTGGTCGCCGAACATTGTGATGAACTCGCCCGCATCCCGATGCCCGGCGGCTTCGAGAGCCTGAATGTCTCCGCGGCCGCAGCGGTGGCGCTCTACGAAGCCTCACGCCCTCGCGGTTGAGCTTGCTTGCAGCCAGCGGTTCGGCGCGGCATTGAGTTGGCCAATGGCGTTCGAGCACCTTTTCACCCCCAGCGCGATCTCGGCCTTCTTCGCGGTGGTGATGATCGACCTGGCGCTCGCCGGAGACAACGCCGTCGCGATCGGCATGGCCGCAGCCGGCCTGTCGTCCGAACAGCGCAAGAAGGCGATCATCGTCGGCCTGGCGATCGCCGTCGTGATGCGGGTCACCTTCTCACTGATCACAGTAAGGCTGCTGCAGATCGTGGGCCTGCTGGTCTGCGGCGGCTTCCTGCTGCTGTGGGTATGCTGGCGGATGTGGAAGGACCTGCGTCAGTCGGCGCAGGAGGAGGCCGCGGCCGAGGCGGCGCTGGAGGGCGTCGCTCCGGCGAAGTCCGCGACGCGGGTGAAGACCTTTCGTCAGGCGCTGCTGCAGATCCTCGTCGCCGACCTCGCCATGTCGCTCGACAACGTCCTGGCCGTGGCCGGGGCGGCGCGGCAGCACCCCGGCGTTCTGGTCGTAGGCCTGCTGCTTTCGGTCACCCTGACCGGCCTTGCGGCGAGCTGGATCGCGCAACTTCTGCACAGGATGCGCTGGATCGGCTTCGTCGGCCTGGCGATCATCCTCTACGTCGCGGCGCACATGATCTGGGAAGGCGCGCGGACCGTGGCCATCGATCTCGGCAAGACCCACGTCTACAACGCCGCGATGCCCGGCCAGCCCCTCGACATCAAGCCTGCCGAAGTCGCCAAACGACGCGGCGATTAGGTGGTTTCCGGCCCGCCGAAACGGGCGCGCCATTCGGCGGTCTGCGTGTCCTCGACCTTGCGGAACAGCACGTCTGGGGCCTTCACCGCTCGGCCCGGCGGCAGGATCTCCAGGAGCCCCTGCCCGTCCAGGCTCGGCCACTTGCCGGGGAAGGCCTCGCCCACGGCCAGCGCGACGGTCTCGGCCGCGAAGGGGATGAAGGGTTCGGAGACCTTGGCGAACAGCGCCACCAGGTTGAGGCCGGTGCGCACCGCGACCGCCGCGCGCTCCGGATCGGTCTTCAGCGCCGTCCAGGGCGCAGCCTCGGTCAGGTAGCCGTTGCCCAGCACCCAGAGCTGCCGAAGCGCCGTGGCGGCCTTGCGGAACTCGCGCCCCTCCAGGTGCTCGGTCAACTCGCGAAGCTTGGCCAGCACGTCCTTGTGCAGCTTGGTCTCCAGCGGCCCGTCGGCGCCGCCCGCTGGAACGGCGCCGTCAAAGCGCGTCTCGGTGAACTTCAGGATGCGGTTGACGAAGTTCCCCAGCACGTCGGCCAGGTCGGCGTTCACCTGCGCCTGGAACTGCTCCCAGGTGAAGGTCGCATCGGAGGTCTCCGGCGTGTTGGCCGTGATCCACCAGCGCCAGTAGTCGGCCGGCAGCAGCTCCAGCGCATGGTCCATGAAGACCCCGCGCTTCTGCGAGGTCGAGAACTTGCCGCCGTAGTAGTCCAGCCAGTTGAAGCCCTTGAGCTGATCGACCAGCTTCCAGGGCGCGTTGTTGGCAGGCGTGAAGGTCCCGTCTTCGTTGCGCCGCTCGTTCAGGCCGAACAGGGTCGTCGGGAAGCCCACGGTATGGAAGGGCACGTTGTCCTTGCCCATGAACTCCACGTAGGTGACGTCCGCAGCCGCCGGTTCGCGCCACCAACGTTCCCACTCGGCCTCGTCGGCGGGGCCCCTGCCCGCTTCGGCGGCCCGCGCGTCGGCCCATTCCCAGGTGGCGGCGATGTATTCGATGGGCGCGTCGAACCAGACGTAGAACACCTTGCCCGCCAGGCCTTCGACGTCCGGCGTCTGCCCGTCCGGGTTCGGCCCCCATTCGAAGGCGTTGACCGGCACGCCCCATTCCAGGTCGCGGGTGATGCCGCGGTCCTGCAAGCCTTCGTCGAGCCACTTCAGCGCGATGGAGGTGACCAGCAAGGGCCAGCGGTCGCGCTTTTCCTCGATCCAGGCGCGCAGCTTCGGGGAGAACAAGCTCTGGCGCAGGAAGAGGTGCTTGGAGCCGCGGATCTCGATGTCCGTCGAGCCGGAGATCGCCGAGCGCGGGTGCAGCAGGTCGGCCGGGTCCAGCACCCGCGTGCAGTTCTCGCACTGGTCGCCGCGCGCCGCCTCATAGCCGCAGTGCGGGCAGGTCCCGATCACGTAGCGGTCCGGCAGGAAGCGCCTGTCGGCGTTGGAATAGACCTGTTGCGTCACCCGCTCCTCGATGAAGCCGGCCTCCCAGAGCTGTTGGGCGAACCGCTGGGTGAGCTTGTGGTTCTGCGGCGAGGACGAGCGGCCGAAGTGGTCCCAGGACAGCCCGAACCTGCGGCCCAGGTCGTGCTGCACCTGATGCTGCTCGGCGCAGAAGGTCGCCGGGTCCTGGCCGGCTTCCGCCGCCGCCAGCTCCGTTGGCGTGCCGTGCTCGTCGGTGGCGCAGATGTAGAGCGTCTCGCGGCCCCGCGAACGCTGGAACCGCGCATAGACGTCCGCCGGCAGCATGGAGCCCGCCAGCGTCCCCAGGTGCTTGATCCCGTTGATGTAGGGCAGCGCGGACGTGATCAGGATGCGGGACATGGCTTCGCAGGGGCGTCGGGTGGACGGAAGCGGGGCTTATAGGCTGCGCGCCCAGGTTCGCCAAAGCAGGCGCGCAAGAAATCCTCGCAAAACGCCGGTATCGGCGTAAGCCTTGATGCGGGGCAAGGGCGGCGGCCCTTGAGTTTCAAGAGAAAACGCCGCCGGCAACGGGAGCAAACGCATGCTGAAAGGCGTCAACTGGATCGCGGTCCTGGTCGCGGTCGTCCTTCTCGAGGCCATCGGCTACCTCTGGTACGGCATGGTCTTCAGCTCGGCCTGGACGGCCGAGATGAGCGCGATCGGCCTCAAGCCGGACACCTCGGCGAGCGCCCAGACCACTTCCATTGCCCTGGGCGCGCTCCTGATCGTGGTCGAGGTTCTGGGCCTGGCGTGGCTGATGCGGCGGCTGGAGACCACCAACTGGCGGGTCGGCGCGCTCGACGGCTTCACCGCATGGTTCTTCTTCGGCCTGACCACCCAGGGCATGGAATACGTCTACATGGGCTTCACGCCGAGGCTGATGGCCATCAACTGCGGCCAACTGCTCGTCTCCTACGTGGTGGCCGGCGCCGTCCTGGGCGGACTCAAGTTCCGCGCGTCGAAGGCCGCTGTGGCCGCTTAGCCGTGACCCGGAGCGCTTGCCGCTGCGCGGCGCACCCGCCTCAGAACGGCCCGCGGAAGACGACGACCGCGCCCAGGCCGATCAAGCCGAACCCGACCGCGTGGTTGAGGGTGAACGGCTCCTTCAGCCAGGCGACCGAAAAGATCGCGAACACGCCCAGCGTGATCACCTCCTGCATCGCCTTTAGCTCCGAGGGCTCATAGACCAGCCGCCCGATCCGGTTCGCCGGCACCGCCAGGCAGTATTCGAAGAAGGCGATCCCCCAACTGATCAGCACGATCAGCCACATCGCCCGGTGCTCCACCTTCAGCTGGCCGTACCAGGCGAAGGTCATGAACACGTTCGAGGCGACCAGCAGGACCACGGGGCCCACGGCAGTCCAGTTGATCGGCATCGGGAAGCTCCGGAAGCTTTGGCGTTGAGGCGGGCGCGGCCCGCCTTATAACCTCGCTCCGTCGGAGGAGCGGCGGCATGCGTCAATGGCGGGGATTCGTGGGCGTGGCGATGGCCTTGGCGCTCTCGGCCTGCGGTCCGTCCGCCAAGACGCCCGCGACAAACGCGGCCGCCTCGGGCACGCTCAGCATCGACAACTGGTCCGACTATATCGACCCGGCCCTGCTCGCCCAGTTCACCTCCGAGACCGGAATCAAGGTGCGCTACGACACCTTCGATTCCAATGAGGTGCTGGAGACGAAGATGTTGCAGGGGAACACCGGCTACGACCTGGTCGTGCCCTCGAACCACAACCTGCCGCGCGACATCGCCGCCAAGGCGATCCAGCCGCTGGACAAGCCAAGGCTTCACGGCCTGGAAAACCTGGACCCGGCGGTCATGGCGCACATGGCCCCCTTCGACCCGGGCGCCAGATACGCCGTCCCCTACATGCAAGGGACCATCGGCATCGGCTACAACACCGCGGCGGTCGCCAAACGCCTGCCGGGCGTCAAGATCGACAGTTGGGCGGTAGTGTTCGATCCGGCGAACATGGCCAGGCTGAAGGACTGCGGGGTCTATTTCCTCGACGCGTCGGAGGACATGTTCGCCGTCGCCCTGAACTACCTCGGCAAGGACCCCAATTCGCACGACCCCAAGGATTACGCCGCCGCCGCCGACCTGCTGCTCAAGGTGCGGCCCTATGTGCGCAAGTTCCACTCCTCCGAGTACATCGACGCCCTGGCCAACGGGGATATCTGCGTGGCCATCGGCTATTCCGGCGACGTGCTGCAGGCCAGGAGCCGCGCCGAGGAAGCGGCGAACAAGGTCAAGCTCGCCTATGTCGTGCCGAAGGAAGGCAGCCAGGTCTGGTTCGACGTGTTCGCCATCCCCGTCGATGCGCCCAACGCGCCCGCCGCCTACAGCTTCCTGAACTTCATGCTGAAGCCGCAGATCATCGCCAGGGCGTCCAACTACACCAAGTACGCCAACGCCAACGCCGCCGCGACCAAGCTCGTCGAGCCTTCGGTGCGCGACGATCCGGCCGCCTATCCGCCGCCCGGGCTCGCCAGCCGGCTGTTTGTGACCACCACCAAGGACCAGGGCCTGCTGCGCGACGTGAACCGCCAGTGGACGCGGGTGATCAGCGGGCAGTGACCAGCGCGGCGACGCCCCTGGTCCGCTTCGAAGCCGTCAGCAAGCGCTTCGGCGAGACCGTCGCCGTCGACGACGTGAGCCTGGACGTCGCCCAGGGCGAGTTCTTCGCCCTGCTCGGGCCCTCCGGCTGCGGCAAGACCACGCTCATGCGGATGCTGGCGGGCTTCGCGCAGCCCGACAAAGGCCGCATCCTACTGAATGGCCAGGACATCGCGGCCCTTCCGCCGCACCGGCGGCCGTCGAGCATGATGTTCCAGACCTACGCGCTCTTTCCGCATCTCAACGTCGAGAAGAACGTGGCGTTCGGGCTGATGCAGCAGGGCTGGGACAAGGCGCGCGCGGCGGCGCGGGTCGAGGAGATGCTGAGCCTGGTCCGGCTGGAGGGCCTGAACCGCCGTCGCCCCGACCAGCTCTCCGGCGGCCAGGCCCAGCGCGTGGCGCTCGCCCGCGCGCTGGCGCCCGGCCCGCAGATCCTGCTGCTCGACGAGCCCCTGGCCGCCCTCGACCGCAAGCTGCGCGAGGAGACTCAGCTCGAACTGAAGGCGCTGCAGCGCAGGCTGGGCCTGACCTTCATGATCGTCACCCACGACCAGGACGAGGCGATGGTGGTCGCCGACCGGATCGCGGTGATGCGCATCGGCGGCATCGCCCAGGTGGGTCCGCCGGCCGAGGTCTATGAGCGGCCGGACAGCCGCTATGTGGCCGAGTTTCTGGGCGAGGCGAACCTGTTCCCCGATGGCGCGGGCTTCACCCTGGTGCGTCCCGAGAAGATGGCGCTCTCCGCCACCGCGACGCCCGGCGCCCTGGCCGGCGAAGTCGTCGAGATCGCCTATTTCGGCGACCGCACGCGCTATGTGGTCCGCCGTACGGAAGGCCGGCCGCTGCTGGTCAGCCGCGCCAACGCGGGGCCGCCCCTTCCGCTCGCGGTCGGCGACAAGGCCTGGGTGTCCTACGCGCCCGACGCCGCCGTGGCGCTGGGATCGTGAAGCGGCCGTGGCTCGCCGCGGTCGCGCCCTACCTGTGGCTCGGCCTGTTCTTCGCCTTCCCGTTCCTGCTGGTGGCGAAGCTTTCGCTGTCGCACACGGTGCTGGCCATTCCTCCCTATGCGCCGCAGTTCGATCTGAGCCGCGGCCTGGCAGGCCTGCGCGCCTTCGTCCGCCAGCTCAGCTTCGAGACCTATGCGCGGCTGGTCTCGGACCGGGTCTACCTGGCCTCCTATCTTTCGAGCCTGCGGTTCGCCGCGCTCGCCACGGCGATCCTGCTGGCGATCGGCTATCCCGTCGCCTACGGCATGAGCCGCTTCCCGCCCCGCACCCGCCAAGCGCTGCTGATGGCGGTGGTCCTGCCGTTCTGGACCAGTTTCCTGATCCGCATCTACGCCTGGATCGCCATCCTGAAGCCCGCCGGCCTGCTGAACGCAGCGCTCGGCGTCCTGCACATCGCCCCGCTCAGCCTGCTCAACACCGACGCCGCCGTGATCATCGGCCTGGTCTACGCCTACCTGCCGTTCATGGTCCTGCCGCTCTATGCGGTCTTGGAGCGGCAGGACGAGCGGCTGATCGAGGCGGCGCAGGACCTCGGCTGCACGCCGACGGCGGCCTTCTGGCGCGTCACCTTTCCGCTGTCGTTGCCGGGCGTGGCGGCGGGCGCCCTGCTCTGTTTCATCCCCATGGTGGGCGAGTTCGTGATCCCCGACCTGCTCGGCGGCTCGGGGACCCTGATGCTCGGCCGCACGATCTGGACCGAGTTCTTCGCCAACCGCGACTGGCCGGCCGCCTCGGCCGTCGCCATCGTCCTCCTGGCGACGCTCGCCTTTCCGATCGTCCTCTTCCAGCGCCAGCGGGCGAGGGTGACGGCATGACCCGCGGCCCGAGCGCCTTCAACCTGCTGAGCGTGGCCCTGGGCCTCGCATTCCTCTACGCGCCGATCGTCCTGCTGGTGCTCTATTCGTTCAACGCCAGCCGGCTGGTCACCGTCTGGGGCGGGTTCTCGACGCGCTGGTACGCCGCCCTCGCGCAGGACGGGCAGATGCTGGACGCGGTGTGGGTGACGCTGCGGGTCGGCCTGATCTCGGCGACCGCGGCGACGGTGCTGGGCCTGCTCGCCGCGGTGGCCCTGGTGCGCGCCGGGCGCTTCCGCGGCCGCGCCCTCTTTTCCGGCATGATCTATGCGCCCCTGGTGATGCCGGAGGTGATCCTGGGCCTGTCGCTGCTCCTGCTGTTCGTGGCGCTTGGCCTGCCGCGCGGCTTCTGGACCGTGACCGCGAGCCACACGACCGTCACCCTCTGCTACGCCACGGTGGTGATCCAGGCGCGCCTGTCGTCCTTCGATCGCAGCCTTGAGGAGGCGGCCCAGGATCTCGGCTGCCCGCCGCTCGTCGCGTTCCTGAAGGTGACGCTGCCTGGCATCGCCCCGGCGGTCGCCGCGGCCTGGATGTTGGCCTTCACGCTGTCCCTGGACGACCTGGTGATCGCGAGCTTCACCTCGGGGCCAGGCGCGACGACCCTGCCCATGCGGCTCTACAGCCAGGTGCGGCTGGGCGTGAACCCGGAGATCAACGCCGTCTCGACGCTGCTGATCGCCGTCGTGACGCTTGGCGTGGTCGCCGCCGGAGCGATCCAGCGGGGACGCAGCGCCTCGAACTAGGCGAGAAGCCGGCCCGCCCTGCGCTGGGCGCGCAGCATGGCGCCGAGGCCGCCAAAGCCCAGGATCATCAGCATCCACGCGGCCGGTTCCGGCACCGCCGAAGTCAGCGGGGGATTATCGTGGTGCGGCGGATCGTACTTCGGCGGCTGCCAGTCCCCATCGCCGCCGTGGCCGCAGTTTACGAAGCACGGATGGCCGCCGTCGCCGTTGCCGCCGCCAACGAAGCCGCCTCCGCCGTCGCCCCCATTGCCGCCGTTGCCGCCGTTGCCGCCATGTCCGCCATCGCCGCCGTTTCCGCCGTTTCCGCCGTTTCCGCCGTTTCCGCCGTTTCCGCCGCCACCGCCGCCGAAACCACCGCCACCACCGCCGCCGCCGCTATAGCCGCCGTTGCCCCCGTTGCCGCCCTGGCCCGTGAAGTCGTCCGGATGGCCGCCGGGCTGGCCGCCCTGGTTGGGATTGTTCCCGCCATCGCCGCCGTGCACGAAATCGGCGAAGCTCGTCAGGCCGTCCTCGCCGTTCGGCATGAAGCCGCCCCAGGCGTCCTTGTCGCCCTCGCCGGGACCGAACATGCGGCCGTCTGCGCCACTCCGACCCACGTCGCCGCCGCCGATGGCGCCGCCATGCCGGTGGCCGTAGCCGCCGCCCTGCCCGGCGCCGAACCCGCCGCCGCCGGCACCGCCGCCAGCCATGGCCATCTCGAGGCGCGGAGCCCCGTGCTGCCCTCGGTTGGGAGCGCCACGATCGGTCGCGAACGCCAGGGCCAGGGCCCCGCAGGTGACGAGCAGCCCGAGGGTCCGCCGCCGATTGTGTTTCGAACTGGAACGGTTCTGCATCATGACCGGCGCGATGCAAACTTCGTGCGCAGTCGGGCGAACCAGGGGCGTTGGCCCCTTAGAGCGGCGGCGTCCTGTCGAACCAGGGCCGGGCCTGTTCGAGTTGGCCGGCCAGGCGGAACAGGGTCGCCTCCGCGCCCATGCGGGCCACGAATTGCAGGCCGATCGGCAGGCCGGACTTGCTCCAGGCCAGCGGCACGGTCATCGCCGGCTGGCCGGTGTTGTTGAAGGCCTGGGTGTTGGGCATGAACGCGAACAGGCGTTCCCCGATCAGCTTCGGCTCCTCCAGCACATGACCCACGGGAATCGCCGGGCTGCCCAAGGTCGAGAGCAGCAGGACGTCATAGGTCTCGAAGAGCTGCGCCTCGGCCCGCGCATAGGCGTGGAGCGCCGCAAGCCCCCGCACATAGGCCGCCGCCGCCACGCCTGAACCGCGCTTGTAGGTGGCCATGGTCGGCGCCTCGATCTCGCCGGGCTCGACCGGGCGGCCGCGCCGCTCGGCCTCGGCGTCGAGGTTGGCCGCGATGCTGGCGGCGATCACCACCCCGGCCGCGGCCTGCATGGCCGAGGCGTCGCCGGGGATCTGCACCTCGTCGACCCGGTGACCGAGCTCCTCGCAAAGCTTGGCTGTGTCGCGTACGGCCTGGGCGCATTCGGGATCGAGGCTGGCCGACTGCATGGCGCCGGTGAAGACCGCGATCCGTAGCTGGCCGGGCTCGCGTGCGGCTTCCTCCGCGAAGGGCCGTTCCGGCGGGCTCAGGAAATAGGGATCGCCGGGCTGTGGATGGCAGGCGACGTCGAGCAGGGCCGCGCTGTCGCGCACCGAGCGGGTCACGGCGTGCTG
>Ga0070681_10007928_pt1 | contig 10389 bp, 6 predicted proteins | sample KBSC83BmetaG_FD_65650 | JGI IMG/M metagenome (GOLD analysis project Ga0070681, IMG submission 65650) | Corn rhizosphere microbial communities from Kellogg Biological Station, Michigan, USA - KBS C8-3B metaG | ecosystem: Host-associated > Plants > Roots > Rhizosphere | place: USA: Michigan...
GACGATGGCCGAGCTGCACAACGCCTACGCGCTCTTCGAGGCGCAGGCCACGTTTGCCGGCATGAAGGCGGCGGCGCCGGGCCGCCGGCCGTTCATCATCAGCCGCGCCGGCTGCGCCGGGCTGCAGCGCTACGCCGGGCTGTGGACGGGCGACGCGCCGAGCGAGTTTGCGACGCTGGCGGAGACGCCGGCGATGCTGATGGGTCTCGGGTTGTCGGGCATTCCCATGGTCGGCAGCGACGTCGGCGGCTACTCCGGCCACGCCACGCCCGAGCTCTACGCGCGCTGGATGGAGGTCGGCGCCATCTCGCCCTTCTTCCGCGCGCACGAGACGCGCGACGTGCCGGCGCAGGAGCCGTGGGCGCTCGGGCCCGAGGTCGAGGCGCTCAGCCGCACGACCATCACGGAGCGCTACGGCCTCTTGCCCTACTTCTACAGTCTGTTCGCGCGCGCCGCCGCCGCCGGCGAGCCGCTCTTGCGCCCGCTCGTGTACGATTTTCCGCACGACGCCGGCGCGCTCGCCGCCGACGACGAGGCGATGCTCGGCCCGTTCATCCTCTACGCGCCGGTGGTCCAGGCCGGCGCCGCCAGCCGCGCCGTCTACCTGCCGCCGGGCGCGTGGTACGAGCTGCGCTCGGGGCGGCCCTACGCCGGCGGCGCGACGGTGACGCGCAACGTGACGCTCGCCGAGCTGCCCGCGTTCGTACGCGGCGGCGCCATCCTGCCGCGCGCGCCGGCGATGGCCTACAGCGACGAGAAACCGCTCGATCCGCTGACGCTCGACGTGTGGCCCGACGACACGCCTTCGCGCTTTGCCTTCTACGAGGACGCGGGCGATGGCGATGGCGCCGGCGCCACCACCGACTACGCGCTCAGCGGCACGGCGACGGGTGCGCGCCTCTCGGCCGGCGGACGCAGCGGCGCCTTCGTGCCGCCCGCGCGCACGTTGGTGGTGCGCGTGCACGCCGTCGGCGCCGCGCCCACGGGTGCCACGCTCGACGGAGCGGCGATCGCGTTCGTCTACGATCCCGACGACGCGGTCGCCAGCGTGCAATTCGCCGATCGCGACCCGTTCACGCTCGAGGTCACCTACGATCGCAGCGCGCCGATTCCGCCGCAGGTGGGCGTGCCGGTGCGCGTGACGGTGCCCGCCGGAACGCCGGCCAATCAGCCCATCTACATCAGCACGTCGGCCGGCGGCTGGATGCAGCAGCCGCTGACCTGGAACGGCGACGGCAGCGCCGGCGGCGTCGTGCAGGTGCCACGCGGCGAGTGGCTGCAATACAAGTACACGCGCGGCGACTGGAGCACCGTCGAGAAGGGCGCCGACTGCAGCGAGCTGGCCAATCGCTACGTGCTCGGCGCGGCGCATCCCGGCGTCGACGATGTCGTCGCGCGCTGGGCCGACGGCTGCCACTGAGCCGCGCGCGGCGCGCTCACGAAGTAACCGCAGACGTATCCGTAGCGCCGCCTCGTCGGGCGCGACGAATTGTCTAGGCGAGCTGGATAGCCAACGGCGCCTCGATCGCGTCCGCCGCGGCGATCGCACGCCGCAAGCCCGCGCGCCTCGCGGATGGGTCGCACATCGCCCGACTGGTACGCGTGTTGCTGAGTGCGCGCGGCATGAACCTCGCACACGCGGTACGCATCTTCTCGATCTCGATCGTTTCTCTTGCGCTCGTCGCCTGCAACGGCGTCGCCGACGGTAGCAGCGGCGACGGCGAAAGCGGCTTGCGCCTGCCTCCCATCAACGCCTTCGGCCGCGACCACTCGTTCCTCGCGTTCGAGTCGTGGGGCAGCGGCTTCACCTCGAACGGCGGCTGGGGACAGGCCGACACGCCCGTTTTGTTCGGCCACGTCAACGCCGACACCAAGGACGACTTCGTCGGCTTCGGCAACGCCGGCGTCTGGGTCGGCTTGTCCGCCGGCAACCACTTCGCGAGCGTGGCCTACGTGCTGGCGCAGTTCGGCACGCAGCAGGGCTGGACCGCGGCGCGCAACCCGCGGCTCGTCGGCGACATCAGCCACGACGGCCTCGACGACGTCGTCGGCTTCGGCAACGACGGCGTGTGGACCGCGCTGTCCAACGGCAGCGGCTTCGCGCCGGCGCGCTACGTGCTCGCCGACTTCGGCTACAACCAGGGCTGGCGCGTCGAGACCCACGCGCGCGTGCTCGCCGACGTCAACGGCGACCACAACAAGGACATCGTCGCGTTCGGTGACGCCGGCGTCTACGTCGCGCTCGCCGATGGCGCCGGCGGCTTCCGCCCGGCGAGCTTCGTGCTGGCGCAATTCGGCACGCAGCAGGGCTGGACGGCGGCGCGCCACGTGCGCACGCTGGTCGATCTCAACGGCGACGGCTTCGACGACATCGTCGCGTTCGGCGACGACGGCGTCTGGACCGCGCTGGCGACGGGCAGCGGCGGCTTCGCCGCGCCGCACTACGTGCTCGCCGATTTCGGCTACAACCAGGGCTGGCGCGTCGGCACGAACACGCGCACGTTCGCCGACCTCGACGGCGACGGCAAGAAGGACATCATCGGCTTCGGCGCGAACGCCACGTTCACCGCGCGCTCGGCCGGCAACGGCACCTTCTACGGCACCACGCAGCTGTCGACCGACTGCGGCGCGTCGTCGCACAAGAGCTGCGTCGTGGCCGATCTCAACGCCGACGGCTACGGCGATCTGCTCGCCTACGGCTACAAGGAGTGGAACCAGTCGCTCGGTCAGCTCGGGCCGCTGCGCGCTCCCGAGCGCGTGCTCTACGGCATCGCGCCGGAGCGCTGGACCACCGCCGATCTCGACGGCAACGGCATGGCCGACGTCGTCGCCTTCACGCCGAACGCCGTGATGGTGGCGCGCTCGACGGACCTCGCGCCGGCGCGGCCGCCGCTGACGCCGTACGGCCTGTACTTCGACCTCGTCAGCAGCAGCGGCCTCAACCTCAATTGGACGCAGGTCAACTCGGGGCAGACCGCCTTCGAGATCGAGCACTACCAGGATGCGAACGAGGTGTTCGAGACCTCGGTGACCGGCGAGCGCACCGGCGCCTACTTCAGCGGGCTCGACGCGTCGACGAAGTACTGCTTCCGCGTTCGCGCCGTCAACTCGTTCACCTACTCCGACTGGACGGCGTGGACCTGCTGGACGACCGACGCCGCGACCGCGCCGACGACCGGGACATACTCGATGTTCTTGAACGAGGACCCGCCGCCGGTGACGGGCGCGATCACCTACTCGGGGCGCTGGACGCCGCAGGGGCGGACGATCACCCAGTTCCGCTCGGCGTACAACCTCGGCGATCGCATCTTGTTCGTGAAGAAGGGCTACTCGCCGTCGGACTGCTACACGAACGCGAACGCGACCATCTCGCTCTACAGCAACGGCACGATGACGGCGGCCCAGGTCAGCCAGGTCTCGTGGGTCAACAGCGACGGGACGATCGACTTCTACGGCTGCTACGGCGCGGTGCAGGGATCGCAGACGATCCCGACGTCGCTGGTCTTCAACATCGACTGGCAGCAGTAGACCGCGCGCTCGCGCAGCGCATCCGCAGCCTCGCGTGGGCAGCTGTGGCGCCGCACGTTACAGGTGCCCCGCGACGGCGCGGGCGCTTCGCGGACATCGGCGTGGCACCGCGATTGCGAAAGAGGCGCGCATGAACAAGCGCCTGGCCTGCACCCTCCTCCTCCTCCTTGGCGGCTGCGCCGCCGCCCCCGATGACGGCGCCGACGGGCCCATCTCCGACACCGCGCTCGACGCGCTCTCGTCGCTGCCGGAGTTTCACGGCCGGTTCGGCTCCCCGAGCATCGTGCGCGACGGCGACGCGCTGCACGCCTACTTCGCCATCCAGAAGGTCGACGGCGAGACCGAGCACGTCGCGCACGCGCGCTCCGATGACGGCGGCAAGAGCTGGCTCAGCGTCGGCGACGCGCTGCCCACGCTCGGCGCCGAAGCGGTCGCCAGCGGGTCGGTCTGGGCGCCCGGCGCCTCCCAGATCGACGACGACCACTGGATGCTCTACTACACGGCGGTGCGCGCCGGCACCACGCGGCACATGTGCATCTACCGCGCGCACGCGCCGCGCCCGCACGGTCCGTTCGTCGACGACTTCGCGGAACCGATCGAATGCCCCGACGGTGGCCTGTGGGCGATCGATCCCTATCCGGTCCGCGACGCGCATGGCCGACGGCACCTCGTGGCGCGCATCGACGAGCCGAACGGCGTCAACACCATCCAGATTCGCGCGCTCGGCGACCTCGGTGAGCACTTCGCGCCCGGCAGCGAGTGGGTGACGCTGACGCGCATCGACAAGGGTGGCTGGGAGGAGCCGGTGATGGAGAACGCCGCCGTCGTTCGGCTCGACGACCACGGCGACAAGCGCTGGTACGTCTTCTATTCCGGCGGCTCCTACCGCGACAACAGCTACGCGATCGGATACGCCGACTGCGGCGCCAGCATCGACGGGCCGTGCGTCAAGAAGACCGTCGACCACCCGTGGCTGGCGAGCGATCCCGACCTCGACATGTTCGGCCCCGGCACGCCGACCTTCTATCGCGACGGGCACGGCAACACGATCATGGCCGTCAACTCGTGGAAGTTCTCGGGCGGAGAGAGCAACCCGAAGAACCATGGGCAGGTCATGCACATGTTCGAGGTCCACATCGGCGCCGGCGGCAAGCCGGTGGCGAAGTTCGTGCGCATGGTCGAGTAGCGCGCCATGATAAGCATTCGCTTCCGGCATGGCGACCTGCGGCCTCGACTTCGGCACCAGCAACAGCGCGGTCGCGTTGCCGTCGGGCGACGTGCTCAGGATCGATCACGCGAACGCAGAGCCGCGCCTGTTCCGCTCGGTGCTGTTCTTTCCCGAGCAGACGAGCGGCTACTCCGCGGGCGCGACCGCGATCGAAGAGTACCTGCAACGCAGCGAGGGCCGCTTCATCCAGTCGATCAAGGGATGGCTGGCGAGCGGCAGCTTCACGGCGACGCAGATTCGCGGCAAGCCGTTCAAGCTGGAAGATCTCGTGGCGATGCTGTTGCGCGCCATTCGCGAGCGCGCCGAGGCCGCCGCGGGCGCGACGCTCGATGACGTGACCCTCGGCCGACCCGCGGTGTTCGCGACCGATCCGTCGCACGACGCCCTCGCCGAGCGACGGCTGCTGCGCGCGGCCGAGCTGGCCGGCTTCAAGCGCATTCGTTTCCTGATCGAGCCCATCGCGGCGGCGCTGGCGTACGAGGCGACCCTCACCAGGGACGAGCTGGTCCTCGTCGCCGATTTCGGCGCCGGCACCTCCGATCTCACCATCATGCGGCTCGGGCCGAGCCGTCGCGGCGCGCAGGACCGGCGCGCCGACGTCGTCGCGTCGGGCGGCGTCGCCATCGGCGGTGACCGCTTCGATGCCGAGATCATGCGGCACAAGCTCTTGCGCCACTTCGGGCACGGCTCGACCTACGAGGTGATGCAGAAGCGCATGGTGGTGCCGATGTCGATCCTCGGCCGGCTCTTGTCGTGGCACGAGATGTCGTTCATCCGCGAGCGCGCCACGCAGCAGCTCATCGATCGAATTTTGTATGGCAGCGACGACGTGCCGGCGATCGAGGCGCTCTACGATCTCGTCGAGGAGAACCTCGGCTACCGCCTGTTTCGCGCCATCGAGGGCGCCAAGATCCGGCTGTCGAGCGCCGACGAGACGCGCATCGAGTTTCACGAGGCGCGCATCGACATCGACGAGCCGATCACGCGCGCCGACTTCGAGCGCTTCTCGCAACCGCTGCTCGACGAGCTGAGCGCCTGCACCGCGCGCGTGCTCGACGAAGCGCGCGTGGGCTCCGACGAGATCCAATCGGTGTTCCTGACCGGCGGCTCGTCGCAGATTCCGGCGGTGCGCCAGCTGTTCGCGGCGCGATTCGGCGAGGGCAAGCTGCGCACCGCGGACGCCTTCACCAGCGTCGCGGAGGGCCTTGGGCGGAGTCGGGGCGAGGACATCGCCGGGGCCGCGCGCGAAGGCTGATGATCAGAACGATCTGCCGTCGATGAGGTCGATCTTCAGAGCCAGCGGATCCAGGCCGTCGATGCAACCGAGGTTCACGCGCCGGTCGCCGACCCTGGCGCGCCCCTGGTACGTCGGCGGGAGGCTCGCCACCTCGTTGAACGGGCTGATCCCACAGCTCTTGCAGAAGTAGTGGTACACGGCCTTGTCGCCGAACTGGTAGACGGACAACGACTCCTTCCCGGCGAGCTCGAAGGCGTCGGGAGAGATGTACCCCGACGACATCACCATGCCCTTGCGGATGCAGATGGAGCAGTTGCAGCGGCAGCCGGATGCGATCTCTTCGCTCTCGATGGTGAAGCGCACGGCTCCGCAGTGGCAGCTTCCCCTGTACGTTTTCGTCGGCACGGTCATCGCCCTCCGGTTGTCTGCGTCTTGAATCGATCGGTACGAGGTACCGGACGTCCGCCCCACTGCACCTCGCCGCCGAGCTGCCGCTGCAGGCGCATCGCTCCCGCGCGCGTGACGCGCGTGTTGCGCAGGTCGACGTGCCGCAGGTGCATTCGCGAAAGCGCGGCCAGCGCGCGCTCGGTGATCTGGGTGGCCCCGAGATTGAGGTCGGCGAGCTGGGGCAGCGCGGCGAGCGCGCCCACCCCGCCGTCGCCGACGACGGTGTCGTCGAGGCTGAGCGTCGCGAGCGAGCGCATGCGGGCGAGCGTGGCCACGCCGGCGTCGTCGACGCGCGTGCTCGCCAGCCGCAGCTCGATGAGCGGCAGCGACGCCACCGCCGCCATCGCGTCGGCGCCGACCATCGTGCGCGACAGGTCGAGCGTGCGCAGCCGCCGTAACGGCGCGAGCGCGCGCAGGCCGGCGCCTTTGACTTTGGTGTCGGCGAGGTCGAGCTGGCGCAGCCGGGCGAGCTTGCCGGCGGAGGCGAGGCCGGCGTCGTCGACCGGCAGACCGGCGACGCCGAGCACCTCGAGCGAGCCGAGCGCCTCGAGCGGCGCGAGCGAGGTGCCGCGGACCATCGAGTACGACAGCCCGAGCTCGACGAGCGGCAGCCCGGCGAGCGTGGCCAGCGCGTTCGCGTCCGTCTGCGTCTGTTCGAGATGCAGGATGCGCAGCGCCTGCTGGCCGGCGAGCCGCGTCACCGTGGCGTCGCCGACTTGCGTGCGCGCGAGATCGAGCTCGACGAGCGGCTGGCGCGCGATGAAGTCGGCGCTGGCGTCGCCGACGGCGGTGTCCTCGAGATCGAGCACGTGCAGGCCGGACAGGGGCGCGAGCGCCGCGACGCCCGCGTCGGTGACGGCGTCGCCATAGAGGTAGAGCCGCTCGAGGTGCAAGAGGTTCGCGATCGCGTGCAGGCCGCCGTCGGTGACGCGGCTCTTGCCGAGGCCGAGCGCGGTCAGGTGCGTCAGCGCCGCGAGCGCGCCCGCGCCGGCGTCGCCGACCGCCGTCTTGTTGAGCCCGAGCACCTCGAGCGTCCCATGCGTCGCGATCTCGGCGGCGCCGCGGTCGCTGACCGCGGTCTCGCTGAGGTCGAGCGCGGTGAGCGCGCCGAGGGGCCGCAGCTGCGCCAGGCCCTGGTCGGTGACCTCGGTCTGGCCGAGGTCGAGCACCGCGAGCCGTTGCAGGCCGGCGAGCGCGCCGAGCGCGACGTCGCGCGTCTTGGTGGCGAAGAGCACGAGCTCGCGCAGATTGGTGGCGAACGACAGGCGCACGATGCCGGCGTCGCCGACGGCGGTGCGGCCGAGGTGCAGCACCTCGAGCCCGGGCAGAAGCGGCGCCAGATCCTCGAGGCTCTTGTCGCCCGCGCCGGTGCCGCTCAGAAAGAGCGCGCGCAGATGCGACGCCTGGACCAGCTCTCCCGGCCCGTAGTCGTCGACGGCGGTGTCGGAGAGATCGATCATCTCGAGCTCGGTCAGGGCGCCGAGCGACTCGAGGCCGCGGTCGCCGAGGCGCGTTCGCGCCAGCGACAGCTCGCGCAGATGCCCGAGCTGGCCCAGCGACGGCGCGGACGCGTCGCCGATCGCCGTGCCCGACAGATCGAGCGTGCGCAGGCCGCGCAGCGCGCCAATCGCCGCCGCCGCCGCGTCGGTGAGCTCGGTGTCGGCGAGATACAGCTCGCGCAGTGACGTCAGCTTGGCGAGCGCGGCGGCGTCGGCGTCCGCGACGTCGCTGCCGTCGAGATCGAGGCGCACCAGCGACGGCAGCGCGGCGAGCCGCGCCCACGCGGCGGCGTCGAGCGGCTGCACGCGCGGCAAAAAGAGGCCGGGCACGCGCCACGCGGCCAGCTCGTCGACCAGCGTGCCGACGCGCGCCGCCGTCAGCTCGTCGACCGGCTCGACGACGACGCGGGCGTCGGCGGGCGACGGCAGCGGCGCGGCGGAGCCGGCCTCGACGCGACCGAGCGGCACCAGCTCGCCCGAGAGCTTGCGGTCGAAGACGCGCAGCGCCAGGCGGTGCACCCGCGGCGGAGCGGCCGGTCGTGCGCGCGGCGGCGGCGGCGGCGCCGGCAACGTCGCGCGCGGCGGCGGATGACACGCGGCGAGCGCGAGCGCGACGAGCAGTCCGAGCCTGGGACCGTACACACGCGCATCATAGCTGCGGCGCGTTGTCGCAAGCGCGGCATTCGCATATCGTACGGGCATGCTCATGCGCGTCGCCCTCGTCGTGTCGCTCGCCTGCTCGAGCGCGCTCTTCGCCGCCGAGCCGCCCCAGGTCACGCCCAACCAGCTGCCCGCGTGGATCCCGATTCAGGGGCTGTTCAAGCCCGATTTCGTGCACGCGGAGAACTACTGCGAGGAGAAGTTCTTCGTCGGCGATCCGGCGCACAAGGTCGAAACCGTGACGGTGCACGGCCGCTGCTGGCACACCAACCTCACCACGCTGACCAAGGACCGGAAGGAGTGGGAAAAGACCGCGTTCGCGCGCTGGAAGGAGCGCGAGCCGCAGCTCGCCGCGGCCGGCTTTCACCAGGTCTACGTCAAGCAGGAGTGGGACAAGCTCAAGGCGACCTACCGGCGCGGCGAGGGCGACCAGGCGACCTACCTGCGCGTCAGCATCGACATCGATCCGGGCAGCAGCCAGATGGCCGTGGCCCAGGCGGCGTCCAATCCGCTCGCGATCGTGCTGAAGTCGCCGGCGCCCAAGCCCGAGACGTTTGGCGACAAGGACGACTTTCCCTATCTGACGCCGCCGCCGGGCGCGAAGCTGAAGAACACCGGCCACAACCAGGCGCCGATGCGCTTCCCGGCGGCGAGCGGCCCGGCGACGCCCGTCGGCAGCGGCACCATCGACAAATACTACACGCCCGATGCGTCCACCTCGCGGCTGGCATTTCACGACGCGTACGTGGCGGCGCTGAAGCAGGCGGGGTGGACGGTGACGAGCGACGACCCGGCGCAAGGCTTCGTGTGGGCGCGCTACGACAAGAACGGGCGCGAGCTCTACGCCTACGCCATCCATCGCGGCGAGGAGCTCCACTTCGCCGTCGCCGACGTCGGCGCCGGCCTGAGCGCGGCGCTGGCCAAGGGCTGCAAGGCGGCGCTGTGGGGCGTCAACTTCGACTTCGACAAGGCGACGCTGCGGCCCGACTCGGACGCGACGCTCGACCAGGTGCTGCAGCTCTTGAAGAGCGAGCCGGCGCTCGCCGTCGAGATCGGCGGCCACACCGACAACGTGGGCAAGCCCGACTACAACCTGGCGCTGTCCGATCGGCGCGCGGCGGCGGTGAAACAGTGGCTGGTGGCGCACGGCGTGGCGGCGGCGCGGCTGTCGAGCCACGGCTACGGCGACACGCAGCCGCTCGTGCCCAACAGCTCCGACGACAATCGCGCGCGCAACCGGCGCGTCGAGCTGAAGAAGCCGGGCTGCAAGTAGCGCGCGGCGGTGGGTCGGCGCCGTTACTGGATGACGACGTTGTTGATCGGCAGCACCGCTTCGCCGGCGGGATAGCCGTAGCTGACCCAACCGGTGTTGGTGTCGACGCTGCCCCAGCCCCACACCCACACGCCGAACTGCTGCGACGAATCCATCACGTGCACGCCGTTGTTGCAGGTGCCGACGCCGGAGCTCCAGTGATCGACGAGCTTCTCGTACGCGATCTGGTATTGCCCCGACGTGCCGACCGCCTGCCAATCGGCGGCGGGGATCGTGCCGAGGCAGTCGAGCGTGACGTCGGCGAAGGCGCCGTTCACCTTCTGCCGCGTCACCGTCAGCGTGGTGAACGGATAGGTCGGGTCGGTGAAGAAGACGTAGTGCGATAGATATTGCGGCGGCGGCACGACGCGCACGAAGTCGGCGTCGCCAAAACCGCCTGCCCAGTTCGGATCGTAATCGCTGGCGGTCGTGTCGCTGTCGCCGGCGCCGGTCATGTACGTGAACAGCGCGAACGGAT
>Ga0070681_10007929_pt1 | contig 10389 bp, 9 predicted proteins | sample KBSC83BmetaG_FD_65650 | JGI IMG/M metagenome (GOLD analysis project Ga0070681, IMG submission 65650) | Corn rhizosphere microbial communities from Kellogg Biological Station, Michigan, USA - KBS C8-3B metaG | ecosystem: Host-associated > Plants > Roots > Rhizosphere | place: USA: Michigan...
GCCACGAGGTCGACAGGAACCATGTACGCCTCGAGCGCCGACAGGATCTCGTCGACGTAGGCGCGGCGGCGGAAGCCGCTGCCCGCGACCACGGGCGCCGGGACGAAGAGGTCCACGGGATACGCGTGCGACGCCCGGTAGCCCAACGGGCCCTCCACCACGTCTCCCCAGAGCGCGACGCGTCCGATCACCCGGTCGTCCCTGCAGAGCAACGGCGGCGTCTCGAGGTAGGAGCGGGCCGCGGCGACCGCCTTGACGCCGTAGATGCCGCAGCGGCAAGCGAGCTCCGGAGCCGGATGATCGCTCGGCTTCCGCCACGGCGTCCAGCGCGACCGGTGCCTGCCGGTGCAGGACGCGACGAGGGGAACGCCGGGCTCCCAGACCGCTCCGGCAAAGAGGCTCTGGAGGACGACCCGGCGCTCGCGCATCGCGACCCGCCACACGCGCCAGGCCTCCACCGGCTCGACATAGTCCGGGATCGGGACTGCGCCTAGGTCGACGAGCGCAAGGGACATCGCCTAGCGGATCTGACCAACCGGGCCCGCTGCTTACCAGGGAGCGCGCACGACGCGCTAGTTCGTGATTGCCGCCGCCCCGGAGCGTTGCGGCTGCAGCGACTGCCACAGCGCCTCGAGCCGGCGCGGCGAGATCTCTCCCTTGTAGAGGACTGCCGCGGCCCCGCACGTGTCGACACTGTCGGGGAGCTGGGCCCGTGTGTGCGCGGAGACGAGCACCACGAGCGACCGCGCACCGCTCGCCCGGATCAAGCGGCACGTCTCCGGGCCGTTCAGCCCGGGCATCCGCACGTCGAGCAGCACCAGGTCGGGGTCGACCCGGCGCCGGACGTCGAGCGCTTCCTCGCCGGACGCGACCGAGCCCACGAGCTCGAAGCCGGGCGTGTGGACGACCGCGTCCTCGATGGCCGCCCTCGCCTCCGCACAGTCGTCGACGACGAGCACACCGACCCGATCGCCTACCGCAGTCCTCGCCGCCACAGGAGTCCCTCCCACCGTCGAGGCCTGTTCTTGCAGATCCCCAGTGCGAGAAACGGGTGTACGCACCACCGTCGCACCGATCCGGTGTCGCCTACGGCCTACGCGGCGGTCAGAGGTCCGATCTCTCCTCGAGGTCCGAGTCGGCGATGAACAGCAGCGCCGCGCGGACGCGCCTGCTCGTGGACTTGTCGTCGGTGAGGTCGAGCTTCGCGAAGAGCGAGTTGATGTTCTTCTCGACCGCCCGCTTCGTGAGGAAGAGGGACTCGGCGATCGCGGCGTTGGACGCCCCGGTGGCGACGCCGGCGAGCACCTCCCGCTCCCGCGTCGAGAGCCGGGCGAGCAGCGAGTTCTTCGCGCGCATCCGGGCCTCGACGAGCACGTCCACGACCTTGGGGTCGACCACCGAGCCGCCGGCCGCAACCTCCCGGATCGCCTCCATCAGCTGGATGCGATGCCCGACATGCTCTTTCAGGAGGTAGGCCCGTCCGGCCGAGCCGTGCTCGAACAGCTTGAGCGCATAGTGCGGGCTGACGTACTGGCTGATCACGACGACGCCGATCTCGGGATGGTCCTCCCGCAGAGCGGTCGCGGCCCGGATGCCCTCGTCGGTGTTCGTCGGCGGCATCCGGATGTCCGTGATCACGACGTTGGGCCGGTGCTCCTCGACGGCGCGCAGGAGCGAGTCCAGGTCGGGGCAGTACTCGAGGACGTCGACCTCGTCCTCCTCGCGCTCGAGAGAGCTGCGGATCCCCTCCCTGATGAGGTACGCGTCCTCGGCGACGACGAGGCGGTAGACCGCTTTCTGGCGTGCCACCTCAGACGCCGACGACATCGCCGCTTCGATCGTCGGCCTCGATGGCTACCCCGCCCGAGACGATCGTCCCCTCCCCGGGGCTCGATCTCACCGCGAGCGTTCCGCCTACGGCCCCGATGCGGTCGGTCATGTTCGTCAGCCCCGCCCCCTTCGTGCGCGGGCGCGGGGTGAAGCCGACGCCGTCGTCGCGCACCGAGAAGCGCACCACTTCCGGGTCTCGCCAGAGCCGCAGCGAGGCGACGGCGTCTTCGCCCGCATGCTTGGCGACGTTCTGCAGCGCCTCGAGGCAGCAGTAGTAGATGGCGGTCTCGCGATCCTCGGAGAGACGGCCGACGTCTTCGAGGTCGACGGTCAGCGGCACGCTCGCGCGCCTCGCGACCTCGCGGAGCGCCGCGTCGAGCCCCTCGTCCGCGAGGAGCGGCGGGTAGATGCCGTGCGCCGTCGAGCGGAGCTCGTCGAGCGCGTCGTCGAAGTCGGCCGCCAGCCCGTCGAGGCGGCCCCCGACCCCGCCTTCCCGGGCGAGGTCTCGCAGCAGCTCGAGCTGGATGCGGAGCGCGACGAGCTTCTGCTGCACGCCGTCGTGGAGATCGCGCTCGATCTTCCGCCGTTCCGCCGAAGCGGCCCCCACGAGGCGCCGCTGGGAAGCACGCAGCGCGTCGACCGAATCGAGCAGATCGTGCTCCAGCCGGCGATTCTCGAGCGTCAGGAGCGACGCGGCTCCGACGGCCTCGACGAGCTCGGGATCCTCCCCCAGCGTGCCGTCGTGCACGACGGCCAGGACGTGGGCGTCGCCGTGCCCGAACGCGCGCCAGTTGACGCCCTCGGACGCCGGGTCGAGAGCCACACGGGTCCCGTGCCGGTCCACGAACTGGCGGCTCCGCGGCAGCCAGAAGACCAGTCGGGCCTGCGGGTCGTCGAGCACCCGCCGTACGAGCTGCTCGACGGCCGCGACCGACGGCCGACCGACGAGCTTGCGGGCCACGAACGCGAGCGCCTCCCCGGCGTACGCCCGCGCGAAGAGCAAACCTGCGATGAAGCCGAGCGGGTAGAGGATGCGCGCGCCCGCGAAGATCGCGATTCCCGCGCTGCCCGGCCGGACGCCGGCGAGGTCGACGACCACCGCGTTGATCGTGAAGACCGCTACCAGGGGGGCGGCCGAGACGAGGACGGGAAACGTCAGCCGGCGCCGGGCCCGGCTCGCCCACGCGAAGCGGCTCGTCAGGAAGAAGACCAACCCGATCCCCCAGGCCGCCTGGAGGACACCCTCGACGTGGCGAAAGACCTCGGCGACGCCGGGCGCGTGGGCCGCGAGCGCGGGATTGACGGGGCACGCCGTGCCGCAGCCGGTGATACCGCTGACCCCGAGCACGTGTGGCGACACGATGATCAGCGGGAGTTCGCCGAGCAGGAAAGTGGCCAGGGCGGCCCCCATGACGATCCAGGCCGCTCCGGCGACGCGCGAGCCCGGGAAGACCAGCAGCAGCCAGGTCGCGCCGAGCGCCACGGCCCAGACGCCCAGCATCCCGATCAGATAGAGCACCGAGTTGGGCGAGCCCGCCAGGCTCGAGACGAGGACGAGCACGCCCTCGGCGAGCAGCAGCTTCCCGAACGCGCTGGACGGACGACCGCGCCGCCAGACCAGGCCCCCGAGGGCAAGCGCGGCGATGTTCGCGACGAGCACCGCCGAGAACGCGGTCGTTTGGCTCGTGACGCCGCCGGTGACGACGACCGCCACCGCGGCGGCAGCGCCGGCACACGCGACCGCGATGACGCCGAGATCGGATCTCGTGAGGACGGGACCGAACGCAGACTCGCGGAGCTCGGTCTCCAAATCGAGTTGCCCGGGCCCCCGGCTGACGGCTGAACGATTCAAGGGACGACCATTTCCTCCCCATTTGCGGCGAGTACAGGCAGGTTCGCACAGAAGCAAACCCGTGGCAAGAAGCCCGCAGGGTCCCGCCTGCCGGAGCGCCGGCGGGCTGCTTCCTCGATCGCCGGCATGTGCGGAACTCGTCGAGCAGCACAGGAAGACGTCCGAGGCGTAGGAGATCCTGACCCGGTGGAGCGTCTCGTCCGCTTCCCCGTGAAGACGATCCTCACCGTCCTCGGCCTGATCGTGGCGGTCTGGGCGCTGCTCCACGTCATCGAGGTCGCCCGCTCGGTGATCGTCTACATCCTGATCGCGATCTTCCTGGCGCTCGCGATCAACCCCCTCGTTGCGCTGCTCATGCGCAGGGGAGTGCGTTCACGTGGCGCCGCGTCGGGCATCGCGTGTCTGGTCGTGCTCCTCGGCATGGCGGCGATCGGCTACGCGTTCATCCCGACGCTCGTCGACAACGTCAACAACTTCGTCGACGCGGCTCCCGGATATGTCCACGACCTCACGCAAGGCAAGGGACGGCTCGGGTTCCTCGAGACGAAGTACCACGTCGTCGAGCGCCTCGAGCACTACGTGAAGCAGGGCGGCGCCAAGAAGCTCTTCGGGCTCTCCGGCGCCGCGATCTCGGTCACGAAGGGCGTTCTCAGCTTCATCGTCGGCGCCGTGACGGTCGCCTTTCTCACCTTCTTCATGCTCCTCGAGGGCCCCGCCTGGACGGAACGCTTCTTCGGCCTCCTGTCGCCGGAGTCGCAACCGCGCTGGCGCGGAGTCGGCAACGACATCTACCGCCAGGTCGGCGGCTACGTCACGGGCAACCTGGCGATCAGTCTCATCGCGGGGTCACTGGCGACCTTCGTGCTGCTTCTCCTCGGCGTCCCCTTCGCGGTCGCGCTCGGGCTCCTCGTGGGCCTGCTCGACCTCATTCCGCTGGTCGGCGCGACGGTCGCCGCGATCATCGTGGTCTCGGTCGGGTTCCTGCACTCCCCCCTGGCGGGCATCGTCCTCATCGTCTTCTTCGTCGTCTACCAGCAGGCCGAGAACCACATCCTGCAGCCGCTCGTCTACCACCGGACGGTCAACCTCTCGCCGCTCGCGATCCTCGTCGCGGTGCTCGTCGGCGCCGAACTCGCGGGCGTCCTCGGTGCGCTCGCGGCAATCCCCGTCGCCGGCGCGATCCAGGTGTTGATCATCGACTTCCTCCGGAACAGGCGCGAGCGGGTGATCGAGACTCCAGCGGCTCCCTGACGCTCGAACGCTGGACCGGGCGCTGTTAGGACATGCGCCCGGTCCCGCGTTCGGAGCGCTAATCGAAGGAGCCGCAGCCGCTCTGGATGCCGTGCGTCGTCGTGCGCGGTCCGTTGTAGAAGAGCACGCCACCAGCCTCGCAATAGGGCGTCTTCTGCAGCAGCCACGCTTCGCCGCCGCCGGAGTTGAGGTAGTTCGAGGGGACCTCGAATCCCCACGCGGCGAGCGGTGCGCCCACGCTCGGGAGCCAGACCCACCGGCCGACGAAGTACGGCGAAGAGAAGTCCGCCGGGTTTGTGCTCAGGCCGCCGGACGGCCGGCTCGCGTTGAAGCAGTTGTCGGCCAGCGCCGGTCCCGCCAACGCGAGAAGCGCTACGACCCCAGCCACAACAGCAGCGACGCGATATCTCACTTGTTGTACCCCCTTGTCGGTTTCGTCAGAACGGCCAGAGACTAGATCGTAAGCCGCTCCGTTTCAAGCCGGCAGCGCCGACGCGCGACCGAGCCGATGCCGGGGGCGGGACTCGAACCCGCACGGCCCGAGGGCCACCCGATTTTAAGTCGGGCGCGTCTGACCAGTTCCGCCACCCCGGCGGGGTGAGGGTAACGGCCCGCCGCGCGGCTGGATATACCCTGCCGCCGGATGACGACCGACACGGTCATCGCCCTCTCCGTCCTCGGCGTCGTGGGGCAGGTGCTCGTTGGACTCGGGTTGATCATCGGCGCGCTCGCGCTGGTGGGCGTTCGGGGCCCCCTCGATGCACTCCGCAACCTGCTGTGGGGCTACGAGCTCTGGGGAGCGTTCGTCGTCGCGGCGATCGCGACCGGCGGCAGCCTCTTCTACTCGCAGATCGCCGGCTTCACTCCCTGCGAGTTCTGCTGGTTCCAGCGCATGATGATGTACCCGCTCTCGATCCTGACGCTCCTGATTGCCGCGCGCGGCGACAACCGGGCGGCGCGGTACCTCCTCCCACTGCCGATCGTCGGCGCCGGCACCTCGATCTACCACATGCTGCTCGAGCACCACGTGATCAAGGAGCCGGGGGCATGCACCCTGACCGGCGGCGGCTGCACGGCGAACTGGATCGCGCTGCACTCCTTCGGCTACCTCACGATCCCGACCCTCGCCCTCACCGCCTTCCTTCTTCTCATCGGATTCTTGGTCCTGGCCTCAGCCGGGGAGTCCGATGTACCGGCTACCCTTCCCGCGCATGCCGAGCGGTAAGAGGGCCAGACAACAGAGACAGGCGGCCGCGGTGACGGCGCCGCCCCCCGTCCGCTCGAAGGGCGCCGGCGGAGTCCGCGCGCGCCAGGCATCGCCCCGAGCGCTCGCGATCGCCGGCGGTGTCGTCCTCGCCATCGTGATCGCCATCGTGCTCGGCGTCGTCCTCAGCGGCGGCGGCGGTGGCGGCAGCGGGGTGGTCAACTCCAGCGACCTGGACGGCCTGCCCCCAACCGGGAGCCAGAGCTGGGCGGGATCGCTGCCCGGCGCGGCCGAGGCGAATGCCCTCTTCAAGGGCGTCCCGCAGCACGGGCTCACGCTCGGCGATCCAAAGGCGAAGACCGAGATGGAGATGTTCATCGACGTCCAGTGCCCCGTCTGCCAGGACTACGAGGTCAATCACCTCTCCTCGGTCGTCAAGAAGTACATCGCGAAGGGGAAGTTGCAGCTGGACCTGAAGCCCTGGGCTTTCATCGGCGAACAGTCGACCACCGGCAGGCTCGGCGTGATCGCTGCGGCCGACCAGAACAAGGCTTACGAGTACACGAAGGTCCTCTACGACAACCAAGGGGCGGAGAGCAGCGGCTGGCTGACGGGACGGCAGATGGCGATCATCGCGGCCAGCGTCAACGGCCTCGACCTCGCCCAGTGGAGGGACGACGTGAACAGCTCCGCGTCGCAGTCGATTGCGAGCGACGTCGACACCCTCGCCAAGCAGAAGAACGTCCAGGGGACGCCGACCATGTTCGTCGGCTGCAAGGGCGGCAAACTGCAGTCCGCCATGCCGCCCGGCAAGTACGTGCCGGCGGACGTCGAGCAGGCGCTGAGCGCGACCTCCTGCGGCTAGGCGTCGACCTTACCCCGGCGAAAGTGCGCAAAGAGCGCGCTTTTTCTGCTTGACCTCTCCGGCCACGTCCACATAGGCTCTGCGAGCCGGTTCCGATGGACTTACGGGTTCGTCGGGGCCGGCGTTTTCGTGGTCCCCGTGGTGCCGTCCGACCCGGTCTCTAGGGTTCTGCGCCCCAAATGATCGTCGGACTCGTCATCGGTCTCCTGCTCGGCGCGGCGGCTGCCTGGCTCGTGTTGCGGGCGCAATACGCGGGCCGGATGGCCGCGCTCGAAGAGGCGCGCGCCTCGCTCGGTTCCACCCTCAAGGCACTCGCCGCGGATGCGCTCGCGACGAACAACCAGTCCTTCCTGGAGCTCGCGAAGTCGCAGCTCGAGCAGCTCCAGCAACAGACGACCCAGGAGCTGGAGCAGCGCAAGCAGGCGGTCGAGCACCTCGTGACCCCGATCGCGGAGTCTCTCCAGAAGGTCGACGGCAAGCTGCAGCAGCTCGAGGTCGCGCGCACCCGCGCCTACTCCGAGCTGAGCGTCCAGGTGCGGCAGCTCGCGGAGGGGCAGAGCCAGCTCCGCAGCGAGACGGGGAATCTCGTGAGCGCCCTGCGCGACCGGCCCAACGTCCGGGGCCGCTGGGGTGAGATCCAGCTGAGGAGAGTCGTCGAGATGGCGGGGATGCTCGAGCACTGCGACTTCGAGACGCAGGCCCACGTGGCGACCGAGGACAGCCGTCTCCGCCCCGACCTCGTCGTCAAGCTCCCCGGTTCCAAGACCGTCGTCGTCGATGCGAAGTTCGCCGGCCAGGCGTACCTCGAGTCGCTGTCGGCCCGCGACGACGAGGAGCGCCTCGCGAAGCTCCGCGATCACGCCCGCCAGGTGCGGGACCACATCGCCAAGCTGTCCGGGAAGAGCTACTGGGCGCAGTTCGACGCCGCACCGGAGTTCGTCGTGCTGTTCATCCCCGGCGAGACATTCCTGAGCGCCGCCCTCGAGCAGGATCCATCCCTGATCGAGGAAGGCGTCAACCAGCAGGTGATTCTCGCGACGCCCACGACGCTGATCGCGCTCCTACGCGCCGTTGCCTACGGCTGGCGCCAGGAGACGATCGCCGAGTCGGCGAAGGCGATCAGCGACCTGGGACGCGAGCTCTACGGCCGCCTCGCCACGCTCACCGAGCACTTCGCGAAGGTCGGTCGTGGCCTCGACACCGCAGTCCGCTCGTACAACGAGGCCGTCGGCTCGCTCGAGACCCGGGTTCTCCCGAGCGCCCGGAAGTTCCGCGACCACGGCGTCTCCCCCGCGGCAGAGCTCGCGGAGCTCGGAGGCGTCGAGCGGACGACACGGCCCGTGACCGCGCCGGAGCTCGGTTCCGGCGACGCGACGGCAGACGCCGCTTAGAAGCGCAACAGCGCTGCGAGGCCGCCGACCGGCTCGAGGTCGCGGTGCTCCTCCCCGATCACCGCGACCGTCCCGCCGTGGGTCAGCGTCTGGTGGACCGCGAGATCGAGGCCCGTGTCGGCCGCCTGGAGGGTCGTCCCGTCGAGCGGACAGCTCCCCTCCACCGCCTGCGCGCGGCCGCAGGCAGGACAGACATAGGCGGGCCGATCGGCGCCGTCCTGCACGAGCAAGAGCTCCACGCGACCGTCGGAGGCAGCCTGCAGCGTCTCCTCCCAGCCCGCTGCGGCGCGGCCGTTCCGGGCCGCCTCCTCGCGCCAGCGCGAGAGGAGCTCCTCCTCCCTGCCGGCCCGCCACCCGTCGAGCAGCGGACGCGCCGCCTCGAGCAGCCGCGGCGCGTCGACGTGCGCCTCCGCCGCCACCCAGCCGACGAGTGCCGCGCGGGTCTCGGGCGAGACGAGACTTTCGAAGCCGGATCGCGTCTCCTCCGGCCCCGCGAGCACGACACGAACATCCCGGAGCCTGCGGACACAGCGATCGATCGCCTCTGCCACGTCCCGCAGGTGCCGGTCGACGATCGTCTCGATGTGGCGCTCGTAGCGACCTTGCGACCAGCCGCCCTGATCGTGGCGGCCGGGGACTTCCGCCGATTCGTCCGCGAGGGGGATCAGCTGGCCGCCACGCAGCCGGTAGACGTCGCCGCGCTCGCGCCCGACGTAGGCGACGAGCGCCCCGTCGTCCCGGCCGACGAGGCGAACGAGCGGCGCCAGGTAGAGCTGCTTGGCGATCCGGGCCTCGTCCTCGACCGCCCACGGCAACGGGAGCTGCAGGAAGAGATCGTCGCTCTCCGCAGAGAAGACGGCCACACCCTGCACACCCTCGCGGCTGAACTCGCTGCCGAACCAGGCCTCGATCCGCTCGATGTCGCGTGCGAGAGCCTTCCGCTCCTCGGGCGACAACGACGAGCTCTGCTCGCTGAGCTGGCGCTCGGCGCGCGCGACCAGCGACCGCGTGTGCGAGGCGAGATCCCCGGCGGTCGGCACGATGCTCGGATCGAGCCCCACATAGGCGCTGACCGCGCAGCCATGCTTCGCACGGAAGGCGGCGAGCTCGCGGAGCTGCTCCCACGTGATCGTTCCGGCCACGCCGCCCGTGTCCCCGGCACCCCGGATTTCATGCCTCCCCGGGAACGTCAATCCGGCCCAAATCGTTTAATACAGCAGACAAGTTTTTGCGAGAGAGGAAACGATGACCGACGTACGTGACGTGATCGTGATCGGCGGAGGGCCCGCGGGATACACCGCGGCCCTTTACGCTGCGCGCGCGAACCTGAACCCGCTCGTGATCGAGGGCTTCAGCTGGGGCGGCCAGCTGATGATCACGAGCGACGTGGAGAACTATCCGGGCTATCCGGACGGGATCATGGGGCCGGAGATGATGGCGGAGTTCCGACGCCAGGCAGAGCGCTTCGGCACCGAATTCGTGACCGACGACGTGACCCGGGTCGACTTCTCGGAGCGGCCCTTCAGGGTCTGGGTCGACGCCGAGGAATACCGCGCCCGCTCCATCATCGTCGCCACCGGAGCGAGCGCCCGCTGGCTCGGGCTCGAGTCGGAGGAGCGGCTCAAGGGGCGCGGCGTGTCGGCGTGCGCCACGTGCGACGGCGCCTTCTTCCGGGACAAGCACATCTTCGTGGTCGGCGGCGGCGACTCGGCGTTCGAGGAGGGGCTCTTCCTCACACGGTTCGGCTACAAGGTCACGCTCGTCCATCGCCGGAGCGAGTTCCGCGCCTCGCAGATCATGATCGACCGGGCGCGCGACAACGAGAAGATCGAGCTCAAGACGCCCTATGTCGTCGAGGAGGTGCTCGGCGAGGAATCCATCAGCGGGCTCCGGCTGCGCAACACCGAGACGGACGAGACGGAGGAGGTCGAGGCCGGCGCGCTCTTCGTCGCGATCGGCCACGACCCGAACACGAAGCTCTTCGTCGACCAGCTCG
>Ga0070681_10007930_pt1 | contig 10389 bp, 8 predicted proteins | sample KBSC83BmetaG_FD_65650 | JGI IMG/M metagenome (GOLD analysis project Ga0070681, IMG submission 65650) | Corn rhizosphere microbial communities from Kellogg Biological Station, Michigan, USA - KBS C8-3B metaG | ecosystem: Host-associated > Plants > Roots > Rhizosphere | place: USA: Michigan...
TGGCCGACGACGTCCTCGTCGACGCCTTCGACCACCAGCTCGTGTCCCGGCTGGTGGACGGGAGGCGGGCGGAGACCGAGGAATACCGGGGCATCGTGACCGGCTGGGAGCGGGAGCGCTATCTCGACCAGCCGTGATCGTCACGGCCTACGGCCTGGTGGCCGTCAGCTTCATGATGGCGATGTACGCCTTGGAGCACGTCCACCGCCGCTTCGTCCTGGGCTTCGCTCTCGGCTGCCTCCTCTCGAGCAGCTACGGATTCCTCTCCGGCGCCTGGCCGTTCGGGATCGTGGAGGCCGTCTGGGCGGTCATCGCCGTGCTTCGCTTCCAGGCTGGATAAGGTCGACCCTGTGCGGCAGCGGGGACGACTCCGACTCCGCCGGCTGGCCGGCGGCGGCGCCGCGGCGCTGCTTGTCGGCTCCCTGGCGGCGCCGGCCTGCAGCACCGCCGCCGGCGTCGAGGCGGCCGCCGTGCCCACGACGCTCCACGTCGGCTCCGACATCGAGTACGCCCCGATCGAGTTCTTCAAGGAGAACACCGCCACGCCCCAGGGGCTCGACTACGACCTGGCCCAGGCGCTCGGGACGCAGCTCGGCGTGAAGGTGAAGTTCGTCAACGACACGGACTTCGCCGGGATCATCGGGGCGCTGCGGGCCGGGCGGTTCGACGTCGTCATGTCGGCCATGAACGACACCCCTGAACGGCGGGGCCGGGGTGTCGACTTCGTCGACTACTTCCGGGCGGGCAGCTCGATGCTCGTCCGCAAGGGGAATCCGGACCGGATCGCCAAGATCGGCGATCTCTGCGGGCACACCGTGGCCGTGCAGCGGGGAACGACGCAGGACACCGACGTCCTCGGACCGCAGGCGGCGAAGTGCCCGCCGGGCAAGGGGCTCGCCGTGCTGCGCTTCGAGAAGGACGCCGACGCCCTCCAGCAGGTGCAGAACGGCCGGGCGGTGGCCGACGTCGAGGACTTCCCCGTCGCCGCCTACAACGCCGTCACCTCCGGTCACGGCGCCGACTTCGACGTCGTCCCCCAGCAGGTCGGCGACATCGGCGCCTACGGCATCGCCGTCCCCCACGACCGGCCGGTGCTGCGCGACCGGCTCCGGGCCGCCCTCCAGGCGCTGATCGACGACGGCGCCTACGGCCGCATCCTCGCCCGCTGGAACGTCGTCGCCGGAGCGGTGCAGACGGCCACCGTCAACGGCGCCGGCTGAAGTGTCCTCCACCCGGGCGCCCTCGGCCGAACCCGACGCCATCGTCGCCGTCCCCGTCCGGCACTGGGGCCGCTGGCTGAGCGGCGTCGTCGTCGTCCTGCTGGTCGTCTGGCTGGTCTGGTCGGCGCTCCGGTCGGGCTTCGTCGACGCCGGCCAGGTCCGCCACTACCTGTTCAGTCCCCTGATCCTGCAAGGCCTGCGGGCCACGGTGGTGCTGGCCGTGCTGGCGCAGGCGACCGGGATCGTGCTCGGCGTCGTCTTCGCCGTGATGCGGCTCTCGAAGAACGCCGTGGCCGCCTGGGTGGCCGGCGCCTACATCTGGTTCTTCCGGGGAACGCCCGTCCTCGTGCAGCTCTTCTTCTGGTACAACGGCGTGCCGTCGATCTTCAAGAGCATCGACGTCACCGTGCCGTTCACCCACACCACGCTGTACTCGGCCCGCATGGTCGACTTCATGACGCCGTTCATGGCCGCCTTCCTCGGGCTGGCGCTGAACGAAGGTGCCTACATGGCCGAGATCGTCCGGGCGGGGATCTCCTCGGTCGACCAGGGGCAGGTCGAAGCGGCGCAGGCGCTCGGCATGACGCCGTTGCTCACGATGCGGCGCATCGTGCTGCCCCAGGCGATGCGGGTCATCGTGCCGCCCACCGGCAACGAGTTCATCTCGATGCTGAAGACCACGTCGCTGGCCTCGGCCATCACCTACGGCGAACTGCTGCGCCGTTCGTCGGACATCTACTCCACCAACCTCCAGGTCGTGCCGCTGCTGGTCGTGGCCAGCATCTGGTACCTGGCGCTGACGACGGTGGCCAGCGGCGGCCAGTACCTGCTGGAGCGGCGCTTCGGGCAGGCGTCGTCGTCCCGGCGGCGGAGGCGGCCGTGACGGCCATGGTGCGGGCGGAGCGGGTCCGCAAGTCCTTCGGACGGGTGGAGGCGCTGCGGGGCGTCGACCTCACCGTGCAGCCGGGCGAGGTGGCGGTGATCATCGGCCCGTCGGGGTCGGGGAAGTCGACGTTCCTGCGCTGCATCAACCACCTGGAGCAGATCTCCGGCGGCCGCCTGTGGGTCGACGGCGAGCTCGTCGGCTACCGCCAGGACGGCGACCGGCTCCACGAGCTGCGGGAACGGGAGGTGGCCGGCCGGCGGGCGGCCATCGGCATGGTGTTCCAGCGCTTCAACCTGTTCCCCCACATGACCGTCCTCCAGAACGTGACCGAGGCGCCGGTGCGGGTGAAGCGGATCGCCGTCGACCGGGCCCGGGAGACCGCGCTCCGGCTGCTCGACCGGGTCGGCCTGGCCGGCAAGGTCGACTCCTACCCGGGCGAGCTGTCCGGCGGGCAGCAGCAGCGGGTGGCGATCGCCCGGGCCCTGGCCATGGAACCGAAGCTCATGCTGTTCGACGAACCGACCAGCGCCCTCGACCCGGAACTCGTCGGCGAGGTGCTGGCCGTCATGCGCGACCTGGCCGCCGACGGCATGACCATGATCGTCGTCACCCACGAGATGGGTTTCGCCCGGGAGGTCGGCCACCATCTCGTGTTCATGGACGAAGGCGCCGTCGTCGAGGAAGGCCCGCCGCGGGAGGTCTTCGCCGATCCCCGCGAACCCCGCACCCGGGCCTTCCTGTCCAAGGTGCTGTAACCCGGATCCCCCCACCCGAGACCGATCGGCTTGTCAGCGGGTCGTGACCACCAGTTGGGGTGCCATGCCGGACTTCTCCCGGGAGTAGGCGGCGAAGCTGTCCGACGACTGGCCGGTCAGCACGAAGCTCACCGTCCCGTTGCCGGTCACCGCCGGGGTCACGTCGAACTCGACCCAGGCCGAGGCGGGCACCTTCGCCTTGTCGTCGAGCGCCGCACCGGCCGCCGCCGGCCGGTTCTTCCACGTGATGGACCCGGTGCCCTTCTCGGTCCAGGCGTCGCCGGTGCGGAACACCGCCGGGCCGTTGCCGGTGCCGTTGTTGACGTAAAGGCGCAATTTGGCGGTCTGCACCGTTCCGGACAGGCCGCTCACCGTGAAGCGGAGGTAGCTGGCCTTGCCCGTGTCGACGGCCAGCGACGTCGAACCCCCGTAGTTGGTCGACGGGTGGGTCTTCTCGACCCGGGCGTCGGCCACCGGCGTGAACGTGGTGCTCTGCACGGCCGAAGCCGTGGAGAAGCGCCACACCCGGTCGGCGGCGAGGTGGTTCCCGGCCACGTCGGACACGCCGGCCGGGCCGCCCTTCACCGTCGCCGTGAAGCTCGTGCCGGCCGGGAGGGCCGCCGACGGGGTGAGGACGGCGCTGCCGGTGGCGGCGTCCCATGTGACCGTGGCGGCGACGGCCGCGCCGTCGCTGCCGGTCAGGGTGAACGTCGACGTCGACAGCGTGGCCGGTGCCACCGGCTCGCTGAACGTCGCCCGCACCGTGGCCGTCGTCGATGGAGCGGTGGTCCCGTCGGCCGGCGTCACCGCCGTCACGGCCGGCGGGGTGGTGTCGACGGTCCAGGTGCGCGCCGGCGGGTTCGGATCGGCGCCGCCGTACATCGTCCAGGCGCTGACCGTGAAGGTGTGCGGCCCGTCGGCCAGCGGTGCCGCGGACGTCCACGGCGACGTGCAGGCGCCGGCCGTCCCGCTGTCGAGGCGGCAGAGGAACGCCGCCCCGGGCTGGTCGGAGGAGAAGGCGAACGACGCCGTCGTCGCCGTCACCGTGCCGGACGGGCCGGAGGCCGGGTCGATCGTCGTGTCGGGCGCCGGCGCCCAGGTCGAGAAGCCCCACACCTGGTCGGTGGCCAGGCGGTTCCCGGCGACATCGGCCACGCCGCCCGGCCCGCCGGCCACCGTGACGGTGTAGGCGCTGCCCTGGGCCAGCGGCGCGCTCGGGGTGAGCGTCGCCGTCCGGTGGGCGGCGTCGTAGGCCACGGCGGCCGCGACGGCGGACCCGTCGGCGGTGCTCCGGAGCCGGAACGACGACGTGGTGACCGTGGCCGGGTCGACGTCCTCGGAGAAGGTGGCGGTCACCGGGCTGGCGACCGCCACCCCGCTGGCCCCGGCGGCCGGAACGGTGCTGCTGACCGCCGGCGGCGTGGTGTCGACCCGCCAGCTGCGGACGGCGGGGTCGGGGTCGGTACCGCCGTCGATCGTCCAGGCCCGCACGGCGAAGGTGTGCGACCCGTCGGCCAGGCCGGTCAGCGTGTCCGGCGACGTGCAGTCGGCGAAGGCGCCGCCGTCGAGCTGGCACTGGAAGGCGGCGCCGGGCTGGTCGGAGGAGAACGTGAAGGTGGCGCCGGCGCTGGCCGAGGGGTCGGCCGGCCCGCTGTTGAGGAACGTGTCGGGCACCGGCGGCGGCGGCACCGTGGTGAACCGCCACACCCGGTCGGCGGCCATGCGGTTGCCGAGGACGTCGGCCACGCCGGCCGGACCGCCCTTGATCGTCACCGTGTACGTGCTGTTGAAGCCCAGCCGGGCCGACGGCGTCAGCGTCACGGTCCGGGTGGCGGCGGCGTAGCCGACCGCCGCCGGCACGGCGCTCCCGCCCGGGGCCGTGAGCGTGACGGTCGACGTCGACACCGTGGTGGGGTCGACGGCCTCGGAGAACGTCGCCGACACGGTGGCGTCCCGGGCCACGCCGCCGGCGCCGTCGGACGGGCTGAGCCCGCTGACGGTGGGGCCGGTGGTGTCGACCGTCCAGGTCCGGCCGGCGGCGGTGGGGTCGGTACCGCCGGCGGTCGTGGCCCGCACCTCGAAGGTGTGCGGCCCGTCGGCCAGGGCATTCACGGTGAACGGCGACGTGCAGGGCGTGAAGGAGAAGGCCGCGCCGTCGACCCGGCATCCGAACGTGGCGCCGGGGCTGGACGGCGAGGCGGCGAAGGCGAACGTGGCCGACGTCGCCCGCACCGTTCCGGTCGGGCCGGACGCGGTGCTGATCGCCGTGTCCGGTGTCGGCACCGGCGGGCCGCCGTTGAAGTACGGGTCGGCGCCCATGAGGGCGAAGGCGTTGAGCGAGGCGTCCGACGTGTCCATCGTCCAGTCGTGGTAGACGCCGTTGTCGTCGGTCCCGTAGGAGTTGAAGTAGACGACGGCGTCGATGGCGGTGTCGTCGGTCTTGAGCGTGGTGCGGGCGGCGTCGACCCAGTTGGCCTTGCGGTCGGCGGCGCCGGCCTCCATCACGCCGTACTCGCCGACCATGATCGGCTTGCCGGTGGTGGGGGCCCAGGCGTAGAAGCTCTTGAAGACGTCCTTGAACGACGGGTCGCTCTGGCCGGGCTTCATGTACCAGTCGTAGCCGTCGGCGCAGACCCAGTCGACGTAGCCGTCACCGGGGTAGTACTGCTGGGCCGACCCGTCGGAGAACCCGCTGGCGTTGGGGCACCAGACCCAGCCGACGTTGGTCGCCCCCTCCTGGCGGAACAGCGTGACGATGCGCTGGAAGGCGGCGATGTACAGCGCCGGCGACTCGGAGTACTGGAGGTTCCGGTTGCCGTCCATCTCCCAGAACCACCGGATGAGCAGCGGCTGGCCGAGGGCGGCGATGGCGTCGGCCCGCTGGCGGATGAAGGCGTCCTGGGCGCCGGAGACGATCTGGTCGGCGTAGGTCTTGGCCCACGAGATCATCGGGATGCGGCCGTTGTCGAAGTCCCACTGCTCCCGGGTGGTGGGGAACGGGTCCGTCCACGGGTGGTAGTAGTGGTCGATGGCCAGCTTGCGGCCGAGCTCGGACTCGAGCGCCTGCACCCCGGCCTTCTGGGCCGACGCGCTCGAGCCCGTCTTGACGTGGGAGCCGAACAGCACGCCCTGGGGCGGAGCGGACGGCCCGGAGGCTGCGGCGCCCGGGACGGCGGTCGGGCTGCCCCCCACACCCCAGGTGGTGGTCGTCGTGCTGGAGTCGATGGTGCCCGTCGTGTCCGCCCGGTCCGTGGTGGCCGAGGCTGCGGTCGTGGCGGTGGTGCCGGTGGCCGGCGACAGGCCGGCGGCCGTGGTGTCGGTCGTCGACGACGAGGCGGCGACGTCCGCCCCGGCGGGAGCCGGCGTCGGGGCGACCACGCCCGTGACCGCGCCGGCGATCGACAGCCCGGCCAGCAGCGCGGCGGCGACGGCGCGCCGCGGGGACAGCCGGCGGGCAGCGGGTCGCGTTGGCACCATCGGAACCTCCGGGGAGACGGGAGGCAACGGCCGGCCCAACGGCCCGTTGCCACTCTCCGTGACATATTCGCCCTGATTCGGGAGGTCCCTGCCCGTCGGAGCGGATTGGGTCCGCTGCCGCCGCCTCTTCCCTATCGGATCGCTTCGTCCGGCGGGCCCAGACCGGCCAGCACCGCCCGGGCGGTGGCCTGGGCGTCGGCGATGCAGTCGGGGATACCGACGCCGCCGTAGGCGGCGCCGGTCACGGCCACGCCGGGGCAGGCGGCCAGCGCCTGGCGGATGCGCTCCACCCGGCCGAGATGGCCGACGGTGTACTGCGGCATCCCGGCCGGGTAGCGGTGGACCTCGCGATGGACGGGCGTGCCCCGGATCCCGGCCAGGGCGGCCAGCTCGGCCCGGACCAGGTGGACGAGGCCGTCGTCGTCGGCCTCCAGCACCGCCTCCCGGCCGACGCCGCCGACGTAGCCCCGGACGAGGACCCGCCCGGGGGGCGCCCGGCCCGGCCACTTCGCCGACCCCCACGTGGCGGCCAGGAGGTGGCGACCCTCGGCCCGGGGGACGACGAACCCGTAGCCGGCGGGCGCCGTGCCGACGTCGTCGATCCGGTAGGCGAGCGAGACCGTGGCCGTCGAGGCGTGGGGGATCTCCTCCAGCAGGGCGGCGGCGGCCGGGCACAGGTCCCGGAGCAGCACGGCCGTCACCGGGGCCGGCGTGGCCACCACCACCGCCGCCGCCGCCAGGACGCCGCCGCCGGCGGTGCGGACCTCGTAGCCGTCGCCGCGGGCCCCGATGGCCGCCACCGGCTGCCCCGGCCGGAGGTCGGCGCCAAGGGAGCGCAGCCGGTCGACGAGCGCCTCGGTCAGTTCCGCCATGCCCGTCGGGAACGACACGAACGGCGTCCGCCCCGCCGGCACCGGCCCGAGAGGACCGCCCGATGCCTTACGGCGGAGGAGCTTCGGGACGCGGCCGGCCAGCCCCGCCCGGACGAGGCCTCCGTGGTCGCGCTCCATATCGACGAAGCGGGGAAACGTCGCCGGGAGGCTGAGCGCCGCGGCGTCACCGGCGTGGATGCCGGCCAGCAGCGGCTCCACGACCCGGGCGTACGCCTCGCGGCCGAGCCGGCGGGTGAAGAAGGCGGCGACCGTCTCCTCGCCCCCGCCGGGCCCTGAGCGGCCGTCCTCCGAGCCCGCCCGCCGCCGCGGCACCGCGACGTCCGCCACCAGGCGGGCGGCGCCCGGCGGCGACAGGAGCCCGGAGCGGAGGAGCGACCAGGCCCGGGCCGGGGAGCCGAGCACGAGGCCCTCGGGGAGCTCCCGCAGCCGGCCCCGGGACCACACGAACGTGCGCCGGTCGTCGGCGTTGGAATTGACGAGGCGGTCGGCGATGCCCAGGCGCCGGCACAGCTCGAGGCCGGCCGGCTTCGTCGACAGGAACGAGTCGGCGCCGGCCTCGACGACGAGGCCGTCGACCCGGGAGGTGTCGATCTTCCCCCCGAAGCGCCCGCCGGCCTCGACCACCGTCACGGCCACGCCGGCCTCGGCCGACTCCAGCGCGGCGGTGAGCCCGGCGATACCGCCGCCGACCACCACGACCGCCGGCGCCGGCCTCACCCCGACAGCTGCTCGTCGACCAGCGCCGCCAGCGTGTCGGCTAGGTCGTCGGCGGCGTTGGGCATCTCCATCCGCTCCAGCCGCAGCCCGAGCTTGTCGGCCCGGGCCCGGAACTCGACGTCGATGTCGTAGAGCGTCTCGACGTGGTCCGACACGAACCCGATCGGGGCGATCACCACCCCGGGCGCGCCGCCCTCGGCCAGGGCGTCGAGCGTCGGCTCGACCTCGGGCCCGAGCCACGGCTCCGGCGACCGGCCCTGGCTCTGGTAGCCGAAGGCGGTGGGCTGCCCGGCCGGCAGCCGGGCGGTGACCGCCTCAATCGTGGCCCGCACCTCGTCGGGATAGGGGTCGCCGTCCTGCACGACCCGCTCGGGGAGGCTGTGGGCGGTGAACAGCACCGGCACGGCCGGCCGCTGCGGTTCGGGGAAGCGGCGCAGGGCGGAGCCGATCCGGTCGGCCAGGGCGCGCACCAGGCCGGGGTGCGTGCCCCACGACCGCACCGCCGACACCGGGATGTCTCCGCCGCCCACGTCGGTGCGGGCGTCGGCCAGCGCCTCGAGGTACTTGCCGACGGTGATGGCCGAGTACTGCGGCGCCAGGCAGATGGCCAGCACCCGCTCGGGGCGGAGGCCGACGACGTCGGCCCAGGCCTCGGCGATGAACGGGTGCCAGTGGCGCAGGCCGACGACCGCCCGGACGGGCCGGCGGGCCTCGAGCTTGGCCGCCAGTTCCCGGGTGATGTCGAGGACCGGCGACCGCCCGCCGGTGACCCGGTAGCGCTCCCGCATCTCCTGCACCAGTTCCGGCGGCGTGGCCCGGCCGCCTCTGAGGTGGAGGAGATAGGGCTCGACATCGTCCAGCGAGCCCGGCCCGCCGAGCGCCATCAGGAACACGACGGTGCTCACGGTGAGCGCCTCGTCGCCCGGTGCACGAGGTCGGCCACGAAGCCGACCGCCTCCGGCGGCGTCCCGGGCAGGACGCCGTGCCCGAGGTTGAAGACGTGCCCGGGCCGGCCGTCGGCCCGCTTCACGACGTCGAGCACCCGCCGCTCGATCTCGGGCTCCGGGGCGAAGAGCACCACCGGATCGAGGTTGCCCTGGATCGCCTTCTTGTAGCCAACGGACTCCCAGCCCTCGTCGAGCGGCACCCGCCAGTCGAGCCCGACGACGTCGCACCCGGCGTCGGCCATCAACGGCAGCAGCGTCGTGGCGCCGGTCCCGAAGTGGATCCGGGGAACGCCGCAGCCGGCCAGAGCGGCGAAGATCCGTTGCGTGTAGGGGTGGGCGTACTCGGCGTAGTCGTCGGGCGAGAGCGCGCCGACCCAGGAGTCGAACAGCTGCACCGCTTCGGCCCCGGCGGCGACCTGGGCCAGGAGAAAGGCGGCGACGGCGTCGGCCAGGCGCCCCATCAGGTCGTGCCAGGCCTCGGGATCGGTGTACATCAACCGTTTCGTCTCGATGTAGTTGCGGGACCCACCGCCCTCCACGGCGTAGCTGGCCAGCGTGAACGGCGCGCCGGCGAAGCCGATGAGCGGCACCTCGCCGGCCAGCGCCGAGCGGGCCTGGGCGAGCGACTCCAGCACGAAGCCGAGGTCGTCGGCCGGCCGGACCGCTCCCAGGGCGGCGATGTCGGCCGCCGTCCGCACCGGGTTGGCGATCACCGGCCCTTCGCCGGCGGCGAACGACACCTCGAGGCCCATCGGCTCCAACGGGAGGAGGATGTCGGCGAAGATGATGGCGGCGTCGACGGCGAATCGCCGGACGGGCTGCAACGTGACTTCCACCGCCAAGGCGGGCGTCTTGCAGACCTCGAGGATGCCGTGCCCGGCCCGCACCTCCTGGTATTCCGGCAGGTACCGGCCGGCCTGGCGCATGAACCACACCGGGGTGCAGTCGACCGGTTCACGCCGGCACGCTCGGAGGAAGCGGTCGCTCATCGGGAACACTCTACGGTCGAGAGCCGACATCGCCCCCCACGCACAGGAGGAGACGCCCATGATCGAGCGCGACGCCATCTACATCGACGGAGCATGGGTCCCGTCCGGTGGAACCGGCACGATCGACGTCCACGGCGCGGCCACCGAGGAGGTCGTGGGCCGGGTTCCCGAGGGCGTCGCCGCCGACGTCGACCGGGCCGTGGCCGCGGCCCGGGCCGCCTTCCCGGCGTGGTCGGCCACCGCCCCCGAGGAGCGGGCCAAGCACCTGCAGCGCATCCAGGACGGCCTGGCGGCCCGCCAGGGCGAGCTGGCCGAGCTCATCGCCACCGAGGTCGGCATGCCCCTCAAGCTGGCGGCGATGATCCAGGTCGGGCTGCCGGTGGCCCAGGTGGGCAACTACGCCCAGGTGCTGCGCGACTTCGCCTTCGAGGAAGAGGTCGGCCACAGCCTGGTGGTCAAGGAGCCGGTCGGCGTGGTGGGGGCCATCACGCCCTGGAACTACCCC
>Ga0070681_10007931_pt1 | contig 10388 bp, 5 predicted proteins | sample KBSC83BmetaG_FD_65650 | JGI IMG/M metagenome (GOLD analysis project Ga0070681, IMG submission 65650) | Corn rhizosphere microbial communities from Kellogg Biological Station, Michigan, USA - KBS C8-3B metaG | ecosystem: Host-associated > Plants > Roots > Rhizosphere | place: USA: Michigan...
ACCACCACGCCGATTGGGTGGAACCTATCAGCACATCGTACCGGGGGTACGACGTTTACGAGCTGCCGCCGAATACGCAGGGCATCACCGCGCTGGAGATGCTCAATATCCTCGAGGGCTACGACGTCAAATCGCTCGGCCACAACTCCGCGGCTTACATTCACCTGTCCACAGAGGCGAAGCGAATCGCGTACGCAGACCGTGATGCGTTCATCGCGGACCCGGATTCCGTTCCCGCGTCGACGGTGAAGCTGCTCCTCTCGAAGGAGTACGCCGCCAGCCGTCGGAAGGAAATCGATCCGCTGCGGGCGGCACAGCGCTACGGCCCGGCGTCTATCGGCGGGCGAACGGCCGACGCGGGCCGCCAGCTTGGGTATCAGGTGGAAGGGCGCGATCATGGCGACACCATCTATATGACCGTGGCGGACGGCAAGGGCAATATGGTCTCGCTGATCCAGTCGCTCTTCGACACGTTCGGCTCCGGCGTCGTCGCGGGCGACACCGGAATCGCGCTGCACAATCGCGGCAGCCTGTTCACGCTGGAGCCCGGGCACCCGAACCGCATCGCCCCGCACAAGCGGCCGTTCCACACGTTGATTCCGGCCTTCGTGATGAAAGACGGGAAGCCCTGGATGTCATTCGGGGTGATGGGCGGCGACATGCAGCCGCCGGGTCACGTCCAGGTGCTGGCGAATCTGATCGATTTCGGTATGAACGTGCAGGAAGCCGGCGAAGCCGCCCGCTTCCGTCACACGCAGAACGGGATTTTTCTGGAGTCAGCGATCGCCGGCCGCGGCGACGTCGTGTTCGCGTTGAACCGGATGGGACAGCGCATGCAACTCGGCGTCGATCAGTGGGGCGGATTCCAGGGCATCATCCGCGATCCGTTGACGGGAATCCTGATGGGCGGATCGGATCCGAGGAAAGACGGCCTGGCGATCGGCTTCTAAACAGCCTGCCACGAAGAACACGTGACCCTCGCGCCTTCGTGGCTAATTCTTCTTGTACGCGATCTTCCCATCCACAATCGTGGCGTAGACCGCCGCCGCCTCGCGCGTCGTCGGCGGCTCGGAAAATATATCTGATCCGAGTACGACGATGTCGGCGAGCTTTCCTGGCGCTAGCGTCCCCTTGCGGGTTTCGTCGAACGACGCGTAGGCGGCTTCGCTGGTGTACCCATCGATTGCCTGCGGGAAACTGAGGCGTTGATCTGTGCCGCCCGGGCGCGGCGTGCGGTTCGCGATGCTGGTGATTCGTGAGAAAGCATCGAGCGACGCGACCGGCCAGTCGCTGCCAAAGACCACATGACCGCCGGCGTCGCGAATGCTCTTCCACATTCCGCCACGAGCCGCGCGTTCCGGTCCGATATTCCCGGCCCAGACTCCACCGATACCACCACCGCGACCGCCCGGTCGCGGCGTCGCCGACGGCGGCGGCGTGAACGCGCCACCTGGGTGCATCGACGCAATCACGCCAAGCCCGCCGAACCGAGGGATGTCCGCGGGATTGATCGTCTCGATATGCTCGACACGATGGCGTCGACCACGCGTCGGCAGCGGATTCGCTTTCGCGACATCCGCGAAGCCATCGAGGACTTCGCGAACGGCGCCGTCGCCAAGTCCGTGCACCATGATTTGCCAGCCGCGGCGATCGAGCATGCGCACCATCCGGCTGAATTCCTGCGGCGTGTAGTTGGGCGTCCCCGTCGTCGGCACGTTCACGTACGGCTCGAGCATGAACGCGGTGTTCGTTTCGATGACGCCGTCCATGAACATCTTGATCAGTCCGGTCTTCAGCCAGTCGCCGTCAGGATGCTTCTTCCAGACGGCGTCGAGCGCATCCGCTTGGGCCTCGGTCATGCCGGGATTTACCAGCATCGAATAGTAGACGCGTAGTTTGAGTGCGCCGTCGCGCCGCATCTGATCGTAGACGTCGAAGTCGGCCGGGTTGCCTGCCGCCTCGGTGATGCTCGTGACGCCGAAGCGCAGTGCTTCTTCACTCGCGCGCTCGATGGCGCGACGCTGTTCGGCGGGAGTCGGCGGAGGGATCACGCGGTTCACCAGATCCATCGCCGGCGTTTCTTTCAACAGACCGGTCGGCTCCCCCGTTGCCGGGTCGCGAACGATCACACCGCGTGACGGATTGGGTGTGTTCCTCGTGATGCCAGCGGCCGCGAGCGCTTTCGAATTGACCCAGATGCTGTGGCCGTCAAAGCAACGCATCACGGCCGGACGATCGGGCACGACGGCATCGAGTTGAAGCTTCGTCGGCATGTCGCCAGGGAACGCGCCGTAGCCCCAGCCGCGGCCGCGAATCCAGGGGCGATCCGCGTGTTCGCGCGCGAACGTCTGAATCCGGCTTTGAACCTCGGTCAGGGTGCCGGCGCCCTGGAGATTCACGTTCTCCATCTCGAGGCCGCCGTTGAGCAAATGCGTATGGACGTCGTTGAAGCCGGGGACCACCGCTCGCCCAGCCGCATCGAGAACAACCGTCTTCGGCCCGCGAAGCCCACTCAGATCCGCGCTACTGCCGACTGCGGCGATGGCATTCCCGCGCACCGCGACCGCATCGCTGAACGATGTCGAGCCGGCGCCGCGATACACCCTGCCGTTCAGGATCAGCAGATCGGCTGGTGGCTGTTGTTGCGCACTTCCCCGTCCCGCCGAGACGAGGCCACCGATGGCCACCGCCAGGACGGAAATCAGGACCAGCGCCGGCCGCCGGATTCGCACGTCAGACCGCCTTGTTCGCAACGAGTTCCGAGACGGCACGATAGGCCTGATCGATCGCCTGATCCGTGTACGCAGCTGCGGCCGCGTCGGAGTTGGCGATCGTGATGCGATGAAACGGCTTGCGGCCGATTTCGCACGGCGCCTGTCCCGGCGCCCAGTCCGGATCCCACAGCGGGTTGTATTCGTACGCGTAGCCGTGTGGCCACCGGTTCACGGTGATGGCGTCGATATCGCGGGCGGGATCGAACCCACCCGAGCCGAGCGCGCGTGCGAACTGATCGCGAATGTTCCGCTCGAACGTCTCGAAGGTGGTCGTGTAGAGGTCCATGTGACCGGCCTTGTGCTGCTCGCGTGATGGCAGGCCGGGCTTGCATGGTGTGCGCGTCATGCGCACGAGGATCGGATCGTTGGGTCCGGTTGGCATCGACTTGTAGTCGCCAATCGGCGTCGGCAGTTCCATGCGAAGCCCGGTGTGATACATCCCCGGGGTGTTGACGCCTGAAATGTTCAGTTTCTCGAAGGCCTGCCAGTTTTTCAGCGCCACCGTCGTGTAGACCAACGGCACTTTCACGCCGTAGTGCAAGGCCTCCCTCTGCTTGTCGGGCAGCTCTTCGCAGATGAAGGGAATCATCATGTTCCAGCACGCGAGCACCACGCCCTTGGCGCGGACGCTGTACAACGTTTTGTCGCGGCCATAGACCACTTCAACTTCTTTGGCCGATGTCGGATTACCCATGTGCTTCACGCGCGCAGCCGTGCTGCTCAATCGCATGCGAATCGGAGCGCCGTCGCGATCGAGCTGGCTGTAGTCGGCCTTCGAGGTCACGCTGTCTTCGGCCGTCGTTCCGGGCAGCACGCCCGGAATCAGCGCCCGCATCAGCAAACGCGCGACCGACGCGTTGCCGTCCGGGAAGTGGAAGTTGTACGGCGGCTTCGGCGTCGCATCGCCTTTCGCCGTGAAGCTCATCCGGCCCGTCGCCTTCGGATCGAGATTCATTCCCTGGAAGCCGGGATAGTTGTACCCCCAGCACTCGAGCGCGCCGACCGCGTCAATCCCAATGCCGTACAAGCCGTGCGTGCGCGTCTGGTAGAACGGGATGACATCCGGGTGCACCTTGACGTAATCGAGCAGGAAGGCCTTGTAGCTGATGCGAGACAGCTTGTCCTTCTTCTGATCGTTGGTGAGCCCCGGCATGTAGTCGACGTTGTCTTCCTGGAGGCGCGCGATGTCCTTTTGCGCCTGTTCGGAGAAGGGGGTTTTCGTGAGCCACTCGGCCCACGTCAACCCATTCGCGGTGTTACCGCGCCCGCGTCCGCGTCCGCCGCCTCCGGGTGTGCCAACGACCAGACGATCGACACCGAAGGTTTCTTTGTCGAAGAAGTACGCCTGCTGGAGGCCCTGAAACACCTCCGAGTTTCCGTTACGTCGAGCCGCGGCCGACAGCGCCGGCACATCGATGCCGATCGCCTCCATCAAGCCGAGCGCTTCAGCGCTGTACGGAAATGGCGACGAAATGCCTGCGGTACCGCCGTTGGCAATCAGCAAACGGCCGCCGGGTCGGAACTCATTCCGTTTGGCGTGGCCGCCGAAGTCGTCATGGTTGTCGAGGATCAGAATCTTCGCGGAGCGGCCGACGCGCTGGCGATAGAAGTACGCCGCCGCCAGACCGCTGATGCCGCCGCCCACCACGACGAGGTCGTAGGTCTCGTTGGTATTCTGCGGAGTTCCGGCGGTCTGCCAGAACCGGCCGTCGCGCAGCGCATGCGAAACGTCGAACGACCCGTCGTGGCTGCCGCGCATCCCCGTGAGCGCCGGCGGATAGTAGCCCGGCGCGTCCTGGGCAAAGCCCGCGGCCTCGGCGTCCCATGCGAGAGGGCCGAGACTGGATCCCACCATCGCGGCGCCAATCCCAATCGCCACGCCGTTCAGAAAATCGCGCCGGGTGATCGGACGATCCATGCCCAGCTCGCGATCGCGCCGTTTCTGTCGTTCGTCGTTGTCGTGCATGGCGTGTGCTCCTCGACGTAGGTGCGATTTCACTACTGCGTGGCCACCCCAATGGACACTAAGGACACAAAGGATTTAGAAGTCTGGAAATTGTGTCGGTTGTGTCCTTGGTGGTGAACTCTCTTTCTTCACTCGCCTGTCCTTCAATCAGAAGCTGAATCTGATTCCCAGCAGCGCGCGACGGGGCAGCGAAATACTGGTGGTCTGCAGATACGTCGTCTGCGAACTGTTGATGTTCAGGCTGAGCGGCGTGTCGCTGTTGAAAATATTCTGCACGTCGATCGACAGCCGGAGAAGGCGTCCCGCGTTGAGCGGCACATCCTTGCCAACGCGGATGCTGAGGTCGTTACGTGACGGCAATTCGAAGTCGCCGCGCGGCTGCGCGAGCACGGTGACGTTGCCCTGGCTCAAGCCACGAATCGTGACCGTGCGTCCGTACGGCCGGCCGCTCTCGAACACCTCGCGAATCGCGAACTGCACATTCCACGGCAGTTCGACCGTGCTCGACGCGCGGAACGAGTGCGTGCTGTCGGTCGGAAAACGGCCATAGGCATTGATCAACTGATTCGGATCGGCACCGAACGTGCCCGGTCCCGACTGGGTCGTCGATACAGCAGCCGTACTGAAGCCTTCCGAGACCTCCCACTGATACGAACCCTGAAGCTGCCACCTCTTCGAGAGTCGTTTGTAGGCCTGCAACACGAGGCTGTCGTACTTCTGCCGGAAATCATCGCGATTGGTCGGTCCGACCAGGGCCGATCCAGCGGGGGTCGCGCGGTTGAAGACCGTGATCGTTTGATTGACGCCCTGAAAGCTCGTGACGACATCGCGCGGCACATAGGTGCTGCCGAAATCGCGGCCCCGGATGAAGTTGCTTTCGCGTTTGTTGATGTACGAAACGTTGACGCCCAGATCGGGCAGCAGCTCGCGTTCGACGCCGATGAAGTACTGATCGACATACTCGTTCTTCAGGTTCGGGTCGATGGTGGCGGTCAGCTTCGGATTCGTCGTGCTCTTCAGGATGTCGTATTTTCCCGTAACGGCGTTGTAGCCGTAGGTGTTGGTCACGGCGCCGCCGGGGGCAATCGACGTGAAGAGACCGGTATTCAACCGCGAGTAGTAGCGGCCGTAGCTGGTTTTCACCACCGTCTTGCCGGCGTTATCGAGCTTGATCGCGGTGCCGATCCGGGGCGACCAGTTGTTGTACGTCACGACATCGGGGATTCCCGGATACGTGCCAAGCTTCTGAGTGAAGCTCGGATCGAGTTGATCGGTCGGCGGTATATCGCCCATCGATCGATCGAAGCGGACACCGAGATTCAGAGTCACGCGCGGGACCACCGTCCAATTGTCCTGCACGAACGCGCCGGTGGTTCTGACCCGTCCAATGGTGGCGCTGGTCGAGCGGAAGGTCGCCTGGTCAGGCTGACCATCGAAGTCAGAGTAGCTGACGCCACCAGCCAGCGAGCCGTCGACGAGGTTCGTCCCTGTCGAATACTGCATGCCGGTTTTCAGCTCGTGCGAGCCTGTAATCAATCCGTCCTGCACGCGCGATAACGTGGCTGACACCGACGTCTGATTCTGCGTCTGCTTGGTAATGGTCTCGGTGGTGTTGATGCTGGCCAGCCCGGTGTCGCTGTCGGTGTGCCCCGGCGTCGTGAAATCACCAGAGTGCGGGGTGAAATTATCGCGGATGTAAATACCGCCGCCTTTGACCTCCAGGAACGTCCGCGCGCCCATCGAATGATTCCAGCGTGCGACCACAATCGGATTGCGTCCGTGCTCGTCGTTGATCGTGTTCACTGGGTCCAGCGAGTCCGGGGACTCCGGCAGGCGGAAGTATTCGTCGCTGTACTGCACCTCGCCGGTGTCGTTGGTACCCAGCTTGAACGTGACTTTGCCGAACGGCTTGTAGTTGTGATTGTTCGGCGCCGTCGTGGGATCCACGCCCACGTCGGATGTGCGATTCGCGGTCAGCTCCGTCATGCCGAGCGCCCAGATCCGATCCTTCTTGATCGGGCCGCCGAACGAGAAGGTCGCGTCACGCTGGTAATCGATGTAGTACGGGAAATCCTCGTCGGGCGTGTTGTCCCCGGTCAGCTGATTGCCGCCGTAGAAGTAGCTCGCGGAGCCCGACATTTTGTTGCTGCCGGACTTCGTCACGATGTTGACGACGCCACCCTGAAATCCCGAATACTCCGCCGAGGCACCGACGCCGACGACTTGCACTTCCTGAATCGTGTCGGGGTTCGGAAAGCTCCACACGGTCCCGCCCGACGGCGCCGCGACTTCGACGCCGTCATTCTGATACGAGTTCTGATCGCCGCTCGATCCGTAGAGGAGGAACGTCGCGGAGTTGGCGCTGACCGGATCCGCGCGCACCGCCGGCGCAGCGGTCACGACGTCAAACCACGACGTGCGCGTGCTGGGCACGTTCTCGAGCAGCTGCTGGTTGAAGTTCGACGTGTAGCCGGCATGGATGGCATCGACGACCGGCGCATCACCGGTGACGGTGATCGACTGCTCCACCGCACCTACAGCCATCGTGACGCCCAGCTCGAGCGACCGTCCGACTTCGATGCGGATGCCTTCCCGTCTCAGCGTCGAGAAGCCCTGAAGCGTGAAGCTGACCGTGTAGACACCGACGGGCAGATTTTCAAAGCGGTAGGTGCCCTCCGTGTCAGTGACTTCGACGGCGGCGCCGCCGATGCGCGCCGGACTTTCGGCTTCAACGGTGACGCCGACCAGGACGCCGCCGGATTCATCTTTCACCACCCCGCGCAGGCCGCCAGTCGAAGCCTGGGCCCAGGCGGGCGCAGCTGCACCAAATAAAACGGTCAGCACGACGCCAAACGAGAGAGATATGCGAAGCACGCTTTTCATGGCCCTTTTTCCTTCTCGACCGGACCGCAAGCCGGCCCGGCGGGATTCGTACGATCTACGCGAACAGTTCGTTGACGGCCCGATATGCCTGATCGATGGCGACGTCGGAATAGGCAGTGGCACCCGAATCGGAATTCGCAATCGTGATTCGCCCGAACGGCCGTCGGCCGATTTCGTGCGGGGCTTTCCCGGCCGGCCAGTCGGGGTCGTACAGCGGGTTGTATTCGTAGCCGTACCCGTGCGGCCAGCGGTTGACGGTAATGGCCTCGATGTCGCGCGCCGGATCGAAGCCCCCCGATCCCAGAATGCGCGCGAACTGATCGCGGATGTTGCGCTCGAAGGTGGAGAACGGCGTCTGCAGCAGCTCGGCCCGCCCGGCTTTGTGTTGTTCGCGTCCGGACGGCAGTCCCGGTTTGTTCGGCGTTCGCGTCAGGTGAACCAGGATCGGCTCGTCGGGCGAACCCGACGCCGCTTTGTAATCGCCAATCACGGGCCCGGCCGTGTTCAACCCGATGCTGCCGTGCCACATGCCCGGCGACGACACATTCGAGACGCCAAGTTTTTCGAACGCCTTCCAGTTCCGCAGGGCGACACTCGTGTAGACGAGCGGCACCTTCACGAGATAGTGCAGCGCTTCCTGCTGCTCCTTTGGAAGCCCTGGACAGATTGCCGGAATCATCATGTTCCAGCAGGCGAGGACGACGCCTTTCGCGCGAACGGTCGAGACACTCCGTTGATTGCCGTAGGTCACTTCGACGTCTGATGTCGGACCGTTCACCTGTCGCACACGGACGACCGTGCTGTTCAAGCGGATGCGCATGTTCGAATCGGCGCGATCGAGCCGGCTGTAGTCAGCCACCGCCGTGACGACGTCTTCACTCGTCGATCCGGGCATCGAGCCGGGAATCAGCGACCGGACGAGCAGCCGCGCGATTGAGGCGTTGCCATCGGGATAATGGAATCGGTACGAACCGCCTTTCGCGTAGCCCGCCGCCGTGTAGCTCATTCTCGGTGCCGGCGCCGGATTACCGAGCCCGAGCCCTTTGAATCCCGGGTAACCCATCCCCCAGCAATCGAGCGCCGGCCACGCATCGATCCCGAGGCCCCACTCGCCTTCGGTGCGCCGCTGGTAGATGTTCGCCACGGCGACGTCCACCTTCGCGTAGTCCAGCAGATACGTGCGGTAGCTCATACGCGACAGCCGGTCGCGTTTCTCGGCGGGAGACGGTCCCGGCATGTAGTCCACCGGCTCGTCCAGCTGAATGCGGCGCCAATCGTCCTGGGCTTTCTTTGAGAGCGGCGTCTGTGCGGCAAAGGCCTCCCAGGCGTCGCCATTCGCTCCACCGCGACCGCCTCTTCCCCCGCCGCCGCCTGGCGTGCCGATCACCAGCTTGTCAGCGCCGAACATTTCCTTGTTGAAGAAGTACGCGCCGCGCAGATTCGGCACCTGCAATTGCGCGCCTCCTGCCGCTCTCGTCTTTGTGGAGAGCGCACGAGGATCGACGCCGAGCTTTTTCAGCAGTCCATCCGCATTCGCGCTGTAAGGCGTGGGGCTGTCGATGCCCGCCGTGCCGCCATTCATCAGCAACATCCGGCCGGCGATGTGAAACTCGTTGCGCTTCGCGTGGCCGCCGAAATCGTCGTGGTTATCGAGGACGAGGATCTTTGCGGTGGCGCCGGCGCGCTCCCGAAAGAAATATGCGGCTGACAATCCGCTGATGCCGCCGCCAACCACGACGAGATCGTAGGTTTCTCGCGTATCCAGCGGCGTCCCAACCGTCGACCAGAAGCGGTTATCTCGCAGCGCATGCGCCGTCTCCCACGACCCATCATGGCTGCCGCGCATGCCGGTGAGCGTCGGCGGATAGTAGCCCGGCGCATTCTGCCGCGCCTGGTCAGCCGCCTGTGCGGCGAGCAGTTCGTGCGGCAACCCGCTGCCCGCCAGGGCACCAAGCCCGATCGCCACGCCATTCAGAAAATCACGGCGGGTAATGGATCGGTTCATGCCGAGTTCACGATCGTTCGCGTCGCTCATGGGTCGTCTCCGCGCACCTACTGTTGCTGATTGCGCCGCGGCGCAGCGGCTGAATAGTGGAGGTACACCACCTTCCACTGGTTATTCCGTTTGAACCAGACGTCGGTTTCCTGATACGTCTCGTCAGCCGTGCCGCGGCTCGACTGCGTTTTCACGTGCAGCAGGTAACTGACGACGGCGGAATCGCCGGCCGGCGAGACGTTCACCTGCACGTCGCTCAGCTCCGCCGAGAGCACCTTGCCGCCGCCCGTGATGAACTTCGTCCAACTGGTTTGATACGAAGCTTTGTCGGTGCGTCCCGATGGCAGCCACTGACCGAAGTCGTCGGCGAGATAAGAGAAGTACGCCGGCAGATCGTTGGCCGCGTACGCTGCGTTATATTTCTGCTCGAGATCACGAATCTGCTGTTCGACGACGGCAGGTGACTGCGCCGCCACAGGAATGGCAATGAGCAGGCCGAGGCAGCAGAGGAAGACACGAATCATGCGACACGCTCCACGCGCAACGATCACGCAGTCTGTAACGATCACGCAATCTGTTCGGACGGCCCCATCGACGCTTCGCGGGCTCGCCAGAACAGAAACCAGCCCAGCGCCGTCGGTCCCACGACGCCCGTAATGAGCTTCACTTCGAAGACCCAGACGCTCGAAACGTCTGCGGTCGGCAAAAACGCCGCACCCAGCCCGACGAGGGTCGTCGTCAACCCGACGACGCCGGCACATCGGGCCGC
>Ga0070681_10007934_pt1 | contig 10388 bp, 10 predicted proteins | sample KBSC83BmetaG_FD_65650 | JGI IMG/M metagenome (GOLD analysis project Ga0070681, IMG submission 65650) | Corn rhizosphere microbial communities from Kellogg Biological Station, Michigan, USA - KBS C8-3B metaG | ecosystem: Host-associated > Plants > Roots > Rhizosphere | place: USA: Michigan...
GCTATCAAGAGCTTGTTCATTTTCATTTGATGCTCCGATGACGTTGACGTCGTGAGCACCGGTCAAGTCGGCAGCGGCTTTCCGGCCTGTTCTGCAATCATGTACGCGGCGTACCACTCAGGCCAGTTTTCATCGCGCTGGCCGCCGGCGCGCTTTTCGTGCTCGCCGTGCGCGGCCTCCGCACGTCGAAATGCGCTTGCCAGGTCGGCCGCGGATGCAAATGCCGTCTCGGCGGCGTCGATCCGCCCAGGCAGTCGCGTTGTGACCTCTTGCGGCAGCCAACCATTGCCGTCCGGGTCGCTGAAAGTCACAAAGGAACGGTAGCTGGCGTGGTCGGGCGCGGGCCCGCTTACGCGACCGCTTTTGTCGTCGAGCTGAAACTGGGCGCCCGGGGTCTTGGCGTGGAACACCTCGCTAACCTTGACGCCGAGAGCGACGAGCTCATCGTGCGCGGCCGCGATATCGGAAACGATCAGATACAGGCCTTTGGCTGAGCCGGGGGCCGCGTTCGTGACCTTCGTGCCGAACTGGATCGAGCACTCAGACCCCGGCGGCGTGAACTGAACGACCCGGAAGCCATTGTCGAAGGGGAAATCGGCGTCGAGCCGCCACCCAAGACCCGCGTAAAACTTCTTCGCGCGGTCGACGTCGGAAACCGGAATGACGATGGCCTCAAGCTTCAAATCTATCGGCATTGGGTACTCACTTGGCTGGTTTGACGAGCGGTTTGCCTTTTTCGACGATGTAGGTGGCTAGCTCGGCCGCGTTGACGCTGCCGACATTTCTTGCCGAGTGGACCGTTCCGGCGGGGATGAACAAAACCTCGCCGGCTTTGAGAGTCACCGGCGGCTTACCCTCGAGGCGATACTCCAGCGTGCCTTCGACGACATAGACGATCTCTTCACCAGGGTGACTGTGATCCGGCGCCAGTACGCCCGGCGCAATGTCGACGCGCACCTGAACGACTTCGCGCCCCGGAATGCTCAGATCGTGCTGCTGGAGATCGGTGCGTTTGACTCCCTGTTGCGCCTGCGTCTCGTGCAGTGTCAGAACACCTGCGACGATGAGCGCAGTCGCTATCACTCGCAACAGCATGGTTCACCTCTTCCCGTAGACGGTGAAAACGTAATCCTTCTTCGCCACGATCGTGTGGCACGCGAATCCGCAATCGCTACTGGTCCCCTCTGGCTTGAACGTGTCGGACGCGGCGTCATAGTTGAACTGGGCGTATCCCCAGTTGCCGGTTTTCGGAAATCTCTTGCTGTCCCGCACCATGAAATCGATGTCGTGCAAAGTGTCCGGCACCGTCGTTGGATCAGGAGCCTCCGCGCTCTGTTTCTTGTTCCAATGGATCTTCGCCATCTTGGAGCCGTCCGGGAAAGGCTTGCCCTTGCCGGGCACGCCGGCACGGTAGGCTTTGATCATCACCGGATTGGCGACGATCACTTCGATCAAGTCGCCGGCCTGACTGACAGCGACCGTTGCCCAGTCCTCGAAGCCCCTGAACTCGGAGAAGGCGAGCCCTCCACGCACCTGGACCTTGTACTTGTCCTCCGCGGAAATGGCTCCGCCCGAAACGGCAAGCATCAGCGCAGCAGCGGCGCAGCCCACCGCGATTGCGATCGCGGCACTCCTCAAAAGCCGGCGCGACCCATGATGTGTGGCTTCGGAACTTGGTTGCGTACTCATCGCGGTCCCCTGATTTGGATGAAATTGCAAACGGTCGTCAGCGACGCAGTGGTCCAAATGCGGCCCGCAGCTCCGCGCTGAAGAGTTCGGGTTGCTCCCACGCGGCGAAGTGTCCGCCTCTGTCGACCTCGTGGAAGTAGCTCAAATTGCGATAGGCGCGCCGCGCCCAGGTTTCCGGCGCTCGATAGACGTCATCTGGAAACACCGTGATTGCGACCGGAAGCGAGATCTCTCCGGTTTTCTGCGCGGCGGCGACAATGACGCTGCCTCGCGCGCCGTTCTCCCAGTACAACCGCGCTGCCGAGGTCGCGGTGTTCGTCAGCCAGTAGAGCGTGATGTTATCCAGCACGTCGTCTTTGGTAGGCGATTGTCGGGGATCGGTGCCGTACTCCCATTGCGCAAAGCCTGGATGAACGAGGATCCATGCCGCGAGGCCGGCCGGAGAGTCGTTTGCGCCATAGCCAACCGTTTGCGGCCGTGCGGTCATCATCGTGAAGTACGCTGAATTCCCTTTCATTGCGTTCGCCCTGAGTGCTTCAAGCACCGCGCGTTCTTTCTCGGAGAGTCCAGTCGGCGCGGGTCCACCACCGAGCACTGCCGCCACCTCGGGTGGCACGGTCGCCGGCAAATTGAGATGGATGGCGAGCAATCCTGGCGCGGACTGGCGCGCCATCGCGCTCGTGACCGGCGCGCCCCAGTCGCCGCCCTGCGCGACGTAGCGCGTGTAGCCCAGGCGCTTCATCAGCTCGGCCCAGGCACGCGCGATGCGGTCCGGATCCCAGCCCGTGCCGGTGGGCCTTCCTGAGAAGCCGTACCCCGGGAGGGACGGGATCACGACGTCGAACGCATCCTCGGCGCGGCCTCCGCGCGCGGTCGGGTCAGTGAGCGGAGCGATAATCTTAAGCTGCTCAATGACGGATCCAGGCCAGCCGTGTGTGACGATGACCGGCATGGCATTCGGATGTCTCGAGCGGACGTGGATGAAGTGAATATCCACGCCATCGATCGTCGTCATGAATTGGGGCAGGGCGTTGAGCCTGGCTTCGCCCTTTCGCCAGTCATAATCCGTGCCCCAGTAGCGCACGAGCTCCTGAAACTTTGCCAGCTGCGCGCCTTGCGATTGATCCGCAACTGTTTCCCGGTCGGGCCACCGGGTCGCTGCAATTCGCCGGCGAAGATCGGCGACTTGCTCCTCCGGGACATTGATCCTGAACGGCCGAATTGCGCTGTCATCGGCGGCAGCAAAGTATCTTGGCAACAGGCTGAGGGCGCCCGCGGCTGCCGCGACAGCCAGAACATCGCGCCGCGTTGACGATGTCGCAGACATGCCATCCTCCCAAGTTGGTGCGCTCAGTGCGCGTGAGGCGGTGCGGAGCGTGATCAGGCGGCTTGGTGCTTCGGCAAATATTGGCGAATAAAATGCGAAACGGGGGACCGCTTCTGAGAGGGACAAAAAATTGTCCTCTTGGGATTTATTCTGCCACCGGGCTCCGGCGGGCAATACGAAGGCGCGCTACACTTTTGCGTGTTTCACCATGCCCAAACATTATGCAAATTTTACCCGGCGCCATGGTGGTATGATTTGACGTCATCAGCGGACAACCGGCGGCGCGAACGATAAACTGAACAGATGCGAGATTTTGGCGAGTATTTGCGAGCTTATTGGGCTTATGTCCTGGCCAATCTTGGTTGGGGCAAAGCGCTAAGCGTTGCGCTTGTGTGGCTGGCCGGAATGTTTGCGCCACTCGTCGCAAAGACGTTGCTCGAGCTGCCGAATTGGATGGCGATGACGTGGATGATCGTTTGGGCGGTGCTCGGCTATATTTTTGCGCCATACGGAATGTGGAAACATCACCGCGCTCAGACTGCCAACGTAAGTCAGCCAGACCAAAAACAGACGCGGGAATTAGTCGGAAAAAATCGGGTCGATCGTTTTCGCCCATAACGCGCGATCGTCGACATCCTTAAGGGTTACGGTCATTTGCTGGGTAGTGCCCTCAATTGCGACATGCCCGAAGAATTGAAGGCCGAAACACGGCGCAAGGTTCTCTCCCTGTGAAGCGCTTGCAGCTTTTTGAAAAATGACTTGCAGGCCAAAGGTGCGAGAGAGGTCGTAAGTCCCGTTTTAGCTGGCAGCAATGTTTAGCTTGCCACATCTCTAATTCGAAGCCGCGCCTGACAGCACCCTGACAGCACCCTGACAGCACCCTGACAGCACCGTGCAGGCGATGTCCGCGAAAGTTGATCGTGTCTGTAGTGATATGGTAATGGCGCAGCCGAACGGGTGTTTGCGCCATGGCCAACCTCAGAGTCACGTGCGAGTGCGGCGCCATCTACGAGGTGATCGAAACCAAAGGTCCCTCCAGGGAATCGCGACCCGCTAAGTGTGTCTTGTGCGACAGAGAAATGTTCGCATGGGAAGGAGACAATGTTGGTCAATTGCACCTCATCTGGCGTCCTGACGAGGATCGCGAATAATGCCTAACCTTGCTCGACTCTAGCGCGAAGAGGGATAGTCGATGAACATTGATCTCACGACGATCCTGGTGATCGCGGGCGCCATCATTGCGGGCGTTGTGCTGTCACGATTTATGCGGGCAAGGTCGAAATAGAGCGGTGGCCGCCACGGTGGCGCGGCTTGATCCTGTGACAGTGCCGGCATGCAGTGGGCTAATTCCACAGCGCTCGTACTTGTCCGCTTTACCCCCGAGAGCGGACATGTGCAGTGCAACTGAGGATGTCCGCTATGGGCCAATAGCGGACATTCCGAAGAGAAAATCACAAGCCGGGCGCTTCCTCGGTCGGCAAACCCTTCATATCGGGATGGTCCTTCAGGGCTCTTATGATGTCTATATTGGGAGAGTCCTTGAGTGCCTGTTGGACGCAAGTGCGTACGTATTTCCGCCGCGAAAGCCATCGGACCTTTTTGCCCTTCGCTTCCGCTTTGCACGCGACGATGGCCTGTTTTAGGGCGACTTGTTCAGCCTTGGACAACGGTTTCCCAGCTCTCTGCTCTTCCTGTTGGGTTGGGCTTAAGTTTTGTGCCACTCGAAGCGATTTTGACGTGGCATCCGACGAGATTTGCGCCCTGGCTGGAAGTTCTGCCAGCCCTAGGACGATCATGAAGATAGTCGCTGATACAAAAACGCGTGGCATGTCGGTTCCTCCCTAAAGAGATCGGTACTTCGAATTCAACTTGTAACCAGGCGTACCATTAAATGCAGAGTAATCCGGCTTCGACTAGAGCCAACGGCAAAATCTACCCCGGTGGGTATCGCTTTTCGACTGTGCTGTCGTAGCTCACGGATCGCATCCGCACATGTCCGCTTTGGGTCAAAAGCAGACATGCGGCGCAATAAGTCATGTCCGCTTTGCCCCCGAAAGCGGACAGATGCGGTGCAAAATGAAATGTCGGCTATGGCCAAAAGCGGACAGCCTCTAATTGAGCGCGCCTATTGATAGACCTCGGACGGCAGAGCCTGTCTCGGCAAATTTCTTATATCGATTGTCGCTTCCAAGGCGGCTACGTCCACAGTTGTGCTCGCCATAGAGCGCGTTGCCATCTGGCGCCCGAATAGTACTCCAACAAAAAGAGCACAAGCCGCAATCCCGATACCGTAAAAAATTCTGCGTGCAAACTTCGCTTGCGCGGGGATTGACACCATGTCGGCCGTTGAAATAGCCGGGATTAAGACCTCGGCTGTCGAATTAGATGCCGCCTCACGTCTGGCGCCTTCTGCGCACTCATTGATCTGATGAAGATATGGGCGGATGGCCATGCCAAGAGATGATAATTTCACTCCATTTTTGGTTCGGCGAAATAAATCACCACCGAGTTCTTCTTCGAGGCGCTTGATGGCGTTGCTCACAGACGGCTGAGATACCCCGCAACGTTTGGCCGCTCGTGTGAAGTTCTTCTCTTCGCACAGTGCGAGGAAATAACGAACTTGATTGGTCTCCATTTGAGGGCTTCCCCTGCGAGATCCAATTATCCTAGTCGAATGGGACGGGCGTACTGTGTTAGCAGTCACAAAAGCGTGCATTCCCGCTAACGAGAGCGGTGCTTTAGTAGGCTGTGGTCCACTTCCACACGGATGTGTGCGGGTGCCCTAGGCCAGGTCCGCTTTGGGTCAAAAGCGGACATGTGCGGTGCAGCAGCCTATGTCCGCTTTGCCCCCAACAGCGACTGCGAAAGCGGACAGTAAATATCTTTCAAAGTGAAGGCGGATCAGTTGTGCGCGCTTACCCTTCGCAAGGGAGAGGTCGTGAGCCCAGGTTATAGCTGGCAGCAATGTTTAGCTTGCCACCTCTCCATTCGAAGCCGCGCCTGACAGCGCCCTGACAGCACCGTGCAGGCGATGGAGGCGAGAAAATACAGAAGATCTGGCTGGGCTACCTATGTCGGCGCCGCGTGCAAATCGTCTCAAGACTCCACGTGCTCCCGTTCGAACGCCCAGACCCGTTCGAACCCCATGAGGCGTGAGAAATCATGAAAGTCGTATAACTCGCCGTCCCAGTGTTTGGTCGATCCGTTGTTTCGGATTTCCCCATAGATCGAACGCAACGCGGCGCCCATGGCAAGAAAGCCGGATGCCGGAAAGATCGCGAGCTTGAAGCCGAGCCGTTCCAATTCCGACCGGCTCAGGATCGGCGTGCGGCCGCCCTCAACCATGTTTGCGACCAGCGGCACGCCGAACGTACGGCCGATCCGCTCCATCTCCGCTTCGCTCTCCGGCGATTCGATGAACAGCAAATCTGCGCCCGCCTTCAGGAACGCTTCGCCGCGCCGCAGCGCCTCGTCGAGGCCGAGCGACGTGCGAGCGTCGGTCCGCGCGACGATCAGAAAGTCTTTCGACGATCGCGCGTCGGCAGCCACCTTGATCCGCCGCGCGGCGTCCTCGATCGCAACGACGCGGCGCCCCGGCGTGTGGCCGCATTTCTTGGGATATTCCTGGTCCTCGATCTGGATCGCCTGCGCGCCTGCCGCCTCATAGCCGCGGACGGTGAAATCGACATTGAGGAGGCCGCCATAGCCCGTGTCGCCATCAGCAACGAGCGGCGTAATGCTACCCTGAGCGATCTGACGCACGCGGCCGACCATCTCTGTGTAGCTCGCAAGCCCCGCATCCGGCAGACCGAGATGCGAGGCGACCACGCCGTAGCCGGTCATGTACAGCACGTCGAAACCCATGCTGTCGGCGATCCGTGCCGAGATCATGTCGAACACGCCAGGCGCCGAGATCAGTCCCGGCTGCTTCAATCGCCTGGCAAACGCGCCTTTCGAGTTTGATGTGTTGTTCATTGCTCGTTCCGTTTGGGCAATCGCCGCCGCGCGGTCCGGCGCGTCCGCCGTCCCGGCAACATGAGACGGCACGACATTATTGCTCCGGCTTGATCCCAGCAGCCTTGACCACGTCGGGCCAGCGCTTCAGTTCGTTCTTGATGAAGGCATCGAAATCCTGCGGCGTGCCGCCGATGATGTCGGCGGCCTGTGCTTCTGATATCGCCATGCGCACCGAGGGCACCTGCAGAACTTGATTGAAGATGCCGTTGATGCGTGCGACCAGGGCAGGGTCCATGCCGGCGGGACCTGCGATGCCGTGCCAGACCGCGACGTCGAAGCCGGGGATGGTCCTGGCCACCGGCGGCGTGTCCGGAAGTTGGCGCATCGGACGCGTTGAAAGCCCGGCGAGCGTTCGAACCTTGCCTTCCTTGATCTGACCGAGCGCCGTGGAGACGGTGATGACCGCGGTGTCGGCTTCGCCGCGCAGCAGCGCCGTCAGCATTTCCGATCCGGAACGATAGATGACATTGACCTGATCGATCCCGGCCTGGCTGTTGAGATAGGCCATGAACAGATGCGTCCAGTTGCCGGGACCCGCCGATGCATAATTGAACTTGCCGGGACTCTGCTTCGCCGCGGCGATGAATTCAGGCAACGTCGTAAACGGATGCCCTGGCCGGATCAGCATCACCGCCGGCAGGTTGGCGACATGGATGATCGGCGTGAACGCGGTATGCGGGTCGTAGGGAAGCTTGGCACCGAGCACATGCGACACCGCATTGGGCCCGACTTCCGCGAGGAAAAGGTTATAGCCATCCGGTTTCTCGCGCGCGACGGCGGCCGCGGCGATGGTTCCGCCGGCACCGGGCCGGTTTTCCACGATCAGCGGCTGACCGTTGGCGAATTGCGGGAAGCCTTGCGACAGGTTGCGCGACAGCGTGTCGGCCGCACCGCCGGCGCCGACCGTCACCAGGAGCCGCACCGGGCGATCGGGCCATTGCGTCGCCGTCTGCCCGTGCGTCTCGAACGGCCACGCCAGCGCCGCTCCGCCAATAACACCCAAAAAATCACGCCGTTTCATGTGCGCCTCCCCGGATCAGGACAAGAGACGATACCTGCAATAAACAGACCCTCAAAGGCACAACGGGCGGGCGATGCATTGGGCGAGATTGAATGTCCGAATCCGGTCAAAACAAGCAACAACGTTGCAGTTGCGAAGACCGATGCGGCGCATCCTTTCAACTTGTTGCGCACGCGCCGCAACCGACCAAGTAACCGCACCGCCGAGAAACGTGATAAACTCGCGCCGCCTCATCGCTGCCCCCGATGGCACGCTGAAAGGTCACGCAGCGTATCAACCCGCACCGGTAGTCTGGAAGGGGTTCCGGAGTGCAGCATGTCCGCTTTGGGTCATTAGCGGACATGTGCAGTGCAAAAGGGCATGTCCGCTTTGCCCCCAATAGCGACCGCAAAAGCGGACATTACGTTAGCGCAATTGTCCGGGTTTCTTCCCTTCCCGGCTCACGGTTTCATGCAGCATAACACCGGCATCATCGGACAATTCTGGAAGCCGAGCCGTGTCAATATCGAAGCCACTGCTTGGCCATAACTTGACCAGCGATACGCCGCGATATCCAGAAAACTCCGGCCAGACAGTTGAGAAAAAAATATGAACATAAAGCTGGCCAGCGATGAGGGTCGTAATATGTGTATTGCAGTGTTCGGGACCGACGTCGACCGCGTACGCGTTGGACGAAATCTGCATCGCCGTGTATCGAAAGCGATAGTCTTTCAGGTCTTCACCCGCATGCTTTGCAATCCAAATTCGCCAATTTGGCGTAGGAAGCGGATTTTCGCGAAGCGCGTTCTTTTCAGTTGTCGGGATGCTTCGCATGCCATGAGCAATAAGCTCAATTCTAATGGAGATTAGAGATAGTACTGATGCCAGCTTCTGTTGGGATCGCAAATCTAAAAAACTGCGCTCGCCGAGAATGAGATGCTTAACTATTGGCAGCGCGGCGCTTTCTATCTGGCTCATCCAGCCGCCATTACAGACAACGCACGTATTCCGCGGGCGGCGCTTCTGAAGCGGGCCAGTCCCCACGCGTTCCCATTTGGATGGACCGGGAATATTGCTGTCGAATGTGGTGAAGCCATCAACTTTTTGCTCATGATATTTTGCAGCTGACGGCAAAATTAATCCGAAGCTTCAGGCCATATGTGCCCTTTGGTGAGTTTTGACCCACCGCAAAATGCGCATTTCCTGCGGGCTTAGCGACCATGGCGATCTTTGGCTGAGATTCGAGATTGCAGTGGCACTCAAATCGCGCCGTTATCTAGCAATCAAGATATCTCGCATCGTCTACGACAGAGGTGCCTAAGGCGCGCGATTCAAAAAAATACCGTGGACAATTTTTGCCACACGCCGTGCTGTCAGGGTGCTGTCAAACCAAAATTGGGTCTGGCGCGATCAAGCTAAGTCGCTGATTAAATGGTGCTGCCGGTGTGGATTGAACACACGACCTCCCCCTTACCAAGGGGGTGCTCTACCACTGAGCTACGGCAGCGAGAGTGCGCACGGCCGCCAGATGCGGCGACGTAAAACGCGGCGGAAACTGCCACACGGTTCCCGGTGACGCAAGGCGATGGCGGCAAAGTTGCAACGTCCGGTGACAGGCCGATAATGCCGCCGCGATGGAAAATGAGAAGTCCAGCAAAGACAAGAAACCTGACAACCGCGGTCAGCGTCTGGCTGCCGAATTGCGCGAAAATCTGCGCCGGCGCAAGGCGCAGGAGCGCGGCCGGAAAGCCCCTGCCGCCGGTGAAAGCTCGAAGCGCCCCGGCTTACCGCCTCGTGGCGGTTAAATCGTTCAAACAAGGGGCTTTCGGCACCGGACTTTCGCCGTAATTCCCCGGCGAAGGTGCTAGCCTGCGTCGGGAAGGCTTGCACCCAGGTGGTGGCGGTTCCTACATCGGATCTGCGAGCGTTCTAAAGGCTAGCGGGGGCGACATGGATCGGATCCGGATCGTTGGCGGCCAGCGTCTGAACGGAGCTATCCCGATCTCTGGCGCAAAGAACGCAACGCTTCCGTTGATGATCGCCAGCCTGCTCACCGAGGACACGCTGATCCTCGAGAATGTTCCCCGGCTCGCCGACGTCATCCAGCTTCAGCGCATTCTTGGCAATCACGGCGTCGACGTCATGATTGCCGGCAAGCGGCAGGGTGATGACCCTAATCAGGGCCGCACCATTCATATTTCAGCGAAGAACATCATTGATACTACCGCGCCTTACGAGCTGGTCTCGAAAATGCGCGCGAGCTTCTGGGTCGTGGCGCCGCTGCTTGCGCGCATGGGCGAAGCCAAGGTTTCGATGCCGGGCGGTTGCGCGATCGGCACGCGGCCGGTCGATCTG
>Ga0070681_10007942_pt1 | contig 10384 bp, 8 predicted proteins | sample KBSC83BmetaG_FD_65650 | JGI IMG/M metagenome (GOLD analysis project Ga0070681, IMG submission 65650) | Corn rhizosphere microbial communities from Kellogg Biological Station, Michigan, USA - KBS C8-3B metaG | ecosystem: Host-associated > Plants > Roots > Rhizosphere | place: USA: Michigan...
CCCAAGCCGGGCGAGATCAGCCTCGCGCACAACGGCGTCCTCTTCCTCGACGAGCTGCCGGAGATGAAGCGCATCGTCCTCGAGGCGCTGCGCCAGCCGCTGGAGGAGCGCCGCATCACCATCGTGCGGGCGCGCCACGCCGTCGAGTTCCCTGCGTCGTTCGCCCTCGTCGCGGCGATGAACCCTTGTCCCTGCGGCTACTACGGATCGGCGCTGCGCAACTGCATCTGCGACAGCTCGCGGGTGCGCCGCTATCGCGGGCGCATCTCGGGACCGCTGCTCGACCGGCTCGACCTGCAGGTCGAGGTACCCCAGGTCGATTACGCGGCGCTCACCGACGCGCGCACCGGCGAATCCTCGGCATCGGTGCGCGAGCGCGTGCTGGCCGCGCGCGACGCCCAGCGACGGCGCTTCACCCGCAGCGGGCTGCACGCCAACGCGCAGATGGGGCCGCGTCAGATCGCCGCGTGGTGCCGGCTCGACGGCGCGTCGTCGGCGCACCTCGGGCGAATCGTGCAGAAGCGCGGCATCAGCGCCCGCGGCGTGCACCGCATCCTGCGCGTCGCCCGCACCATCGCCGATCTCAAAGGCAAGCACTCGATCGAACGAGAGGACCTTCAATGCGCGATCGACTTTCGCGCGCTCGACCAGGAGCTACGATGACCGAGAGAATAGAGCTGAGACCGACGGGCGAGTGCTTCGCGGCGCATCGCGTCCTGTGGGAGGCTGCCGCGGCGCTGTCACGCCGGTTGTCGACGACGACCGACGAGGGCCACCTGTTGCACCTCGGCGCCAGCTGCATGCGGCTCGCCGCGGAGCAGGCGTTGCAGGCGCGCAGCCATTGGGAGGCGCTGCGCGCGTGGCGTGACTGCAGCCTCGCCGATCGCCAGATCAAGCTGGCGATCTACTTCGGGCTGCGCAACGCCACCGTCGACACCGGAACCTACGACGACTTGTTCCGGCTGTCGCGCGACGTGGCGCGCATCCGCGAGGACGAGCGGCAGCGGCTCAGGCGCGACCTCAATCAGCGAACGATCGTGTGAACGAAAACGGGGGGAGACCATGAAGACCAAGGAGCGGTTCAAGGCAGTCCAGGCGGCGATCGCCGCCATCGAGAAGCAATTTGGCAAGGGCGCGATCATGCCGCTCGACGGCACCAAGACCCAGGACGTCGACGTCATCCCGACGGGATCGCTGTCGCTCGACCTGGCGCTCGGCGTCGGCGGGCTGCCGCGCGGCCGCGTCATCGAGATCTTCGGGCCCGAGTCGTCGGGCAAGACGACGCTGACGCTGCACGCGATCGCCGAGGCGCAGAAGCTCGGCGGCACGTGCGCCTTCATCGACGCCGAGCACGCGCTCGACCCGCAATACGCGCGGCGCCTCGGCGTTCGGCTCGAGGAGCTGTTCGTCTCGCAGCCGGACAACGGCGAGCAGGCGCTCGAGATCGCCGATCAGCTGACGCGGTCGGGCGGCATCGACCTCATCGTCGTCGACTCGGTGGCGGCGCTGACGCCGAAGGCCGAGATCGAGGGCGACATGGGCGACGCGCACATGGGCCTGCAGGCGCGGCTCATGAGCCAGGCGCTGCGCAAGCTTACCGCCGTCACCTTCAAGCAGAACACCACCATCATCTTCATCAACCAGCTTCGGCAGAAGATCGGAATCGTGTTCGGCAATCCGGAGACGACCACCGGCGGCAACGCGCTCAAGTTCTACGCGTCGGTGCGGCTCGACATCCGCAAGACCGCGGCGATCAAGAAGGACGACGAGGCGACGGGGACGCACGTGCGCGTCAAGGTGGTGAAGAACAAGTGCGCGCCGCCGTTCCGGCAGGCCGAGTTCGACGTGATGTTCGGCACCGGCATCAACGTGATGGGCGAGGTCATCGACCTCGGGACGACGCACGGCCTCATCGAGAAGTCGGGCGCGTGGTTCGTGCTCGACGGCGAGCGCATCGGGCAGGGCCGCGACAACGCCTGCGCGTTCCTCGCCGAGAACCCGGAGATCGTCGAGTCGCTGCGCGAGCGGCTCTTGTCGGCGATGAAGATGGCGGAGCCGCCGGCGCCGATCCCCGTCCAGGCGGAGGAAGTCGAGGAGGCGGCGGCATGAGCGTCTACACGCTGGCGTTTCGCGAGGACGAGGGCGCGTCGTGCGTCTTCGGGCCGGAAGAGCGGCTCGACGTGGCCGCGCAGCTGATGGCGACGGTCGCGAACGGCGACGCGGAGGCGCTATTGGCGCTTCCCGCCGGATTCGTCGTCGCGCCTTCGGCGGCGCGGCGCGACGCGTGGGCCGAGGGGTTGGCGGCGGCGGCGCGAAACACCGGCGTCGGGATCGTGTTCGGCATCGATGTGGAGGAGGCGCGGTGGGGGGTGGAGCGCTGCCCGCGGTCGTTCGCGTATGCGTGCGATCGCGGGCGGCGTCTCCTGTGGGCGGCGGGGACGAGCGGGCGCGCGTCGGCGCTCGCCGAACGGAGCGTGACGGTTGGCGGCCTGCGGGCGATGGTGCTGTTCGGCCGCGAGCTGTTCGGCGGACGCGCGGCCGCGGCGGTCGAAACGACGCGGCCCGACCTCGTGCTCGTGCTCGGTCACGGCGGCCCGACGCGGAAGTGGCTGCCGCCCCTGGCCGCGCTCGACGAGCTGGCGCCGACGCTGGTCGTGCATCAGGCGTTGACCTTGCACCGGCCGGTGATGGTGCCGGCGCCGCGCGGCTGGCGGCCGACGGCGACGCGCGGCGCGATTCGCATCGTGCAGTACCGTCGAGAACCGGATGGCGCGGCGGCGCGCGACGTGGGAAACTAAGGGGCCGTGAAGGTCTGGCGCGCCATCGCTCGCGTGATCCGACGCGCGCTCGGCAGCGGTCCGTGCGCCGGCGCAGTCGCGCTCGCGCTCCTGTTCGGGCTCGATTTCGTCGGCGCCACGCTCGACTTCATGGGCTTCTCCGACGAGAAGGCGACGAGCCTCATCCTGCACCGCTATGGCGCGCAGATCGCGCGCGATCAGCTCGAGATCCTCGCCACCTACGTGGTCGTCGGCGCGCTCTTCGGCGGCGTCGGCGCGCTCATCGGCGGCTGGTGGGATCGCGCGCGCGGGCGCGTGCCGTCGACGAGGCGGCGGATCGTGCGTGGGTTGGCCGCCGCGTTGATCGGCCACGCCTATCTGTTCGTGCGCAGCGTCGTGCACTATCCGCAGCTCTACTCCGAGGCGTTCTATGACCGCGGCGGCGTGCGGCGCGCGGTGATGGTGTGGCTGACCGAGCATGCGACGGCGCGCGCGCTCGACGCGATCATCGGTGTGCTGCTGGTGACGGCGTTGGCCGTGCCGCTGTTGGCACCGGCCGGGCGCGCGGCGGCGCGGCGCTGGCTCGAAGCGGCGGCGCGGACGCGCGCGCTGCGTTGGGCGACGGTGCCGGCGGCGCTCGCGGTCGTGGCCGTCATCGGGCTCGGCGCGCACCGGCACGCCGCCGCTCATCCCGGCCGTCGGCCGAACGTGCTTCTGCTCGCGGTCGACAGCCTGCGCGCCGATCGCGTGTTCGCGCCCGACGCCGCGCAACGCTTCCCGACGCTGGCGGCGCTGGCCCAGCGCGGGGTGCGCTTCCGCGAGGCGCACGTGACCGTGCCGCGCACCTTCCCGTCGTTCGTGACGCTGTTGACCGGACGCTATCCACACCATCACGGCATCCGGCACATGTTCCCGTCGGCGGCGCAGCGCGCGGCGATCGGACCGGCGCTGCCGTCGTCGTTCCGCGCGGCGGGCTACCGCACCTCGGTCATCAGCGATTATGCCGGCGAGATCTTCTCGCGCACGCCGCTCGGGTTCGACCACGTCGACGTGCCCTACTTCGACATGAAGACGATCGTCGCGCTGCGCGGCTTGCAGGTGCACCCGAACGTGCTGCCGTATGCGACGAGCAGCCTCGGGCGACGGCTGTTCCCGGCGGTCAACGCGATGCCCGAGCTGTCGGACCCGGCGCGGCTCGCCGATCGCGCCGTCGCCGAGCTCGATCACGATGGCAGCAAGCCGCTCTTCCTGACGGTCTTCTTTTCGGCGGCGCATTTTCCGTATGCGTCGCCCGATCCGTACTATCGCCGCTTCGGCTCGCCCGACTACGACGGACCCTATCGCTATCAGAAGCCACCGCTGGCGCCGGCACCGGCGACCGATGCCGATCGCGCGCAGATTCGCTCGCTGTACGACGGCGCCGTCGCCGCCACCGACGCCGCGGTCGCGCGCATCCTCGATCGGCTGCGCCGCGACGGGCTCGCCGACGACACCATCGTGGTGCTGCTCGCCGATCACGGCGAGAACCTCTACGACCTGCCCGAGCGCGGCATGGGCCACGGCGATCATCTGCGCGGCAGCGCCGCCGATCACGTGCCGTGGGTATGGATCGATCCGCGCGATCATCTCGCGCCGCACGACGTCACCGGCATCGTGCGCGACGTCGACTTCGCGCCGACGCTGGCGCACCTGGCGGGCGTTACGCCGCCGCCGACCGACGGCGTCGACCTGGCGCCGCTTCTGCGCGGCGAGCGCACGACGCTCGGCCTCGACGCGTACCAGGAGACCGAGCTGTGGTTCGTCGCCAACGGCCCGGGCTTCGGCCCCGACGAGCGGCTGCCCTATCCGACGATCACCGGTGTGACCGACCTGGCGCCCGACGACGACGTCTTCCTACGCCCCGAGTGGCAGGACACGGTCATCGTCGCCAAGCACCGGGCGATCCGCACCGAGCGCTGGAAGCTGTTGTACCGGCCGACGCGCGGCGGTGTGCGCTGGAGCTTGTACGATCTCGCCGCCGATCCCGACGAGCGCGCCGACGTCTTGGCGGCGCACCCGACGGTCGCGGCCGCGCTGAAGCGGAAGCTGCAGCGCTGGATGCTCGACGATCCGCGCATGACCTTGCGCGGCGATTTTCTGGTGCCGCGATGAGGCGCGCGGCCGTCGCACTTCTGCTGCTCGTCGGATGCGGCCGCTCGCCGACGAGGAGCGCCCATGCGGCGCCGTCGGCGAAGCCGGCGGTGGCCATCGAACACGCGCCGGGTGACGCCATCGCCTATCGCTTCGTCGATCACGCCGGCGAGGCGACCGTGGCGTCGCCGCCGCTGGCCGAGGCGTGGCGCGCGCTGGCCTATCCGGCCAAGCTCGTCGATCCGTATACGGGATTGCGTGGCGATCAGATCTTCCGCGTCGCCGAGCTCGCGCTGGCGGACGCCGACGTGGCCTCGTACGGCACGCCGCATCCGATCGCGCCCGCCAAGGCGCGCACGTTGCGCTTCGATCCGGTGTGGAACCGCACGCGTGCGGTCTACGAGTCGAAGCGTTCGCTGTTCGCGCCGGGGCAGACGCGCTATCGCTTTGCCGTGCCGGCGTGCGCGCACGGCGAGCTGCAGGCGTCGCTCGCCGTCGTGCCCGGCGGCGGCGACGTCGAGTTCGTCGTCGAGGTCGACGGCGCACCGCAGTTGCGGAAGACGATCCCGGCGGCGCAGGCGGGCGCCTGGATCGCCGTGTCGCAGCCGCTCGGTCCCGGTGCGCACGAGATCGCGCTCGTCACCACCGGCCAATCGACGGCGTTCTGGGGCGATCCGGTGATCGTCGATCGCGGCGCGTCGCGGCCGACGCCGAACGTGCTCTTCGTCGTCATCGACACGCTGCGCGTCGATGCGCTGCCGGCGATGCCGCGGCTGCGCGCGCTCGCCGGCGAGGGTGTCTCGTTCACCCAGGCGATCACGGCGGCGACGTGGACGCGACCGTCGGTGTTGGCAATGCTCGGCGGCGATCTGCCGACGGCGCTCGGTCAGGGCGCCGAGGAGATGATTCCCTCCGACGGCGACCGCCGCCGCTTCTACGCCATCGCGCCGCCGCTTCTGCCGCGCATCTTCGAGGCGCGCGGCTATCGCTCGGTGGCGATCGGCAACAACTTCTTCCTGCTCGGCTATCCGCAGATCGGGCTGACGCTCGGCTTCGAGGAGGTCGCCGACATCCGCCATCCGGTGCTCGACACGCCGGCGATCAGCAACGCGGCGGTCGCGTTCATCGAGGCGCACCGCGACGAGCCGTGGTTCCTGCACCTGCACTACGACGCGCCGCATTGGCCCTACACGCCGCCTCCGGCGTACCTGGCGAAGGTGCCGGAGATGGCGTTTCCCGACGACCCGATGGCGCGCGCGTACCTCGCCGAGGCGGCGTACGCCGACGACTACCTCGGGCGGGTCATCGATGCGCTCGACCGCCTGCATCTGAGCGAGCGCACGCTGGTGGTCGTCGTCGGCGATCACGGCGAGATCTTCGATCACGCGCACTCCGAGACCGTCGAGGCGCTCAACCAGCCGACGCTGCACCATCACGGCTGGTCGGGATACGACGAGCTCTTACGCGTACCGCTGGTGATGCGCATGCCCGGGACCCTGCCGCAAAAGACGATCGGCGAGCAGGTCAGCTTCGTCGACATCGAGCCGACCATCCGCGAGCTCGTGGGCATCGCGCCGCGGCCGGGCGAGCGCGGGCGATCGCTGGCGCCGCTATGGCGCGGCGAGAAGGAGCCGGAGCGGCCGGCGTTCGTCGAAGGGCAGGACGTGCGCGTCGTGCGCGCCGGCGGCTGGGCCTACCTGCGGCGCAGCGACGGCGGGCTCGTGCTCGAGGGCGGCAAGCGCGTGGTCCGCGCCGAGGAGCTGTACGACGTCGTGCACGATCCGGCGGAGCACGAAGATCTGGCAGCGCGCGAGCCGGCGGTGTTGGCGCGCATGCGCGCGCTCTTCGATCGCGAGGCGCCGACGGCGCGCGACGCGCCGGTGGCGGTCGTGCACCTGCGCGTGGCGCCCGACGAGCGCGCCCACGTCGTCGAAGGCACACTGCAGTCCGACGGTGCCATCTGGGTGCGTGGCGTCGCCGGCGCCGAGGCGTCGCCCGTCGACGCGCATACGGTGCGCCTGACCTTGCGCGGAGCGGCCGAGGTGGACCTGGCGATCGATCCGCCGACCGCGCGCATGACGCTGGCGCTCAAGCGCGACGGCACGCCGGTGGCGCCGCGCCAGGTGCTCCTCGGCGAGTTCGCGCTGCCGCTGCTCGCCGACGCGGCGGAGCTGCGGCTCGAAGGCGAGCGGCTGACCTGGATCGACGCGGCGCGGCCGCCGGTGCCGGGCGACCGCGGCGAGATCCTACTGTGGCGCGATCCCAGCCCGATCACGCCGCTGGCGCTCCCGCCGGCGAGCGGAAAGTCGTCGAGCGAAGTGGCGGGGATGATGCGGCGATGGGGGTACGCGCAGCCGGCGAAGTGATCGCGCTCAGGCGAGGTAGTGCGGCTGCGACGCGTAGCGATCGGCCTCGGCGCGGCCGCTGAACAGCTCGTCGGTCGTCGCCGAGCGGACGCTGTGCACGTGAATCGAGATGTGCAGCGTCTCGCCGGCGAGCGGGTGGTTCGTGTCGACCAGCACGAGCTCGTCGTTGGCCTCTACCACGCGAAAGGTGATGCTCTTGCCGTCGGGGCGCGAGGCCGAGAACATCATGCCCGGGCCGATCTCCTCGCCGGCCGGGAAAGCGGCGCGCGGCACCACGAACACGCCGCTCGGGTCGCGATCGCCGTAGGCCTCCGCCGGGGGAACGACGACTTCCAACAGCGCGCCCGCATCGAGCCCTTCGATGGCGCGCTCGACGCCCGGAACGATCTGTCTACGTCCGTGCAGATACGTCAGCGGTTCCTGTCCCACGCTGCTCTCGACCACGCGGCCGTTGCCCAGCCGGATGGTGTAATCCATGCACACGACGCGATCTTTCGAGATTTTCACGGGACCTCCTCGCGCTCGAAGACAGGTTTTTGCAAGACCACGACCACAAGGCCTGCCTGCCGAGCGGGCGGGCGCTTGACACGGCGCGAGGCGGCGTCGAGAGTTACCGCGATGATCGACCTGAAGCTCCTGCGCGAGCAGCCCGACGAAGTGCTCAAGATCTATCGCGACCGCCTCTTCGACGAGGATGCGGCCGAGCTCGCCCGCAAGCTCGTCGAGCTCGACACGCGCCGCCGCCAGATCGTCGCCACCAGCGACGAGCTCAAGCAGAAGCGCAACGCCGGCTCGTCCGCCGTCGGGCGCGAGAAGGATCCCGACAAGCGCAAGCAGCTGATCGCGGACATGGAAGGGCTGAAGGGGCAGATCGCCCAGGCCGATCAGGCGATCGCCGCGCTCGACGAAGAGCAGCAGACGCTGGCGCTGCAGCTGCCCAACCTGCCCGATCCGTCGGTGCCGGTCGGCAGGAGCGACGCCGAGAACAAGGTCGTGCGCGAAGTCGGCGACAAGCGGCAGTTCGCGTTCGCGGTCAAGCCGCATTGGGATCTCGGCACGGAGCTCGGGATCATCGACTTCGAGCGCGGCGTGAAGATCTCGGGCTCGCGCTTCTACCTTCTGCGCGGCGCCGGCGCGCGCCTGCAGCGCGCGCTGATCTCGTGGATGATCGACGTCCACGTCGAGCAGGGCTACACGGAGATCTATCCGCCGTACATGGTCAAGCGCGAGTGCCTCGTCGGCACCGGCAACCTGCCGAAGTTCGGCGAGAACCTGTATCGCGACGCCGAGGAGGACTACTACTGGGTCCCGACGGCGGAGGTGCCCGTCACCAACATGTACCGCGACGAGGTGCTCGACGCCGAGGCGTTGCCAATCAAGCACGTCGCCTACACCGCCTGCTTCCGCCGCGAGAAGATGGCGCACGGCAAGGACACGCGCGGCATCAAGCGCGGCCATCAGTTCGACAAGGTCGAGATGGTGAAGTTCGTCGCGCCCGAGCGGTCGCTGGCGGAGCTCGACGCGCTCGTCGACGATGCCGCCGAGATCCTGCGGCGGCTCGAGATCCCCTATCGGCTCGTCGAGATGGTGACGGGCGACTTGTCGTTCTCGGCGTGCAAGAAGTACGACCTCGAGGCGTGGGCGCCGGGCTGCAACGAGTGGCTCGAGGTGTCGTCGTGCTCGACCTTCGGCGACTTCCAGGCGCGGCGCGCGATGATCCGCGCCAAAAGCGGCAAGGATAAGCCGCGCTACGTGCACACGCTCAACGGCTCGGGGCTGGCGCTGCCGCGCACGCTCATCGCCGTCATGGAAAACTATCAGCGCGCCGACGGCAGCATCGAGGTGCCCAAGGTGCTGCGGCCGTATCTCGGCGGGCTCGAGGCGATCACGGCGGCGACGAAGTGAGGAGCTGACGGCGCCGCCAGACGACCGAGTCCATGTCGTCCTGGCCCGTCGACCAGAAGTAGACGCCGGGGATGCCGATGACCAGCCCGACGCCGCAGGTGATGACGCCGGCGATGATCTTGTCTACCTGATCGAACAGGTTCGGGCTCGTCGAGCCGAAGCCGATGAGCACGCCGCCGAGGATGCTGAGCGCGACGCCGGGCGCGGCCAGGCCGATGCCGAGGTTGCGCGTGTTGCGCGCGCGCTTGTAGGAGCGGTCGAGGAGCGCCGCGTCGACGCGCGCCGGCGACAGCGAGTCGTCGGCTTTGGGCGGCGGCGGCAACAGCGGCGCTTGCGGCTTGGGCTCGGCGCGCGCCACGGTCGCCGCGAGCGCGAGGATGCAGACCATGGCGCCGGCGCGCACGGTCAGCGCTCCGCCGGATAGCAGCGATAGATGAAGCCGCAGCGCAGCCGATGGCACGTGGCCAGCGGCCGCTGCGCCCAGTCGTCGGCGGCGCGCGCCGCCGACAGCGAGCGGCCGAGCTCGGCCAGCGCCGCTTCGAACGGCGCCGACGGCGGCGCCGCGGCGATCTGCGGCGACGGGTCCGCCTCCTTGAGGAAGGCCAGGCCGGTGCGCACCGACGGCGCCGCCGGATAGAGGCGGCGCGCCGCCAGCGCGTAGGCGTCGAGCTGGAAGCGGTAGTCGTCGGGATCGCCGACGCGCGCGTGCTTGTAGTCGACGACGGTGACGCCGTCGGCGGTGAGCACGACGAGGTCCATCTGCCCGCGCAGGTAGAGCACGCCGCCGTCGTACGGCACCGACAAGAGGAACGGCAGCTCGCGGCGCACCGCCACGCCGTCGAGCGCGCGCGCGAACGGCGTGTCGAGGAACGCCGCGACGTGCGCGCGCACCTCGGCGACGAGCGGATCCTTGGTCTCGTAGCCGTCGGCGGCGAGCAAGCGATCGAGCTCGGCGCGCGCGGCGTCATCGGCGCCGTCGCCGCGGAAGGCGGCGCGCTCGAGCAGCCGGTGGGCGAGCGTGCCGCGGCGCAGCGGATCGAGCGGCGGCAGCGCGTCGTCGGCGTCGATCATGACATCGACGTCGGGCGAGGCGGCGCGCGTCGACGACGGATGCTCCTGCAGGCCGAGCGCATGGAACTGCTGATAGCGGCGCGGGCACAGCTGGAAGTCGGCGAGCTGCGTGACGGCGACGGTGACGTTGCCCGG
>Ga0070681_10007943_pt1 | contig 10384 bp, 6 predicted proteins | sample KBSC83BmetaG_FD_65650 | JGI IMG/M metagenome (GOLD analysis project Ga0070681, IMG submission 65650) | Corn rhizosphere microbial communities from Kellogg Biological Station, Michigan, USA - KBS C8-3B metaG | ecosystem: Host-associated > Plants > Roots > Rhizosphere | place: USA: Michigan...
GGGCGCTTTGGCCACGTGCGCACGCCACTGACGTTTTCGCGGAGCCTCGTCCCGATTTTCGCAGCCCCGCGCCTCGGCGAGCATTCGCGGCAGGTCGCCGGCCAGCTCGCCGGGTTGTCCGATGACCGCATCGATGCTCTCGACCAGCTTGGAGTCTTTCAATGAGCGCCCCTCAAGGACAGCGCAGCCGCAAGGACCTGGCGTGCACCGCTGAGGCCACGGCCTACCAGCGCGCCTACGTGACGGCGCTCAAGCGTCGTGTCGTCGAACAAGGGGAACCGTTCGTCGTGGCGCAAGCGGACACGCCTCATGAGTTGTTTCACGCGATGGATGTGCCGCTGATCACCAACCAATGGTGGTCGGCTTACATCTCCGCGAAACAGCTGTCGGGTCGCTACTTCGAGGCGCTGAATAACCAGGGCTACCCCGCCAATGGCTGCCGCTACTGCTCGCTCGGTCTCGCCTGCACCCTGGCCGGGGACCTCGCGAGCGCACCCTGGGGCGGCCTCCCCACCCCAGCGTTGCTGGTAGCGCGTCTCACCTGTGACTGTATTCAGCAGGTATTCGGTCAGTGGGCCGAGGCGCTCCGCACCGAGTTCTTCGCCCTTGAAGCCCCGGGGTGGACGCACAAGGACCCGCAGTGGTTCCGGCATTCGAACGAATCCTGGGAGGATGTGTTCCAGAGCGAGCGGATCGAGCTGCTGGTCGAGGAAATGCGCGAGCTGATCGCGGTGCTCGAGCGCAAGACCGGGCGCCGCTTCGATGAGCGGCGGCTCGGGGAATTGATGCTGCGGATCAACGAGCAGGAAGGCTACATCGCAGAGGCCGCGCAGCTGATCGGCGCTGCCAGACCGTGTCCGGTGGCGATCACGGATCAGATGCCCAACACGATGATTCCGCAGTGGCATCGAGGTTCCGATTGGGCCGTCGCGCACGCGAAGCGATTCCGCGACGAGGTGGCCGAGCGAGTCCGTTCCGGCACCGCGGTGAGCGAGCGCGAGCGGGTGCGACTCATGTGGATCGGCGCCGGGTTGTGGCACGATGCCGGGTTCTACAATGCGCTGGAGGAGCGGCACGGGGCCGTGTTTGTCTGGTCGATGTACATGCCGTTCGCAGGGCCCCAATACATCAGGGCTCTGCACGGTAAGCCGCTGCACGCGCTGGCGAGCCGCATCTGCTCGATGAACGAGGTCTTGCACCTGCCCCCTTGGATGAACGAGTGGATGGTGAGCGAGGCTCGGCGATGTGAAATTGATGCGGCCGTGATGCTGGTGCCTCCGGGAAATCGCCTTTCTCAATCCGGCACGAAACTCACGCAGCTCGCACTGCAATCCGCCGGAATTCCGACGCTGGCGCTCGAGGCTGACATGGTCGACACGCAGGGTTGGAGTCGCGAGCGCATGACGGACCATCTCTCTCAATTTCTCGCGGCGTCGGGTTTGGGGTGATACTCGATTCCCTCAAGCGAGGCGCGATCGTAGCCGCGTTTGCGACACTGAGTGCGATGGCGTTCGCAGCCACCGCGTCGCGTGCAGGCGAAACAGTGGCACCGGCCGCAGGCAATGGCGCGCATCCCCATGTCATCGTGCTGTTGTACGCGAGTCAGTACGGTCCGAACCATCCCTTCAGCCGCGCAGACCGTACCTGGATGAACTGGGTGGAGGCTCAATCCGGAGGGGCTTTGAAGATTCGCCCCATCTGGTCCGGGGCCCTGTTGTCCTCCGACGAGTCGCTCACCGAGTTGCGCCACGGCGTCACGGATATCGGCCTGATCACTCCGATCTATGCAAGAGGAGGAGTGCATCTGATCCGGATCCAGACAGGGTTCTATGCGGGAGCGAATACCTTCGAGGAACAGGTGGCGATGTATCGCTGTCTGGAGAACCGCTTCCCGGAGTTTCGGCGCGAGCTCGAGGGGTTGCATGTCCTGGCAGTCCAGGGTGGGGCGCTTCCCGGGATTCTCACGCGCACCCGTCGAGTGCTCCGGCTCGAGGATCTGAGAGGTTTGCGTATCAGGGCGCCCACGGAGCTGCTGGATGTTCTGCAGGCGTTGGGCGCAGCACCTGTCGATATGCCGATGGACGAGGTCTACTCAGCACTCGCAAAGGGCGTGATCGACGGAGTCGTTGCACCGCCTGACACGCTGAAGGCGCTGCGCTTCGCCGAAGTCGCCAAGTACTTCTTCAAAGTGGCTATTCCGCGTGGAGCGTATCCATCGCGCGCCATGGGTCAGAGGCGATGGCAGGCGCTCCCGGCGGCCGACCAAAAGATTCTGGAGGCGTCCACCGGCGTATGGGAGAGCGCTCTGGCACGAGAAACGCAAGTCGCAGTGGCTGCGGGAGAGGGGTTCGGGCTCAGTTCAGGTGTGGAGTTTCACACGGCGTCCGGGGACGATCAGCGCCAATTTGATGCCGTGTATGACAGGAGCATCCGCCGCAGCGCGCACGAGTTGGAAAGATTCGGCATCGATGGCGATTCAGTCTTGAGCGACGCCCGGCGCATCGCTGCGGGGATCGCGAAGACCGGAAGCGTTCAGTGTCACGCGTCCGGGTAACGGCGCGTGTTCACACTCCAGTAGAGGGTGTATCGCTCGTGCGAAATGCGATGCCATGGCACCAGTTCGATCTCCCGATCCGGGCGAAGCGCGCGTATCGAGAACGATAGGTTGCGCATCGAGGCACGTTTGATCTGCGCGTTCTCCGGCAGCTGCGGAAGCGCCATAGGTATGTTCAGCATGTCGCCGGACGTACGCTCGTTAACGATCATGTCGGCGCCCTGTGAGATGCCTTCGGTGCCAAGGCGTCCTGCCAGCACGATCGGCCCGTACATCACCGCGACCAGACCCGGCGCGTTCGGGAGCTCCTCCTGTCGTAGCTGCATTGGGAGGCGAACTTCGATTATGTCCCGATCGTGCCAGGTTCGATCGATATCAATGTAGCAACCAGGTGTCGTGCTCTCGATCCAATGGTGGCCGTTGACCGTCGCCGTAGCGCGCGCGCACCACGAAGGATGCCTGACTTTCAGGTTGAATCGTGTAGGTGCGCTTGCCCGGACGCGGAGGCGGGTGAAATCCTCGTCAGGAAAGCGCGTGAGCTGCTCGATCCGCAGATTCTTCTCCGTCCAGAGCAACTCGGACGCAATGAACAGATTGACGTACAGCGATGCACCGTCCTGAAAGTAGATGGAATCGCCGTATTTCGCGTGATTCTCCATCCCTGTGCCGGTGCAACACCAAAAAGAATGCTTCGGGGTGCAGTAAAGCTTCACATAGCCCGGCCGCGTGGCCTGGAAGTACGTCATCATTCCGGACTGCGGATCTTGCGAAGCGAGGATGCCGTTGTACAGCGCTCTTTCGTAGTAGTCCGCATACTCCGTCGAAGGCGCTGCCTGGAATAGGGCGCGCGTGAGTCGCAGCATGTTGTGAACGCAGCACGTCTCCATCGTCTTCGCCGACTGCAGGTGTTTCGCGAAATCGGTCGGCGGAAAGAAGTGCTCGCCATCTCCATGGCCACCGGTGGCGAACGAGCGGCGCTCGACGACGGTCTTCCAGAAGAACATCGCGGCCTCGCGATACGAGCGATTGCCAGTGATGTCGTGCAGACGTGAGATTCCGATCACCTTCGGAATCTGTGTGTTCGCATGCAGCCCATCCAGCACATCGCGACCTGCTGTCAATGGGTCCAGCAAGGCGCGGTGCACAAAGCGCTCCGCGAGCTCCAGATAGGCTGGGTTGCCCGTCAGGACGTGGACATCTGCGAGCACTTCGCTCATACCCCCGTGCTCCCGGTCCAGCATGGTTTGCAGCCGCGCGTCCGGCACGCCGCGTGAAGAGTTTGCGGTCCATTCTGCGAGTCTTGACAATACATGCAGAGCCGCCTCGCTCGAGGCGTGGAGGCAGGCATCGCGCAGCCCCGCGAAGATTTTATGCAGGGTGTACCAGGGCACACCCGGGAAATCGTCGCCCGCGAGGCTCGTTTCCAGCGGCGCGGCGCCGTCCGGAAACGCGCAGATCAGTCCGTCGCCCCTCGCGTCCTGGCAGGCCTGCAGTTCTGCGATGACGTAGTCGACACGCTGTTGGAACGCAGGGTCGCCGGTCGCGGCGAGCATCATCGAGCATGCGCTGAGGAAGTGACCCAGGGTGTGTCCATGGCAGCGGATCGCGACCCACGGCTCCTGCGACTCCCAACCCCCGTAGACGGGTGCTTTGGGCTCGAGCCCCGCATTGACCCTGAAGTTGTGTAGCAGCCGGTCTGGTTCGAGTGTCAGAAGGTAGCGGGCATCGAGCTGTTGCGCAGTTTGGAACGGCCCCGCAAGGAGCCTCACCGAAGTCAGTGCGAATGGTATAACGCGGGCGGCCGAATCGGGGCGGGCGACCAGGGTGTCCCGGATGGGCGCACCGAACGCCATCGCAGTCGTGGCTGCGCTCCAGGCGTGCAGCAGCTCACGACGGGTCCAGAGCATCTATTCACTCCCTATCATGACGATGGCTGCTTCTGAACCCTCGGTCTGTGAGTAGAGGTCAGTGTCGATTTACTCTATCACTATCCCTGACACAAAGTGGAACGACCCGTTCCACGGGCGCCCATTCCTCCCGACGTGACGAGGGCCCACCATGATCGCTTGGCGATCGCGGGCGCCGCTGCTCACTGGTCTACTCGACAATCGACAAGGGGGTCGCATGACGAGAAGAGATTGCTGTTCGCAAGCACTTGTAGAGGGTTCTCGCCCGAGCCGCGTTGAGCGGCTTCGCTCGATCAGCGCACACACTTGTTCTCCTGCGGGGTTCGCCGCTGCCACGATCGCCTGGGCGCTGGCGGCCCATGCGGCGACTCCCGACCAGGCCACCGCCGCCGCCGGTGATACCCAGCTCGAGGAAGTGATCGTGACCGCGCAGTTCCGCAAGCAGAGCTTGCAGTCGACCCCGATCGCGATCACCGCCGTCACTGGGCAGCAGCTCGATGAACGGTCCGTGACCAGCGTTACCGATCTCAACGGGGTTGCTCCGAACGTCAACATCACGCTCGGGGCCGGCACGTTCGGACCTGTTGCTCAGACGTTCATCCGTGGCATCGGTCAGAGCGATGGGCACCCGGGTCTGGAGCCCGGCGTGGGCATCTATATCGATGACGTCTATCACGGACTCATGCTCGGATCGGACCTCGACTTGACGGATCTCGACCGCGTTGAGGTCCTGCGAGGTCCGCAGGGCACCCTCGCCGGCAAGAATTCCATCGGCGGCGCCATCAAGCTCTACTCGAAAAAACCAACTGACGACACCGATGGCTATGCCGAGGCGGGCTACGGGGACTTCAACCGTATCAACCTGCGCGCCGGCGGCAATTTCACACTGATCGCGGACAAGCTCTACGTCCGCGTGTCGGGCACGTCGAAGCACGCCGATGGGTACATGACGCAGCTCGACTACGGCTGTGTGACACAGAGCTCCTCCGGCATCTACCAGGGCGGCCTGCTGCCGGGCTGCAAGCTCGGCACGCAAGGGGGTCAGGACCTGCATGCCGCGCGTGTGGCGCTTCGCTGGCTGCCAACCGAGGCGATCGAGAACAATCTGATCGCCAGCGTCACCAGCGATCGCTCGGAGGTGCCATCCCTGAAACTCCTCTATTCTGCGAACACGCAGACCTTGCCGAATGGCCAGCGCCTCGTTCCGGGAGGGGGCTCGCAATTCATCACGGGGCCGACGTCATATACGACTTATGCGACCTACGGGAATCTGGGCTTCACGGATCCGGCCATCTACAACGGCAAGCCGGGCGCCGGCACTCATGCCGGCCTCACGTTGCCCACGGTCAATCCGATGGATTATTACGGCATCACTGACTCGCTCACCTGGAAGCTGTCCGATCAATACTCGCTGACGGCCATCGCCGGCTATCTGCGATTCAAGGGGGCGTTCTCCAGCGAAACGGGCGACTCGCCGTACGCCACCTCGATACTCCGCGATACCTGGTCGGAGCATCAGTTCACGCAAGAGATCCGCCTCAACGGGAGCTCGTTCGGAATGCTGGACTGGACGGCCGGCGGGTACTACTACGATGAAGAGGCGCTGTTCGGTGGCGTGAAGATCCTCTCGCCGGGGCTCGCTTCGGAGACGCTGTTCACCGGAGTCGATCCGATCAGCTCGAAGAGCCGCTCGGGCTTCCTGCATGGCGTGTTCAATGTCACGAGCGCCTTCGGCGTCATCGCCGGCGCGCGCTATACCTCGGAGTCCAAGGACTACACGTTCCAGCGACTCAACCCCTACGATACCGCGCTTCCCAGTTACAACCCGGTCGGTGGCTTGAATGGGACAACCGGCACGTACTCCGGGAGCCACACGGACTATCGGGCGGGCGTGCAATATCAGTGGACGCCCACCATCATGACGTACGCGCAGTACTCCACTGGCTTCAGGGGCGGTGGCGTCAATCCACGTCCGTTCATTCCGCAGCAGGAAGTCCCGTTCAAGCCTGAGACGCTGCGCTCGGCCGAGATCGGCCTCAAGAGCGACCTGTTCGATCGGCACTTGCGGCTCGACGTCTCGGCTTTTTACAGCAAGTACACGAACATTTTGTTCATCAACTCGAGTCCGACGATCGTCAATGGAGCCGTTCTGAGCATCAACAACCTGACGCCCGTCAATGTCGGATCCGCTGACATCAAGGGCGTCGAAGCGGAATGGGAATGGCATCCGGTCGGCGGGCTCGAGATCGACGGCTCGCTGAGCTACCTGGACTTCAAGTTGACCTCGATCAACCAATCGGCCGCGACCATCGCCGGCGTGTCGCTCGCGACCCAGGAGCCCTACGCACCGGACCGCATGGCGAGCCTCGCGATCCAGTACGACATTCCGCTGGGATCAGCGGGTTCGCTGGTTCCGCGCATCGATGCACAATACCAGGCGGGGTTCTACACGGACATCAGCAACACCGCCCTTGGCAGGGTAGGCGGTCGAACACTCGCGAACGCTCATCTGACGTGGCGCTCGCCGAAGGATGGCTGGGAGGCGTCCGTGGCGGTGACGAACCTCACTGATAAGTTCTACTATATCAACAAGCTGAATTCGACTTCGCCGACATTCATCGATCAGGGCCAGCCGGGCCCGCCGCGCGAATGGCTGGCGACGTTGCGCCGCAACTTCTGACCGGCAGCTCAGTGAGGAGATCACGATGATCGATCGCGTCTGCAGTGATCCGGACCGGCGCCGTGTCTTGCGCAACACCGGGCTGCTCGTCGGCAGTGCTGCCGTCAACTCTGTCGTGCCGGCGCTGTGGTCGGCTAGCGCCTGCGGCACCGAAGCGCCGGTCGTTCAGACACAGTACGGCAAGGTGAGGGGTGCAATAGAGCAGGGCGTGTTGGTCTTCAAGGGAATCCGCTACGGCGCGCCGACCGGTGGTCCGAACCGGTTCATGCCGCCGCAGGCGCCGCAGCCCTGGTCTGAAGTGCGGGACGCTTTGAGCTACGGCAATTCCTGTGTTCAAAGCAATCCCCATCCCGGCGCGCCCCGCACGCTGGCTGCGCAAATTCCCCCGGGGCCGGTGCGCCAGAAGCCTGCAGAGAGTGAGGATTGCCTGTTCCTGAACGTCTGGACGCAAGGCGTGAAGGATGGCGGCAAACGTCCCGTGATGGTTTGGCTGCACGGCGGCGCCTTCATCAGCGGCTCGGCATCGGATCCTGTCGTTGACGGCGCGAATCTTGCGCGACGGGGCGACGTGGTCTGCGTGGGAATCAATCACCGCCTCAATGTATTCGGGTATTGCAACCTCGCTGATTTGGGCGACAGGCGGTTCTCTCATTCCGGAAACGTGGGCATGCTCGACATCGTCGCGGCGCTCACCTGGGTCCGGGACAACATCGAACGTTTCGGCGGCGATCCGCAACGCGTCACGATCTTCGGCGAGTCCGGCGGCGGTCAGAAGGTCTCCATGCTGCTCGCCTGTCCTCCCTCGAAAGGCCTGTTTCAGCGGGCAATCATCGAGAGCGGGCCGGGAGTGAAGATGGTGGAGCGTGAGGACGCGAATCGCCACGCACACATGCTGTTGGAGGAGCTACAGATCGCTACCGACCACCCGGAGCGCCTGCAGGATGTACCGGCGGAGCGGCTGTTAGCCGCTTACTTCGCGGTGGTCGGCAAGCTCCCTCCGCCGGTCCCGGGACTGCCCATGCCGTTCTCTCCGGTCCTGGATCCGAACGACCTGCCGGCGCATCCGTTCTATCCCGTCGCCAGCCCGGTGCATGCCGACGTGCCGATCCTGATCGGCAGTAATCACCACGAAATCACGCTTTTTGCCGCCGAGAGCGACTTCAGCCTCGACGAGGCCGGCCTGCGCAAGCGCGTCGCATTCCTGCTCCATGACCAAGCCGAGTCGGTGCTGGACGGCTATCGCCGAATCTATCCTGAGTACTCCCCGAGCGATCTGTACATCCGCATCGCCACCGACTATCCGACGATGCAGTGGACCATCGATATATGCGACCGAAAGTTCGCACAGCACGCCGCGCCGGTCTATCGCTACCGCTTTGATTGGGAAACGCCGGTCCTCGGGGGACGGCTGCGCAGCATGCACTCGCTCGAAGTACCGTTCGTGTTCTACAACGTCGAGCGCGCGCGCAACATGATTGGGCCTGGCGAGAGCCCAACGACGCTCTCCGGGCGGATGTGCGATGCATGGACCGCTTTCGCCGCGACCGGCAATCCCAACAGCTCGCACAGCGGACTGCCCCATTGGCCCGCTTACGAACCGCGTACCCGCGAGACCATGCTTCTCGCCGACCGCAGCCGCGTAGTGGCCGATCCTGACAGAGCCGAGCGCGCCGTACTCGATTCGAGCTCACATCGCCAATAGTCGCACCACGAGTCCAGCAAGGCAGGTACCCACAAGCGGCCCGATGATCGGAATTGCCGCATAGTCCCAATTCGACTGCCCCTTGCCGGAGATCGGCAGCAATGCATGCATCATCCGCGGGCCGAAATCGCGGGCGGGGTTGATCGCATAGCCGGTAGTCCCCCCGAGCGACAGGCCTATGCCCCATACGAGGCAGCCGACCAGCAGCGGGCCAAGGCCCGAAACGGGCCCACCGGGTGTCACTTTCGTCGAATAGATGAACTGGGCGACCACGACGAGCACGAAAGTGCCAATGACTTCGCTCACCAGATTGGAAGGTATGTTGCGGATGGCCGGTGACGTGCAGAAGCACGCCAGTTTGGCTGCCGAATCCTCGGTATCTCGCCAGTGAGGCAGGTAATGCAGCCAGACGAGCATCGAGCCCAACATGGCGCCGAGCACCTGAGCGACGATGTAAGGCCCAACGCGGCTCCAGTTCCCGTTGGTGATGGCGATGCCCACCGTGACCGCAGGATTCAGGTGCGCATTGCTGCCAATGGCGAGCGCCGCGAACACGCCAGCCATGACTGCGAATGCCCAACCTGCCGTGATAACGACCCAACCGCTCGCGTGGCCGTAGGATCGCCGCAGCACTACGCAGGCGACGACTCCGTTCCCCAGCAGGATCAGAATCGCCGTGCCGACCAGCTCGCCCCAGAAATCTGCTTTCATGTTGTTATCCAGCCGAGGGAATGATCGACCGCCTTCTTCCACGAACCATACAGGCGAGCTCGCACGACTTCAGTGACCTGGGGCATCCACTTCCCGGCCACCCGCCAGTTCGACTTCAGGTCGCCCAGGCCTTTCCAATGTCCCACCGCGAGGCCGGCGGCGTAGGCGGCGCCCAATGCCGTGGTCTCGATGGCTTTGGGCCTTATCACGGGCACGTTGAGAATGTCTGCCTGAAACTGCATCAACAGCTCGTTGACGACCATGCCGCCATCGACGCGCAACTCCTTCAGAGCAAACCCGCAATCCTGCTCCATGGCTGCGATGACAGTCGTCACCAGGCCTGCCTTTGAATCCAGCGGCTGGGTTCCGGTGTTCATCAGCAGGAAGCATCCGGTGCCGTAGGTGTTCTTCGCTTCGCCGGCCTCGAAGCAGGCCTGGCCCACGAGCGCAGCCTGCTGATCGCCGAGAATGCCGGCAATCTGCACACCGCTCAACGGACCTGCGCGGGCCACGGAGTAAGGCTCGCTCGACGAGACGATTTTCGGCAGGCATGCGGCCGGTATTTTGAACGCCGCCAGCAGTTCCGGATCCCAACTCAGCGTCGCCAGATTCATCAATTGCGTGCGGCTGGCGTTGGTCACATCCGTGATGTGCATACCGCCGTTCGGGCCGCCGGTGAGATTCCAGACCAGCCACGAGTCGATCGTGCCGAAGAGTGCGTCGCCGCTCTCGGCGAGCGCCCGCGCATTCGGCACGTGCTGCAGCAACCAATTCAGTTTCAAAGCACTGAAGTAGCTCGCCAGCGGAAGCCCCGTCTTCTTGCGAAACCG
>Ga0070681_10007947_pt1 | contig 10381 bp, 9 predicted proteins | sample KBSC83BmetaG_FD_65650 | JGI IMG/M metagenome (GOLD analysis project Ga0070681, IMG submission 65650) | Corn rhizosphere microbial communities from Kellogg Biological Station, Michigan, USA - KBS C8-3B metaG | ecosystem: Host-associated > Plants > Roots > Rhizosphere | place: USA: Michigan...
CGGCCGATGAACACCTCGATGGTGTTGGAATCCCGGTCGAAGTCCTGGTCGTAGAGGTGCTCCACCAGCTCGGTGCGGCTGATCACCCGGCCCTGGTGCATCATCATGTAGTGCAGCAGGCGGTACTCCAGCGAGGTGAGCCTGAGCGGCTCGCCGTTGACGCTGGCCCGCGCGGCGCGGGGGTCGAGCCGCAAGCCCCCGCAGGAGAGGTTCGGCGCGGCATGGCCCGCCGAGCGGCGCAACAGCGCCCGCAGGCGCGCCAGCAGCTCCTCGGTATGGAAGGGCTTGGTCAGGTAGTCGTCGGCGCCGGCGTCGAAGCCCGCCACCTTCTCGCTCCAGGCGCCTCGGGCGGTGAGGATCAGCACCGGCGTCGCCATGTTCTCGCGCCGCCAGCGTTCCAGCACCGAGACCCCGTCCACTTTCGGCAGCCCAAGATCAAGGATGACGGCATCGTAGGGCTCGGTCTCGCCCAGGAACTGGGCCTCCTCGCCGTCCGGGGCGTGGTCTACCGCATAGCCGGCGTCGGCCAGCGCCATCTTGAGCTGCCGGCTCAAGTCCGGATCGTCTTCAACAAGCAGGATGCGCATGGTGGCGTCCTCTGAAATCTGGGGCGGATCGCCGCCCTACTGGCCGATCACCTGGCCGGTCTGGGCGTCCACCGTGAGGACGACGATCCGGCCGTTGGAGAGCTGCCATTGGACGAGGTAGACCGCGCGTCCGCCGGCCTGCCCCATGGTGGTGTTCAACTGCTTGCCCGGATAGCGCTGGGCGAGCTCCTTCAGAACGCGCGAAAGCGGCACCTGGCCTCCGGCCTGGACGTCGCCGCGCTCCTGCGCCGCGAGCGCGGCGGCGGGCGCGAGCGTCGGGGCCGCGGCGGCGAGCAGCAGGGCGACGAGGAGGGCTGGGCGTTTCATGGGACCCCTCTAGGCGCCCGGGACTGAACCGGGCCTGAACGCAGAGCTTATGCGGCGGCAGGGCATGGCTGTCACGCCCGGCCAAGCGCGCGGCGGCGATCAGGGTTTGCGTTTCGGCGAATAGGCCCGCTCCCGCCGCCAGGTCTCGGCCAGCTTCTCGAGCTCGGCGTCGGGCTTGTCGGGCAAGGTCACCACCAGGCGGGCGAAGAGGTCGCCGCGGTGGCCCTTGGCGTCGGCGAGGCCGCGGCCCTTGAGCCGCAACCGGGTTCCGGTGTTGGCGCCCTTGGGCACGGTCAGGGTGACCGGGCCGTCGGGGGTCGGCGCCTCGGCCTTGCCCCCCAGCACCGCGTCATAGACCGTCACCGGCACGTCCATCACCAGCACCGCGCCCTCGCGGCGGAAGGTCGGGTGCGGGGCGATGGCCAGCTCGATGAAGGCGTCGCCGGGGCCGGCGCGGCCGGGCGAGCCCTGCCCCTTCAGCCGCAGGGTCTGACCCTCCTGCGCGCCCTTGGGGATGGTCACGTCGATGGTGCGGCCGTCGGAGAACGAGATCCGGCGCTTGGCCCCCTTGATGGCGTCCTCCAGGTCGATCTCCAGCCGGGCGCGGACGTCGGCCCCGCGCTGCGAGAAGCCGCCGAAGCCGCCGCCCTGGCCGCCGCCGCGCGCGCCGCGCTGCCCGCCGAACATCTCGCCCAGGATGTCCCCCAGGTCGACGCCCTCGAAGCTCTCGCGGTGGCCGTGCGGACCGCCGCCGAAGCCGCCGCCGGGGGGCGGTCCCCAGGGCCCCTGTGGGCCCGCGCCGCCGCCGAAGCCGCGGAAGGTCTCGCGCCCGTCGGCGTCGATCTCGCCGGCGTCGAACTTCTTCTTCTTGGCCGCGTCGCCCAGGATGTCGAAGGCGCCGGAGACCTGCTTGAAGCGTTCCTCGGCGGCCTTGTTGTTCGGGTTGGTGTCGGGGTGGTTGGCCTTGGCGAGCTTGCGGAACGCCTTGCGGATCTCGTCCGCGCTCGCCGTGCGGGGGACGCCCAGGACCTGATAGGGGTCGCTCGCCAAGTCGGTTCAGCCCTTCGGAACAATGGTGGTCGGTTTAGGTCTAGATTGGTCGGTTCGGTTCCCCGCGCAAGGGCCGATGTTGCAGAAATATCACATCTTCCTTTCCCGCGAAGCGGGAGAGGGGGACCGCGCCCCGCAGAGGGCGTGGTGGAGAGGGAGAACCTCACGCGCCGAGCTTGCGGCTTTCCCTTTCCACCCTCGGCTCTTCCCCGGCTCGCGCCGGGTCGGCCGACGGTCCCCCTTTCCCACAGGTGGGAAAGGAAAGGCTAGCGCCCTCGCTCGGGGACCAGGTCCTGGGCGGCGAAGTCCAGGGCGTCCTCGGGTTGGGCGAGCGCCGTCTCGCTGATGGTCTGGCCGCGCACCGAGACGCCGGCCCGGTGCACGCTCTCCGGGTCGCCGGACACCAGCGGGTGCCAGTCGGCCAGGCCGCGGCCCTCGTGGATGCGGCGGTAGGCGCAGGAGAGCGGCATCCAGGCCAGCTTCTCGATGTTGTGCGGCGTCAGCTTCACGCAGTCGGGCACGTAGCGCTGGCGGTTCGCATAGTCCGTGCAGGCGCAGGCCTGGGCGTCGAACAGCTTGCAGTGCACGCGGGTCGGCACGACGTCGCCGGTGTCCTCCTCCTCGAAGCGCACCAGGCAGCACAGGCCGCAGCCGTCGCAGAGGCTTTCCCACTCGGCGACGGTCATCTGCGCCAGGGTCTTGGTGCGCCAGAAGGGTTCGCGGGCCATCGGCGATGGGTCTAGGCGCGTCAGGCGGCCAGGTCGAGCGGCGCGCCTGCCTTACCGCGAGTTCACTGGACTTGACCCTGGCGAGGTCGGAGATTCCAGCCACCAACAGTCAAGGAAGCCGCCGACCCATGCGCAAAGCCCTGCCCCTGGCCGCCGTCGCCGTCGCGGCCGCCGCCGCTGCGACCGCGAGCCTCGCCCATCCCGCGGTGAAGCCCGACGGCCCGCCACTGCGCGCGCCCGCGAAGCTGGACTGTCCGGCAGACACCGGCGACCTGACCCGCAAGGCGCAATCGCCGGACGGCCAGTGGTGCGACTACGCCGGTCCGCGCGGCGAGCAGGTGCGGCTGCGGCTCGCGCCGCTCAACGGCCTGAGCCCGTCGGCGGCGCTGGCCCCCACCCGCGCCCAGCTGCACGCCCTGGCGCCGGTCTATCGCCACGCCATGCCGGTCAACTATTCGGACCAGCCCGGCGACAGCGCCGACGTCAATGTGCCGTTCGTGCACGTGCACAAGGATGGCGACCGCTCCGACGTGCGGCTGTTCGGCATCTTCCATATCGTCGGCCACGACCACGACACCGACGTCTCAAAAGACGGCGGGCACGAGCACGCCTCCGTCCACGCGGGCCTGCACGGCGCCGAGGTGGTCGCCGACAAGGTCGGACGCACCAATGCCTCCCTGGTCTATGTGCTGGCCGGCAGCCACCGCTACGCGTCCGGCTACCGCGCCGTGGGCTACGTCGCCAGGGGCCCGGTGACCGGCCCCCTGGTGGTCGCGGAGTTCCGGAGCCCGGTGAACACGCATCGCGACAACGACGACGGCCACCTCGACCTCGACCGCCTGATCGACCGCCAGTTCGACCGCTAAGGACCGTTCCCGGCCGGCTGACCCTTGCGCTCTGCGCCGGGCGCTATATGTCCCGCGCCCGATGAAAGCGCCCATCCTCGCCCTGAAGGACGTCCGCCTGGCGGACGGGCCGCTGATGCTGTTCGACGGCGTCGACCTGGCGCTGGACGCCCGCGTCCGCGCCTGCCTGGTCGGCCGCAACGGGGCCGGCAAGTCGACGCTGCTGCGCATCCTGGCCGGTCAGGTCGAGCCGGACGGCGGCGAGCGCAACATCGCCACCGGGACCCGCATCGCCTTCGTGCCGCAGGAGCCGCAGATCACCGGCGCCACCCTGCTCGACTACGCTGTCGCCGGCGGCGCGGCGGCCTATCTGGCGCAGGCCAGGCTGGCCGATTTCGGCCTCGACCCCGCCAAGCCGGCCCAGGGCCTCTCCGGCGGCGAGATCCGCCGCGCGGCGCTGGCCCGCGCCTTCGCCGAGGACGCCGACGTAATCCTGCTGGACGAGCCCACCAACCACCTGGACATCCTGGCCATCGAGACCCTGGAGGCCGAGCTCGCGGCCTCCCGCGCCGCCGCCCTGATCGTCAGCCACGACCGCGCCTTCCTGGAGCGGATGACCCGGCGCTGCTTCTGGCTCGAATACCGGCAGGTGAAGCGGCTCGACGAAGGCTTCGGCGCCTTCGACGCCTGGTCGGAGAAGATCGTCGCCCAGGAGGCCGAGGAGGCGCGGCGCCTCGACCGATACATCGAACGCGAGCAGCACTGGATGGCCCGCGGCGTCACCGCCCGGCGCGCCCGCAACGAGGGCCGCCGCCGACGGCTGGAGGCTCTGCGCCAGGACCGCCGCGATCGCCTGAAGGACAGCCGCAGCGAGCTCAACATGGGCCTCGCCTCCTCCGGGCTCTCGGGCAAGCGGGTGGTGGAGGCCAAGGGGGTCTCCAAGGCGTTCGGCGCGCGGGTGCTGCTGAAAGGCTTCTCCACCCGCATCCTGCGGGGCGACCGAGTGGCGGTGGTGGGCCCCAACGGGGCGGGCAAGACCACGCTGGTCAAGGTGCTGCTGGGGGAGATCCCCGCCGACGCCGGCGAGGTGAAGCTCGGGACCAACCTGGAGATCCGATACATCGACCAGGCCCGCGCGACCCTGTCGCCGGAGCTGACCCTGCGCGAGGTGCTGCTGCCCAAGGGCGGCGACCAGATCCTGGTCCGCGGCGAGCCGCGCCACGTGATCTCCTACGCCAAGGACTTCCTGTTCACCGAGGCGCAGCTGCGCCAGCCGGTGCGCAGCCTTTCCGGCGGCGAGCGCAACCGCCTGCTGCTCGCCAAGGCGCTGGCCAGCCCGGCCAACGTCCTGGTGCTGGACGAGCCCACCAACGACCTCGACATGGACACCCTGGACCTCCTGGAAGATCTGCTGGCGGACTATGAGGGCACGCTGATCCTGGTGAGCCACGACCGCGACTTCATCGACCGGCTGGCCACCTCCACCATCGGCCTCGACGGCCAGGGCCGCACGGTGGAGACGCCTGGCGGCTGGCAGGATTTCGTCGCCCAGAACCCGGGCTTCTTCGCCCCGGTCCAGCTGGCGGCGCCCGCCCCGGCCAGGGCCGCCCCGGCGCCTTCGCCGAGGGCCGACCCGCCCCGAGCCGCGAAGCTCAGCTACAAGGACCAGCGTCGGCTGGAGGAGCTCGACGCCCTCATCGCCGGGGCCCCGGCCAGGATCGGCGACCTCGAGGCCCGCCTCGCCGACCCCGGGTTCTACGGCCGCGACCCGGCGGGATTCCAACGCCTCAGCCAGGACCTGGAAACCCTCCGCACACAGCTGATCGCCGCCGAGGAGGAATGGCTCACCATCGCGGAGCGGCGCGAAGCCCTGGAAGCTGGGCGCTAGCCAATTCCGCGCTTTCCTGTGGATAGAAATTCCCGTTGAAAAGACTGGGAAATATTCGATCGATACCCAGGTTATTAACCACTTATTCACAGCTTCTCGACGGCTGGGCCACAGCCCCCGCGAATCAGGCGCTTGCCGGATTTCCGGTTCGGGAGCACCGTTCTCTTGCCGAGAGGGACTGCGGCGCGGGCGGACGGAGATGCCGGAAACGGCGGACCTGGAAGCCGAGCGGGCAGGAGGTTTCAAGAAGCGAGGACCGGGGCGACCCGGAACGGACTTCCCAGAGACACCGGCAGCGACGGAAAACCAGAGAGCTTGCTCTCGAACCGAAGTCGCGGTCGACCTTGGAGGTACAGATCCCCCAACGGATCTGGATGAGAGGGCGGGGCTCCGGGCAACTGGAGCGCCGCCCTCTTGCTATGGGCGTTTCCGCTCCTCCCCAGAAGCGAAGACTTCGGGGAGGTGGATCGCCGCCAAGGGCGAGACGGAGGGGGCGCGCGGGCGACCGGGCTCCGACCCTTCCAACCCGCGCCGGACCGCCCTAACGTCCCCGCCCTCAAGCCGGGGATCGCCGTCCATGAAAGCCTTGCGTCTCATCGCCATCGCGCTCGCCGCCGCGCTCGCGGCCTGCTCGCCGGGCCAGAAGGACGCGGCGCCGGCGGGCGGGCTTACCCCGATCCGCTTCGCCACCGACTGGCGCGCCGAGGCCGAGCACGGCGGCTTCTACGAGGCCCTGGCCAACGGCGAATACAAGAAGCGCGGCCTCGACGTGAAGATCGTCCAGGGCGGCCCGGGCGTGAACGTGCCGCAGCTGCTGGCCGCCGGCTCCATCGACATGGGCGTCGGCTCCAACGGCTTCATCGTGATGAACCTGGCCCAGGAGGGCGTGCCGGTGAAGGCCGTCGCCGCGATCTTCCAGAAGGACCCGCAGGTGATCATCGCCCACCCGGACACAGGCGTGAAATCGCTGGCCGACCTGAAGGGCCATCCGATCCTGCTGGGCGACGCCTCGGTGACCACCTTCTGGGTCTGGCTGAAGGCCAAGTACGGCTTCACCGACGACCAGGTGCGCAAGTACACCTTCAACAACGGCCCGTTCCTGGCCGACAAGCGCGCGGCCCAGCAGGGCTACGTCACCAGCGAGCCCTACACGATCGAGAAGCAGGCGGGGATCAAGCCGGTGGTCTTCCTCCTGGCCGACAACGGCTACCCCGGCTACGCCACCATGATCCTCGCCCCCGACAGCCTGATCGCGAAGAACCCCGCGGCGGTGAAGGCCTTCGTCGAGGCCTCCGCCAAGGGCTGGGACGAATTCCTGAACGGCGACCCGAAGCCCGCCTTCGACCTGATCCGCAAGGACAATCCGGAGATGACCCCGGACATCCTCGACCAGGCCCGCGCCAAGCTGAAGGCCAACGGCATCGCCGACGGCGGCGACGCGAAAGCCGGGGGCATCGGCGTCATGACCGACGCGCGCTGGAAGACCTTCTTCGACATGGCCTCGGCCACCGGCGTCTATCCCAAGACGCTGGACTACAAGAAGGCCTACACCCTCCAGTTCCTGGGCAAGTGACTTCCTCGCCTCCCCCGTTTACGGCGGGCGGTCCCCCTCCCCCATCGTCTTCGCGACGTGGGAGGCAAAGATGATCGCCGCCCTGTCAGAGGTCGAGATCGACTACCCGCGCGGCCGGGCGCTGGGGCCGTTCAGCCTGGCCATCGCGGCGGGCGAGATCGTGGCGCTGGTGGGGCCGTCGGGCTGCGGGAAGTCCACCGCCATGCGCCTCCTGGCCGGGCTGGAGGCGCCGAGCCGCGGCGAGGTCGCCCGCACGCCCGGCCGCGGCGAGACCGCGGTGGTCTTCCAGGCCCCGACGCTGGCGCCCTGGCTCTCGGCCCGCGCCAACGCGGCCCTGCCCCTGGAACTGGCGGGCGTCGCCCACGCCGAGGCCGCCCGTCGCGCCGAGGCCGCGCTGGCCCGCGTGGGCCTGGCGGGCGCCGAGGGCGCGCGTCCCGCCCAGCTCTCCGGCGGCATGGCCATGCGGGTGTCGCTGGCCCGCGCCCTGGTCACAGAGCCCAAGCTCATGTTGCTCGACGAGCCGTTCGCCGCCCTGGACGAGATCACCCGCCGGGCGCTGGCCGACGACATCCTTGAGCTCTGGGCCGAGGCCCGGCCCGGCATCGTCTTCGTGACCCACAACGTGGAGGAGGCGGTCTACATGGCCTCCCGCGTCGTCGTGATGACCGCGGGCCCAGGGCGCACCGCCGGCGAGGTCGCCGTCGAGGGGCCCCTGCCTCGGCCCCAAGGCTACCGCATCACCCAGGGCTTCCGCGCGCAGGTGGAGGCGGTCTCGGCCCGGCTGGCCCAGGGGATGGCCGCATGAGCCGCCTCGCCCGCGCCGTGGCCCCCTTCGCCCTGATCGCGCTGCTGCTGGGCGCCTGGGAACTCGCCTGCCGCGCCCTGCACGTGCCAGTCTATTTCCTGCCGCCGCCTTCGGCCGTGCTGCAGGCGATCGCCGCGGACTGGCCCTCGCTGCTGCGCTCGGCCTGGAACACCCTTTCCATGGCGCTGATCGCGTTGGTGGTGGCCAGCCTCTTCGCCCAGGGCCTGGCGCTGGCTGTGGGGCTGAGCCCGATCCTGGAGCGGGCCGTGCGGCCGCTGGCGGCGGTGCTGCAGGTCACGCCCGTGGTGGCGATCGCACCCCTGGTGATGATCTGGGCCGGCCTCGACCATGCGCCCCGGGCGATCGTGGCGCTGGCCGCCGTCGTCGCCTTCTTCCCGATCTTCTCGGGCGCGGTCACCGGCCTGAAGGCGGCCGACCCCGACCTGGAGCGGCTGTTCGACCTCTATGGCGCGAGCCGCCTGCAGCGGCTTCTGCGCCTGCGGCTGCCGTCGGCCGTCCCCTATCTGCTGGAAGGCCACAAGGTCGCCTCGGGCCTGGCCATCATCGGGGCGGTGGTGGCCGAGTTCGTCGCCGGCTCCGGCGGCGCCCAGGGGCTCGCCTGGCGCATCCTGGAGGCCAGCAACCGGCTGCAGACGGCGCGGATGTTCGCCGCCATCGTCATCCTGGGCCTGCTGGGCGCGACCCTGCACGCGGTGCTGCAGGCCGCCGAGCGGGCGGGCCTCGCCTGGTGGCGGGGGCGCTAGGACCGGATCGACATCCAGCTCGGAGCAACCGGAAGAACGTCCTCTCCCCCTTGCGGGGAGAGGGAAGGGAGTGGGGGTGTCAGCGCCGCGCTCAAGGGTCAGGTCACCGACGCATAGCTGCTCCCCCACCCCAACCCCTCCCCGCAAGGGGGAGGGGCGAGGAGATGGGCGACGGCCGGAGACTGTCGATCCAGCCTAGCCCTTCGGCGCCTTCACCGGGGTCAGCTCGTAGTGGATCGGCAGACGGATCTTGGCGCCCACCGTCGGCGCGCCGTCGAGGCCCCAAGGGGCGACCCTGAACTTCGACGCCAGCGCGAGCGCGCCTTCGCCATAGCCCTGGCCCGGCGGGGTCTCCTGCGCCACCGCGCAGGCGCTCAGCACGCCGCCGGCTTCCACCGTGCAGCCCAGGACGACGCGCACGTCGTTCACCCCGTTCTCGGTCTTCGGGAAGGTCGACTGGAAGTCGGCCGCCGTCGGCATGGCCGCCCAGGCCGGCTTGCTCACCATGGCCGCGCCGGTGAGCACCGCGGGGTCGAAGGTGACAGGCACGAACACGTTCAGGCCGATCAGGCTCGAATCGTCCACCTTCATCCGCTCGGCGAGCTTGCGCGCCGCGGGCCCGAACCCGTAGGTCGACGGCTTCTCGGTCAGCGCGGCGCAATCCCTCGGATGCAGGTCGCGGCCCACCTGGCAGGTGAGCTGCACCGTGCCGCCGACCTTGGCGGCCTTGGCGCGCGCCGGGTAGGCCGCGGCGATGTCGGAGACGGTGGGCGCCTCGGCGAAGGTGGCCACGGGATCAGCCCAGGCGGCTGGCCCGAAAGCGGCGATGGCGCAGGCGCCGAGCACGACAAGCTTCAGAGACATCGACCGGAACTCCCTTGTTCCGGCGAGATTGGCATGGCCGCGGCGGGTTTGAGAAGGGCCCCAGCCAGGCCAATGGCGCGCGGAACGCCTAGACCGCGGTGCGCCGGGGGGCCGGGCCGGCGCGCAGGCGGTCGAGCGCTTCGCTCGCCATGACGCTGAGCGAGCGCAGGCCGTGTTCGCCGAAGACGTCGAGGGCGGCGTCCAGCGCCAGGGCGGCGGCGGCGCGCTCACCGTGGTCCTTGCCGGTGATGTCCACGCGCGCCTCATAGAGGCGGGCGAGGTGCAGCTGGACCAGAGCCCAGGCCACCGGATCGCGCCTCGGCTGCAGGCCGGAAAGCTCGATCTTCAGCGCCGCCTCGGCGGTGTCGAGCACGGCGATGTCGCCGGTCAGCTCGGCCGATCGCGCCAGGCACATGGCCCGCTCGCCGGTGGCCAGCCCCCGAAGCGGCGTGCCCGGCGCGTCCTTCAGCACCAGGTTGGCGCGGTCGTAGCAGGTGACCGCCTGCTCGTAGGCGCGCTCGTCGGCGGCGGCCTCGCCCAGGGCCTGCAGCGCCTGGGCGAGCGCGATCTGGGTGCGCGCCCAGTCCAGCGGGCTGTGGTCGCGCGACAGGTGGTCCAGCGCGCCCGCCAGGATGGTGGCGGCGGCGGCCACGGCGTCGATGTCGCCCGCGGCCTCGCCCCAGAGCGCCAGCGCCTGGCCGCGCAGGATCTCCGCGCGGGCCCAGCTCAGCGGCTCGTAGGCCAGGTCCAGCCGGTCGGCGGCGGCGCCCGCGTCGTCGATGGCGGCCCGCAGCAGGGCCTCGTCCTTCAGCCGCGCGCCCCAGCCGCAGAGCAGGTCGGCGCGCACCAGACGCGCCTCGGCGGCCAGCGGCCGGGCCGAGGCCGTGCGGCGAGCCATGGCGTCCAGCGCGGCGATGGGGGTGTTGAAACGGGCGGCGGCGGCCCAGGCG
>Ga0070681_10007948_pt1 | contig 10381 bp, 5 predicted proteins | sample KBSC83BmetaG_FD_65650 | JGI IMG/M metagenome (GOLD analysis project Ga0070681, IMG submission 65650) | Corn rhizosphere microbial communities from Kellogg Biological Station, Michigan, USA - KBS C8-3B metaG | ecosystem: Host-associated > Plants > Roots > Rhizosphere | place: USA: Michigan...
CCGCAGGCGCGCGACGTTGCGATGGTGTTTCAGAGCTACGCGCTCTATCCGCACCTCACCGTACGCGAGAATCTCGGCTTCGGCCTCGCGGTGCGACGACAGCCTCCAGCGATCATAAAGGAGCGCGTGGAGGCCGCCGCCGAATCGCTTGGGCTCACCGCTATGCTGAACCGCAAGCCTGCGCAGCTCTCGGGTGGCCAGCGGCAGCGAGTTGCGCTCGGCCGCGCGATCGTGCGCGATCCGCTGGCGTTTCTGTTCGACGAACCGCTGTCCAACCTCGACGCTCAGCTGCGCTCGGACACGCGCACCGAGCTCGCGCGCCTGCACCTGCGACTGAAGGCGACGATGGTCTACGTCACGCACGATCAGGTGGAGGCGATGACGCTCGGCACTCGCGTAGCGGTGATGCACGAGGGCGTGCTGCAGCAAGTGGCGCCACCGATGACGCTCTATCGCGAGCCCGCCAACCTGTTCGTCGCCGGGTTCATCGGAAGTCCGGGGATGAACTTCGTTCGGGGCACGGTGCGTCGTGCGGACGGCTGCATGTTCGAGGGGAGCGCGCTCTCGCTCCCGCTCTCGCCGCTCGACGGCGAAGCTGCCGGCGACGTGGCGCTCGGCGTGCGGCCGCAAGCGCTGTCGCTCGTGCCCTCCGGCAACGATGCGCCGTGGCGTGGAACGGTGTTCCTCGTGGAGGCGCTTGGGAGCGAGCAGATCGTGCACCTCGCGGCGGGTGACGTCAAAGATCTCGTCGTCGTTGTGCCGGCGGAGCAGCGGGTGGCAATCGGCGACGAGGTTGGGATTCACGTACCGGCGAACGCCGTACATCTGTTCGACGTGCGAACCGGGATGCGTCTCGGCGCTTGACGGACTACTCCGCGCGGCGCGATTTCCACCAGCCCAATGCCAACATCGCCACACCAAATACGATCATCACCGCGCCCCACACGAGATTGATGTTCATGGACAACGAGCGCTCGTATAGCGCCGTGTCGCCTCGCGTCGCGAGGCCGTAGCCGCCCACGAGCAGCCCGAGGACCGTGAACAATCCGCCGATGGGAACGCGTATGTCCAGCTGCGTTGCGTTAGCCATGTCGTCTCCCGCTCAGAAGAAGACCAGGTTGAGCGCAGCGGTGAGCGCCAGCACCACCACCGCGAGAACCCACGGACGCGCATACCAGGCCAGCTCACCCTCGCTCGGCTTGGGCGTGAGTGAGTAGACGAGCCCGTGCAGCTCCTCGGGCGCACGTGGTTTTGTCGCGAGGCTCACGATGATCGTGACGAGGAAGCAAGTCACCCACGCGATGATCGCCGTCCAGAACGTCTGCGCGAGCTCGCTCGGGTAGAAGTGGATCGCGCCGAGATAGCCCCCCTTGAGTCCCACCGGCATCCCCGCGGGCAGCGTGAGGCCGTGATGAACTGCCGCGGCCGCGGTGCCGGACAACAGACCTACGAACGCACCGTGTCCCGTGGTTCGTCGCCAGAACATGCCGAGCGCAAAGGTCGCAAACAGCGGCGCATTCACGAACGCGAACACGAGCTGAAGCAGGTCCATGATGTTGTTGAACGTGCTGGCGACGTACGCTGCGGCAATCGCGAGCGCGATCCCGCCCACGGTGGACACGCGGCCCATCCACAGGTAGTGCGCGTCCGAAGCGCCGGGGCGGATGTGGCTCTGGTAGATGTCGTAGGTCCACACGGTGTTGAACGCGGTCGTGTTCCCGGCCATACCCGACATGAATGACGCCATCAGCGCCGTGAGGCCGAGGCCGAGCATCCCGGGTGGAAACAATCGCACGAGCATCATCGGCGTCGCGAGGTCGTAGTCCAGCACGAGCCTCCCGGCGCCGTCCACCAGCGGCGCGCCGCTCGCGGCGAGCTTGGCGGGGATGAGCCCCTGCCCCACCGGGCCGCCGGCGTGCGCACCGCCGAGGACGAGGGCGATCATCCCGGGCAGAATCACTAGAAAGGGGAATAGCATCTTCGGCACCGCGGCGATGAGCGGCGTGCGGCGCGCAGCTGTCATCGAGTCGGCAGCCATCGCGCGCTGCACGACGAGAAAATCGGTGCACCAGTAGCCGAACGAAAGCACGAAGCCGAGTCCCATCACGAGTCCGAACCATTCGACGCCGATCGGATTTCGCGCGGCGTCGCCCATGTACGCCCAGCTGTGCGTGTACGCTCCGGACGGCAGTCCGCGCGCGCTCGCGACCACAGCGAGCCGCTCCGTGAGCCCGTGCCATCCGCCCACCGCGTGCAGTCCCAGCGCAACGAGCGGCGCGAAGCCGAAAACGATCAGGAAGAACTGCAGCACCTCGTTGTAGATCGCGCTCGTGAGGCCGCCGAGTAGCACATAGGCGAGCACGATCGCAGCTGATGCGAGTACGCTGACGTTGAAGCTCCATCCAAGCAGGAGATTCAATAATCGCCCCATGGCGTACATCGAGATGCCGGAGGAGAAGACCGTCATCACCGCGAAGGTGACGGCGTTGAGTGTTCTCGTCTTCTCGTCGAAGCGGAGACGCAGATATTCCGGTACCGACCGCGCGCGCGAGCCGTAGTAGAACGGCATCATGAACAGTCCGACGAACACCATCGCCGGGATCGCGCCGATCCAGTAGAAGTGGCTCGTCGCGATACCGTACTTGGCGCCGGACGCGCCCATGCCGATTACTTCCTGCGCGCCTAGATTGGCCGAAATGAAGGCAAGTCCCGTAATCCATGGAGAGAGCGAGCGCCCGGACAGCAGGAAGTCGTTGCTTGTGCGCATCCGGCGGCGCAGCTCCCAGCCGATGCCGAGCACGGTCGCGAAGTACGCGGCCATGAGCAGGTAGTCGATGGGCGAGAGATGGGTGACCGGCATCGTCAGCGCTCAGCGGTGCGGAAGGCGGGAGAGCTCGAACTGCACGGCGAGGTCGGTGGTGCTCCAGAGCTGCACGTCGGAGCTCGTGCCGTAGCGCGTGGGAAGCAGCTGATCCCCGGAGATTCGATAGCTCCACAGCTCGTTGTGCTGAACGCCGGACGATGCGACGGTGCTGCTCACGCGCTCGAGCGCCTTGCGCAGAGAATCCACGTATGGCGCGAGCGCAGGATCCTTGAGTCGGCCCGACGAATCGAAGGATGACGATATCCGACCCGCGAGCCCGAGAAGAAAAAGATTCACCTCGCGTCCCCATACGACACGGGGGGAGTGATAGGGCTCGCGGCGAAATTCGTCCCACACCGCGCGGGAGGCGTATGCATCGTTCGCCACGACCGGCCCGACACGATGTACGAATAGACCCACCGGATAGTCTCGCATGAACGTGTCAACCTCCTGCAGTACCGCGGTTGCCATTTCCGTTCCGCTCATGATACCCGAGCTGTAGTCGTTGAGGAACAGCTCTGTGGCGGGATCGGTGTTGACCACCGGGATCGGCATGCCCCGCGCGTCGAGCGACAGAGCGAGAAAGACGAGAGAATCGCGGCCCGCGTGCGACTGCGTGAGCGCTTTCTGCCAGTAGGCGTGTTCCGCTCGCGGGAGCCAGGCGAGTTTGGCGCGGACGTGGCGCGCGATCTCCGGCGGACCAAGCGACACTGTGAACAACCGCCGTGCGCGCTGCCAGGTAGCGACCGTGCTGTCCAGCGACCGAGAGTCCGTGAGCCAGCGGTGCAAGGGAGAATGCGATGTATCGGGCGCGATGGAGTCGAGTGCGTGGTTAGTGTAGCCCAGCGAGTGCAGCGCGGAGATCGTGCTCGCGATAGCCTCGAGCGCGCGCGGCGCCCAGATGGCGTTGATGTCCATCGCGAAACGACCGTTCGCGTAGCCCGCGTCGCTGTCGCGCCAACTGGCCGACTGCCAGTGCGTGGAGTCGCGCTTCACGAAGCTCACGAGATTGGTGGCGATCGGATTCGCCGCGAACGGCCGCGTCTCGGTCGCGACGAGCGCCATCTCGCGCAGCATGAGCGCGAGGTGCGTCGTTCCGCCGCTGGCCGTGTCGAGCAGGAACGCGCGCTTGCGTGCGGCTGGCACGGTGCTATCGGCAAGATACAGCGCCTCGAGGATGGGCAGCTGGAACTCGTCGTCCATCATGTGATAGTTCTCGCGCACGCGGCGCAGATGCCGAAGTACGTCACGCGCGACGGTAAGCGCGCTGTCCGCCCGCGCATGCCTGCCCTCTCGCGCCAGCCGGTAATACTCGGCGATGGCTGCGTTGTATTCGTCGGCGTGCTCGCGAATTGCCTGCTCGCCGAGCGCCTCCTCATGGGAGACGTCGCCGGTGGGCGCGAGCTTGCCGAGCACACTCGCGATCACGCGCTCGGACATAGCCGGCGTCCAGATCGAGCGCATCATGAGCGCGGTCATGAGACCATCGCGGCCGAAGTACGTGGCGTAGTTCGGAAGCCCAGCCATGAGCTTCTCGCCTGAGCTCAGGAGCTCGACGCTCCGTACCTGACGCTCGAGACGACGGTAGTGATTGCTCGTGCCCGCCGCCGCCTTTGCCTGCGCGAGATAATTCAGAAACGGCCGGTTGAAGATCTCGTCGCGCGAGAGGGGCGTGAGCGCCGTGCCGTTCGTGCTGACACGCACGGTAAAGTGAACGACGCTCCCCGAGCGGGCGCGTATCGACGCAGTCCGAGCGCTCAGACGCGCATCCGAAGTGCGCGAATCGCCAGTGACTTCGACCGTCAGGCGGCTCTGCCCGTCGAGCGCGCGGCCGTCCACGCGCACAGTCCAAGTCGTGTCGGTTCGGAAGAGCACGAGCGTGTCCGAGAGACGCGATCGCAGCTCGGCCACGCTCCCCGCGCCGAGCAGCGCGAGCTGGCGATCTCGCTCCGGCTCCGGCAGTCTCTCGACGTTCGCGACGAGCAGCGACTCCGGCGCGACGATGTACGGCGGCGCTGTGAACGGCCGCAGATGCGCGCCGGCGTATTGGAAGTCGCGTTCGACGCGCATCGTGCCGAGAAGGAACCAACCGAGCGTCACGACGGGCGAAGCTGCTCTAAGCGGATACGTGATGCTGCGAGTGCCCACCGAGTCGGCGACCATCGCTTCGCCTCCGTCCCAGTCCAGTCGCGCCGCTTTCCCTTGCGCGTCGCGCGCGGTGAAGCCGGCACTCTCATCGAGCGCGTCTGCCCAGAGCAGCACCTCGCGTCCGCTGTGCCGGTCGAGATAGACCTGCACCGTGTTGGACTTCGAGTCTCGATAGAAGCGGGTCTCGTAGCCCTGGTAGGCAGCGGTGTCGTCCATTCCGGGCTCGGGAAAGAAGAGCACAGGGCTCACGCGCCGCGGCGCATCACCGGTCGCCGCCTGCAAGAGAAGCGCAATCGCGAGGAGCGACAGAGTCATCGCGGCGCACTATCGGTGTGAGGCACCATGCGCCTTCCGGACGCATCGACGATCACGTCGTATCGCTTGCCGTGCACGTGAAGGTTGTGCAGCACGAGACGAGTGATGTGCGATGGAAGCACGGGAGGGAACTTCGGCACGAGTCCGCCATCGGCGAGCCGAAGCCCGGTATAGCCGAAGATCACCTGCTGCAGGAAGCCGCCGGCGCCAGTGAGAAAGTTCACCGCGTCGTTCGTTGGCGTTTCCGACAGCATCAGAAAAGGACCCTTGAGATGCGCACGGTAGCTGAATGGCAGCAGCGTGTCGACGAGCGCGCGATCGCCGAGCTCCGCCGCATTCACGGACAGCAGTGTGCTTCCCATCATGGCGCCGCCCGATGGCTCCTTGACCTCGCGCGCGACCGCCTGCTCCAGGTGGGTACGTTTCGCGCGATCACTCATCTGCAATCCAAGCGGATAGCTGAGCAGCGACGTGACGGCGCCGAGTGTCGAGTCCGGCGCGCCTTCGTAGGTGCGATACGATTGAGTCGCCGAATCGAACGGCATGCGCAGCTTGGTCGCAACGTCCGCCCAGCGTGGATTGGCGGCCACTCCCAGCCGCTCGCTCGCTTCGGTCGCGATCTCGAGGTTGAGTCGCGCCACTGCGTTGGTGTACGCGTCGTTAGTGACGCCGATCAGCCCTTCGGCCACCGACACTACGTCCTTGATGTCGTAACCACTTCGCGCCGAATCGTACGTGGCGCGACTCACCCAAAAGTCAGCGGTCGCGCGAATCACCGGAAAGCCGCTGCGCGCGAGCCATGCGGAATCTCCCGTCGCGAGAAAGTACTGCCATTGCGCGAGTGCGACATCGCCGTTCACGTGGATCTCGGAGTGCGCGTTCTGCGCGGCGAAGTGCGGCGTGGTCTCGTTGCCCAGCTCGTCGGCCTCCCACGGATACATCGCGCCGCGAAATCCATTCGCGCGCGCATTCGACTCCGCGGCGCCCACCGTGCGCGAGCGAAAGCCGACGAGCGAGCGCGCCACATCGGGGTGCGTGAGCACCAGCGCGGGGAACATCCACGTATCGGAGTCCCAGAAGACGTGGCCGTAGTAGCCGGAGCTCGACAATCCCATGGGCGGTATCGCGAGTCCCGTTCCGGAATCGGCGCTGCACAGGAGGTAGAAGAGCATGGAGCGGACGACACGTTGCAACTCGGGATCGCCGTCGATCTCGATGTCGCTTTGCCACCGCCGCGCCCACGCAGCGGCGCTGGCGGCGGCCAGGGCGTCGTAGCTCAGCGATGGCGACGCGTGCGTGGTTGAGTGCGCCGAGTCGAGGGACGAGACGATGCGCACCACGTCGTCGAAGATGTACGTCACGCCGGCCGATGCATCGAATGCGACCTCGGCGATTGCGGTGTCGCCGGCTGCCACCGTGCGCGTTTCCGCGTGCGGAAGTTCGCGCGCCCAGGTGATGGTGGCGTCTTCGGTGAGCGTTGATCTTCGACCATCGGGGCTCGCGGTCATCGCGAGATGGGCGCCGCGCGCCTGGTGTGACGCGACGCGACTTTTCGCCACCATGTGTCCCGCGTACCAGAGCTCGGCCGGCCCCCATTCCGGCTTCGTGCGCGTGAGCGTGTCGAGCGGGAGCCGTTGCGGCGGCGGCCAGTTCGCGAGAGCAAAGCGAATTCTCAAGCGGCCAGCCGAGTGTGGGGTGATCGCGAGCCGTATGGCCGCGACATGCGGATCGGCGCGCGAGACGAGTGTCTGTACTCGCACCGTGGTGCGCCGGGAGCCGTCGATCCAGTCGTAGCTCGTGCGCGCCAGGCCCCTGCGCATGTCGATCACCTGCGAGTACGATCGTAGTGCGCCGGCGGCCGGCGGTGTTGCGCCGAGCCAGCTCGAACCATCGTATACGTCGATCGCGTTCCACGCCGGCGCAGCGGCGATGCGCGGCACGTCGCTCGCGCCGTGCTCGTAGAGTCCGGCGATGAGCGAACGTGACGCGCCAATGCCGAGCGGCGGGATCACGACGCCCACGTGCCCGTTGCCGATGAAGGGCGAGGGTGTGCGCGAGGGATCTTGGGTGGAGAGAAGAAAGGTCGAGTCGCGCGACACGCGCTGCGCGGCAGCGGAGCCAACAAGGATCATCGATGCCAGCGTCGTCAAGACGCCGGCGCGTGCGATGAGACCGCGCCGACGCCGTGGCGGGCCGGAATCGACCCGCCACTCATGCATGTGAATCACCGCCGCTCAGGGTGCCGGCGACGGCTGCCCCTGCGATCCGAAGTCGTACCGCATGGAGAGGGTGAAGCGGCGCGGCAGGATCGGGCGTGCGAGGAAGATGCCGGATCCTCCGGTGCTCTGCAGTCGTGGATTTCCCTCCTCGAGCCCCTCGTCCATGAATGCGTTGAGCAGGTTCGCATTGATGGTTATTCCCTGCGCGGGCAGCATGTAGGCGAGCCCGTAGTTGAAGTAGCTGTACGACGGGAGTGCCGTTCCCACGTTGACGTCCACGAACCGTGATCCAACCCAGTGCCAGTCAGCCATCGCGCGAACTCGGCTGAATGTGTACGACGCCGACAGGTTGCCGATCGACGCCGGCACACCGTTGAGCCGGCTCCCGATGTCTGCTCCAGCACCCGATCCGAGCTCCGCCCTGAGGAACGTGCCGCTGCCGAGCAGTTGCAATCCCTGAATTGGAGTCGCAAGCAACTCGATTTCAGCGCCGTACGATCGATTTTCCGGCGACGTCACGATGATCCACTGGGACGCGCCAGTGACCGAGTCGATGACGAGTCCCTGGCTGACAATATTCTTGAGTTTGGTATAGAAGCCGTTCACAGTGAAGCCAAGTGGACCCACGATGCCTTTCACGCCGGCTTCGAACGATTGCACCTGGCGCGAGTCGAACAAGTCTACCTGCTGCTGCGCCGTCGCCTGGAGGAACTCATCGAGCGCTGGCATCTTGTAGCCGCGCGCGGCGGATGCGTAGATCGAGAGATTGTCCTGGAGTGCGTAGTTGAGTCCGAGAGAAGCTGCCCAGTCGGTCATGCCACGCTTGAAGTGTCGGAAGCTTCCGTTTCCAAACGTCTCGTTGTCGTACAGAGTGTTTGGATTGCCGTCCAGATCGAACGACGAAGTGTTCTCCGAGCTCTGCACGTAGTCGTCGTGCTCAACGCGGCCACCGAGGTCGGCGCGAAGTTTTTCAGTGAGCTGAAAGTTTCCGCCGATGACGCCGGAGAACACGGTGGTCTGACCGGAGCCATTGGTGTACCCGGACATCTGATTCAGGAAGCCGTTTTTCGTGTAGGGCGTTGGTGTTCCGCCCGGCGTCGTAACGATCGCGTCGAGGAATTGCGGGTTGTCGCGCACGTCGGTGAGTACCTGAGTGAAAAACCAGTGATTGTCCTGCGTGTAATTCGCGAAGTACGCGCCGGCGGTCAGCGTGTTCTTCCCGAATCCCTTTCGAAGCGACAGCTGGTCCTGGAAGGCCGAAATCGGCTTGGCAACATGAATGTCCTGCCCCGGCGCCACGAGTCCATTGGGGGTATTAAATGGAAGTGGATTGCCCTCGGCGTCGAAGTGATTCGTATAGAACAGTTGAATCGTGCTGCCAGCGGGAAGTCCGAGCGCAGCCTGCCCCTTCGACCCGGTGACGAAGTCGTTCACCGACATTGCGTTCGAGGGAACGAGAGCGTTCCACTGCTGATTGTCGTGCATAACCTGCGCGCTGTTTCGAAGATGAAAGTCCTTCGCAAGGTCGAACGCCGCATCGGCCGTAAACCATGATGCGTCGGTGCGCAGCCCATCACTCAGCGGCAGCGATTGCGTGCCCGTCGGCGTCGGGACGCTGAGGTCGAGCGCCTCGTTCGTGTTCATCGAACCGTACTGGCCAAAGCCCGGTACGAAGCGCGGACTGGACGCGTTCTCGAACGGAAGGTCGAGAATGAACTGATTCCGATCGTTGATGATCTTCGCCGAGAACCGGAGGTAACCGTTGTCCAGCAAGCGAGTGACGTTCCCCTTGAACTGTCCGCCGCGAATACCGGGGAAGCCGGGATCGCGCACTCCGTGGTCGTAGCGATAGAATCCCCCGACATTGAAACGCCAGTCATCGCCGATCGGACCGTTCATGTCGATGTCGTAGCGCGCCAGTCCCTCCGTTCCGCCCATGGCGACCATGGAGCCCTGGAACTGATCGCCGCCGGTCTTGTTGATGAAATTGATGATCGCGCCCGGGGTGTTCGAGCCGAAGAGCGACGAGCTTCCCCCGCGAACGACTTCCATGCGCTCGATGTTCTCGTCGAAGCGGAAAAGGTTGTCGGCGTTCATGAAGAACGTGTGCATGGTGGGGAACACCGGCAATCCATCTTCCATGAACATCACGTACTCCACGCCGAGGATGCCGCGCATTGTGATGTTTTCGTTCACCTCGCCACCGGAGCTCTCCACGCGAGTGAATCCGGGAACGTAGCGGAGCATTTCGGTGGTGCTCCGCGGCGCCGCTTGTTGAATCTCCTCAGGCGCAAGCGTGGTCACGGCAACGCTCGACTTGAGGTTCACGGTCGGCGTGCCCGTTCCGGTGACGACGACGGCCTGCAGCTGCAGCGGATCTGCCTCGAGCGTGAAGTCGTGGGTGGCCTGCTGTCCGGCCATCACCGTGATGCTCGCGGAGTCGGGGCGGAAACCGATCAGTCGAGTCCGGAGCAGGTGACTCCCCGCCGGGACATCGCTAATGCTGTACGATCCGTCAGCACGAGTGAGCGTGCCGAGCGCGGTGCGATCGATGAACACCTGCGCGCTGGCGACAGCTGCGCCATGAGTGTCCACCACCTTGCCGGTGATGGTGCCATTCTGCCCGGCAGCCTGCGCGAATGCGCTCGCGGTGGTGAGCGCGAACGTCATCAGGATCGCGGCTGCCAGAGTGAGGTGATAGGTCCACGTATTCCGTCGAGCCACACATGATAGTGGGATCATGACGGCATCCTCCGTTATATCGGGAGTGGGTGTCAGCGCATCTCGCGGACGCGAGTGTCGCCGCGATGGATCACGCGCGGCGCGGCGGACTGTA
>Ga0070681_10007951_pt1 | contig 10381 bp, 8 predicted proteins | sample KBSC83BmetaG_FD_65650 | JGI IMG/M metagenome (GOLD analysis project Ga0070681, IMG submission 65650) | Corn rhizosphere microbial communities from Kellogg Biological Station, Michigan, USA - KBS C8-3B metaG | ecosystem: Host-associated > Plants > Roots > Rhizosphere | place: USA: Michigan...
CACCCGGAGGCGAGACTTGCTTCTCTGCCTCGGCTGGCCCCCAAGTCTTCTGCTCGTACTGGAACACGGGCGTGGAAGCTTTCAACGCCGGATCGACGATTCGCCAGGCCTCCTCGACGTAGTCCTCCCGGGCGAACAAGGAGGCATCTCCCGCCATCGCGTCCCCCAACACCCTTTCATAGGCATCCATATCGTCCCGGACCGGTTGGTGGCACCCCGTAATTTCTGTGGACACACCCACCGCCTTGTCGCCCGGAGCCGCGAAGTTCAGACCGAAGGCAATCGAATTGCCAGGGCTGATCCGGAAGCGGAAATAATTGGACTGCAGGTCGCCGCTCTCGAACATTGTGGGTGGACGGCGCAGCCACACTACCACTTCGGTGACAGTGACTGGAAGGTATTTGCCGGCCCGAACATAAAAAGGAGTGTCGCGCCACCGCCAGGAATCGATCTCGAGCTTCAGTGCCGCGTAGGTTTCCACCTGTGAATTCGGGGCCACTCCCTTTTCTTTGACGTAATCCCGGAACTGGCCGCGGAGCAGGTTCCGGGTCTCCAGTGGCGGGATGGACTTGAGTACTTTGACCCTCTCGTCGCGGATCGACTCGGTATCCGTTCGGGCTGGCGGCTCCATCGCGAGAATCGCCAGGACCTGGAACAGGTGATTCTGGATTACGTCGCGGATGGCGCCGGTCTCCTCATAGAATGCGCCACGGCCTTGCACCCCAAAATCCTCGGCCATGGTGATCTGGACACTCTCCACATGATTGCGATTCCACAATGGTTCGAGCACTGCGTTGGTGAAGCGGAAGAGCATCATGTTAAGCACCGGACTTTTGCCGAGGAAATGGTCCAAGCGAAAGATGGCCTCTTCATTGAAGACGCTGAGCAGGATACGGTTGAGTTCCCGGGCAGACGCCAAATCGCGTCCGAAAGGTTTTTCGACGATGACGCGCGCGCCGTTGCCGTACCCCGATTTTCCAAGTTGCTCGACGACCACGCCGAAGCTGGTTGGCGGGATAGCCAGGTAAAAAATCGGTTGTTTAGCGCCGCCGAGTGCCTGGCGGAGAGCCTGATAGGTCGCTGGATCCGAATTATCGCCTCGAACGTAGCGCAGCAACGAGCTGAGCTTTTCGAACGCCGCGGGGTCGAGTCCGCCATGATGTTCCAGGCTGGCCCGTACGCGTGCCCTCAGTTCCTCGACATCTTTGACCGACCGCGCCACGCCAATCACCGGAATGTCGAGGTGGCCCCGTTTAATCATGGCCTGCAGCGCTGGGTAGATCTTCTTAGACGCCAAATCTCCCGTCGCTCCGAAAAAAACGAATGCGTCAGAATGGGATGTATTCATAATGAGTCCTCTGGATTCTCGCAAAGCGGGAACTGGCCGCACGTAATCGCTTCCCACCCCTAAATGATGCGAGTGTCGTTCCCGCCGGCGCAGCAATGCGCGAGGCCGGGAAGGACACATGCATCCTTACGGTTCGATGCGCATTTGAAGCGCACCGTAGATCGGGGAAGGCGTGGATGTAGTGTATCTCGCAGTTGTGGTTGTTTGGCCGCCTGCGTGCTCTTGTTAATGGGAGGATTGAAAATCATGGTTCCGAATGCGAAAAAACCCGACAAAAAAGATGGATCCGAAGCGCCGCTAGAGAACCAGCCGCTCGAATGGGCGGATGAGGATCGCAAGATAGAGGACCGCAAGCCTGACTTAAGCGAAATCGACGAGGACACAACGGAATTGTGAAGGCTGGTGGCCACGCCGGCCCTGCCGATTTCATGTATTGACGGCAACCGCTTTCTGGAGGCGACGCAAAATGCCGTTAGGTTCAGCGACCCCCATCGCGGCGATGGCGTCGGCGCGGACCTGCGTGTCGGCCACGGCGTAGATGCGCAGATCGTCCGCGTTGCCCGACGGCCGCACATGCGCCACATCGCCGTTGTCGAACAGGACACGCACCCCATCTGTGCAGTCCACATGAATTATGGTTCCGAACCCCATCTCCGGCGCGAAGAAGTTCCCGAGGAACCCTTGGTCGGTAGCATGAGCGGAAAGGAACGCCACGATCTTCAAACCGACCGACCGAGGGAAATTCTGCAATAGCGCGGCGCGGCTGAAGCGCTTGGGCAGCCGGGCAAAAAGATCTACCAAGCTGAGCCTGTTGTCGGACGCGGCGAAAAGTACTCCGAGGATGGGCAGGATAGCATCTCTGGTGAGGAGCGCGCGCAGAACCGCACCGTTCCGTTCGATGTCCGAGCCCGTCAAGAAACCGCCATTTGGCTCCCACCCGCAGACTCGCTTTTTCCCGGTGCTACGGGCCTTCTCCATCCCGGCGATCACAAACGGCGAGCCGATGCGCGTCTTGGCTGCGACCACGGATGCAAGATTCCCCCGGTCGACAGCGTCGTTGCAAGTAATTGGAACCACGACGGCGTCAGCCTTCAGATACTCGGCCACTACCATGCCCACCAGGTCTCCGCCGAAGAAATGCGCTTTGCCGGTTGCCGGATCCACCCCGAGAACCAGTGGCCGGTCGCTGTCGCCATCCGTCGACACAATGGCATCTAGCGGTCCCTGTCTAGCGGGGGTCCCGTCGGCCAACGCCTGAATCACAGCAAGCTCCGGCTCTCCGATGTTTTCCGTATCAATCGGGACGAACGTTTCGCTGCGTCCGGCGGCGATCACCTGGGCACCCAACCGCTCGAGCACCTCCACAAGCAGGTCCCGCCCCACGGCGGAATGTTGATAGACCAGGAGCTTCATGCCTCCGAGAGAAACGCCTTTGAAGAAATTTGTGAATCGCCCGATCCAGGCATCGCGGGCTTCAGGCTGTTCCTCCGGAAGATCCCGGTGCCCGGTCTTGAAGAAGCCGCGCTCGTCAAACAGAGACTGATTACGATCCTGGTCGTACAGCCGCTGGCGGACCTTTCGCACAAGTTCATTGATAGGCGCTTCTTGCTGCTTAAGCAGCTCGCCCTTGCTGCTATTGGTTTTGTAGCCATTTCGGTCGAATGGAATGTGGCTGCCAGTCACCATCATGCTGCCTTTAGCTCGCTCAAGGGCATAAGATGTCAGCGCGGGAGTCGGTATCGCACCAAGGTTTATCGCGCGCATTCCCGCGTCACGGATGGCAGCCACGATCGCCTGAGCGATCTCTCCCCGGCCCTCCTGCTCCGTGACAAAACGATATGAACTGGGACGAAGGTCCCGGGCAAAGAAAAACTCTTCGCCGCGGACGATTCCACCTTCGGAGGGGTCGAGTGACTGCAGGTATTCCAGTTCCGCGCGGGCGTTGATGTAAACCTCCAACTGCGTGAGGTCCACCACCTTGCCCCGCCGTCCACTGGTCCCGAACTCCAGCACTCGCGGTTCGTATTGGAGACTCGATCGAAGAGAGTTCGTTGGCGTTGCTACACTCATTTCGGATCCTCCCGCCCCGCCCAGTATGTCTTGTCGGGAAAGCTTTCTCCTTGCTCGATAGAAAATGTCAAAGGCACCGACGCGAAGCTGGCGCCCGCTGCGATTGGGATGGCTTTCATGTACCAGATGGTCGGCGCCGCTGCGGCTGGAAGGGTCGATGACCCGATGTGATCGACGGGTACCAATTTATTTTTTAGTGTAAGCGAAGAACGGATGATAGTTTGAGCGTCCGAGGCCACGGGAACTGCCGGTAATCAAACACACTCAAAGACCGAGCTCGCTCAACCCCGGATGATCATCCGGGCGGCGGCCGATCGGCCAACGAAACAGACGCTCCGACTCCTGGATTGGCAGGTCATTAATGCTTGCATGGCGCCGCTTCATCAGTCCTGTGTCGTCGAATTCCCAATTCTCATTGCCATAGGATCGTCGCGACTGCCCCGATGGGTCGTGCGACTCGTAGGCAAATCGCACCGCGATCCTGTTTTCACGGAAGGCCCACAATTCCTTGATCAGGCGATAGTCCGGCTCATTCGCCCACTTACGGGTGAGGAATGCGATGATTTCCTCCCGCCCGGTCAAGAACTCTGACCGATTGCGCCAACGGCTATCGACCGAGTAGGCCAGGGCAACTTGCTGTGGCGTTCGGGAATTCCAACCGTCTTCGGCCTTGCGCACCCTCAGAATCGCTGTCTCAAGGGTGAACGGGGGCGCCAGGTTCGCGTGTAAACTCTCGGTCATTTCATTCTCCATCCATTGAGAGCAAGGCATCACGTGAGAGTAAGGCATCACGGCAGCACGCAGCGAAAGAAGATACCCTCCGCGCGCATCCGTCTGGCTCTCCAGGCTCATTATTTCCTTCAACGGCGAGCCTTAAAAGGCTCGATAGGTTGTTACACAGACGTCCGCCGTCAGCGGTTCTCACGGCGACCAACCCCACCGACTTGACCTGCGCCGGTATCTTGCCTCCAAACGAGGGGGCGGTCTGCCATTCGGTGCGCTGCACAGATGTTGCGTTGTGGCGAGCTGCGCTTTCCGGGTAGGATCGCTCCAATGAAGATTTTCATCTCACGCCGCGGCCATTTTGCCCTGCGCAATGAATGCAAACAACTCTTCGTTCACCCGGTCTTTTAACGTCGAGGGCATTCCGTGGGGAGCGCCCGGATATATCTTTAGCGTCGAGCCCTTCACGATCTTTGACGAGAGAAGCGCCGAGGCGCCGATAGGCACGATCTGGTCATCATCCCCGTGAAGGATCAGGGTCGGCACGTCGAACCTTTTGAGGTCCTCGGTGAGATCGGTCTCCGAGAAGGCCTTGATGCAGTCGTATGCGGCCTTGTGGTCGGCCAGCATGCCTTGCAGCCAGAAGGAGTCGCGCAGCCCCTGGGAGACTTTGGCGCCAGGCCGGTTGAAACCGTAGAAGGGAAGGCTGAGATCCTTGAAGAATTGCGCGCGATCGGTTAACACGCCGGCGCGGATCTCATCAAACGCAGCCAGCGGCAAGCCGCCCGGGTTCTTGTCCGTCTTCAACATCAGGGGCGGGACGGCGCTGATCAGCGCCTTGGCGACGCGTTTCGTTCCATGCCGGCCTATGTAGCGGGTGACTTCGCCCCCACCCGTGGAGTGACCAATGTGGATCGCGTCGCGAAGGTCGGGTGCTGCGACGAGTTCGGCGAGGTCAGAAACTGCCCCCATTTCGCGTCGAAGGCGGCGGTTGGTTTGGCGGCGATGGTCTCGTTCAGGGGCCCGCCCTGTTTCTTCTGAGCAGCTACGTTCTCGCGGATCGCCACAAGCATATCGCGAAACTCGGCGACATCGGATCGGCCGTCTACAGGCTACTCGCCTATCCGGCCGCTTCGCGGAATTTCCGGTTTTCCCGCTCAAACTCTTCCTGTCGGCGCTCAAAAGGCGCTAGTACTTCTCGAATCTGCTCTTCGGTGAAGCGAGGCGTGATGTGCTGAGGACAGTTCCAATCAAACGCTTCGACCCAAATCAGATATGGGCGTTCGATCACCGTCTTGTCGCCGGGTTCCCTGAGCCGTTCGATCCACTGCCGCGCGCGCTCGCCCTCGAAAATCTCAGTGCGGCCTAAAACCTTCAAACGCGTTTGGCCTGGGTAGTCGACCATGATCAGGGCAACACGATTATCGCTTCCGACGTTCCCGGTGCTAATGAATTGTTTGTTTCCCCGGAAATCGGCAAAGGCAATCGTGAGGTCATCGATTACCTTGAGAAACCCTTTGGGACCGCCTCGATGCTGAACATACGGCCACCCGGTCGCCCCCACAGTCGCCATGTAGAAGCTATCCCGCTCGGCAATGAACGCAGATTCGTCGGGGCCTAAATGGTGGTCGGAGGACGCACCGCCCGCCTCCATCCGTGCGTATTGCCGGCGGCTGCCGTACTTTTCCTGCAGCGCCTTAACGAGAGGAGTAAAGACTAACGATCCAAAGTTGTGGCCCATACCGGCTTAGATGCCGCTACCACCCCTTGGGAAACACTATTGCTTGAGATTCCTTCATCAGTGCAGCCGGTAGGTGATCTAATACCGGGTAGGGGTGAATCATGAAATCGAATCCGGGTTCTGGAATCGTTACCCGGCAGAGCGTCCATTCAGTGGATGAGACGCTCCGGAAACTTGAGGAGGCCCTCACGACTAGGGGAATCACGTTATTCGCCGTAATCGATCACAGTGGCGAAGCTGAAAAAGCAGGAATGCGTATGCCGAATACCAAGCTCGTAATCTTCGGCAATCCGAAGGCAGGGACTCCGATCATGATCGCATCACCCACTGCGGCGATCGATCTGCCGCTCAAGATTCTGGTGTCGGAAGACAGCACGGGCGACGTTTGGCTCTCTTATAACAGCACAAGTTACCTTCAAGTCAGGCACGGCTTGTCTCAGGAACTTGCGAAAAGTATTGGCGTAGTGGAGATCTTGGCCAAGATTGCAGGGGAATGACCCCGGCTCAAAAATCGTCGCTGTGGCTTCGTCTCGGCCCGATAACTTCGGACTTAATGAATGGGTGGGTAAGGGCGAACTCGCCCGCTGGCACAACCTGTGTCTGGAGTACCCCGGACCGATGAATCCCGTCGCGAGCGGAGGAACTGTAGCGATCCGCCGCTGCCGCGCGGATCTGTTCCAAAATTGGCTTGAGGAAAATCTGGCGATCAACTGCGTCCGTGATTAGCTTTGCCGAACTCCAGCAGTAATGAAGTTGAGGTCCTTCACGCACATAAACGCGAGAATCGTCTTCAAGTATGGATCGATGTAGTTCATCGCGGCCGCGGGCCTGCCGGACCGTTGAAAACCGCCGGTAGCTATCACGGCCGTTGCTTTCTCACCCGACAGCAACCCTAGAGGTCCCTGCTCAGAATAGGAGAAGGTCCGGCCGCTACGAACGATCGGGTCGATCCAGAGTTGAGCACCGCGGGAATGCTGAAGTTATGCGGCGACTCCGAAAACGTATTCGTGGGCTCCACGGCACGAACGATCTCCGAGCGACTTGCGGAAACACCCACTCCGGAAGCCATGGCCGGGACAATGAACGGTATGCTCCGCCCAACCGACCCCTCCGATTCTGCTCATCAAGCCTTGTTACGACTTCCGGATACAGGCGTACCCCTACATCGACTTGCGTCGGACGCTGATCTGAGCGAACGTCATTTTCGCCGGGCATGCGTTGATCGAGCCGGCGTTCCTCCAAAATATTTGAGGCGTATCCTCCGATTCCGCCATGCGACGGATCGAATTCGCCATATCAAAGCAGAGACAGCAGGTCTGAACTGGGCCCAATTCGCCGCCGAGTGTGGATATTACGACCAGGCACATCTGATACGAGAGTTTCAGGAGTTCGCCGGTTGCACGCCTGGCCGTTTTGTACAATCCCGACAGGCCGCGACGGCTTAGAATCGAAAAACGATTAGCCACCCACGCCGGAATGCCAAACCGACTAATCGGCTTTCCCGTACGGGAAGCTATATCTGGCCACAATATGAGACTCGGTTATATCATCGTTTACGTTCCGGATGTCGTGGAGGCAGTTACCTTCTATGAACATGCGTTCGGCCTGGTGCGGCGCTTTGTTCACGACAGCGGCCAATATGGGGAAATGGAGACCGGCGCAACAGCGCTCGCCTTCGCTGCCGAGGAGTTTGTGTCGTCAAGCGGTCATGGCTTTCGACGCAACCGCCCTGAAGATACAGCCGCAGGTGCGGAGGTCGCTCTAGTCGCCGTAAATGTCGCGGAGAGTTTCCGGAGGGCTGTGGCTGCGGGGGCGTCACCGGTCGTAGAGCCAGTGCAGAAGCCTTGGGGGCAAACTGTCTCATATGTTCGTGATCGCAACGGCTTCCTGGTCGAGATATGCAGCGAGGTCGCATGAAGTCGCCGCTCCGATCCCGAATGACCAAAGATGGTCCCAGCGGAATGGGGCGAAGATTATCCAGTATTTTCCGACATCTGTTGTCTAAGCATCAGATGTGGTGTCGCGACGAAACGTTCGCGCAAATATCGACAAAGGAGAATTCTATGAAAGTCGTCTCAACTGTCGCCCGCTATTTGATGGCGGGATGCCTTTGGCCATCCTCGTAGTTCTTTTGTGGATTGTCTTGGCTTCCCGTGTGCATTACGCCTTTTCGGGGTTATTTCAGCAATCGGGCGGGGAGGCATCGGCACTTCTGGCCGGGCCTGCATGACGCGCAACCCCTCGTCCGCCATGCGCGCATGACGGTGAACCCAGGAAAACGCTTTCTTCCCAGGCGGGTCGATTTGCAGGACTTACCGTCGCTAGGCGGGATGTAGGCTCGGATCAGGCCCGCGTTGTTGCTTGCGATAATGCCCGTTAGCATAAGGCACGCTCCCCGTGGTGGGGGTTCCGGGTACGTGGTGTTGTCCTGGCCTGTAGCTCGCGTACCTATGGGCCAGCTAAGGGGTACACCCTAACGACCCCCAGGGGGGAGGTCAATAAGCATCCACGATCGCATCGACATCCCGCCGCAGCATTCAATGCGTGAGGCGTGCCGCCCCTTCAAATCGATTGCCGGCTTCATATCTTTAGCGGGTCATCGGTGGTGCGGTTGGGGTCGTCAGCGAGCTTCTTAAGAAATTCTCCGAGCCGCGCGAAGGAAATTGACCAGGTCTGAGCCGGTACATCGTAACCCTTCAGTTTCACGTCGGCAGCACGGAAATCCTTCGCGGAGGCGGGGAGGGGCCGAAGATAACTGAAGGTATCCTTCCCCAGCACAAGGTCGGTCGCTAACTCTTTGGTTGCCGTTTCCAGCCGAAAGGCCGCATTCACGCTGTCGCCCAGGGCGGTAAAATCCATGACCTGATGAGTGCCGGGATTCCCCACTGCGGCAGACCCGGTATTCAGGCCAGCGCCGATGCGAAGTTCGGACGGCAAATTGAAGCGCTCTTTCAGACCCGTCGTAGCTTTCGCAAACTCCGTCAAAGCGCGAAGAACCTGAAGAATTTCCCGTTGTTCGTTGCCTTTGGTCCGGTGTACCCATAGGGCCATGACGGCATCGCCGATGTATTTCTGCGCAGCACTGCCGTGATTGCGCATAATGCGATCCGCCTCGCCGAACCAGCTCCCCACGACTTGGCACAGGACTGACTGGTCGATGGCGTTCGACAAGCCCGTATAGTCGCGGATATCCACGACCAATACCGAGACCAGACACTGCGCAAAAAAAACCTGAGTGACCCCTCCCATCGGCGCCGGCGTGCTGCCCCGGGGAACGCCATTAGGATCCTGGAAGGTCATGCGTGTTTTGCCGAGTGAGATTCGATCGCCGTTCCGCAGGACAACCGGCGTGCTGACGCGGCGATCGTTAACGAACGATCCATTCCGGCTGCCCATGTCAATAAAACAGTACTCCCCCATATCAGTTCGCTGGATCATCGCGTGAGTCCGTGAGATCATATCGTCGCTGATGGCGATGTCACACTTTTCGCTGCGGCCGAGCTTCCAAACATCGGTGGTATCGAGCGAAAGCTGACGATTTCCGCTAGCGTCCTCTAATATGAGATAGGGGGTCGGGGTGGTTTCCAAATGTCCTCTGTAAACGGCGACATTACCTCGGCGGCCGGTCACAGTCAACTGTCCGAGGGTCAAGGGTCTGTACGGCTGCGTCCATCCTCATCGTACCGAAAAAGTGGCAGGCAGGAATCAGCACCGAATCCAGGCACATTTGGTGTTCTGGTCCGTGTTGTAGTCGACTTCAAGAAGCGCGCCACTTTATCGCCTTGCGTTACAATCACATCCTATGAAAACTGTTGCCGGATTGTTGATCGTTTCCGCCCTGTCCTTCGGGGCGCTGCGGCCGGTTCAGGAATTCCAAACCAGCGCGGGTACGGTCAAGATCACGCCCATTCAGCACGCCAGCCTCATGATCGAGGCGGGCGGACAGGTGATCCATCTTGACCCGTGGAGCAACGGCAATTACGACGGCTTGCCTCCCGGTGACTTTATTCTGATTACCGACATCCATGGCGACCACATGGATCCCAAGATGCTGCCGAAAGTGTCCAAGGCCGGCACCGTCATCCTTGCGCCGGCGGCCGTGGCCGAGACCGTCAAGAACGCTACCGTAATTCGCAATGGCGAAACCAAAACTGCGGGAGCGTTCACCATTGAGGCAGTTCCAATGTACAACCTCAAACGCGGCCCGTCGCCCGGCAAACTCTTTCACGACAAAGGCCGCGGCAATGGTTATATCGTTACGTACGGCGGCAAGCGCTTCTATTTTTCCGGGGATACCGAAAACATCCCCGAGATGCGCCAGCTCAAGAATATCGATGTGGCGTTCGTTTGCATGAATCTACCGTACACCATGCCGCCGGACGAAGCCGCGGAGGCGGTACGCGCGTTTCATCCGAAGATCGTTTATCCATATCACTACCGCGATTCGGATGTGAATGCCTTTGCGAAGGCGCTGGCAGGAACAGGCATCGAAGTCCGGC
>Ga0070681_10007952_pt1 | contig 10380 bp, 9 predicted proteins | sample KBSC83BmetaG_FD_65650 | JGI IMG/M metagenome (GOLD analysis project Ga0070681, IMG submission 65650) | Corn rhizosphere microbial communities from Kellogg Biological Station, Michigan, USA - KBS C8-3B metaG | ecosystem: Host-associated > Plants > Roots > Rhizosphere | place: USA: Michigan...
TGGTTTCTTCGGCAAAATAACAGGTCAGGTATTCCTCCAGGCCATGCCACTCTGTTTGTTTAATTTTGTTCAATTGCTGCACCGGGTTGCCGTTGGTTACAATAAACACTTTTTTACGGTCAATTACAATTTCCTGCAGCAAATTAAGCATGTTTTGATAGATCAACAACTTCAAAGGCAGCTTAGCCGTAAGCAACAGGTTATTTAAGCTATAGCGAAAACGTTCGCTCAGATTAAATTTCTCCTTCAGCCGGTCAAAAGCAAAATCCTTTCCTTCTTTGTTATACGCATCTATTAACGTATCAGTTGCCACTTTAGCATCAATAAACTCCGTATATTCCAATAAAGCAGAAAAAAGATAGTAAACCTGGTATAAATAGTCCTTTTCGGGATAAAGCACGTTATCCAGTTCAAATATAAACGCGGTCTTGCGTTTATCGATATCGCTGTATTTCATTCTTCACCCGTTAATTCGCCACGCTGTTACCTGAATTATATCTATTTTTATACAGCTGTTTTGCAGCAAAGATAATACTAAACCAGAAGTCATGAACCAACCAAGCCCCATCGCAAAAAAATTACAGGTAAAGCCCGGTAAATGCTGGCTGTTTTATAATACCCCCGAAAATTATTTGGCGTTATTGGAACCGCTGCCAACAGGAACAAAAGCGCTGTTTGCCCCTAAAGGCGATTTTGATGGCATTCAATTATTTGTGAAAAACAGCGCTGACCTGGTGGCGGGGTTGAAAATCATTGCGCCATTGTTAAAGCCTGATACCGTCCTATGGATAACCTATCCCAAAAAAAGCTCGGGAATTAAATCAGACCTTGAAATGATGAGCAGCTGGGACGAGCCGGCTAAGTATGGCTTGCGGCCCGTAGCGGCTGCATCGGTAAATGAAACATGGACCGCAATACGCCTACGGCCCGAAGGACAATCAAAACTTTCCGACAGTCGTAATGACAGCATTAAAAGTAACGAATATGGGGCTTATATCGACCTGGATAACCGTCAAATTACCCTGCCGCGGGAAATGAAAACAATGCTGGAGGCGTCGCCCAATGCACTGGCCTTTTTCCATGCGTTATCGTTCTCAAATAAAAAAGAATACGTAGTTTGGATCCTTTCGGCCAAGCAGGAAAAAACCAAAAACGAGCGGTTGAGTAAGCTCGTCGAAAAATTGTCGACCGGCAAGAAAAATCCTTCTGAGAAGTAGGGATTGGTTGATTAGGTTGATGGAGTGAGTGGTAAGATTTAGTAAAAAGTATATACGTGCTGCTGCTTCAACTTAATCAACCCAATAAACCACTCACCAATTTCTTTCAACAAAACTTGCGTAACCAAAAGGTTTCATATATATTTGTAACCGAATGGTTACGTATATATAGTTTACTATGCGCAGAGATGTTTTCCAGGCGATTGCCGATCCGACACGAAGAGATATTATAGGATTGATCGCTCACCGGTCGCTAAACCTGAACGCCGTGGCCGACCATTTCGACATCAGCCGGCCGGCTATATCAAAACACATAAAAATTTTGACCCAATGCGGTTTGGTAACCATCAGGCAGCGCGGCCGCGACCGTTACTGCGAAGCCAATTTCAACAAATTGAATGAAGTGGCCGACTGGGTAGAACAATACCGAAAATTCTGGACAAGCAAACTCGACGCGCTTGGCGATTTTTTGGATAAGGAAGCTACTGAACAAAAACAAAAAAATATTGACATAAATGATAAACAATGAAAACCGAACCATTTGTAATTGAAAGAGCTTACCACGCCCCCGCTCAAAAAGTTTGGGAAGCTATTACTGACCGGGATAAAATGGAGCAATGGTATTTTAAGCTCGAGGCGTTTAAACCCGAAGTGGGTTTTGAATTCCGCTTTACCGGCGGCACCAAAGAAAAAACCTACTTACATATTTGCAGAATAACCGAGGTAATACCCGGCAAAAAGCTGACCCATACCTGGCAATATGATGGATACGAAGGTGAAACCTTTGTAACCTGGGAACTATTTAGCGAGGGCGATGAAACAAGGGTGAAGGTTACCCATGTTGGCTTGGAAAGCTTGCCAAAAGACCCGGGCTTTGCAAAAGAAAACTTTGTAAAGGGCTGGACACATATCCTGGGCACATCGCTAAAAGATTACCTGGAAAAAAATTAAACAAATTACGGCGTTGGTGCGTGCAACAATGATTGCCGTTTCATGCCAAAACCGTAATGCAGTTTCATTCGCCGGTTGGCGGATGAAACTGCTATTTGTCTCGCGGTTGAATGCCGGCGATTATAAATCGGCGCTACTGTTAATTGCAGCACTCGGACCCGCAGCATGATGTTTCATCCTTCGCTTTTTCGGCGTAAACAGTGATACTGAATATACCTGTACTTCCCGATTTAAAATTTTGTAATTCTTCGTCGTCAAGATAGTTGGCTAAAATATCGTTGGGGATATTGATCATTTTCTCCTTTTGAACGACGATATTCTTAAATCCATTCAATTTGATCAATTCGATGTACACATCTTTTTGAATTGCGCCGGCTACGCAACCGGCATACATTTCGGCATCTTTTTTTAAGCTATCGGGCAGATCGCCAACCAATACCACATCCGAAATACTAAAATGGCCGCCGGGTTTAAGCACCCGGTATATTTCTTTAAAAACGGCATCTTTGTCAGGTACCAGGTTTAATACACAATTGCTCACCACCACATCGGCGGCGCCAGACGTAAGAGGCATCCTTTCTATATCGCCCATGCGGAACTCAACATTCTGAAAACCTAACTTCTCTGCGTGTTCGCGGGCTTTATTGATCATTGCTTCGGTAAAATCAATACCGATCACCTTGCCCGTCTCGCCGGTTTCGGCGCGTGCGACAAGGCAATCGTTCCCAGCACCGCTTCCAAGGTCCACAACCACATCTCCCTTTTTTATCTTCGCAAACTGCGTAGGCAAACCGCATCCCAAGCCCAAATCGGCATCGGCGTTATAGCCGTCTATTTGTGTGTAATCGTCGCTCATAATATTATAAACCTCGGTTGAGCAACACCCCGATCCACAGCATGAGGCCTGGTTGGTTTCTTTGTCCTGTAAAGCGATCTCGCTGTACTTTTTCTTTACCAGTTCTTTTAATTGTTGATCTGTCGTTTCCATAATTTTAATGTATTTACTTTATCCAATAACTAACTGAACCTGCTTCGTTAACAAATTCAGTTATTTTTTTCTCTATTTCGTCGCGCACCTGCCTCGTCTTTTTCAATACTTCATCCGTGGTACCGCTAAAGCCGGAAGGATCGTCAAACGACCAGCCTATCCGCTTTACAGCTCCCGGGAATACGGGGCAAGTTTCGGCGCCGCTGCAAACCGTGATCACGGCATCGTATTGCCGCCCCTGTCTGAAAAGGTCGAACACACTTTGCGTTTTATTGGCGCTTATATCCAGGCCGATTTCCTTCATCACCCCGACAACATGAGGGTTCAGCTTTCCAGGCTCAAGGCCGGCGCTTTCGGCTTGGAAATGCCCGGCGCCGACTTTATTTAGAAACGCTTGCGCCATTTGGCTGCGCGCCGAATTATGCACGCAAACAAATAAGATTCTATGGTTCGGGTTTGTCATAATTATATTATTTCATTGCAATATTGCGATTAATCTGTTCAAATTTTTTTAACAGCAATTATGCGTTTGATTATACGTGCTAAAAAAATTGCCCAACTGTTCGCTTAATAATTTCCACGCCCCGGGTTCAATACAATAGCATACACTCACCCCCTCTATCGTGCCTTGTATCAATCCTGCGTTTTTTAACTCTTTTAAGTGCTGTGATATGGTGGCCTGGGCCAGGCCAAGTTCTTCGACCAAGTCGCCGCAGATGCAGGCATTCGCCTTAATGATCTGCTGCAAAATGGCTATACGCGCCGGGTGTGCCAGTGCCTTGAGCATTATCGCCAGCCTGTTTTGCTCTTCGGTAAATATTTCAGTTTTAGTAAGTCCCATTATTATATCGCAATATTACGATAAATGTATGACATTTGCAAATTTTAATAGTTCATCGTGATTGATCCGGCGTGGCTTAAATAAAAATGGCCCGTGTTTAAACGGGCCATTTGATCTGATTACCGGCGGTTATTGTTGCCGCATGATGGAGGCGAACTTTGTTTCGTAATCTTTTAACTGGGCCTTCAGTTTGTTGTTAAGCGCGGTTTGATGGTTTTCGCCGGTTACCCCTGCCAGTCCATTTAAAAATGAGATGCCGTACTGAACAGTGCGCACATCCAGGTTCATCGAATTGTCCTGCAGCAAATGATAATTATAATCCAACTGGTCGGTCAGGAAATCGTCTACGCTGTTTACAAATTTGTTCCCTAAAACCATGTCGTGCAGCGTATATGCAGTTTGCGCCATAAATATTTTGCGGTCGGCAACCTCCAGGCCGGGGTTTATATCAGGCATCACCTCATCGTACTTATGCAGTGTTTTTAGTGCAAGATCGGGATGGCCGTCCTTAATCAGGCCCTGTGCCAGGTCGAGAAAGGTGGTTACCATCACAGGGTAAAACATGGTAGTCGATTCGTGGTCTAAATATTTAGCGGTTTTAAAGTTGCCGTATTTAAACTTGTTCATCATATTATTATACATCACCATGCTATTGGTTTTGCCCAGCTGATCTCTGGTGGATGTATCCGGCTTAAACGGTATCAGGTGATAGGTGAACCCTTCCTTATATAAATACGGCTGCAAACCCACCAGGTTCTCATTGCCGATGGTTGTGGTAAAACAAATTGGCCGCACCCAGTTATTATGCGCCAGGATATCCAGCATAGCCAGGTTTTCCTTGGTTACATAATTCGAGGTGTATTTCCACTCCATGGCGGCGGCCAGCTTATCCTTTTGGTCGGGTGTTATCACATGGTTTCTTATTACGTCATCGGGATTGATGGTGATCTTAAAATTCTTAGTTGGCAGGTAATTAGCGCTTTCGCCGTTCTGTAGCTGCACTTTGGTGGCCGGATCGTCGGAAGTAATAAAATCAAACACGTCCTTCACTTCTACCGGAGCGGCGATCTTTTTATCGTCATAATATATTACATCGCGGACCCCTTCTTTATACTTATCAAAAGGCATGGTGATAGGCAGCGGCGCCGACTTATTCATTTTCGCCTGCATCTGGTGTATATACCAGTCGCCGGTAAATAAGCTCAGGTTTACGATGCGCACATCGGGCCGTATGCCTTCCACCTCCTGGTCGTACCATAGCGAATAGGTATCATTATCGCCGTAGGTAAACAGTATGGCATTTGGCGGGCACGAAATAAGATAGTTATACGCCATATCATGCGGCGTCATTTTCGTAGAACGGTCATGATCCTTCCATTCTTCCTTCGCCAGTACCACAGGCACTGCCAGGAGGCAAACAGCCGTGGATACCAAAGCAGCAACTTTGGCGTCTATCTTTTTCCGCAAGAGCTCGGCTATGGCTATAACGCCCAAGCCAATCCATATCGCGAACGCGTAAAACGAACCCACATACGAGTAATCGCGTTCGCGGGGCTGTATGCTGGGCTGATTTACGTAGATCACGATAGCCAAACCGGTAAAAAAGAAAAGCATCAGTACCACCAGCGCGTCGCGTTTTTTACGCTGGAAATGATAGATCAAACCTATTACACCAAGCAGGAATGGAAGCGCAAATAAGGGCGTGTAAGCGTATCCTAATTGCAGGCCCTGGTGAGGAATGGGAGTGCCGCCGCCTACCACAGATTTTGGCAAATGCCGGGCGCCATCAAAAATCCCGCTTGTCCAGTTGCCGTCAATAGCCGTCATATTTTGCTGGCCGTCCATGTCGTTATAACGACCCACAAAATTCCATAAAAAGTAACGCACGTACATCTGGTACATTTGCCAGCTAAACATCCATTTCATGTTGTCGGCAAAAGTGGGCGCCGCATTGTCGCCCATTTGCAGCCATTGCCTGTAAAATTGCGGATCCTGGCCGTCGGCACTGTACATACGCGGCAATATGGTGGTATGGTCATAAACATAGTTCATCTTTTTACCGGCGCTCTCGTACTTGGTTTCGCCTTTCCGGTAAATCGTGTTGCCTTCGGTCTGATCTATTACTTTTGCGTCAAAATACTGCCCATACAGCAACGGTGTTTCGCCGTATTGGATGCGGTTCAAATAGCCGTACAAGATAAAGGCGTTGTCGGGGTGCGAGTTATCCAGGTCGGGGCTCGCGGCGGCGCGAATAGGGATATAAGCAAACGAGCTATAGCCGAAATAGATAAAAGCTACACATAAAAACGCCAGGTTCATCAACGGCTTCCGGTGTTTTATGCTATACCATATGCCTGCAACCAATATAGCAATGATTATAAGGAAGAAAAAGAATGCCCCGCTCCAGAAGCCAAGCCCAAGGTTATTTACAAAAAACAGATCGAAATAAGCCGCGATCATTACGGTATAACCCCGGATGCCATATTGCACAAATACCAGGATAATTGCACCAACCAGCAAGGCGAGCAGCGCATTGCGGGTAGTGACATTTTTACCCCTGCGGAAATAATACACCAGCGATATGGCAGGAATGGTTAATAGGTTTAAGAGGTGTATACCTATAGAGAGGCCTATTACATAAGCAATAAATACCAGCCAGCGGTCGGCGCCGGGTTCGTCGGCATGGGCGTCCCATTTCAGTATCGCCCAAAATACAATGGCAGTACAGAGCGACGACAATGCAAACACGATAGTTTCCACAGCCGAGAACCAGAAAGTATCAGTATAGGTAAAGGCCAGCGCGCCCACCAAACCTGCGCCCATGATCATTATCATATGGGACTGGTCGATGGTTTCGCGTGTCTTATTCAGCAATTTTTTAGCAAGGGCCGTAATGGTCCAAAACAGGAACATAATAGTTGCGCCGCTGGCCAGGGCCGAGCCCATATTAGTAAAATATGGCACTTTGGTATTGTCGCCCATTGAAAGCAGCGAGAACATTTTGCCCAGCATAGCAAAAAGCGGGTAGCCGGGCTGGTGCGCTACCTGCAGGCGGTAAGCACAGGAGATAAACTCGCCGCAATCCCAAAAGCTTACCGATGGCTCGAGCGTTAAAATATAGGTGATGGAAGCAATGATAAAGCAAAGCCAGCCTAAAAGATTATTGATTTTTTTGTATTCCATGGATGATCAGTGATGGATTATCGGACGGTAAATATCACAATTTTTAACACTTTATTTAAAAAAACCGGCGTTGCTTAACAACTTTTAACAAATGAGCACCGTTTGGGTGGGTTATGCTTAGCTTACAGACGTCAACTTGATCGACAAACACAAAAGCCTCCAGCTTTTCGCTTTTTTATGCACTTAGTCAGTTCCGTAGCCGGGCTACATAAATAAGGTTTACAAAAGTTTACACTTTTTCACTATATTACGAGCTAACTGTCTGATAATAACGTAGTTGTCTTTTTACCGTGTAAACCATAAAAATTAACAGGATATAGAGACGTCACGCCCGCCTGGTTAAGCGTTCTTTACTAGTTGAACAGCGGCAATTTTACAATTCTGCAAACTTTAACTAAATTCGTTAAAAAAATTAATTGCCAGTTACCAATTCTCTTTCCGATCCTGAATTAATAACCTTGTTGAGGCAAGGCGACCGAGATGCATTTACCGAGATCTATAACCGATACAACGGGTTGCTATATATCTTCGTGCATAAGCGTTTGCAGAACAGGGAAGAAGCTAAGGATATTATCCACGAACTATTTTTAACGCTTTGGAATAACCGAGAAAGTTTAATGATAACGGGTGATTTATCACCCTACCTGTATTCAGCAAAGCGAAACAGAATTATTAATGTTATTACCCATCAAAAGGTGGCTGACCGGTATATCGATTCGTTCCAGCATTATCTCGACAATGTATCATCTGATACAACCGATCACCTAATAAGGCATAATGAATTGAAGGCTTTTATCGAAGCAGAGATTGCGGCGCTAACGCCACGCATGCGTTTAGTTTTCGAGCTTAGCCGCAAGACTAATTTGACCAGAAAGGAAATCGCAGAGCGTCTCAATATATCTGAGGAAACCGTGAAAAGCCAAATGCACGGAGCACTTAAGATACTAAAAATGAAGCTTGGGCCAATATTTTTTATGCTTTTTTAACTTCTGAAAAAAAATCCATTTTGTTCTAACCCTTCTTCTTTATCTGCTTGTCATAGTTTTTGATTAAGGAAAAACCTTAACAGCTATGAAAAAAGACAACGCTAAACAATTATTTCTAAAATACAACCAGGGTACCGCAACGCGGCGCGAAAAGGCTTTGGTTGAAAGCTGGATATTAAAAGGCACGCCAGCAGGCGCTAACCTCACTGATGAGGAGTTACTCAATGACCTCATCGAGATAAGGGCACGCCTCGGCCTTGCGGGTAATAGCGCTAAAACGTCCCGGCTTTGGCCACGTATTGCCGCCGCCGCTTCTATACTCATTTTCCTTTCTGTTGGCGGATATTTTTTACTCCGCAAGCAGCCTAACAAAACAGATGCCGCGAATTACAGCGCCCTGAAACAAGATGCCGCCCCGGGCGGTAATAAAGCGGTACTGATGCTGGCCAATGGTAAAAGCATAGTGCTCAACGATGCAAAAAATGGAAAGCTGGCCGAGCAGGGCGCCGTCGCGATCGACAAAACGTCGGATGGGCAGATTGTATACAATACGCACGGGGCATCTGTACACGCAGCTTCCAAAATAGCTTATAATACCATGACTACGCCCCGCGGGGGGCAATATCACCTCACATTGGCCGACGGCACAAATGTTTGGCTCAATGCGGCTTCATCCTTAAAATATCCCGTTGTCTTTACCGGCGGCGAGCGTAAGGTGGAGTTGACTGGAGAAGCCTATTTCGAGGTAGTACATAATAATGCAAAGCCATTCCGGGTGGTTACCAACGGTGAAACCATTGAGGACATCGGCACACATTTTAATGTTTTCGCATACGGCGATGAAAAAGCTGTGAAAACAACATTGCTTGAGGGAGCGGTAAAGGTGTCCACGGCTGCAAGTAGTGTTTTCTTAAAACCCGGCCAGCAATCAAGTGTAAACCAAAAAGAAGCAAAAATTGACGTAGCCAGTGCCAATATTGATGAAGCGGTTGCATGGAAAAATGGATTGTTTGAATTTAACAGGGCCGATATACCAACTGTAATGAGATCGCTGGGCCGCTGGTACGACCTGGACATAGCTTACGATGGAAACATTCCGCAAAGAAGGTTCACCGGTGAAATGCACCGGGATGCCAATATTTCACAGGCGCTGAAAATATTGTCGTATTTAAAAATTGATTTCCGCATCGACGGAAAAAAGATAATTGTCACTAATAAAAACACTAATTAATAAACTATTAACTCAACTCAATTCCCATGGCAAAACAATTACGAGGACAAACTTAAGAGACATCGCAGGGTGACAAAAAAAACCGCGGCAGTGCTGTAACACAACCACGGTAAACGTTTGGATCAACCCTTTCCTTCCCCGGTAAAGTACCGGTAAAGGATAAATAACAATTGGACATTGACTATTCTATTAACCCAAACAGTACAAACTTAGCAAATAATCGCTGGAAACAGCAATTATGCGGTCTCTTGATCACTGCTGAGCAGCGTACACAACGATCAAAATGTAATGAAATTTAGTGCTAATACCGCCATGCGTATTAACGCCTGGCCACCTCTCAAAAGGGCTCTATTGGTTATGAAACTAACGACTTTTTTGTTGATCATAGCCCTTGTTCAAACAAGTGCAAAAAGCTTCAGCCAGATTACTTTGAATGCAAGGAATGCCCCGCTGGAGCAAGTCCTCAAGTCTATCCGGCAGCAAACAGGCTACACCTTTATTTACGAATCGGATATCCTTCAGCAACGTAAAGTTTCGGTCGACGTTAATAATGCCTCGTTGGCTACAACGTTGCAAGAATGCCTTAAAAACCAGCCGCTCACCTATCATATCGTAGGTAAAAATGTCGTCATAGAGACATCGGATAATTCCATAATCGATAAGCTAAAAAAACTGCTGACACCGGCGGATATCCGTGTAACGGGCAAAATTGTCGACGAGAAAGGCAAGCCTTTGCCCCACGCAACGATAAAAATAAAAGGGGATAGCTCCACGACGCCTGTAATCACTGGCGAGAATGGCACATTCTCTATGCTCGTAAAGGGTAATGACGCCATATTGATCGTGTCCTACATTGGCTTTCAAACCAAAGAAGTAACAGTATCAGGCGCAGATGTTGACCTGGTAATCAAAATGGAGCCATCGGTCGGCGAATTAAAAGCCGTTAATATTATAAGTAATGGTTATCAGGATATTCCGAAAGA
>Ga0070681_10007953_pt1 | contig 10380 bp, 9 predicted proteins | sample KBSC83BmetaG_FD_65650 | JGI IMG/M metagenome (GOLD analysis project Ga0070681, IMG submission 65650) | Corn rhizosphere microbial communities from Kellogg Biological Station, Michigan, USA - KBS C8-3B metaG | ecosystem: Host-associated > Plants > Roots > Rhizosphere | place: USA: Michigan...
TCCACGCCCATGGTTGCGATCGCCCCGGTGAATGCCGCGTCGAGCACCTCCAGCAATTGGCTGAAGGAAGCCCAGCAGTCGATTGCCGCCTCGGAGAATCCCGGCGGCCTGATGGGCATGATGCAAAATGCGCGGAACGAGCCCGGCACGATCAAGAGTTTCCTGGCCAACACGCAAAACACCGCTGCGAACCTGGCCCTGATTACGCAAAGCAGTTCGCAGGCGGCCGGCAGTCTCGCGACACAATTCGCGAACACCGCCGCGCAAAAGCGCGCCGACGATCAGCTTGCGATGATCGAGAAGATGAATCCGGTACAGACCAATTACACGCCGCCGCAAGGCCTCGATCCGGTGATCTACTTCAACGACGGTTCGTCGATCGACACCAACAGCAACGTCATGACGCTTTCGAACGGCACCCAGATCGACACCACGACCGGCATGAAGGTCATCGATACAAGCTCGATCATCAACATGGCCAACGGCGCCTATCTCGACACCAAAAACAACATCATGACGATGGCCGACGGCACCCGCATCGACACCGTCACCGGACTCGTGATTACCGCCTGAGCGCGGCACAGGAGAGACGATGCTTGGCGTCGCGTCCATCGCTGCCGCATTTGTCGCCGCGCAGGCCAGCCAGTTGCAAATGGCGGCGGCCGCCAGCATGGCCCGCATGAATGCCAACGCGCAATCCGACGTGGTGAAGCTTCTGAACGCGGGTCAGCAGAATCTCAACGATCTCGCCAACGTCGCAAGCGGCATCGGCGGCAATCTCGACATCGTCGCGTAGCGGCGGGTGCGCTTATTTTTGAAGCGCGGCGGTGACGAGCTTGAGCGCATCCTCGCTTGCCCATTCCGCCGGTCCGGCCAGATTCGCCAATTCGCAGCCGTTGGGATCGACAATCAGCGTGGTCGGCATGCCGAACGCCTTGCCGATCACCTTCAAGTCCTGAAAAACCTTGGCGCTGTTGTCGGCGTAGTAGGCCAGTTGGTGGACGCCGACATTGTTGAGCCAGGTTTTCGGCTTGTCGGTGTCGCGGGTGTCGATGTTGACCGCCACCACCTCGAAGCCGGGTCCGCCAAGCTTGGCCTGCAAGGCGTCGAGCGCCGGCATTTCCTTGCGGCAAGGCACGCACCAGGTCGCCCAGAGATTCAGCAGCAGGGTGCGGCCGCGCCAGTCGGCCAGCGACCGGACCGTGCCATCGTGGTCCTTGAAACTCAGCATCGGCAGGGACTTGGGCGCCTTGGCGACCGCCACCGCGGCCACTTCGCCGCGGGCCAGCGGCGCCATCCGGCGCGCCGTCTCCACAGCCGGTTTGCAGGCCGGATCGGCCGCCGCATTGCCTGCGAGGTGGCCAATCCCGTATACCCCCGCAAAGCCGACCACGACGCCGATCACGCCGCCCAGCATAATCAAGGCGAGCCGCTTCTTGGCGTAGCTGCGTGCGGCTTGGTTCGTGTCGTTCATGATCGGTGAATCCCGGTGGCTAGAAAAAGCAGCAAGAAACGTGGTGCGAGCAACGCGATGTGGGGTGGCCGCTTCGCGTCCGGCCCGGCCGCCATCATGGAGAAGATCAACACCTCGATCGACGTCGATTGGCACCTGTATCGGCAGGACATCGCCGCGAGCAAGGCCCATGCGGAGATGCTCGCCAAACAGGGCATCATCGCGGCGGACGATGCCCGCAAGATCGCTCACGGTCTAGACACGATCCTGTCAGAAATCGGCGCGGGCCGCTTCAAGTTCAAGCGGGCGCTCGAAGACATCCATATGAACGTCGAGAGCCGGCTTGCCGAACTGATCGGCCCGGCGGCGGGGCGGCTGCACACCGCGCGTTCGCGCAACGACCAGGTGGCGACCGATTTCCGGTTGTGGGTGCGCGCGCGCATCGACGACATCGACGCGCTGTTCGCCGATTACCAGCGGGCGCTGGCCGAAAAGGCGCTCGCGCACGCCGCCACGGTGATGCCCGGCTTCACTCATTTGCAGAGCGCGCAGCCGGTGACCTTCGGTCATCATCTGCTCGCCTATGTCGAAATGGCGGCGCGCGATCGCGGCCGCTTCGCCGACGCGAGGGCGCGATTGAACGAGATGCCGCTCGGTTCGGCGGCGCTGGCGGGAACCTCGTTCCCGCTCGACCGCGACCGCACCGCGTCGTCGCTCGGGTTCGCGCGGCCGATGGCGAATTCGCTCGACGCCGTCTCGGATCGGGATTTCGTGATGGAGACGCTGGCCGCGGCCTCGATCGCCGCGGTGCATCTGTCGCGCTTCGCCGAGGAGATCGTGATCTGGACTTCGTCGCTGACCGGCCTGGTCCGGCTCAGCGACAAGTTCACCACCGGCTCCTCGATCATGCCGCAGAAGCGCAATCCGGACGCCGCCGAACTGGTGCGCGCCAAGACCGGCCGCGTGGTCGGGGCGCTCAACCAGATGCTGATGGTGATGAAGGGCCTGCCGCTCGCCTATCAAAAGGACATGCAGGAGGACAAGGAAGGCACCATCGGCGCGCTCGACGCGCTGGTGCTGTCCATCGAGGCGATGGCCGGCATGGTGCGGGACATGGAGCCGGACACGGCGCGCATGAAGACGGCGGCCGGTGCCGGTTACGCCACCGCGACCGACCTCGCCGATTGGCTGGTGCGCACGCTGAAGATGCCGTTCCGCCGGGCGCATCACGTCACCGGCCGGATTGTCGCCAAGGCGGCCGAGGCGGACGTGCCGTTGCATCTGCTGCCGCTGGCCGACATGAAGGCCGTCGAGCCGGGCATCACCAAGGCGGTGTTCGCGGTGCTCTCCGTCGAGCGTTCGGTGGAGAGCCGCACCAGTTACGGCGGCACGGCGCCGAAGAATGTGCGTGCCCAGGCCCGGAAATGGCTTAGAAAGCTGGGCGCCGAATAGAAATGACGGCGCCGGTTGCGGCGTAAGGTGAATTTTATCGGCGTTCTGCTATGGTCCCGCCGTTCGGGAATCCCGATCTGGAGTTCGTTGTGAACCGATCCGTTTGCCTCCATCTCGCCATGATCGGCGTGCTCGGCCTGACCCTCTCGGCGTGCGGGCGCAAGGGGCCGCTCGATCCGCCGCCCGGCGGCTATGTGCTTGAACGCAACACGCTGATGCGAACGCCGGTGAGCGGTCGCGGCGCGCAGCGCCCCGTCGAGCAGCAGGAGCAGGCGAAGCCCCAAGTCGAATACGATGAGGACGGACGGCCGGTCGCTCCGCCGGGACCGAAGAAGCGTTCGCCCGCCGACTGGCTTCTCGACTGAGCGCGCGATGCACCACTTCGCCTATCGTGACGGCGTTCTGCATGCCGAGGCGGTCAATCTCGTAAGTCTTGCGGAGGCGGTGGGAACGCCGTTCTACTGCTATTCCACCGCGACGCTGGAGCGCCATTACCGCGTCTTCGCCGATGCGTTCGCCGATGTGCCGTCGCTGGTCTGCTACGCGGTTAAATCCAACTCCAATCAGGCGGTGATCGCGACGCTGGCCAAGCTCGGCGCCGGCGCTGACGTGGTTTCGGGCGGTGAACTCAAACGCGCGCTCGCCGCCGGTGTGCCGGCGGGCAAGATCATGTTTTCCGGCATCGGCAAGACCGCGGCCGAACTGGCGTTTGCGCTCGACGAGAGCATCCTTTGCATCAACGTCGAGTCGGAACCGGAGCTGGAGCTGCTGTCCGCCATCGCGACGGGCAAGGGCCGCACGGCGAATGTTTCGGTGCGCGTCAATCCCGATGTCGACGCCAAGACCCACGCCAAGATTTCGACCGGCCTTTCGGAAAACAAGTTCGGAATCCCGATCAGCCGCGCCCGCGCGGTCTATGCGCGCGCGGCCAAGCTGCCGGGCATTCGCGTGGTCGGTGTCGACATGCACATCGGCAGCCAGATCACCGAGCTTTCGCCGTTCGAGGACGCGTTTGTGCTGCTGTCGGATTTTGTGCGGCAGTTGCGCGCCGACGGACACACCATTTCGCATGTCGATCTGGGCGGCGGCCTCGGCATTCCCTATCGCGAGGACAACGATCCGCCGCCGGATCCGACCGCCTATGCCAATGTGGTCAAGCGGGCGACGCGGGGCCTCGACTGCAAATTGATCTTCGAGCCGGGCCGGTTGATCGTCGGCAACGCCGGTATCCTGGTGACGCGCGTGATTTACATCAAGCGCGGCGAGGCCAAGACCTTCGTCATCGTCGACGCGGCGATGAACGATCTGATCCGCCCGACCCTTTACGAGGCCCATCACGAGATCCGGCCGGTGCAAGAATCGGCGCCGGGGGCGCAGCGCATCGTGGCCGACATTGTCGGTCCGGTTTGCGAATCGGGCGACTTCCTGGCGCTGGACCGTGGCGTTGTGGAGCCCGCGCCGGGCGACCTGTTGGCGGTGATGACCGCCGGCGCCTACGGGGCGGTCCAGGCCGGCACCTACAACACCCGGCCGCTGGTGCCCGAAGTCCTTGTTCGGGATGGCAAATGGTCCTTGGTCCGGCCCCGCCTTGATGCCGACCAATTGATCGGTCTGGATCGCCTGCCGCCGTGGCTGTGAGCCCGTTCTGCGGCTAGCTTGAGAGGCGGCCCGGGCGGATTGCCATGATGTGGCACAACGCCCGTGGTACGCTGGCGAACCATCAAGAATCCTCTTTGGAGCTGCCGTGGGCGAACCGGTCTCCGAAATCACTGACGGCCAAGGCGCGACTCCGCTGGGGGAGGCGGTGCTGGCCCGCGCCCTGACGCGGGCCCGCTGGGCGATTTTCTGGGAACGGCTGTGGCCGTCGCTGGCCTCGATCGCGACGGCGGCGGGATTGTTCCTGGCGCTTTCGTGGCTCGGCGTCTGGCTGTGGCTGCCGCCGCTCGGGCGGCCGATCGCATTGTTCGTCTTTTTCGTTTTGGCCGTCGCGGCCACGCTGCCGCTGATCCATGTCCGATGGCCGAGCGCGAGCGAGGGGCTGCGGCGACTCGACCGGCACAGCCTGCTGCCGCATCGGCCGGCGACCGCCATCGCCGACACGATGGCGCCGGAGGCCGGCGATCAGTTCGCCGTGGCGCTGTGGCGCGCGCATCTGGAACGCGCGCTGCGTGCCGCCCGCGCGCTCAAGGCGGGGACGCCGGTGCCGCGGCTGGCCGCCCGCGATCCGTGGGCGCTGCGCGGGCTGGTTCTGGTGCTCGCGGTTGCGACGTTCTTCGCCGCCGGGGGTGAGCGCACCCGCCGCATCGCGGCGGCGTTCGACTGGCAGGGCATGGTCGGCGCGGCGAATTACCGGGTCGACGCCTGGGTGACGCCGCCCGCCTATACCGGACGGCCGCCGCTGATGTTGCCGGGGCTGCGTCCGGGCGAGCCGTTGCAGGCGCGCGCGGGCCAGCCGATCACCGTGCCGGCCGGCTCGATTCTTGTGGTGCGCGCCACCGGGCAATCCGGCCTCGACGTCAAAGTCACCGGCGGAATCGCCGAGGCCAAGGCCGACAGCGCGCAGCCGCAGGCTCCGAAGGGCACCGAGGAGCGCCGCTTCACCATCACCGGCACCGGCACCGCCACCGTGCGCGCCGGTGAGAACGTGGTCTGGAGCTTCAACGCCACCCCCGACCATGTGCCGACCATCGCGCTGATCAAGGAGCCGGAGGCCCAACTCCGCGGCTCGCTGCTTCTGCATTACAAGGTCGAGGACGACTACGGCGTGGTCGACGCCCAGGCGACCTTCGAGCGCAAGCCGTCGGCGGACGCGGACGGCGGCAAACCGGCGCGGCCGCTGTTCGACGCGCCGAATTTCGCTTTGACCTTGCCGCAGGCGCGCACGCGCGTCGGCGTCGGACAGACCACGAAGGATCTGTCGGAGCACCCGTGGGCCGGGGTCGACGTCACCATGACGCTGACCGCGCGCGACGAGGCCGACAACGAGGGACGTTCGGCCCCGCAGGAGATGCGGTTGCCGCAACGGCCATTCAGCAAGCCGCTGCCGCGTGCCTTGATCGAACAGCGCCGCCTGCTCGCGCTCGACGCCAACGCCAAGGACGACGTTCTGGCCGCGCTGGACGCACTCACCATCGCGCCGGAGCGCTTCACGCCCAACGCCAGCATCTATCTCGGCTTGCGCTCGATCTATTGGCAGCTCGCAAACGCCGAGAGCGACGATTCGCTGCGCGACGTGGTCGGCCGGCTTTGGGGCATGGCGGTGCAACTCGAGGACGGCAACGTCTCGGAGACGGAAAAGGCGTTGCGCGCGGCGCAGGACGCCTTGCGCGATGCGCTCAATCGCGGCGCCTCCGACGAAGAGATCAAGAAGCTGATGGACGACCTGCGCGCCGCGCTGGACAAGTTCATGCAGGCGCTGGCCGAGGAGATGCGCAAGAACCCGCAGATGGCGCGTCCGCTCGATCCGAATTCGATGCGCGAGCTGCGCTCCCAGGATCTGCGCAGCATGCTCGACCGCATGGAGCGGCTGGCGCGCTCCGGCGCCCGCGACGCCGCCAAGCAGATGCTCGATCAGCTCCAGCAGATGCTGGAAAACCTGCAGATGGCGCGTCCGAACGGCCAGCAGGGCGACGACGACATGCAATCGGCGCTCAATGAGTTGGGCGACATGATCCGCAAGCAGCAGCAGTTGCGCGACCGCACCTTCCGGCAAGGCCAGGAGCAGCGCCGCCAGCGCGGACAGCAGCGCGGCGGCGATCAGAATGCGATGAACGAGTTGCGGCAGAACCAGCAGGGTCTGCGCGATCAGCTCAACAAGCTGCTGGAGGAATTGCGCAAGCAGGGCTTCCCGCAGCAGGGCCAGCAGGGTGAGCAGGGCCAAGAGGGTCAGCAAGGCCAGCAGGACGGCGGAATGAACCAGTTCGGCCAGGCCGGCGAGGCGATGGGCGACGCGCAGGGCTCGCTCGGCGAGGGCGATGCGGACGGCGCGGTGGATTCGCAGGGCCGCGCGCTCGAAGCGTTGCGCAAGGGCGCGCAAGGCATGGCGCAATCGATGCAGCAGCAAATGGGCAACGGCAATGGTCCGGGCCCCGGCGATCCCAGCGGCCGCAGGGGACCGGCGCGCGCCAGCCAGGACACCGATCCGCTCGGCCGTCCTCTGCGCGGGCGCGATTACGGCGACGACACCACGGTCAAGGTGCCGGGCGAGATCGACGTGCAGCGCGCTCGCCGCATTCTGGAAGAGCTGCGCCGCCGCTTCGGCGAGAGCGGCCGTCCGCAGCTTGAGCTGGATTACATCGAGCGGCTGCTGAAGGATTACTGACCCGCGGCCGCGCGCCTCACGGGCAGTCTCATGGCAGAATTTCGCGGCGATCGGCCAGTTGCGCGTCGAGCTTGGCCCGCATGTCGTCCAGCAGACCCGCCTCGGCAGCAGTGACGACGTCGAGCAACTGGCTCGCGACGGCAACGCGTGCCACGGCGACGTAGTCGGCGCCCGCGGCGTAGAGCGCTTGCGTTTGCGCCAGCACATCCGCGGTGGCGATGATCTTGGCCGTCGGATTCAACATGCGGACGTGGCGGACCAGCTTTTCGTTGGTGGTGCCTTTCAGAAGCGAGTCGGGCACGCTCAGGATCACGATTGCGGCGTCGGCCACGCCGGCGTGAGACAGCGTGTCGGCGTGCGCGATGTCGCCGTAATGGACCGCGACGCCGCGCGCCTGCAGCGCGTGATAGGCGTTGGGGTTGAAGTCCACCACGCCAACCTGCTCCATCAGCATCGGCTGGCGCCGTTCGATCTCGCCGAGCAGCGAGCTTGCAACCCGATAAAACCCCAGGATCAGGATGCGATGTCCTTTGGTGGCTTCATCTTCCGCCTCCGCGTCGGTGCCGCCGAGGTCCCGGAACCCCACGGCCTTGAACGCCGGAATGGCCAGTCGCGTCAGCCGATCGCTGCGCATCATCAGGAATGTCGAGAGCACCGCAAGAATGACGAAGGCGAGCGATGTCGCGCTCGCGATGCTGGGCGTGACCTGGCCGGATTGCACGCCGACCTGCAACAGCACCAGGGAGAACTCGCTGATCTGCGCCAGATTGATGGCGGGCAGCAGGCTCGCTCGCAGACCTTGCCGCATCGCATAGAGCGGCGGGAAGACGGTGATGAGCCGGCTCGCCAGCGTGAAGCCCGCGATGGCCAGGGCCAGGCCGATGACGGCTCCGGTCGGCAACGGAATCGTCATGCCGAGCGCAACGAAAAACAGCGTGATGAAGAAATCGCGCAGCGACGTGACCTTCGCGGTAACGTCGAGGGCGTAGGGAAATGTCGACAGCGAGACACCGGCGACCAGCGCGCCCATTTCGCGCGACAGGCCGAGGGCGGCTGCAAACTCGGCCGCGGCGAAACACCACGCCAGCGCTCCGACCAGCACCAGCTCCGGCAGACGCGCGATCAGACGGAACAGATGCGGCAGCGTGAACCGGCTCATCAGCAGAACGACGGCCAGAAGCGCGCCGACCCGCACCACCGACAGCAGCACGACGTCGATCTGCAGATCGCCCAGGCTCGGCTGGATCGCCAGGAAAAGGATGGCGAACAGGTCCTGCATGACGAGAACGCCAAGCGTGACGCGGCCGGGCAGGGTGTCGAGCTCGAACTTGTCGTAGAGCACCTTGACGATGATGACGGTGCTGCTCAGCGACACCGCGGCGGCGGCATAGACGGCGTCGAAGCGGCCGTCGCCCAGCGCCAGGCCGATGGCGAGAAAGAACACCAGCGCCAGGGCAAAGCTGCCGAGAATCTGCACGGCCGATGTCATCAGGATGACGTTGCCGGCGCGGACGATCTTCTTCAGATCGATCTCGAGACCGATCATGAACAGCATGAAGATCAGGCCCAGCTCGGCGATGGTGCTGATGGAGTGCTGCGACTTGACCCACTGCAGCCCGGACGGCCCGAGGATGAACCCGGCAACGAGATAGGCGAGGATCAGGGGCTGGCGGACCAGCGACGCGGCCACGCCGACGAGCCAAGCCATCACAATGGACAGCGCGAAATCGTGGATCAGCTCTTCCATGGCATCACCGTCCGGCCGTCGTCACGGGGCTGCTGCCGCGCGGCAGGATGAGGCGGCCGTCAACCCTTCGCGAGCACAGCCGTGACCGCAAACCTGATTTCCGTCGTGGTGAACGGCTTGGCGATGACATCGCGGATCAACGCCTCCAGGCTCGACGCACGCTCGCGCTGATCGGCATAGCCCGTCATCAGCATGATGGGAAGCGTAGGAAAGTCGCGTGCCACGGCGAGCGCGAGCGCCAGGCCGTCCATCACCGGCATCCGGATATCGGTCAGCAGCAGGTCGAAGGGTGTGTCATCGCTCTGAAGCCTGTCGAGCGCTTCGGCGCCGTCGGCGGCTGTCGCGGTCTCGTGGCCGTCTTCGGCGAGCGCGCGCGCCACCAGAATCCGCACCGGCTCTTCGTCTTCGGCAATGAGGATGCGTGCCACGGCTGCCCTCAACGCCCGCCGGCATCGTGGCGCGTGAAGAAACGCACCTCCAGATCGCGGCCGTCCGCGGGAGGCGAGGCGAGGCCGCTGCGGAACGGCAGACGCTCGCCCGGCTCGAGGACGGGTTTCGATGGCACCGCCGTCCAGGCATAAACCTCCGCGCCGGCTGCGTTGCGCAGCGCAAGCCGCAGCCGCGGCACATCGACCGCCGCCGCCGCCGTGCTTGTGATTGTGCCTTCGACCGTCAGCATCGGCACGCCGTCGCGGGTTTCGTTCGCGGTCTTCACGTCAGCGAAGACCAGCCCGCGCAGGTTCACCGGCAGCCCGATCGTTGCGTAGAACGAGGCCAGTTGCGGCGCGCGCCGCACAATCTCCTTGCGGAAGCCGATCAGCGATGCGGACAGGACGCAAAGCGCGACGATGACGAACGGCAGCGGAACGCGCAGCCGGAACCGCCGCTGGGCGGCCTCGCGACGGGCGGCGATGGTTTCGATGTCCTCGTGGACATTTTCGATGGTGCCGGGGCCGTCCGTTTCGGTGTCGTCGTCGGCGGTGGGGCTGGGTGCGAGCGGCGGGGCGTCCAGCACCGGAAGCGGCGCGCTGTCCGGCATGGTGGCGGTATCGGCGTAGTTGTCGGCTTCGGCGTTGCCTTGCGGCGCGGCGGATGACGTTTCGTCCGGCGCGGAATCGGGCAGGGATTGTTCGGAGGGCTCGGCCTGCGATTCCGGGACGGTGGTCGCTTCCTCGGCGGGTGCGGTGGCGAGCCAAACCGTTTTGCAGCGTTGGCAACGCACCTGCCGCCCCTCCGCGCCGAGCGCGGGGGTCGCGATCTGGTAGGACGTTGCGCAGTTCGGACAGACAATCAGCATAGGGACTTCTTCGCGTGTCGCGCGACGTGATTCGTGACATTCGACTTTGGCGCCGACCTTAGCAGCGGTCCGTTAACGGATCGGAAACCATGACAAGGCAGGCATGGGGG
>Ga0070681_10007956_pt1 | contig 10379 bp, 9 predicted proteins | sample KBSC83BmetaG_FD_65650 | JGI IMG/M metagenome (GOLD analysis project Ga0070681, IMG submission 65650) | Corn rhizosphere microbial communities from Kellogg Biological Station, Michigan, USA - KBS C8-3B metaG | ecosystem: Host-associated > Plants > Roots > Rhizosphere | place: USA: Michigan...
GAGGCCGGGATTATAGCCAGGCTGTGCCGGACCGGCATAGCCGGTCCAAGGCGGGTCTGGCATGCAGGGTGCCAGCCGCTATACTCCCGCCGCATTTTACCGCTCAGGTGTCGTTTATGAAGCGTGCCCTCATCACCGGCATCACTGGCCAGGACGGCTCCTACCTGGCCGAGCTCCTGGTCGGCAAGGGCTACCAGGTGCACGGGGTGATCCGCCGCGCCAGCTCCTTCAACACGGCGCGCATCGACCATCTCTACCAGGACCAGCATGAGGGCGAGCCGCACCTCGTGCTGCATTACGGCGACCTCACCGACGGCACCGGCCTGCGCAAGATCCTGGAGAAGGTGCGGCCCGTCGAGATCTACAATCTCGCCGCCCAGAGCCATGTGAAGGTCTCCTTCGAGGCCCCGGAATACAGCGCCGACGTGGTCGCCACCGGCACGCTCCGCCTGCTCGAGACGGTGCGCGACTATGCCGAGCGCGAGGGCATCAAGGTACGGGTCTATCAGGCGGGCTCCTCGGAGATGTTCGGCGCCGCCAAGCCGCCCCAGAGCGAGGCCACCCCCTTCTATCCGCGCAGCCCCTATGCCGTCGCCAAGGTGGCGGCGCATTGGTTCGCGGTGAACTATCGCGAAGCCTACGATTTGTTCGTCTGCAATGGCATCCTGTTCAACCATGAGAGCCCGCGCCGCGGCGAGACCTTCGTCACCCGCAAGATCACGCGCGCCGTCGGGCGCATCAAGCATGGGCTGCAGCAGCGCCTCTATCTCGGCAATCTCGACGCCAAGCGCGATTGGGGCTTTGCCGGCGATTATGTCGAAGCCATGTGGCTGATGCTGCAGCAGGACAAGCCCGACGATTATGTCGTGGCCACCGGCGAGGCCTATTCGGTGCGCGAGTTCGTGCACGAGGCCTTCGCCATGGTCGGGCTCGATTGGCAGGCGCATGTCGAGATCGATCCACGCTATTTCCGCCCGACCGAGGTCGATTTCCTGCAAGGCGATCCGGCCAAGGTCAAGCGGCAGCTCGGCTGGACGCCGCGGGTCGGTTTTCAGGCGCTGGTGCGCATGATGGTCGAGCATGATCTCGATCTCGCGGCGCAGGAGCGCACCCTCGCCGATGCCGGCTTCGCCGGCCGCCAGAAGGGCGCCGCCCATGGATAGGGATGCGCGCATCCTGGTCTGCGGCGGCACCGGCCTCGTCGGCAGCGCCATCGTGCGGCGCCTGCGCGCCGAAGGCTTTGCCAACCTGCTGATGCCCGGCCGGGCCGAGCTCGACCTCACGGATGCAGCCGCGGTCGACCGATATTTCGTGCAGACGCGGCCGCATTATCTGTTCGACGCCGCCGCCAAGGTCGGCGGCATCTTGGCCAACTCGACCTATCCCGCCGATTTCCTGCGCATCAACCTCGCGATCCAGCTCAATCTCGTCGAGGCCGCGCACCGGCACGGGCTGCGCAAATTCCTCTTCCTCGGCTCGACCTGCATCTATCCCAAGCACGCGCCGCAGCCGATGCGCGAGGAGTATCTCCTCACCGGCCCGCTCGAGGAGACGAACCATGCCTACGCCGTCGCCAAGATCGCCGGCATCGAGCTGGTGCGCGCTTACCGCCGGCAATATGGCTTCTCCGGCATATCGCTCATGCCGACCAACCTCTACGGACCCGGCGACAATTACGATCTGCAGACGAGCCATGTGCTGCCCGCCTTGATCCGCCGCTGTTACGAGGCGCGTGTTGCCGGCGCCAAGTCGGTGGTTCTGTGGGGCACCGGCGCGCCGCGCCGCGAGTTCCTGCATGTCGACGATCTCGCCGATGCGGCGTTGTTCCTGATGCGCCGATACGACGAGGAGCAGATCATCAATGTCGGGGTCGGCGAGGACATCGCGATATCCGATCTCGCCCGGCTGGTCGCGCGCATCGTCGGTTATCAAGGTGCGATCGAGTTCGATCCGTCGAAGCCCGACGGCACGCCGCGCAAGCTGCTCGACGTGTCGCGGCTGACGGCGCTCGGCTGGCGCGCGCGCATCTCGCTCGAGGACGGGATCGCCTCGACCTATCGGGCCTTTGCCGGCTCGCGCGCGGCGGCGTGACCGCGCTGGTGCGGCGATTCGGAATAGGGGCCGCCGGCATTGCCAGCTATCGTCTGATCGCGCGCGCGGCGACGCCGCTCGTGCTGCGTCACATCGACGGGCGCCGGCGGCGCGGCAAGGAGCATGCGACGCGCTGGCGCGAGCGGCTGGGCTGGCCCGGTGCGGCGCGACCGGCCGGTCGGCTGGTCTGGCTGCACGGCGCCAGCGTCGGCGAGGCGCTGTCGGCGCTGCCGCTGGTGGAGCGCCTCCAATCGGCGGGCTTGCGCGTCCTGATCACGACCGGGACCGTCACGTCGGCTTCCATCCTGAGCGAGCGCTTGCCGCCGGGCGTGCTGCATCAATTCATCCCGGTCGATTTGCCCGGTCCGGTCGAGCGCTTCCTCGATCATTGGCGGCCCGACCTCGTGCTGTGGCTCGAATCCGAGCTCTGGCCGACCATGCTCACCGGCCTGCAGCGGCGCCGCGTCCCGGCGGCGCTGATCAACGGAAGATTGTCGCCGGCGAGCTTCCGCGCCTGGTCGTGGGCACCCTGGGCGGTGCGCTCCCTGCTCGGCGGGTTCGCGCTGCTGCTGGCGCAGAGCAGGGGCGACGCCGAGCGCTTCACCCGGCTCGGCCTCGGCGGGGTGCGCTATATCGGCAATCTCAAATTCGCCGGCGCGCCGCTTGGCTGCGATCCCGCGGCCCTGGCCGCGCTCGAAGCCGCGCTCGGCACGCGGCCGCGCTGGCTCGCCGCCAGCACCCATGACGGCGAGGAGGCGGCTGCCGCTGCCGTGCACGACAAGCTCTCTGCCCGCCATCCGGGACTCGTCACCCTCATCGTGCCGCGCCATCCCGAGCGCGGGCCCGCCATCCTCCAGGCACTCGCCGCGGCCGGTCATGCGGCGAGCCTGCGCTCGGCCGGCGCCGCGCCGCCGCCCACCGGCGGCATCCATGTCGCCGACACGCTCGGCGAGCTCGGCCTCTGGTTCCGTGCCGCAGACCTCGTCTTTGTCGGCAAATCGCTCGCCGCGAGCGGTCCCAACGCCGGCGGGCACAATCCGCTCGAGCCGGCACGGCTGGGTGCCGCGCTCCTGTTCGGGCCCGGCATGGACTCCTTCGCCGATATCGCCGCCGACCTGCTGGCGATCGGCGCGGCGCGCAGCGTCGCCGGCGCGGACGATCTCGCGCTCTCGGTCGATGCGCTGCTCGGCGATGCCGCGCGGCGCGGCGAAATGGGCGAGCGCGCCCGGCGCTATGCCGAAGGCGGCCAGAAGGTCGCCGAGGAGGTGATGGTGGCGCTGGCGCCGCTGTTGCAGCGGTTCAGCCCGGCCGACTCCGCGCTGGCTCAGGAATCGTAGGTGATCAGGCTCTCGACCGGCACGTCGAGCCTCTGCCGGCCGGCCAGGAAGCCGAGCTCGATGATGCAGGCGGCCGCCTTCACATCGGCACCGATGCTGCGCAGCAGGGTGACGGAGGCCGCCAGCGTGCCACCGGTCGCCAGCAGATCGTCGAGGACCACGACGCGCTGGCCAGGCTCGACCGCCCCCTCCTGGATCTCGATCGTATCGGTGCCATATTCGAGCGAGTAGATGTGCCGGATGGTCGCGCCGGGCAGCTTGCCGCGCTTGCGCAGCATCACGAAGCCGAGTCCGAGCTCGTAAGCCAGGGGGGCTGACACCAGAAAGCCGCGCGACTCGATGCCGACCAGGACTTCCGGCCGATAGGGCAGGATGAGGTCCCGCAGCCGCGTGACGGCCGCCCGCCAGGCCTCGGCATGCGCGAGCAGCGTCGAGATGTCGTAGAACAGGATCCCGGGCTTGGGGAAATCCGGCACATGGCGGATGTGCCGCTTGAGGTCGATCTCGGTGCCGGTGACCATGGGGAGGGGCTCGCTCTCGTGCCGGGGACCGCGGCGCCGAAGCCGCAAGGGATGCCGGATCTCTGTAAATGTGGCATGAATCGAGCGCAAGCAGGAATCGGGCCCAGGGGGATTGCAAGGGTGGGTTGGTCCGACGGCAATGACGGTCTGAGCAAGGCGGATGTCGAGCGGCTGCTGAACGACCCGTCGGGCGACACGCGCGCCGACACCGCCGAGAAGGTGGCGGCGCTGTTTGCGAGCGGTGCCTTGAGTCCGACCGAGCGCCAGATCGGCGAGCAGATCTTCCGGGTGATGCTGAAGGATGCCGAGGTCAAGGTGCGCTCGGCGCTGGCCCATCAGCTGAAGACCAGCGAAGAGCTGCCGCACGACATCGCGCTATCGCTGGCGCGCGATGTCGAGGCCGGCATCCCCATGCTCGAATCCTCGCATGTCCTCAGCGACGAGGATCTGATCGAGATCGTACGCGGCGAGCGACGCGCGCAGCAGGCGGCGATCGCCCGGCGCCAGGTGGTATCGCATCCCCTCGCCTCCGAGCTCGTCGAACGCGGCAACGAGGCGGTGGTCGCCGAGCTCGCCGCCAATGAGGGCGCCGAGCTCGACGAGGAGCTGCTGACGCGTGCCGTTGCGCAATTCGGCGAGGATGCCCGCGTGCAGGAGGCGCTCGTGCATCGCAGCGCGCTGCCGGTCACCGTCGCCGAGCGGCTGGTCTCGGTCGTGACCGAGCGGCTGCGCGATTATCTCGTCGCGCATCACGAGCTCAGTCCCGATACCGCCGCCGACCTCATCCTCGAAAGCCGCGAGCGCGCCACCATCGCGCTGCTGCCTTCGGGCGCCCATGCCGACGGCGATCTCGAGAAGCTGATCGAGCAGCTGCACGCCAACGGCCGGCTCACCGCCTCCCTCGTCCTACGCGCGCTGTGCCTCGGCGATATTCCCTTCTTCGAGGTATCGATCGCGCGGCTCGCCTCCGTGCCCCTGATGAATGCGCGCATGCTCGTCCATGACGGCGGAATGATGGGCCTGAAGGCCATCTATCAGCGCGCCAAGCTGCCGCAATCGCTTTATCCAGGCTTCCGCACCGCCTTCGACGTGGCGCGCGAGGCGCAGTATGACGGCGGCGACCATGATCGCGAGCGCTTCGCACGGCGCGTCATCGAGCGCGTTCTCACCCAATATGACGGTATCGACCCCGACAATCTCGACTATCTCATGCGCAAGCTCGAGCAATATACGGCCAACGCCGGCTGAGCATTGAAGGACGAACGCGACAATTCGCGCGCGCCGACGCCGACGCTCGCGCAGGGCGCGCTGTCGCTCGCTCTGGCGCCCGCCGCCGGCGGCGCCGTCGCCGGCTTTGCCTGCCGCGGTCGACCGGTGCTGCGCGCGCCCGCGGCCGGCGCGCGCCATGCCGACCAGCTCGCCTGCTTTCCGCTCGTGCCTTTCTCGAACCGGGTGCGCGATGGGGTCTTTTGCTATCGCGGCAGGGAGATAAGGCTGCCGCCAAACCATTTCGATCCGCACCCGCTGCATGGCGACGGCTGGCAGGCGGTCTGGCAGGTCAGCGAGGCGTCCGCGACTGTCGCCGGCCTCGCCTATGAGCATGCCGGCCGCGCCGGCTGGCCGTGGCCCTACCGGGCGGAGCAGAGTTTCACCCTCGAGCCGCGCGGGCTCGCGGCGCGGCTCGTCCTGCGCAACCTGGCGGCCGAGCCCTTTCCCGCCGGGCTCGGCTTTCATCCCTATTTTCCCCGCGCCGGGGCGCGGCTCACGACCGATCTCGATGGCGTGTGGTTGTCCGATGCGACCCGCATCCCGACCGAATGGGCGGAGCTGCCGGCGCATTGGAATTTCTCGCGCGGCCTCGCGCTGGCGGGGCTCGACATCGACCATTGCTTCACCGGCTGGTCGGGCGAGGCGATCCTCAGCTGGCCTTACGGCAGCTGCCGCATCACGGCGCCGCCGCCGCTCGACAAGCTGGTGATCTATGTGCCGCCGGGCGAGGATTTCTTCTGCATCGAGCCCGTCAGCAACGTGAATGACGGCTTCAATCTGCGCAGCCGCGGCGTGCCCGCGACCGGCGTGCGGGATCTGGCGCCGGGCGAGGCCTTCGCCGTCGAGATGCGCCTCCTCCTCGAGGGCGCGTGGTAAGCTCGCACCTCGGAGGAACCTCGATGAGCGCCAGCCCCGTGCGAACGACCCGGCTGCCCGGCGGCGCCGCCATGCCGGTGCTCGGCCTCGGCACCTGGCGCATGGGCGAGAAGAAGGGCGGTGCCGGCGCCGAAGCCGATGCGCTGCGCCTCGGTCTCGATCTCGGGATGGGCCTCATCGACACCGCCGAGATGTACGGCGAGGGCGGCGCCGAGCAGGTGGTCGGCGATGCCATTGCCGGCCGCCGCGATGCGGTCTTTTTGGTGAGCAAGCTCTACCCGCAGAATGCGACGCGCGCCGGCACGCTCGAGGCCTGCGAGCGCAGCCTGAAACGGTTGCGCACCGATCGCATCGATCTCTATCTCTTGCATTGGCGCGGCGGTGCGCGCCTGCCGGTCGTGGTCGAGGCCTTCGGGCGTCTGGTGGAAGCCGGCAAGATCCGTCATTGGGGGGTCAGCAATTTCGACCAAAGCGACATGGCGGAGCTGGTCACGCTGCCGGGCGGCAAATCGGTCGGCACCAACCAGGTGCTCTACAATCTGAAGCGGCGCGGCATCGAGTTCGATCTCATGCCCTGGTGCCGCACGCACAAGATCCCGATGATGGCTTATTCGCCGGTCGATCAGGGCGGGCTGGTGGCGCATCCGGTACTGGCCGCGATCGGCAAGCGGCACGGCGCCACGCCGGCGCAGATTGCCATAGCCTGGCTGCTGCGCCAACCCGGCGTGATCGTGATCCCCAAGGCCTCGAGCCCGCAACATGTGCGGGAAAATCGGGCCGCCGCGGATGTCGCGCTCACCGCCGCCGATCTGCAGGAGATCGACAAGGCCTTTCCGCCGCCGCGCGGTGCCGCGCCGCTGGAGATGCTGTGAGCGGCGCCAGCGCCTTGCAGCTGTCCTATGGCGACGGCGCCGGCTGGGCGCCGCTCGCCGCGAATTTTCGCGCCAGCGGCAAGCAATATCAGACGCTGCTCGAAGGCAGCGAGGGCGCGCCCGACAATTACCGTTTGGTCATCGTGCGCCAGACCGGCAAGCTGCACACGCCGCGCCACAAGCATAATTTCGATCAGCTGCGGCTGTGCATCGAAGGCCGCATCAATTACGGACGCGGCCGCTGGATCGAGCCGGGCGAGATCGCCTATTTTCCCGAAGGCACGCCCTATGGTCCCGAAATCTGCGATTGCGACCGGCTCGGCATCACGATCCAGTTCGGCGGCGCCGGCGGTGCCGGCTTCATGAGCGAGCGGCAGACGCAGCAAGGCGTCCAGATCCTGCAGCAGCGCGGCAGCTTCGAGAACGGCGTCTATCGCCGCGCCGATGCGACGGCGCCCGGCGAGCGGCGCAACCAGGACAGCTACGAGGCGATCTGGGAAGAGGTGAACGGCCGCCGCCTCGTCTACCCGCCGCCGCGCTATGACGAGCCGGTTCTGATGCAGCCGCAGAATTTCGTCTGGCAGACCGAGCCCGGCCGGCGCGGCCTCACGACCAAGGTGCTCGGCAGCTTCTCGGAGCGGCGGCTGGAGATCGCCATGCTGCGGCTCGCCGCCGGCGCCAAGGCGAATTTGCCGGCGCGTGCCGGAACCCAGCTCGGCTTCGTGCTGCGCGGCACCGGTTTCGCCGAGGCCCAGGCCGCGCGGCCGCTGGCCGCCTTCGCGGTCGAGCGGGACCGCGGCTGGACGCTCGAGGCCGCGGCTGAGATGGAGCTGCTGCTGGTCGGTTTGCCGATGTTCGGCGCTGCGGCAGCCTGAGGGCCCAGAACTCGAACGAGGCAAGCCCGCGCCGCCTAACTGGCGGCGCGGATCGCCTGCCAGATCTTGATGGGGGTCGCCGGCATGTCGGGGCAGGCAGCACCGATGCCGGCGAGCGCATCCTCGATCGCGTTCATCACCGCCGCCAGGGCGCCGGTGGTGCCGGCTTCGCCGACGCCTTTCACGCCCAGCACATTGTTCTTCGCCGGGCTGCAAAGCAGGTCGGTGGCGATGAGCGGCAGGTCGTCGGCATGCGGCACGCCGTAATCCATGAGCGAGCCGGTGAGCAGCTGGCCGCTTCCGGTCTCATAGACGAGATCTTCGCAAAGCGTCTGGCCGATGCCCTGCGCGATGCCGCCCTGGATCTGGCCCTCGACGACGGCATGGTCGAGCACGGTGCCGCAATCATCGACGGCGCTGTAGGCAACAAGCCGAACCTGCCCGGTATCGCGGTCGATCTCGATCTCGGCGATATGGCAGCCGCTCGGGAAGGTCGGCTTGATGTCGGCCGTCGCCAGCTCGGACAGCGTCTCGCCCTTGGCGATCTCGGCAAAACCCACGCGGCGGCCCGATCCGGGAATCTCGAATCCGCCTCCGACGAACGCGACCTCCTCTTCCTTGGCCTGCAGCAGGCTCGCCGCGGTGCCGCGCGCCTTGGCGAGGAGCGCGTCCGCCGCCATCACGAGGGCGCTGCCGGTCGACATGGCGCCGCGCGAGGCGATGCTGCCGATCCCGCGCACGCCGAGCGCCGAATCGCCGTAGCGAACCTCGATTCGGCGCGGATCGAGGCCGAAGCGCTGCGCCAGCAGCTCGGCGAACACGCGGCGATGATTCTGGCCGCTCGCCTGCGAGCCGATCGCGGCTTCGAGCCGTCCGTCCGGCAGCAGCGTGACGCGTGCCTGCTCCCCCGGCTGGCCGCCGGCGATCTCGCTGAAGCAGGAGATGCCGAAGCCACGCAGCTTGCCGGCGGCCGCCGCCCGCGCGCGCCGCGCGGCGAAGCCGTCACGGTCGGCAAGGGCCAGTGCGCGGTCGAGCAGGGCCGGGAAATCGCCGCTGTCATAGGTCGTGCCGACAGCGCTGCGGTAGGGCAGGCGATCGGGCGGGATCAGATTGCGCCGCCGGATCTCGATCGCATCGAGGCCGCTCGTCCGCGCGGCTTCCTCGACCAGACGCTCGACGAGGTAGTTGGCGTCGGGCCGTCCGGCGCCGCGATAGGGGCCGATCGGCGCCGTATTGGTGAAGACGCAGCGCACCTCGACCGCGATCTGCGGAATGTCGTAGACGGTCGGCAGGCAGCTCACGAAATTCATCGTCGGGACCCAGGTGCCGACGGCGCCGAGATAGGCTCCCATATTGGCGACGCAGCGCGCCCTCAGCGCCAGGAACTTGCCATCGCGATCGAGCGCCAGCTCGCCCTCGATCGCGATGTCGCGCCCTTGCGTGTCGCTCAGGAAGGATTCGGCGCGGCTGGCACCCCACAGGATCGCGCGGCCGGTGCGGCGAGCGGCGACCAGCAGCGCCAGATATTCGGGATAGGGCGAGGATTTCATGCCGAAGGCGCCGCCGACATCCTCGCTGATCACCCGCATCTGCGCCGGCTCGACCTTCATGATCGCCGCCAGCTCCTGTGCCATGCGGGGCGCGCTCTGGCTGCCGCAGCGGAAGGTGAAGCGCTCTGTCGCGGCATCATAGACGGCGAGCGCGGCGCGTGGCTCGAGCGACACCACCGCCAGCCGCTGGCTCATCAGCCGCGTCCGTGCCACATGCACCGCGCCCGCGAAGGCCTGCTCGACCTGCTCCCAATTGGCGGCGGGCTCGGCCTGCGGACCGGGCCAGTCGAGCGCGAGATTGGCCGGCACCTCGTCCCATACCAGCGGGGCCGCATGCGCCGAGGCTGCACGCGCGTCGATCACCGCGGGCAGCGGGTCGTAGGCGATCTCGATCTGCTCGGCGGCGTCGGCCGCCTGGCTCGCAGTCGCGGCGACGATCAGCGCTACCGGCTCGCCGACATGGCGCACACGGTCCTTCGCCAGCGCCGGGCGAAACGGCACGTTCACGCGCACCCCGCCGCGTCCCTTCATCGGGATGGGGCGCGAGATATTGTCGAGCTCGCCGAGATCGGCGGCGGTCAGCACGGCGATGACGCCCGGCATCGCGGCGGCGGCACGGCTGTCGATCGAGAGAATGCGTGCCGCGGCGTGCGGCGAGCGCAGGAAGACTCCCCGCACCGCCTCGCCGCCTTCGTCCTCGACGAAGCGTCCGCGCCCGGTCAGCAGTCGCTCGGCATCGCGATGGTCGATGGCATGCTCGGACTGGCTCACCCTAATCCCTCCGCCGTTCGCTGGCGGGCGGGCTTAGCGCATCCCGGCGGCTTCGCCAAGTCCGGCTCATGGGCGGAGGCCCTGGCGCGCCCGTGGGCGGGCGGGCGGCCGGGGCGGAGGTCAGTCGAGAGAGCGCGCCAGCGCCTGCAGGATTTGCGGCGCGTCACGCTCGATCGGCGAGCCGTGCGAGACCAGGATGCGCCTGAGCGACGGAAGC
>Ga0070681_10007958_pt1 | contig 10376 bp, 9 predicted proteins | sample KBSC83BmetaG_FD_65650 | JGI IMG/M metagenome (GOLD analysis project Ga0070681, IMG submission 65650) | Corn rhizosphere microbial communities from Kellogg Biological Station, Michigan, USA - KBS C8-3B metaG | ecosystem: Host-associated > Plants > Roots > Rhizosphere | place: USA: Michigan...
GCTCTTCATCGTGCCGTGGTGGCCGAACACCTCGGCCTGGATCTTCTGCGTGTCGTCGACGGTGAACGTGCCGCCCGCGGCGACGAGCTCGCCCTTGTCGCCGACCTGGCCGCCGGACTCGGCATAGAACGGCGTCTCGTCGAGCACCACGGTGCCGGTCTCGCCGCTCCTTAGGCTCTTTACCTGCGCGCCCTCGCGATAGAGGGCAACGACCTTCGACGCGTGCGCGAGCTTCTCGTAGCCGTGGAACACGGTCTTGCCGCCGGCGTACTCGAGGCCCGCGGCCATCGAGAACTTCGACGCGGCGCGCGCGCGCTCGCGCTGCTGCTCCATCGCCGCCTCGAATCCCGCCATGTCGATCATCACGCCGCGCTCGCGGCAGATGTCCGCGGTGAGATCCACCGGAAAGCCGAAGGTGTCGTACAGCCGGAAGACGGTCTCGCCGTCGAGCAGCTTCTCGCCGGAGGCGAGCGCCGACTCGAGCACGCCCATGCCGTTCTCGAGCGTCTCGGCGAAGCGAACCTCCTCCTGCTTCAGCACGTCGGCCACCTTGTCCCTCGCCTGCCGCAGCTCCGGATACGCGTCGCCCATCGCGCGGTCGAGATCGGGCACCAGGCGGTAGAAGAACGGCTCCTTCTGCCCGAGCTTGTAGCCGTGGCGGATGGCGCGCCGGATGATCCGGCGCAGCACGTAGCCGCGCCCTTCATTTCCCGGAATGACGCCATCCACGACCAGGAACGAGCAGGCGCGGATGTGATCCGCAATCACGTTGAGCGAGGGATTCTTCAGCTCCCGGGTGTGCGTCTCGCGCGCCGCGGCCTTGATGAGGTCCTGGAAAAGGTCGATCTCGTAATTCGAATGCTTGCCCTGCAGCACCGCGGCGATCCGCTCGAGGCCCATGCCGGTGTCGACGGAAGGCTTGGGCAGCGGATTCATGCTGCCCTTCTCATCCCGGTTGTACTGCATGAAGACGAGGTTCCAGATCTCGATGTAGCGGTCGCCGTCGGCGTCCGGCGATCCCGGCGGGCCGCCCTCGATGCCGGGGCCATGGTCGTAGAAGATCTCGCTGCACGGGCCGCAGGGGCCGGTATCCGCCATTTGCCAGAAGTTGTCCGACTGGAATTTGGCGCCGCCCGGCTTGTCGCCGATGCGCACGCAGCGCTCCTTCGGCACGCCGATCATCTTGGTCCAGAGCTCGTAAGCCTCGTCGTCCGTCTGGTAAACGGTGGTCCACAGCCTCTCGGGCGGCAGCTTGTAGACCTTGGTGAGCAGCTCCCAGGCAAACGCGATGGCGTCCTTCTTGAAGTAGTCGCCGAACGAGAAGTTGCCGAGCATCTCGAAGAAGGTGTGGTGGCGCGCGGTATAGCCGACGTTCTCGAGATCGTTGTGCTTGCCGCCCGCGCGCAGCGAGCGCTGCGCCGTCGTTGCGCGGCTGTAGGAGCGCTTGTCCTTGCCGAGAAAGACGTCCTTGAACTGCACCATGCCGGAGTTGGTGAAGAGCAGCGTCGGATCGTTCGCCGGCACGAGCGGGCTCGATGCCACGATGGTGTGGCCCTTCGAGCGAAAGTATTCGAGGAAGCTCGAGCGTATCTCGCTTGATTTCATTGCGAGAATTCTACTCGACGGGGGTTCAAAAGCCCCGGGACGCCGGCCGGCCGCCCGGGGAAAGCCCCACCAGAGTTACGCGTTGATGCGTCCGTACTTCAACAGCCGCGCCCTCACCGCGCCCATCGTGCGTTCGTGCGCTGCCGCGAGCTCCTGCAGCGCGCGTCCGGCATCGAAGCCGGCGAGCAGCTTCCGATCCTCGTCCTCCGTCCACGGCTCGCCGGTCTTCGCCGGCATCTGCGCCTTGCGCCGCTCGAAGCGCTCCATCCGCTCGAGCGCCGAGGCCGCCTCATATAGCGCGCGCACGACGAGCGGGCGCTGATACGCGCTGTCGGCGGCGAAGATCTCACCCGTCTCGGGATCGACGCCGTTCGCCAACGACCTGACGACTGCCAGTGCCTGTGCCTGTTCCATCTCGTTCACCTCCTCTCTGCACCAACGGTGCAAAGGGATGAACGCGCGGGGCGACAAAGTGTGCACCGTTACCCGAAGAAAAGGATTGCGCGATAAAGTGCGCGCCATCATGGCCCGCCCAACAGGGCTTTGCATTCTGTCGCTGCTGCTTCCCGTCGTCGCATTCGCGCAAGCGCCGAGCGACGCCGAGCTGCAAAAGCGCGCGAATGCGGTGCTGACGCTAATGGGGTTTTCGCTCACGCCCGACGTCACCACCGGCTCCCTTTCCATCAGCGACCAATCCACCGGCAATCCGTACTTCCGCCAGACGTCGATCAGCGGCGGCGGCACGCTGAAGAACACGCCGCTCTACGCCGAGGGAACGCTCGCCTACGGCCGCTACGATCCGACGTTCAACGCCCAAGCGGCGCCCGTTCCCGTGAAGTGGGACAGCCTTCTCGTCACGGGCGGCCTGGGCTGGGATTTCCCCATCGCTCCTCGCCTCATGCTGCGCCCCATCGCGAATGTTTCGGTCGGACGCGTCGAAAGCGAGAGCACAGCCGCTGCCGCGGCGCGGCAGGTGCCCGGCAGCGCCTTCCTGGCGCACGGACAGCTGAACGCGGCCGGGCTCGGCGGATCGCTGATGCTCGATTACGAGCGCTACCTGCCCGAGAGCGAGATCGATGCGGAGCTGCGCTACAGCAGCATCCATCTGCAAAGCTTCCAGAGCTCGAGCGCTGTGCAAGGGCACTCGCTCGCCCAGACGTTCTCGTTCTGGTCGCGCTATCGAGCGCCGAGCGGCCTCGTTGCTTTCGAGCGTCCGGTGCGCTATGTCCTCGAGTACGCCTACAGCCGGTTTCTCGGCGACCTGGAAGGCGCCCTCGGCTTCAGCTATGTGAATTCTTTCGGGCTTGGCGCCGAACTGGATACGAGCCGCTACCAGTCGTACGTCTCGCGCACGCGATTGATGCTGCGCTACAAGGCCGGCAACAACGTCACCGGCTGGGCCGTCGGACTGGGCCTCAGCTTCTGATGTCTTCTTCGTCCACGGCCAGCGCGCCGCGGATGGTATCGAAGGAGAATCCGCGGCCCTGCAGGAAGCGCATGCGCCGCGCCTTCTCCTCTGGCGTGCTTGCCGCCTCGCGGTACTTGCGCGCCAGAATGGCCTTCGCCCGCTCGACCTCCCCTTCGGCTGAGACGCGTGCGACCACCGCGTCCGCGATTCCTTTGGCCTTCAGGTCTTGGCGGATCTTCGCGGCGCCGTACTTGCGCGCCATCCAGTGCGAACGCGCCTCGGCATAGCGCTCGTCGGAGAGCTGCTTGCGCGATTCCAGCTCGTCGAGCAAAAAAAGAAGCGCCTCGGCCGATTCGGCGTGAGGCGCGAGCTTGCGGGAAAGTTCGGCGCGGGCGTGTTCGCGCCGGGCAAGGAATCGAAGTGCCCGCGCTTTGAGCTCCGCGGGCGTGTCGCTCACTTCTCGGCGCGCTTGCGGGTCGGCAGAACTTCGACCTTTTTGTCGAGCGCCGAGTCTTCGGCCACCGGGGCGGGCGGCAGGCCCGCGGCGACGCCGGCCTTCTCGCGGATCTTGCCCTCGATCTCGCGTGCGAGCTGCGGGTTTTCCTTCAGGAAGTCGCGGGCGTTGTCCTTGCCCTGGCCGAGGCGGTCGGAGCCGTAGACGTACCAGGCGCCCGACTTCTCGAGCACGCCGAGGTTGACGCCGATCTCGAGCACCTCGCCTTCGCGCGAGATGCCTTCGCCGTACATGATGTCGAACTCGGACTGCCGGAAAGGCGGCGCCACCTTGTTCTTCACCACCTTGACGCGCGTCTCGGCGCCGATCACCTCGTCGCCCTTCTTGATCGAGCCGATGCGGCGGATGTCCATCCTCACCGAGGCGTAGAACTTGAGCGCGTTGCCGCCGGTGGTGGTCTCGGGGTTGCCGAACATGACGCCGATCTTCATGCGGATCTGGTTGATGAAGATCACCAGCGTGTTCGTGCGCTTGATGTTCGCCGTCAATTTGCGCAGCGCCTGGCTCATGAGGCGCGCCTGCAGGCCCATCTGCGGCTCGCCCATCTCGCCCTCGATCTCCGCCTTCGGCGTGAGCGCGGCGACCGAGTCGACCACGATTACGTCGACCGCGCCGGAGCGAACGAGCATGTCGGCGATCTCGAGCGCCTGCTCGCCGGTGTCCGGCTGGGAGATCAGGAGGTCCTCGGTCTTCACGCCGAGCTTGGCGGCGTAGGTGATGTCGAGCGCGTTCTCCGCGTCGATGAACGCCGCCGTGCCGCCGAGCTTCTGGACCTCGGCGATGACCTGCAGCGTGAGGGTGGTCTTGCCGGACGATTCCGGGCCGTAGATCTCGACCACGCGGCCGCGCGGCAGGCCGCCGACGCCGAGCGCGAGATCGAGGCCGAGCGAGCCGGTGGAGACCACCTCGATGTCCTTCACCGCCTCGGCGTCCATCTTCATGATGGAGCCCTTGCCGTACTGCTTCTCGATCTGCGAGAGCGCGGCGGCTAATGCCTTAGACTTGTTGTCATCCATTTGCGTGTACCTCTTAGAGTGGTTGGCATCTACGGCAGCTCGCCTCTTACCAGCGGTGGGCCAACACCGGATACTGTATAAACGTCCATATCGTAGGTCGGTTGACCGGGCCCTGTCAATGGAGATTCGCGAGACTCATCTTTTTGTGCAGGACCTCGCCCGGCACGCCGGGCGCACGGTCGAGCCGCCGGCACGCCGCGTGGCCGCCTGCGCCGTGCTCGCCAACCCGATGGCCGGAAAGCCGGGGGGCGACGATTTCGAGCCCTTCATCGCGGCCTCGGTGGCAGTCGGCGAGCGGCTCGCCCGCCGCGCGCTCGACGCGCTGGAAGGCCGCGCGCCGATCGCGTACGGCAAGGGCGCGCTGGTCGGCGAAGGCGGCGAGCTCGAGCAGGGCGCGGCGATGATCCACTGCCGCATCGGCCTGACGATGCGCACGGCGATCCGCGCCGGCCGGGCGCTGATCCCCGGCAACGCCAAGCTCGGCGGGCCGGGCGCCTCGCTCGACATCGTGCTCGGCGGCATCGACGACGCCTGGCACTATGATGCGATGGACACGCTGGAGGTGCGCATCCCCGGGGCGCCGCGCGCCGACGAGATCGTGCTCGCCGTCGCCTTCGCCACGGGCCGGCCCAACGCGCGCATCCGCGGCGCGCCGCAGTCCGCGGTCGAGGAGCTCGTGTCGCGGCTGCGCCGCTGAGCGCCTTAGTGGCGGGCTTAGAATCGGCTCTCCTTTCCCGAATCGATCTACGGAGCGCACGATGGCGAAAGTCGCATTCCTCGGCCTGGGCGTAATGGGCTATCCGATGGCGGGCCACCTGATGAAGAAAGGCGGCCACGACGTGACGGTCTACAACCGCACCGCCGCGAAGGCCCAGCAATGGGTGAAGGAGTACGGCGGCAAAAGCGCGCCGACCCCGCGCGAGGCGGCGAAGGACTGCGACTTCGTCATGATGTGCGTCGGCAACGACAACGATCTGCGCTCGGTCGTCTTTGGGGACAACGGCGTCCTGGCTGGAATGAAAAAGGCAGCCATCCTGGTGGACCACACGACGGTCTCGGCCACCCTCGCGCGCGAGATTTTCGAAAAAGCGAAGGGACAAGGCGTCGGCTTCGTCGATGCCCCGGTCTCCGGCGGCCAGGCCGGCGCCGTCAACGGCCAGCTGGGCATCATGTGCGGCGGCGAGGAGTCGACGTTCGCCAAGGCGAAGCCGGTGCTCGACGTGTACGCCAAGATGTGCGCGCTCATCGGCGGCCCGGGTGCGGGCCAGCTCACCAAGATGGTGAACCAGATCTGCATCGCCGGCATCGCGCAGGGGCTCGCCGAGGCGGTGGCGTTCGCCAAGCGCAACGAGCTCAACGTCGAGAAGGTGATTTCCGTCGTCTCGAAGGGCGCGGCACAGTCCTGGCAGATGGAGAACCGCTGGAAGCAGATGGATGAGCTGAAGGCGGAGGGCTTCGGCTTCGCCACCGAGTGGATGCGCAAGGACATGGCCATCTGCCTCGACCAGGCGCGGAAAAGCGGCGCCCGCCTGCCGGTCGCGGCGCTGGTCGATCAGCTCTGGTCGCACCTCGAGGCGCGCGGCGGCAAGCGCTGGGATTCCACCGCCGGCCTCATTCAGCTTCTTTTGAAAGACTAGAGAAGAAGCGCTCGAGCTCGGGCCCGACCCGCCGCAGCTCGCTGCGGTGCATCGCGGCGAGCTTGGCCAGCACGTTGCGCCCGCGCGGGGTCAAGCGCAGCTCGACCTTGCGTCGATCGCTCGGTGACGTCTCGCGCGCCATGAGGTCGAGGTCGGCCAGGCGGTCGACGAGCTCCACGGCGCTGTTGTGCTTGATGAGGAGCTGCTTCGCGAGGTCGTTGATCGTCACCCGCTCGGCTTCCGGGCAGCCGCGCACCACGAGCATCGCCTGGTAGTGCTGGCCCGTGAGGCCGACGGCGGCCGCGGCATCCTCGCTGAAGCGCAGGAACTTGCGCAATGCGTGCCGGAATGCGGCGAGCCTCGTGTAGTCGCGCGTAGTCAGGTGGAAACGCCTTTCGGCCCGCCTCAGTTCCGCCATGGGCCGCCGTTGTACCACGCGGCGCGCGGCGGCGGACATATCGTCCGCCGATGTAATATATATCGTTTACCGATATATTTCGCGCTCAAACTCTGGAGGAGGAACCCATGGAACAAAACCCGAAGCGTCGCGACTTCATGCGTGCCGGCCTCGCCGTCGCCGGCGGCCTTTCGCTCCCCGCCTACGTCCGCATGGCGTTCGCCGCGGGCGACGACCACCCGCCGATCGGCACCTGGCCCGAGGGCGTCAAGGGCAAGGACGTGTTCATCGGCATCGCCGTGCCGCGCACCGGCACCTACGCCGAGCAGGGCGAGGACGAGCTGAAGGGCTGGCAGCTCGCCGTCGAGCACCTCAACTCGGGCAACGAGCTGGTGCGCAAGATCTCGCCCAAGACGAAGAAGGGCGTGCTCGGCAAGGAAGTGAAGATCGTGGTGGCCGACTCCGCGGCGAAGCCGAACGACGCCGTGCAGGCGGAGCAGCGCTTCATCACCGAGAACAAGATCATGCTGATGACCGGCTCGACCTCGAGCGCGGTCGCGGTGGCGCTGAACAAGCTCGCCCAGCGCGAGAAGGTGCTCTACACCGCGGGCATCTCGGGCTCGAACGACACCACCGGCAAGGACTGCGTGCGCTACGGCTTCCGGCAGAACTTCTACGGCGAGACCGCGGCCAACGCCATCGGCCCGGTGCTGCTGAAGGCCTACGGCAAGAACAAGAAGATGGCGTTCATGACGCCCGATTACACCTACGGCCACACGGTGACCAAGTCGACCAGCGAGTACCTGAAGGAGCACGGCGGCTGGCAGATGGTGACCAACCAGGTCTCCCCGCTCGGCGCGACCGACTTCAGCTCCTACCTGACGAACATCGCCAACTCCGGCGCCGAGGTGCTGCTCAACGTCAACTGGGGCCGCGACGCGGTGCTCTCCACGCAGCAGGCGAAGCAGTTCGGCGTGATCCCGAAGATGAAGCTCGTCATCCCCTACCAGATCCCGTTCCTCGCCAAGAACGTGGGCGCCGAGCTCACCGAGGGCGTCTACGCGGCGACCGACTTCTGGTGGACGCTGGAGGACAAGTTCCCGCTCGCCAAGATGTTCGTCAACGACTTCCGCAAGAAGTACGGCTATTACCCGGAATGGGGCGCGGAGAACGCGTACATGTCGTTCGCGATGTGGGCCGACGCGGTGGAGAACGCCGGCACGTTCTATCCGCCGGACGTGATCAAGTCCTACGAGGCCGGCCGCAAGCTCCAGTCGATGGTCGGCGAGGTGTACATCCGCAAGGAGGACCACCAGCTCGTGCGCCCGGTCATCATCGTGCGCGGCAAGGCGCCCAAGGCGATGCGCAACAAGGAGGACTTCTGGGAAGTCACCGAAGTCGTGCCGGGCGCGCCGCTCATGCAGAAGCCCGACGCGTTCGGCTGCAACCTGGGCGATTACACCTGAGAACCTGACGGTCGCCCCCGAGTGCTTGCGTCGGGGGCCCAGCTTCTTCTTTTCTTAAACGACTGGGTCCCCGCCTGCGCGGGGACGACAGCAGGAATATCAGTTGATTACCTGGGCTAACTTCGGCTCGCAGCTCTTCAACGGCCTCGCGCTGGGCGCGCTGCTCGCGCTCATCGCGTCGGGCCTCACCATCATCTACGGCACGCTCGGCGTGCTGAACCTCGCGCACGGCGCGATGTTCATGCTGGGCGGCTACGCCGGCTACCTGGCGTATCAGGCGAGCGGCTCGTTCCTGGTCGGCGTCGCGGCCGCCACCCTTTCGCTCGGCGTGCTCGGCATCATCCTCGAGCGCGTCGTCATCCGCTATTTCTATGCCCGGCCGCACGAGGACCAGCTCCTCGTCACCTTCGGCCTGGCGATCGTCTTCGTCGAGATCGTGCGCTGGTACTTCACCAGCGAATCGAAGACCGTGCAGACGCCGGCGCTGTTCCAGGGAATCACCAACATGGGCTTCATGTTCTACCCGACCTACCGCCTGGCGGTGGTCGGCATCTGCGCGGTGGCGCTGCTCGTCCTCTTTCTCGTCCTGTACCGCACGCGCCTCGGCATGATCGTGCGCGCCGGCATCGAGGATTCGGTGATGGTGGATTCGCTCGGCATCAACGTCGACCGCGTCTTCATGGTCGTGTTCGGCATCGGCGCGATGGCGGCCGGCTTCGCCGGCTTCATCAACGCGCCGATCGTCTCGCTCGCGCCCGAGGTGGGCGAGCAGATCCTGGTGCAGACGTTCGTCGTGGTGGTGATCGGCGGCGTCGGCTCCTTCCCCGGCGCGGTCCTCGGCGGGCTGATCGCGGGCGAGATCATCAGCCTCACCTCGATGGTCAATCCCGGCTACGCCTACGTGATGCTGTTCGCCGCCATGACGCTCGTCCTGATGATCCGGCCGCGCGGACTGCTGGGCAAGGCGGGACGCGAGTGAACGCCGACCGCATCTACACGCCGCGCCGGCCGCTGCTCGTCGAGACGATAACGGCGCTCGCGCTGATCGCCGCGCCCTTCATCCTGCCGATGTTCGATGCGGCGCCGAACACCGTGAACCGCATCCTGGTGTGGGGCCTGTTCGGCATCGGCTTCGACATCCTCTTCGGCTACACGGGCCTCCTGTCCTTCGGCCAGTCGGCGCTCTACGGCACCGGCGGCTTCGTCGCCGCGTATCTCCTGACGCGCACCGGCTTCCCGCACGTCATCACGGCGCTGGTGATCGGCATGATCGCCGCGGCGGTGGTCGGCTACCTCGTCGGCCTGGTCGCGCTGCGTCGCACGGGCATCTACTTCGCGATGATCACCATCGCCATCGCGGAAGTGTTCTTCTTCGTCGAGTTCAACCCGCTCTCCGAATGGACGGGCGGCGAGAACGGGCTGCCGGGCGTGCCGACGCCGAGCCTCGATCTCGGCTTCACCAAGCTCAGCTTCACCACCGGCTGGGCGCTCTATCCCTTCCTCGCCTTCTGCTATTTCATCGGTATCGTCGTCGCGCTGCGCATCGTCCGATCGCCGGTGGGCGCGGTCCTGCGCGCGGTGCGCGAGAACCCGCTGCGCGCCGCCGCGGTCGGCCACAACATCCACGGCTACAAGCTCACCGCGTTCGTCATCGCCGCCGCGTATGCCGGTTTCGCCGGCGGGCTGCTCGGCGTGATGCAGGCCTTCATGCCGCCCGACGCGTTCATGTTCGAGACGTCGGGCCAGCTCGTCATGCAGACCGCGATCGGCGGCCGCGGCACGCTGTTCGGGCCGCTGGTCGGCGCGGGCGTATGGCTGTTCCTGCAGGACTTCCTGCAATCCACGCTCAACCTCGGCGCCACCTGGAAGCTGGTGCTCGGCCTCGTGTTCGTGATCCTGGTGTGTTTTCTCCGCCAGGGCATCATCGGCGGGCTGCGCGACCTGTACCGCCTCGTCCGCCGGAAAAAGCGCGCCGCTGAAACGCCCCGGCCCACCGTCAGGACGCCGGCGAGCCCCTTGCCGGCCGCGCACGAGCTGCCGAACGGCTACCGCGGGCCCGTGCTCCAGGCGCAGAAGCTGACCAAGCACTACGGCGGCCTCGCCGCGAACGAGGACATCGACTTCAGCGTGGACGCGGGCGAGCTGCGCGGCATCATCGGCCCGAACGGCGCGGGCAAGAGCACCTTCTTCAAGATGCTCACCTGCGAAGTGCCGCCGACCGCCGGAAGCATCGTCTTCAAGGGCCGCGACATCACCGGCATGAGCGTCACCGACGTGTGCCAGCTCGGCCTCACCAAGAGCTACCAGGTCAACCAGCTCTTCAACCGGCTGAC
>Ga0070681_10007959_pt1 | contig 10374 bp, 2 predicted proteins | sample KBSC83BmetaG_FD_65650 | JGI IMG/M metagenome (GOLD analysis project Ga0070681, IMG submission 65650) | Corn rhizosphere microbial communities from Kellogg Biological Station, Michigan, USA - KBS C8-3B metaG | ecosystem: Host-associated > Plants > Roots > Rhizosphere | place: USA: Michigan...
TCGTGAAAATTCACGAGCGCGTACGTGTAACTGATGCTACCGCCCTCGGGGTAATTCATCTGAGAAATGGAGCAGGACCCGGCCCCTGCGTTCGGGCATGGATTGTAGAAATACTGCCAGTACGCACCAGCGGGCGGCCGCACTTGTCGCAGTAAATAGGCGACACCTTGTCCCGAGAGATTGCTGAAGGCAACATCGTAGTCAAAATACCAGCTGCCCTGAGCCGTCGTTACATGATCGAGCAAATACAAGACGCCGGCAGCGACATAGGTGAACGTGATCGTTCGACTGTCGGAAGTCGTTATGCTATTGAGCAACGTATACGCACCCTGTACCCCATAAGAAAAATTGGCGTAGTTGCCGTTGCGGTCTTCGATGTGAGTCGGATACCAGAAGGAAGCTCCTTGTATCGTGTTTGGGATGCCTTCTGCGATGATTTGCAGCATGTCGTAACGCGTGCCGTTGGGGGCGTATACCTGCACGCCGCCACCGGCACAAATGGCGCGCCAACGCGTCGTCGAAATAAAATCACCTAGACCTGTGCTCATTAACGCTTGTCGGCCCCCATCAGGTGTCTCGAAAACCATTTGCTTGTCGGAACCTGAGCACGCGCTCCCAGCGTACAGGCGACCCCCGATGAACAGACTCCAGCCGACGCCGACATTGGGAGTCCTATTGTAGGAGGTCGTGTCCGATGAAAAACCAAAGGTCGATGTCGGGCTATTAAATGATCGTTGAAACACCAAATCAAAACCGCCATTGCCGGGTAAAACTCCGTCTGTGTGATGCAGCTGCAACATTCCCGTAAAGGGATCGATGTGTTCGTCTACGTTGTGGTTGATCGTGTTTCGATTCGCACTGAGTCCAGGATCTTGGTAGTAACCAGGAAGTGGTCCATCGGCGGAGGCTGAAGCACTAACCACAAACGCAACCACGAGCCACAACGCAGGCAGAAGAACTTGTCGGAGAAAGGAGCTACGCATGGCTGCGTGTCTCCGCATCGATATCAAAACCATTCCATGGCCTTTTAACGTCGAATACGCACTTCGACCTTCGATAATCACTGTGTCCTCGACTGACCAATTACTAGGCAGCCGCTTTCGGGACGGCCCGTCGTTGACCGATGCGCTCTAGTGTCGAACGACATGCTCACAATTCGCCTCCTCAAATTCCCATACCTTTAGTTCTTCGCCGGTTTTAAGGGCTCGGTACACGTCGTGGATGTCGCTCTTTGGAGGCACGTCGATTGCGAAAAGTCGGTTTGTTGCTCTCTCATAAGTGCAACCAAGCGCCGAGATTTGCTTCCATATGGGGATTGAGTCTAAATCGTCGATCTCGGTGACGGTGAAAACCCGATAACATGAATGTCCCGATCGCGTTGACAGAGATTGGAACGTTAATACTCCGTCGCGACCGGCGATCGCAGTAACAATGTCGCCCCAACTTATTCCATAAGTGAAAAAGGGTAGACTGCGGATCGCATAACGACTTCCTCCTTCATCGTGCGCCCAAAGTAGCTCGACCTTCGATTCTTGATCGAAACGAATCTTGGTCAAGTTCTCATTTCTAGTCATCGCCCCTGCTCATGGTCTTGCTGTCAAGGTATTCTTGAGTAGTGCGGGCCCGCTTCTCATTGTTGCAGCTGCGGCATGTGTTCTGTGCATTCGCTAGCGTATTGTTGCCATCGCGCGATTTGGGAATCGCATGATCGATTTGAGATTGCGTGGGGCCTGGCTCTCGCGTTGTTTTAACTCCGCAAAAGACACAATATTCGCTTTCGTCGCGGGCTGACGCCGCCACGCTGGTGCTAAAGCGCTTTCCAGCACCCGGAGCTCCCGATGATCCCAATTTCGGTGCCATAGCCGAGCGACTGATAGTAGGCGCTGCCAATTGCGCAGAAGCCGCGGCATCCATCCTGGCGATCGCAATGCCAAACAACCCAAATGGAGCGCCCTCCGCCGCGGCATCGAAGACTCCGCCTAATCCGGTCCAATTATCAACTTTGCCATGATCCAACACTTGCAGGAGTGCATTGGTTCCTCCGGCGGACAAAGCGCCGATTCCGAGCCAAGCGCCCATTTCGAGATAGTAAGCTACCGCTGGGCTCTTGCCATCGGGATCTATAAAGCGATAGGGGTTGTTATTGGCATACGCGTAGCGATTGAAAGAATTGACGCTATCGTCTCGAAATCGTTGCGGGTCGGTACTATAGAACCGTCCAGTACTAGCGCTGTACCAGCGCGCTCCGAGATAGGCTAGGCCTGTCGAATCCTCAAATGGTTTTCCGGCGTACCAGATGCCGTTTTGCGTCCCAGTGTCTTCGTGTGAATACCGATCACCGTACGGCGCATACGTCTCCTCCCAGAGTAGGTTGCCGCTCTGGTCCGTCGCGGCGATTGGCGTTCCCGCTACGTCGTTGTAGTAGTAGGTGACTGCAGGGGCGCCGGCTACGACCGTAATCGTAATCGGCGCGGAGATCGTGACCAATCCTGCGTTGTCGGTGACGTGGGCGGTGATTGTGTACGTTCCTGCCGTTGGATAAGTCCACGTGAAATCGTACGGTGCTGTCGTCGTCCATCCGATTTTCTGCCCGTTCGCGTAAAACTCGACCAGCGCGATGGCGTAGCTGGGAGCGGGAATCGCCGTGGCCCCAAAATGTACCGTCCCTGACGTGTAGAACGTGCCGCCTTGCGCCGGAGTTACGACCGCAACGGTCGATGTGCCGGCAAGCGCGGCGACCGTAGCAGTCACCGGACTGGATGTGGCAAACGCTCCCGTCGCATCGGTCGCCTTAACCGTGAACGTATGCGTTCCCGCGGGCAAATTCGCCAACGAAAACCCAAACCCCGGCTGCCGGGTCCCGATGAAGACTCCACCGTCGTAATAATCGAATTGGGTGATAACGCTGTTCTGACTCGTAGCGAGAACTACGACGTCGATGGTGGCGGGCGCTTCATACACGGCATTGCTGCCCGGTAATACGATAATGGCTGAGACTGGCGCACAGGGGCTTGCACTCGCGTACAGCGCATTGACGTAAGCCGGGCTCAGGACACTGTTGAACAGCCACACTTCGTCGATCAGCCCGCCGAATCGGTTTGTCGTCGTCCCGTACTGCCCACCAAACCGAAGTGCGCCGCTGACCACTGCATTTGCGAGAATCGGTGTACCCGCGCGCTGGGTGAGCGCTTGCGGGATCTTGTCGATGGAAAGCCGATTGCTGGCAACACCACCTTTCGTGAACTCGGCAACGACGTAATGCCAGGTATTCGCGAGGCCGGTGGAACTTACTCCGAACACGTCGCCATTCAAGGTGGTAAACCCGAAGCCCCCCCCGGAGAACAGCAGTCCTTGCGTTGCCCAGGACAGCGGCATCGCCCCGTCGACACCATTCCAGCGCATCCAGAAGGCGACCGTGGTTTTCGCGGCAGCCTGTGGGGCGACCGATAGACCGCTCACTTCGATAGTGCCGCCGCTAAAGCTCGCGGCGTTACAGGTGTCGGCCTTGGGGGCAGCTGCGGGCGCCGCGACTGGGGCCACACTGCCGCGCGGCTCTCCCAGAAAACCGTATGGCTCCTTGACCAAGCCCGAAACATTCCAATTGTCGTCAAAGGTATAGTGCGCCAGCGGAATCGGCATCCCGGGGTCGACGAGGATAGCCAGGGGCGCCGAAGTGGCAACGACGCCATTGGCGCTGGTTGCTTTGGCGGTCACCGTGTAGAGGCCGGATTGCACCACATTCCAATCGAACGTGTATGGCGGTGTGGTCTTGGTCGCCAGCAGAAAAGCGCCGTTGTAGAAATCGACCTTGGCGATTGTCCCGCTGGGATTGGTCGCGCTGGCGACCAGGGAAATGGTGGCCGGCAAGAAATAGGTGACATTCGGTGCCGGCGCCGTGAGTGAAACGGCGGGTTGATCCGCGGATGCCGTGACCACCAGGGTCACGGGTAGTGAGGAAATTACGGGGTAAACATCGCCACCGTGATCGACATAGTGCTCGAAAGCGCTAGCCGTAACCGCGTAGGTGCCAACGGCAACGTTCGTCCAGTTCAACGTGTACGGTGGTGTGGTTGCCGTCCCAACGACCACTCCATCTTTAAGGAAATCGACCTTGGTAATCGTCGCCGTCGGCGGCGAAGGAGCCACCGTGGCGGTCAAGGGGATGGTAGCCGGCGCCACAAATCCGGCACCGTCAACCGGCGACGTAAGCTGGACGGGTGGCGGACTCGCGGCAAAAATATGAAAGCTGCGATCAACGGGGATGGCGCCGTAAACTTCGGCGCGTAGCGTGCAGGTGCCTACTTCAACCGGTGTCACGGTCACCCCGGTTTGAAGCCCGATTTCCGTGGTGGAGATCGTGCAAACCGCTGGCGTCAGAGATTTGACCGTCGGTGCGACGGGGATGGACGAGCTAACAAGGAAGTCCGAATAGACGCAAAGTCCACAAGGCACCAGCACCGTATCGCCAGGCTGCGGAAAGTCAATGGTATTGGTTACGCGAGGGACTACGAAGACGAAGTTTTGCGAGGCGTCGGGGTTGACGCCGTTGCGAGCTACTACCGTGCCGGTATAGGTGCCGGAGCTTGCAACACTAGCTGCTAACACACCGTTACTCCCGAGCAACATACCCGTGCCCGCCGTGAACGAGGCGTTAGTCAGGGAGAAGGTGGGTGCCGGAACGCCGGTGGCCGTAAAAGTAAAACTGTAGGGAGCCGAGCCTACGCCGTCCGGTGGTAGGCCACTGGTCATTGTGGGAGCTTGCGTTGTCAGGCCCCGTGTATTTAGCAGAGCCGATACCGTGCTGTCGTTATAGTTGATGGATACAAGGTCGAGCGTGCCGTCGCTGTTGAGGTCGGCCACGATCAAGCCTCTGGGATATTGTCCAACCGCGAACGTTACAGGCGCTCTGAAGGTCCCGTTGCCGTTACCCGCCAGAATCGACACGGTGTTGTTGTTTTGATTAGTCACCGCCAAATCGAGTTTTCCATCAGCGTTGAAGTCGGCAACGACCAGGCTCCAATTGTTTCCTCCTGCAGGAAAATCGGCCCCTGGCTGGAATGTGCCGTTGCCATTGCCGATCAGAACGGTTACGGTCGGCGCAAAGATATGGCCCACCGCGATGTCGATCTTTCCGTCGCCGTTGAAGTCGCCGGTAACCACTTTGAAAGGCCCGGTGACAGGGAAGTGTATCGGTGCTTGGAACGTCCCGTTGCCATTGCCCAGGAGAATTGACACGGCGTTGTCGGCGGAGCTTGTCACGACCAAATCAAGCTTGCCGTCATTGTTGAAATCCGCGACCGCAACGCCTTCCAACCAGGTGCCGGCAAGAAAGTTAACGCCTGTCTGAAACGTGCCGTTTCCAACGCCCAGAAATACGGTGACGTTACCGTCGTCCCTGGCGGCGATAAGATCCATCTTTCCATCGCCATTCACATCGGCCGCGACGACGGCGCGAGAATTCGTAACCCCCGGTAGCGTGGTGACCGGCTGCATTGTCCCGTTACCGTTTCCCAGCTGGACTTGCACCACGCCCGAACCATAGGCGAGGTCAAGCTTTCCATCACCGTTGAAATCGGCCACGGCGATGCTCATGTCGGCATCGCCTCCAATGCCGACTGGATTCACACCGAAAGTGCCGTTGCCGAGGCCGGGAAGAATGACGTTCGACACCGTACTCTCGTCAGAGCTAACCACGAGGTCAGGTTTGCCATCCCCGGTGAAGTCGCCCGTGGCCAACCCCACCGGGGTTCTGATTCCACCACTAAAGTTGTATGTGTATGAATCGATATGTTGCGCAAAGGTAAGGGGCGTGCCGGTCGCCGCCACTGTCAGATTGACCGCACTAGACGTGGTAATACCGGTTTGATTGTCGTAGGCCTTGGCGGTAACAACGTACGATCCCGTGGCGACGTTGCCCCAGACAAAGCTATAGGGGGCCGTAGTTGCGGTGCCGATCAGGGTCGAGGCACTGTAGAACTCGACCTTGCTTACCGTGCCGTCCGGGTCGCTGGCGGTGGCGTAGAGCGGGATTGTTGCGGGCGCGACATAGGCGCTGTTATTGACCGGTGCAACGATCGTCACTGCCGGTGGTTGATCGGCGGCGATGGTGAAACTACGCGGGACATTGGGCGCTGCGTTGTAGTTACTATTGCCGCTCTGCGCCGCCTGTATGGTGCACGTTCCGGCCGTAAGCAAGGTCACCGTGTTGCCGGACACGGTGCAAACCGGCAGCGTCAACGATGTAAATACGACGGCTATATTGGACGTTGCTGACGCGGTGACCACAAAGGGCGGATCGCCTGGCAAGTGATTGGGGAGCGCGTTAAAGGTGATGGTCTGGTTAAGCTTGGCCACGACCAGGTTTTGATCTACGTTCGGCGCGGCGGCGAAGTTTGTATTTCCTGCCTGGCTCGCTCGAATGGTGCAGGTGCCCGCGCCGACGATGGTCACGGTGCTGCCTGAAACCGTGCAAAGCGCGGTTATGAGCGACGTGAACGACACCGGAAGTCCGGAGGACGCGGTCGCACCGACTGTGAACGGCGCGTCGCCAAAGGTCTTGCCACCAAGCGACCCGAAACTGATGGTCTGCGGCGTTCCGGCAATGGTGATGGCGAACGATTGGCTGGCATTCGGTGATATGCCGTTGGTTGCCGTGAACATGCCAGCAAACGTGCCGGTCGCCGTCGGGGTCCCGTTGAGCAGGCCGCTGGTGCCGTTCAATGCGAGTCCGGTCGGTAGCGCGCTGGGCAATGCGGAGAACGTGGGTGCCGGCGAGCCATTCGCCGTCAGCGTATAGCTGTAGCCGATGCCAATCGTGCCATTGGGCGCAGCGGCACTGGTGAAACTAGGCGCCTGTGAGCCGCCGCCCGTATTGTTGAGGGCGAAGGCCGCACTATGGGTACCGGCGCTCGCCGTGACAGTGAACGTGCCGCCAAGCCCGTTCGCCGTGAACGTTGGGGCGATGGCGACTCCCGAGGCGTTGCTCGAAATCACTGCCGCCCGGATGCCGCCACTGAATGTTCCCGACGGACCTGTCGACGGTGCGCTAAAGGTTACCTGTGCGCCCGGAAGCAGGTTGTTGTTCCCATCGCGCACGAGGACGGTAAATGGCGCCGCATAGGCGGTATTGATCGCAGCACTTTGGGGGCTGCCGGACTGGATGCTAATGGAACCGACCGGTACGAACATGGAGCTGTTGAAGAGAACCGTTACCGTGTTATCGCCGCCGTTGCTCACGATCAAGTCCGGCTTGCCGTCCTGGTTCACGTCGGCGACGGACAGCCCAACGGGGGTGGTCCCCGTCACAAAGTTGATCGCAGGATGGAACGTGCCGTCGCCGCCGCCAAGAAGAACGGACAAGGTGTTGTCATACGAATTGGATACGGCAACATCGAGGCGCCCATCACCATTGAGATCGGCGAGTACCAGCCCCTGGGGGTAAACGCCGACGTGCGTGTCGGCCTTGGCGGCAAAGGTGCCATCGCCGTTGCCTAGGAAGACCGAGACTGTCCAACTGTCTTGGTTGGTGACAACGAGATCAAGCTTTCCGTCACCATTAACATCACCGGCCGCAATTTCTAACGGATATTGGCCAGCGACGTAATTGGTCGCGGCGGAGAACGTTCCTCCGCCTAGATTGCGCAAAACCGACAGGTTATTGGTGTCGGTATTAACGACGGCGAGATCCGGCCGGCCATCGCCGTCAAAGTCGCCGATAGCTATGGCGTAAGGTCCCGTTCCCAGCCAATAGACGGTCGACGTTTGGAACGTTCCGTCACCATTGCCAAGCAAGACCTCAATGGATTGTCCATTGCCCTGCGCATCGTCCCCGTCGGTCGCGATTAGATCTAACTTGCCGTCGCCGTTAACGTCCGCAATGGCGAGACCATAGGGCGCGCCAAAAAAAGAGATGGTTGTGGGCGCCGCGAAACCTCCGTTACCCGTGCCGCGCAGGAATGCGACCGTGTTGTTGAACGTGTTTGCAACGACCAGATCAAGAATTCCATCACCATTGATGTCGGCCAACTGAAGCCGCCACGGATAGACCCCGCCAGTACTCAGTGTCGCCAATGGTGTGAAATTGGTATTTCCATCGCCCGTGAACGTCGAGACGGTGCCGCTGTTGAGATTACTGACGAGCAAATCGAGCTTGTTGTCGCCATTTATGTCGGCAACCGCCGAATACATGGGATACGTTCCCGTCGCGAACGTCGCCCGCGTTCCAAATTGAATTCCACTGATCACAATGAAATTCTGATTGACGTTGGGTGCCGCGTTGTAACTCGCGTTGCCAGGTTGCGACGCCTGTACGGTGCAGGTGCCTGCAGCTAGCAACGTCATTGCCGAGCCACTCACTGTGCAAACGCTCGGTGTGAGCGAGCTAAATTGCACGGCAAGACCTGAGGACGCTGTGGCGCCTAGAGGCGGCGCGGGCGTGCCTGCAACCTGTTCAGCAATTGGCCCGAATGTGATGCTCTGGTTGGCGGCGGCGACCGTAAAGGTTTGGGGCACACTAGGCGCAGCGTTATAGTTGCCATTGCCAGCCTGTGCAGCCTGAACGGTGCAAGTGCCGCCGGCGACGAGCGTAACCGTCGAACCGCTGACCGTGCAAACTGAAGTGGTGAGCGAAGAGAAAGTAACGGCTAGCGCTGAGGAGGCGGTGGCACTGACCGCAAAGGGAGCCGCCCCCAATGTCTTATTGGCAAGTGCGCCAAAGGTAATCGTCTGGCTTGCTTTGGCCACGACGAAGCCCTGGTCGACGTTGGCAGCCGCCAGGTAACTCGTGTTGCCCGCTTGCGCCGCTCGAATCGTGCAGGTGCCGGCGGTCCTGATCGTGACGGTGGCCCCACTTACGGTGCACACCGTCGTGGTTAGCGACGAAAATGCCACCGCAAGCCCCGACGATGCCGTCGCACTGACGGTAAATGGGGCAACGCCATAGGTCTGACCTGCAAGGGCTGCAAAGGTGACGGTCTGGCTTGCTTTGGCCACCGTGAAGCTTTGATCGACGTTGGTCGCCGCTAGATAACTGGTGTTCCCGGCTTGGGCCGCGCGAATCGTGCAGGTGCCGCCAGTCACCAAAGTCACCGTACCGGCACTGACGGTGCAGATCGTCGTTGTGGTCGATGTGAACGTAACCGCAAGCCCCGATGACGCCGTTCCGCTCACGGTAAAGGGTGCCGCGCCGAATGTCTTGCCGGCCAGCGCCGCAAAAGTAATCGTTTGACTCGCCTTGGCGACCGTAAAACTTTGGTCAACGTTGGTGGCCGCCAGATAGCTCGTGTTACCGGCTTGGGCGGCGCGAATCGTGCAGGTGCCGCCAGTCACAATCGTCACCGTGGCGGTGCTGACGGTGCAGATGGTCGTTGTCGTCGATGTGAACGTCACGGCAAGCCCTGATGAGGCCGTCGCACTCACGGTAAAAGGCGCCGCACCGAAGGTCTTGCCAGCGAGGGCAGCGAATGTAACTGTTTGCGCAGCCTTGGCAACGGTGAAGCTTTGGTTAACGTTGGTCGCCGCGTTGTAGTTGCCGTTACCTGCTTGCTGGGCCTGGATAGTGCATGTGCCGCCGGTGACGATCGTGACCGTCGCCACGCTCACCGTGCATACGGCAGTGGTGGTGGAGATGAAAGCAACGGTCAAACCGGACGATGCCGTGGCGCTAACAGCAAAGGGTGCCGCGCCATAGGTCTTACCCCCCAGCGCAGCAAAGGTTATCGTCTGTGCCGCCTTCGCTACCGTGAAGCTTTGATTAACGTTTGGAGCGGGCGCGTAAGTGGCGTTACCAGCTTGGGAGGCCTGGATCGTGCAAGTCCCTGCCGTCAGGATGGTTACCGTCGTCGCGCTGACCGTGCAAACAGGGGTGGTAAGGGAAGCGAAGCTGACTACGAGCCCTGACGACGCCGTAGCGCTTACGGTAAACGGCACGGCGCCGAACGTCTTGGCGCCGAGCGCGTTAAACGTAATCGTCTGACTTGTCTGTGCTAGTGCTGTCGGAATTAACCCGAGCAGGCAGACAATTGGCAGAATGAAAAACGACAGTCGCACCGAGACGCGAGGTGCAGTGCGCACCTCGCGGGCTTGCCTTGACGCTACCAAGATTCCCCCTGGCGGTAGGTCTAGCTTGTGCTCTGGTGCTACGGCATCGCGTCAGCCTAATCAGAGGCGGGCGCTCCCTTGATCCACGCACCCTACTCCGATTCGGAAAAATATGTCACCTGTCATTTCATACAGGCGTCTGGAAGGGCGAAGGGAGGGGTGCAAGCCGAAAATGGTCGATGCTATAGGAAGTCGGTCAGGAAAAGCTCACAACGCATTCGGGTTGGCTGCTAAGGCGTCGCGGGGGTAGTCTTGGAGGTAGCATTGCGACGTTTG
>Ga0070681_10007961_pt1 | contig 10374 bp, 10 predicted proteins | sample KBSC83BmetaG_FD_65650 | JGI IMG/M metagenome (GOLD analysis project Ga0070681, IMG submission 65650) | Corn rhizosphere microbial communities from Kellogg Biological Station, Michigan, USA - KBS C8-3B metaG | ecosystem: Host-associated > Plants > Roots > Rhizosphere | place: USA: Michigan...
GGTCGGCAACGATCTTTGCGCCCTTCTCCACATAAGCGGCATCGGGATAGCCCGCCTGCTCGCCCGCTCCATTCTCTATGATCACTTCCATGCGCGCTTTGGTGATATTGGGGATGACTGCCGGGACCAGGGCAACTCTACGCTCTCCCGGATACGTTTCCTTCGGAACTCCGACGATCACGCTCTCGTCCTTTCCGTGCCGTGAAGCAGGGTAGGCTCAAGATTGCAGCCTTTCCAACCAGGCAGTGAATCCTTTCATGCGCCGCCCGGCAGTTCTGTGACATCAATCACTGCTGCCGCAGGCAAACAGAAAACAGTAACAGATCGGAAGGATGAACCGGAAGTGCCCCATCCGTGTACCGCGGATGGAAGTGCTACCATGAATCGTCTGCCCACTTCCGCAACGAAGGTGCGTTTATGCCGGAGACTCTGCAAACTACCCAGCCCACGCCTCTGACTACCCTGACTGAAGACGAAATTCTTTTCCGCGACAACATTCGACAGTTCGCGGATGAGAAGATCCGTCCCCACGTGAAGGAAATGGACGAGAAAGGCGTATTCGAGAAAGAGCTACTTCACGATTTTTTTCAGCTCGGGCTGATGGGCATCGAGATTCCGGAACAGTATGGCGGAGGCGGCGGGAAGTTCTTTGAGGCCATCCTTGCCGTGGAGGAATTTTCGCGGGTGGATGCGTCTTCCGGCGTCATTGTGGATGTGCAGAATACGCTCGTCAACAACGCCCTTCTGCGCTGGGGGAATGAAGAGCAGAAGAAGCGCTACTTGCCCCGAATGGCCACCGAAATCGTGGGCGCCTACGCCCTGAGCGAGGCCGGTTCGGGTTCCGATGCATTCGCGTTGCAGACACGGGCTGCGCTGAAGGGATCCGAATACGTCCTCAACGGTAGGAAGCTGTGGATCACGAATGGGAAGGAAGCGGGCTTGTTCGTGCTTTTCGCTACCCTCGATCCCAGCGCCGGGTACAAAGGCATTACTGCCTTTCTTATTGAAAAAGACTTCCCAGGATTTGCCGTCGGCAAAAAGGAAGACAAACTCGGTATCCGGGCGTCCTCCACCTGCGAACTGATTCTTGAGGACTGCCGGGTGCCCAAAGAAAACGTACTGGGCGAGCCGGGCAAGGGATACAAGATTGCCATTGAAACATTGAACGAAGGCCGCATCGGCATTGGTGCCCAGATGGTGGGATTGGCGCGCGGGGCTTGGGAGTTCGCCTGCAAGTACGCTCTGGAACGCAAGCAGTTCGGCAAGGCGATCGCGGAGAATCAGGGTATCCAGTTCCAGATTGCGCAGATGGCGACCGAACTGGAAGCGGCCCGTCTTATGGTTTACAACTGCGCCCGGATGAAGGATGCAGGGGTAAACTTCGTGAAAGAAGCGGCCATGACCAAACTGTTCGCATCGCAAGTCGCCGAACGAGTAACCTCCCTGGCCATCGAAATCTATGGCGGCTACGGCTTCACCAAGGATTATCCGGTCGAGAAATACTGGCGCGATGCGAAGATCGGCAAGATCTACGAGGGCACCTCAAACATGCAGCTGGCTACTATCGCCAAGCTGGTGCTAGGCAAGTAAGTGCTCGGGTTTCCGGATCGTGGATAGGATCCGGCGCGCCATCTCGTAGATATGGGTGCTTGCAACGTCTCTTGCCGCGACCGCTGTTTCCGGGTAACCGCTGTAACCAAGATTCGGACCCACAGAGATCAAACCCTAGCCTAATTCCCTGAGGGCGCAAATGAAGGGTTCTCATAATGTGCAGCGAGTTGCACTTGGGAACGACTCTGCACGGGGCTGAATTGATATGTAACTGCAGCTCCTTCATACATTTACGCTCGTGGGACAAATTGGCGCACAGGGTGCATTTGTGAAGTTGCCTGCTGGCCGAGGCAAATGACCGGAGCGCTCCTTGACGACCCTATTTGGGACTATTGAACCCGCGGAAGCACCGCTGATTGAGGCCGCCGCCCGCAAGAAGAATGGGTGGCTGCCGCTTCTGACTGTTCTGTTCCTGATTTCCTATGCCCTGATGACTATGCTGATTGTCGAACAGGGCCATACCATCGAGTCCCAGCGCGCCCTGATCCGTGAATTGTTAACCGACAGCAAAGAACTTTCCGCAGCTAAGGCGAACGCGCATAAGCAAGAAGCGGCGCAAGCGCCCCAAACAGCCAGACCGCAGCAGATCTTACCGCAGAACCCGTCGACCCAGGCACCAAGCAACAAAACCCCGTCTTCCCAGGCAGGTTCGCAGTTGAGTGTGCAAGACCGGGCAGCACAGCAGAAGCCGTTCCGCATGCCAGCAAAGCCCGCGTCCGATGTTGGGGACAATTCACGGGTGCTGGTCACTATTTAGTCCAATTAAGCAGGCGAAGACCTGCGGCTTTGCAAGCTTCACCGGTAAGCGTTCTGGCAACTAAGGTAGGAAGTTAAGACCCAGGTGGAAACAATGAAGCTTCTGACCCTAGCGTTGTTGTTGAGTCTGCCGTCTGGCTGGTTAGGTCCCAGGAAACCCGTGGCGCAACCCACGAGCCAGTTGTCCAAGCACTCGCGCGGTGGCCGATGGTACTTCGCGGCCAGTGGTCACGCGATTTACTGCTACGGCCCTGTGATGACAGTTCCACAAGCGAATGGCGATTTGCAGCGGGTGGCGACCTTGTGCCGGGATGGCAGCCCCGTGGTTCCGCTGAAGGACTAGCAGTAGCCCTGCAACTTGGGTCACCCGCGTCCAAATGGGGTGCCGCTGCATCCAACCCTCCACACGTACAATGTACCGGCTTTGTAGCCTGTGGAGGAGTTATGTCCATTCGACCTGTCAAGCGGCTTATCAAATCCAAACCCACGCTCGAAGGCGCGGGAGTGCATCTTCGGCGAGCCTTCGGCTTCGGCAACACGGGAGAGTTTGATCCCTTTCTGCTGCTGGACGACTTCCGCAACGATGTCCCGGAAGATTATTTGGCTGGATTCCCATGGCACCCGCACCGGGGAATTGAGACGGTGACCTATGTGCTTGCCGGAACCGTGGAGCATGGAGACAGCATGGGCAATCACGGGGCAATCGCGGCCGGTGACGTGCAGTGGATGACTGCCGGCAGTGGCATCATCCATCAGGAGATGCCAAAGGGCGACACCACAGGGCGAATGCACGGGTTTCAACTCTGGGCGAATCTGCCGTCCGCCCTCAAGATGACCGCGCCGCGCTATCAGGAAGTGAAGGCGGGCGACATCCCCGAGGTCACTGACGACGACGGTACGCACGTGCGCATTGTCAGCGGCAGCTTCTGGGGAAAAAAGGGGCCGGTGGACGGGATTGCAGCAGATCCGATCTATCTTGATGTTTCCGTACCACCGGGCGAGCGAAAGATGCTGCCCGTCGAAACCACCCGTCACGCGTTCGCATACGTGTTCGCGGGTGACGGGAAATTCTGCAACGCGTCGGGTCCGCTGGCGGTGCCGACCGAGAGTTTGGGTTGGGCCGACACTCGTCCTCCCGCCGACGCGGAGAATCGCTCTCTGGTCGTTTTCGATCGCGGGGATGAGGTTTCGGTGCAAGCAGGCGAGGACGGTATCCGCTTTCTGCTCGTCTCCGGCAAGCCCCTGCAAGAACCCGTCGCATGGTACGGGCCCATTGTGATGAACACGCAACAAGAGCTGCAGCAGGCCTTCAACGAACTGGAGAAAGGTACGTTCTTGAAGAAATAGCCACGGGCTGTAGCACTCCGATGCTTGATGCGCATCAGCCTCCGCCACGGTTGAATATCTCATGCCTGAACTCCCCGAAGTTGAAACTATTGCGCGCGGACTGGCCAAGCGGGTCACGGGAGACGTCATCGAATCCGTGTGGCTGGGGCAGAAGAAAGAGCCGCTGAAATCACCCGCAGCGCAGATCGCGCGAGCGCTGGAGCACAGCAGGATCTCCTCCGTGCGGCGCATGGGCAAGCACATCGTTTTCGATCTGCAGCCTGATGATGTTGAGCCCAGGCCGGTGCGGGCGAGCTCAAAGAGCCGGCGGAGGGTTTCCGAAGCGGCGAAGGCGGGCGTGGGCGCCCGGGCCGCTTCCCACGTCCAATGGATCGTTCACCTGGGGATGACCGGGAGCCTGCGGGTGTGCGAGGCGCAGACCGAGATTGCCAAACACACGCACGCCATTCTGAAGCTGAGCTCGGGCCGCGAATTGCGGTTCGTGGATCCGCGCCGCTTCGGGCGTCTCAGCGTGGCCACGGCATTCGATGCCGCTGGCGTCGAACCGCTCGAAGTCGATCTCGACCGCTTCGTTTCGCTCTTCCGCCGGCGCAAAACTCCCATCAAGAGCGCGCTGCTCAACCAAAAGCTCCTGCGCGGAGTGGGCAACATCTATGCGGATGAGTCGTTATTCCGCGCCGGCATTCGGCCGCGCCGGCGCGCTTCCAGCGTGACGAGCGATCAGCTCAAAAAACTGTACGTGGGACTGCAGCAGGTGCTCAGTGAAGCCATTGCACTCGGGGGGTCATCGATTTCGGATTATGTAGATGCCGACGGAGAAGAAGGATTCTTCCAGTTGCAGCATCGGGTTTACGGACGCGAGGGCGAGCCCTGCCGCGTCTGCAAAACTCCGATCAAGCGCGTGGTGATTGCCGGGCGCAGCAGCCATTATTGCCCCAGATGCCAGAAGTAAGGAGCTGCATTTGATTCTTCATTGACCGCAAAGCAGCAGCAGTTCAATCAACGATCAACCATCATCATTCGGCGATTGATTTCTGTTACCCTCATCCGTTATGCCTGACTACTCGATTGGCGTGGACATGGGCGGCACCAACCTGCGGATTGCGGCCATTACCACGGAAGGGCAGCTGCTCGAAAAAATTACATTGGGCGTGAAGGTCGCGCTCGGACGCGACTACGTCATCGGCGAAATGTGCGACGCCATCCAGCGCTTGACCGAGCAGTATCGCGGGACGGGGCGCTTTCTGGGGGCGGGCATCGGGGTGCCCGGCATCATCGACGTGGAAAAGGGCATGATGCGGAAATCGGCCAACCTGCCGGGATGGACGGACTATCCGGTGCGCGATGAGATCGAGCGCCGCCTCGGAGCGCGCATCTTTTTGGATAACGATGCGAACGTCGCCGCCCTGGGAGAAAAGTGGCTGGGCGCCGGGCGCGATGCTGACAACATGGCGATGCTGACATTAGGCACAGGAATCGGCGGCGCCATCGTCCTCGGCGGCAAACTGTTTTATGGGATGAGCGGCATGGCGGGAGAGTTCGGTCACGTGACCATCGAGCCCAAGGGAGTGCTTTGCGGCTGCGGGAACCGCGGCTGCGCAGAACGGTACGCGTCGGCGACTGCAGTGGTGAGGATGGCGCGGGAGGCGATTGAGTCCGGCCAAGCCCCCGAACTGGCGAAAGCTGCGAGTTCGGATCCGGAGTTCAGCGCAAAATCCGTGTATATTCTGGCCATTCAGGGGAACCCGGACGCGCAGCGCATCTTCGAACGCTTTGGCGAGGTTCTCGGAATTCTGATGGCCGATCTGGTCAATGTGCTTGATCTCGACATGTTCGTGATTGGCGGCGGAGTGGTTAGCGCGTGGGACGCCTTCGCACCCAAAATGTTCGCTGAACTGCGTGAGCGATCGCTGGTGTATGCGGCCAGCGCTCCTGAGGACGCAACGGCAAAGAAAGAAGGCGCGTCGGCGCAGATCGCAAACTACTCGCGCAAGAAGACCATCATCACGCAAGCGCTGCTGGGAAGCGACGCCGGGCTTTATGGAGCAGCGCGCCTGCCGGATTTGGCCTGAGGTCTATTTCAGGACCGGCTTGTCGTCGATCCATTCAATTTGTTCCAGCGTAGCAGGGGCGACTGGCTCCTGGCGCGGGATTCTCAGCACCATCTTGCCGTTGCGAGTGGTGATCTCACCGCCATTGGCCAGCAACACCTTCAATCCCACCTGCGCTGTGTCTTCGGCGAGGACGTCAATTTCGTAGGAATCGGGAAGCCCGGCCAGCGTCTTATTCCAGTAGGTGTTGTGTAGGGGCTCGCGGTATTCGGCTGGAATGGCGTGGGCCCCGATCAGTGTTCCAAGAATTCCTGCGGCGTTCGAAGGATTGCAATCGGCATCCTGACCGCCGCGGGTGGCATAGTTCATGGTCTTGTACCAGTCGCCTTCGCCATAGAGCAGGCCCATGACCACGTAGCCGCCGTTCAGCTTGGCATCGATGTTGAAGGGCTGCTTGTAGCCGTCGGGGCAATGATCGACCTCACCCCACTTCGCCTGCAGCAGGTGCCAGGTTTTCAGCCAGTCGTTGGGATTCTCGTCATGCCAGCGGATCACATCGCGAATCAACTGCGCGTACAGGCTCTTGGCGGGAATCGCCTTCAGCCCGTTCTCTACCACCTCTCGAATGTTTTTCACGAAAAAGGCTTGGGTATACATCGCCGAAATGAACATCCCCCCATAGACGCCGTCGCCGTAATTCATGATGTGACCCATGCGTTCGCCGTAGCGGTTCGATACCTGGGGCATGCCCGGGGAGATCATTCCGAAGACGTCAGACTCGATCTGAAAATCGATGTCGTCGGCGTGCAGGTTGTATCGCGGGTTACCGGAATCCGGCGGCAGGATGCCCTTGCGAATATTCTTCAGGCCGGCATCATTGGCATGCCAGACTTGCCGGATTTTGGCGTCCCACTCGTGCGCGACGGTTACAGGATCAACATCGATACCGTAGCGCCGCAGGCAGTAGAGAAATAGCAGATTGATGTAGATGTCGTCGTTGTCGGGAGCGCCGAAGCTGGGATGTTCCTTTTCGGAGTTGGCGATGAAGTCATGAATGATGACGATCTTCTGATCGTCGGCTTCGCGGGTAATGGGTTCCCAGCTTTCCTGGCCGGGCTTATTGGCGGCTCGCGCCCGGTAAGCCTTCATGCGACTGGGCGAGAGAGGCCAATCGGTGATATCGAATCCGATGGGCGTGTTCTGGTATTGGAATTCCCATGGTTGGCCAAAGGTGACCCCGATCATCTTGCCCATCCACGCACCCTGCACTTTGTCGAGGTATGTGTCCCAGGTCAACTCCCGCATGGGGGTGGCATTCTGGGCGTGCGATGTGCAACTAGCAGTCGTCGTGATCACCAGCAAAAGTAGCGGGACGAGTGGCCTCATCGGGTCTCCGGCAAAGATAGCATTGGTGATGCGCAGGAAGCCGTCTATTGTCCCACAACGCGCGTGTCGGGAGACCTGCGAGCGATCTCCTGGGCGGCATGCAGGAGGGCATCATTCTGCTGGGGCGTGCCGATGGTGACGCGAATACATCCCGGTGCGCCCCAAGCCTCCAGGGGCCGCACGCTGATGCCCTGCCCACGAAGGCGAAGGGCAAAGGCGGCCGCCTCTTGACCTACGTTGCAATACAGGAAGTTTGCCCAGGTCGGGACCACATGAAAGCCCAATTCAGAAAGACCGACGCCCAGACTCTGAGCCTGTTCTGCGTTGTTGGCGAGTGTCTCCAGAACGTGATCTTCATCTGCGGTGGCGGCGAGCGCGGCAGCTTGCGCGACGGATGAAACTGAAAATGTATTTCGCATCCTTGCACAGTAAGCCATGAGTTCGGCGGGCCCCATGCCGTAACCGATGCGCAGGCCAGCCAGGCCGTGAACTTTCGAGAATGTCCTGAGCACGACCACATTTTCCGTTCCCCGCAGGTAGTCGAGTGACCGGGAATAGTTCACTTTGCGCTTCTCCGCAAAATGCGCGGCAAACTCGTAATACGCCTCGTCCAGCACGATGACGACATGGCCGGGGACCTGTGCAATGAACTGGTCGATCGACTCCGCATCGAGCATCGTCCCGGTTGGATTGTTCGGATTTGCCAGGAAGATCAGGCGCGTGTGCTCGTTAATCAGGTCCAGGATGGCGGGAAGATTGATGTGGTCGCCACGCATGGGCGCTTCGATCAGTTGCGCTCCGCTGGCACGCACTGCCATTCCATAAACGACGAACGAACGCTCGCTGGTAATCGCGTTGAGCCCGGGTCCGAGCAAAGTCTGGCAGAGTAGCGAGAGCATCTGCGTTGAGCCCGCGCTGATCAGGATCTGTTCGCCGGGAAGCTGGTGAACGTCTGCAAGCTTCCGGCGCAGCGGGATGGAGTCGTCGTCGGGATAGAGATTCGAAGTATTCAGGGCGGCTGCTGCCGCTTCCAGAGCGAGCGGTGAAGGGCCAAACGGGTTTTCGTTGGCATCGAGCCGGATCACGGCAGATCCAACATTCGCCCTATCATCGTTGCGGGATGGGGAGGAAAAAAAGCCCAAGCTCTCGCGCGCGGGCAGTGACATCAGATCAAAGAATCGGGTCATGGGGGCAGCTCATCGCAGGGTTTTCCTGTCCGTACCTTTGGTTGCCGATTTCAGGCGCTGCACTTCCTTCAGCGTAAGTTGACGAAATTCTCCTGGCGGCACATCCAGAGTGAGAGGGCCGTACCGAACCCTTTTAATTTTCTCGACATGGTGGCCAACCGCCTCAAACATGCGCCGGATCTGGCGATTGCGCCCCTCGATCAGGGTGATTTCGTACCAGGGATTCGCCGCTTCTTTGACCACGCGAACAGCAGCAGGAGCGGTGCGCACGCGCTTGCCGTCGTCGGTTGCTATGGACAACCCTTTGCGTAATTTCTCCAGGGCTTCTTCGCGGGGAGTGCCGGCGATCTTGACCAGGTAAGTCTTAGCCACGTGGGAAGCCGCCTTCATGAGTTGGTTCGCCAGTTCTCCATCGTTGGTGAGGAGCAGTAGACCTTCGCTGGCGTAGTCGAGCCGTCCCACAGGATAGACCCGTCCTCGGATCCCGCGGAGCAGGTCCATGACTGTAGGCCGTTTCTGGGGATCACTCATCGTGGTGACGTAACCTTTGGGCTTGTTCAGCAGGAAATATGCATGACGTTGTTCGCTGGGCTGAAGCAGCTTGCCATTGACGCGGATGTGATCAGTTTCCGGATCAGCCTTGCTGCCCAGTTCGGTGACCGTGGTTCCATTGACCTTTACGTGGCCGGAACTGATCAATTCTTCGGCTTTGCGGCGGGAGGCGACTCCGGCGGCGGCGATGATCTTTTGCAGGCGTTCCGCAGGCATGTAGGTAGGATGCTACCACTAGAATGGACGAAGGAGCTGTGCACCCGCTACTGCATCAGCGACGACTAGGCGGGGCGGATCAAGTTCCGCACCGTTTCAGCGATGCTGGGCCAGATGCAAGAGCTGGCGGGGCGGCTTATCCCGCTTTTTCCGTTTCCTCTACCCTCTGCTCTGGGGCTTCCGAAACCTGCTGGGCCCCGTCGGGCTGGGCGTCGGCGGCTGCCGGTTGCCCGTTACTGGGCTGCGCTTGCTCAGGTTGTGTCGCGGTCTCGGCTGGCATCAACTCGGACTGAAATGATTCCGCGACCAACTTTTCGAACTCCTCCATGCTGGGCAATTCATTTACGTCCTTCAGCCCAAATCGCATAAGGAATTCCTTCGTGGTTTTGTACAGAATGGGCCGCCCGATGACCTGCTTACGGCCCGCGGTGGTGATCAGCTTGCGCTCGAGCAGCGTTCCGATGACGCCGCCGGAATCCACTCCGCGGATGTCATTGATCTCAGGAACGGTTACTGGTTGCTTGTAAGCAATGACCGCCAAGGTTTCCAGCGCTGGCAGAGAGAGACGGATGGGAGGTTTAAGGCTCTTGGCGAAGGAGCGCACCACTTCGTGCTGCTCGGGTTTGGTGGACATGCGATACCCGCCCGCGACCTGGCGAATCTCAATGCCGTGGTCTTCGGACCCGTATTGGCCGACAAGCTCTTCCAGGCAGGAGCGCACCCGAGATTTAATCTCGCCGTCGGCAGAAATTCCCTCCGCGACGAGCGTGTCTTTGACCAGCGCGGTCATCTGGTCGAGTGTGATCGGAGTCTCGGTCGCGTAAATGATGGCTTCGAGTTGAGCTTTTAAAGACATTGAAGTTAGTTCCGTAGCGATAGCCCTTGGGCTGTCCCGCAAAGGCGAAGCGGAGCGGACAAAACCAGCGGCCGCTGAGTATCAACTCTGCTCCCTGCTACCTCCAGTCATCCCTTACCGCCGCTTGCTGGTTCATGACTTCTTCGAAATGCGTGTGCTTGCGGACAGCGATCTCGCCGAACAATTTGTCCTGGCGCACCTGAATAGCCTGCAGGCGCACCAGTTCCAGCAGCGCCAGGAACATGCAGACCAGAGCCTGCCTGGACTGCACTTTCATCAAAAGCTGCTTCAGTCGGATGGGCCGGTCTTCCAGCGACAAGCGGCGCCGCAGATAATCGATCATTTGACCGACCGTGACGGTTTCCTCGTCGACGTTCAGGACGGGACGCGTGCGCACCCGCTCGAGCACCTG
>Ga0070681_10007962_pt1 | contig 10371 bp, 11 predicted proteins | sample KBSC83BmetaG_FD_65650 | JGI IMG/M metagenome (GOLD analysis project Ga0070681, IMG submission 65650) | Corn rhizosphere microbial communities from Kellogg Biological Station, Michigan, USA - KBS C8-3B metaG | ecosystem: Host-associated > Plants > Roots > Rhizosphere | place: USA: Michigan...
GCGAGAACAGCCGTCGCGAGCGTGGCGAGAGCGAGGATTTGCAGCCGATGGGTCACGCCTACACCTCCAAGCGGATTCTAGCCGATTCACGGGCGAGCCCAGCCGCAGGAACGCGAAGACACGCTCCTGTCGAGCTCGAATTCTCTGCTGCCGTTGTCGACAATGAACATACCGTGCGTGCCGCTGACCTCCGTCGCCTCCTTCCCTGTGCTCTCGCAGCCAGTTTGATCTTCCCTGCCATTGCCCGTGCCGAGCGGGTGACGCCCGCGCGATTCCTGTCCGCGGTCAATACCCTCGTCGACGATTTCGCACCGCGCAGCACTCTCGACGCCGAGGCGATTCGGGACAGCTATCGTCCGTACATCGAACCGCTCATGCTCGACGACTTCGAGCAGATTGAAACGGGACTCGCCACTGGTGGCCTCGTACCGCTGCCGACGGATCTCGAGCGCTTCAACGTGCGCGTCCGGCTCGACGGATCGAGCCCGATTGGCGAGAAGGATATCGCCCACCAGGCCAGCTACGTCGCGGCGAGAACCGCCGCCATCGGATGTCTGCTCGACATTGCATCGCGCGTCAAGTCTGGACCGATCGAGGTGACCAGCCTCGTGCGGCATCTCGGGTATCAGCATGAACTGCTGATGACCAACGCCAATGCGTTGACCGACGTGCCCACCCACGCGCTCGGAATCGCGTTCGACATCGCGATGGTGAACACGCCGCTCAATACCGTTCGCGAGATTGGCAGCGTGCTCCAGAAAATGAGCGACGCCGGAGATATCTTCGTGATTGCCGAGCGGCAGCAGCTGGTCTTTCACGTCGTGCCGCAGCCTGCGCGGTTGGGATGGTACTCAGACGTATATGCGCGAGCGATGACCGGGCAAAGCTGGACGCACCCCGCTTATGACCGCCTCGATTCAGTTCCCGAGGTGACGACGGCGATCAATTCGGTGCAACCGCTGCCCCAATGGGCAGCGGAATGGTGGGCGGCCGACAACGTTCCGGTCGATCTGCCTGTCGCGGTTCACCCGGACCTGCCTCACACAGACGTGATGGTCAACGCTGGCGGCGGAAGTATGACCGGAGGGTACTTCGCGTTCGTCGGCGAACTGCTCTCATCCGCATGGCACAGCGTGGCGATGACCGCCTGGAACATGAACTGAGAGGCAGGGTTGGCCTCTGTGTCTCTGCGGTAAGTGCCTCGAAGTAACGTTTCGACAACTCATCCACGACTGTTAATATCAGCGTCCGAGTGCATCCCGAACACCTGAGGCGACAGACCTGCCTCCTCCAGGCCATCCGCATCGTCATTCGCGCAGACTCCGATCCCGTTCGACAGGCCCTGTTCGCCAACCTGCGGGAATCGCATGCGTCGGTGCGCCTCGTGTATGCGCTGCACGAACGTCTGAGGAGCACCGCCGCCGCCGCACTGCTCGTGTCCGGTTACGGCGTGGCGACCTTCCTCGCCATTGCCGTACGCGAGAAACGCCGCGCCAGATTTCTCTGCGTCGCGAGGCATGCGAACGCGCGGCGCCAGGTATCGCGCGTCACGAGTTGGCTGGAGCCTGGGGACTGCGCGCACGTGGATCTCCGGCTTGCGGCGATTCCCGCCCGGGCGGCCCAGGCCGTCTACACCCTGCGCGCCTCACGCCGATCCTTCGCACGGACCCTCCGCATCGTGCGACGTATCGATCAGCGTTACAGCTTTCTGGTCACATGTCGTGTAGCAAGCGCCGTGGCGTGGTACGCGCGTGGCTGCGCCATTCTTCGGGCACAACCCCACGACGCCATCATCGTGTCGAGCGATACGAACCCCGAAGAAGTGGGATTCACGGCCGCCGCCCGCGCACTCGCGGTGCCGACGATCTTCATCTCCCACGCCTATCCGACGCCCTTCGCGCCTCCCCTTGCCTTCAACCTGTCGATCCTTGGCGGCGAAGCGGAGGTTCACGCGCGCCGCAAACGCGGGCCCATCGGCGGCGACATTCTGCTGGCGGGCCTGGAAGGCGAGTCGAATCCGCTGGACGCCTGGCAGTTGGACCTCCCGGAACCAACCATCGGCATCTTTGCACCGAAGGCCGTGTCGTGGACGACGCTCGCCAGGGTCATTGATGATTGCCGGACGCATTTCCGCGCGCGCCGTATCGTCATCCGCTGGCATCCGAGCATGATCGAGCCGCCGCGACTGTCTCACCGGCTCGGCGACCTGTCCGGCATCGTGGAATCACCATCCGAGGCGCAGCTCGCTGACGTCGCGCGTCAGTGCGACTGGGTCGTCGCCGACGAAAACAGCAGCGTGCATCTGCCGGTGCTGAAGCTCGGAATCCCGTCGATCGCGGTAAAGAACCTGGGCCGCTATCCGGAGACCCGGACGGACATGTACGGATTCGTCCGCGACCGGGTCATCCCGCCGGCGGTGCCGTCGATCCGTGACATGCGATCGGACGCGCTCGCCTCGTTTTTTTCCAATGGCTGGTCGGCGCGATTCCAGCAGTACGACGCCTCGTACGCGCGGCCCCAGACCGCCATTCAGAACGAGGTGCGCGCCGCCGTCCAGCGCCTCTGTCGACGCGAGCGCGGCGAGGCAATCCGTGGCTGATTCCTCGACACGCGAGATGCGCGATTCGGTCTCCCCACCGTCTCTCCCTGAGCCGCCATCGCCATGGAAACGTCGCGGCGCGACGCTGTTCAGCCTCGCGGTGAGCGCCACGCTGCTGGCCGCGCTGTATCGAAGCGTTGATCTGCGCCTCATCGTCGGCGAGCTTCGCGACGTGGACGCCACGTGGCTGGTCCTTTCGGTCAGTCTGATCGTGCCGATCACAGTACTGCGGGCGATTCGATTCTTTCTCGTCGTACCCCGAGGCACGCTGCCGAGCGTCGCCGAGGCGCTGCGGCTGACGCTCGTCGCGTCGGCGGCAAACGTGTTCATGCCCGCGAAGTCGGGCGATCTCGTCAAGAGCTATTTCGTCGCGAAAGAGCGTGGCACATCGGCGGGCATCTCGGTGGCCGTCGTGGTCTACGAGCGTCTGTGCGATCTCTTCGGTCTCATCACCTGGTGCGCGGTGGGATGGTTGGTCTCTCGACCGGTTGCGGCCGTGGTGCCCTCCGCGTTCTGGATACTGCTGGCGGTGCTTGGCGGAGTCTGCGCTGTGCTGATCGCGTCGCAGACTGTCGCCCGGATGCTCGGCGATGTCTGCTCGAGCCTGCTCGGCGCGCGTCTGGCGCGTATCAGAGCGCTTGTGGAAGGCTGGCCCGGTCTGCTTGAACGCCTCGGCGGCCGGCGTGCCGGCGTCATCTTCCTCTCGCTCCTGTTGTGGCTCGTTCACGTCATTCAGATCTGGCTGTTCACCGTTGCGCTCTCGGCCCGGATCCCGTTTGCGGTCAGCGCGAGCCTGTCGGCGGTCGCGTTGATGATCGGTCAGCTTCCGTTCACCTTTGCCGGTCTGGGCGCGCGCGACATGGCGCTCGTGGTTCTCATGCGCGCCTACGTGCGTCCCGAGTCCGCGGCAGCGCTGGGACTGCTGATCTCGACGCGCAACCTGCTGCCGCCGCTTGCGGCGCTGCCCATCATGCGTCCGTATGTCGCGGCGCTCGCAGGTGAAGTCGGGCTGGGCACCCGGCGCAGTCCTGCCGCCGGCGAGGCCTGATGCGTCGCGCGGTCGCCTGCGCCGCGGTTGCATGCACGGCCGGCGTTCTCGCGATACATGTTGTGGGATGGGCCGTCGCCGCACGCGCCCTCGTCTACGATGCCTCGCCTCACGTGCCCCGCGCGCCTTCGATACTCGCGTTGGGCCTCGGCGTGCTCACCGTCCGTCTCGTCACGTCGCGCCCCCGACGCATGCGACGCCTTGCGATTCCCGTGGTGCTCGCCGCCGCAGTGGTCGCCTTCGTCACTGTTCCGTTGCCTCCGCTGCGTTTCGAAAACAGCGGGTACATGGCGGACGCGGCCGACAACATCGCCGATCGTGCAAAATTCGAGCGTCGCTTTCCCATCGCAATCGGCCCGACAACGAGCTTCCACTCGTATCTCGGGGATCTGGTGATGGCGCGCCTCGATCGCGCGTACACAGGGACCGGCAACTCCACCGCCCGCGCGTACGCGACGCTGTCGCGGCTGGCGGGCGTACTGTTCGCCATCGAGTTGCTGATCGTCGCAGCTGTTCATCGGTACTCGCGCCGCGTATGTCGGTATGTCGCGCTCGCGCTGGCATCGCCCTTGGCGCTTCTCTACTTCGGCTACTACGAGCTCGGGTACTTGTCGATGAGCGCTGCCGTCGTGCCGCTGCTTGCGATTCGCCGCGGGTCGGACACACGGACGATGGGAGCGACGCTGACGGCGGGATTGTTTCAGGGACTGCACACGGCTCTGCACGGCTTCGGCCTGCTCGGACTTGCCGGCGGTGTGCTGTCGCTCGCGGTGGGCCGCGGCTCGTTCTCTCGACAGACGGTGCGCACCGTGGCGTTTGCATCCGCCGGCGTCGCGATGTACCTGGGTTGGGTGTTCATCTACGTCGTTGGCCTGCACATTTCCATCGTCGTGGAGAACACGGTGCAGGGCTTCGGCTTCCGGCAGCTGCTGAGCGAAATGGTCATCGACAAGCGGATCGCCTACCCCGTCTTGTCCGTTGCCGGACTCACTGAAATCGGTCTAATCAGCCTCATCGCGGGGGTACCGCTGCTGGTCCTCGCGGCAGCAAGGACTCATCGTTCGAACCTCGTCGAAGCGGCGGCGTACGCGCTGCCGGGACTGGCGTTCCTCGTCTGGTGGTGGCCACCCGGTGCGCCGGTGAATCTCGACCTGCTGATGGCCGCATTCCCCGGCTTGTTCGCAGCGTGCTGGCTGCTGGCCTCATCGCAGCGTCGAGCCGTCTCGGCGCTGGTGCTGATGGGATGCCTGCACGTGCTGTTCTGGACGAACATCGGCAGCACGTTGCTGCACCGTGTCTGGATTACCGGACCGCAATCCTGATTCCGACTCAGCCACACTGGCTCTTGCTGCCGTTCGCGTTTCGTAGGGGCGAACCCTTAGGTCCGCTCATTCGCAACCCAGCGATTCCACCAGCGTGCTCGGCACGATGGGTGCTGTACACGGCATCTGCTCAAGAGGATGTTTATGAAGAAACTTGTGCTGAACGTGCCCACCTTCGGCTTCGTCGTAGCGACGCGCGCGATGATTGGTGCCGGGATCGGAATTCTCGTCGGTGAACGACTGCCGGCTGATCGGCGACGCGCTGTCGCCCTGACGCTGATCGGCATCGGCGCGCTCTCGACGGGACCCGCGCTGAGAGCAATCTTCCGCCAGACACGTCAGGCGCGGCTGGCGGGGTGATACGCGTTACTACGCGACCTTGCGTTTGCTTGCGGTGAACCGCTTGACGAACGCGAGCGCGGTCTCGGCGACCTCCCGCCAACCGGCATCGATTGTCAGCGCGTGCCCGCGGCCTGGCATCTTGACGATCTCGGTGACGCCTTTGTTGTGCTTCTGCTTCTTGTAGGAGGCGTTCGCGATTGCCCATGGAACTGTATGGTCCGAGTCGGCTGAGACGATCAGCATCGGACCTCGCTCCGGGTTCATCGAATTGACCTTCGCCTCGGACCACGGATTGAAGTTGGCGGACGCCGCCTGGAAGAGGGGCTCGCCGGCGCCCGGGACGGAGTAGCCGAGATACAGCTCCTTCGCTTCGTCCTCGCCGACCGCGTTCGCGAAGCTATAGCGGAACTGCTCGTACGTGAGCGGGACCGCGCGGTTCCAGTTCGCGGGATTGCGGAGGGCGACGCTCGCCGTGCGCAGCGCCGCGATCGGCAGCGGGAGCACGCCCTGGAACGGAGCGGGACTGATCGCGACGGAGGCGGCGGCAAGACCCCGCCCCGCGAGAATCATGGTCAGCAGACCCCCAAACGAGTGGCCGATGATGATTGGCTTCCGATCCAGGCGGCGGATGATCGCTTCCTCGTAGTCGGCGATCTCGCTGATACCCTTGCCCGCGAACACTTCAGGGTGCTTTCGGGCCTCGCTGACCGTCTCGGGATCGTCGGGCCAGCCCGGTGTCAATGCCACATAGCCGGCCTCCTCGAACAGCGTCACCCAACGGTCCCAGCTCGAGGGCAGCAGCCAAAGGCCATGCACGAAGACAACGGGTGTCGCATTCGAGACGTTCGCGCGCTCGACCTGCGCTGCCTCGTGCTCGGTGAAAATAAGCTCGCCGGTCATCTCCTCCTCCTCCTCATCCTTCGTAACAACGAGACGTAACCCGATGTGGCGCTAGCTGCCGCAGCACCGGGTTCCGCCGGCTCATTCAGGCGGCTTTCCGTCTGGCTTCCTTGCAGAACGCGAGCAAGTCGCGATTGACGACGTCAGCATTCGTGGCGGTGAGGCCATGCGGCAGGCCTGGATAGTAGATTTCGGCCGCGCCCTTGATCAGCTTTGCCGACTTCTTGGCCGAATCCTTCACCGGCACGATCTGGTCGTCCTCCCCATGCATGACCAGCGTGGGGATGTCGAACTTCTTGAGATCGTCAGTGAAGTCGGTTTCAGAAAAAGCCTTGATGCTGTCGTACGCGTTTTTGAGGCCAGCCTGCATGCTCCAGAGCCAGAACTGATCGAGCGTGCCTTCGGACACCTGCGCACCGGGTCTGTTGGCTCCATAAAACAGCAGCGCGAAGTCTTTGTAGGTCTGAGACCGGTCCTTCACCAGGCTGCTTCGCAACTCGTCGAAGACTTCGACGGGCAGTCCGTCCGGATTGGCAGCAGACTTCACCATGATCGGTGGCACAGCGGCAATGAGGACCGCTCTCGCCACACGCTTCGTGCCGTGCCGTCCGATGTAGCGCGCGACTTCTCCGCCGCCGGTCGAGTGACCGACCATCGTGATGTCTGTGAGATCCAGGGCGTCGATGACGGCGGCCAGATCGTCGGCATATCCATCCATGTCGTTTCCGGACGACGCCTGGCTCGATCGGCCATGACCACGTCGATCGTGTGCCACGACCCGGAAACCGTGCTGTGCGAGAAACAACATCTGGCCGTCCCACATGTCGGCGTTGAGGGGCCATCCGTGCGAGAGGGTGACGACCGGACCGGTGCCCCAGTCCTTGTAATAGATCGTCGTGCCATCCTTCACCGTGATCGTGCTCATGTCCGTGTCTCCTGATTGGTCTGAGGCGCGTGTAGCGCGCGCGAACTCGGTTTCACCGCTCTTGTTCGTTCGCTGTGGATTCCGTGCGGGCGTTCGACAGGGCAAAGCCAAGGCCAGTCTGGCGAACACAGCGGGATGGGATTCAGAGGCCCATCGTGAGGTTCCTGGTGCCGCAGTCACGAGAGTTCGTGAACGCGACCACGCGATGTTGTGAGATCACGCCGTCAATGGCGAATCGGTACTCGCTCACCGACGCATTCCCGCACGACATGGGTGCGCAACTGTGTGGCTATCGGTTTATTGATGCATTTCTGGAGTGAGAACTCGCATCCGCGGCGCACGAATCACGAGTTCGACGGGACGGCGCCAGCGAGCGGCAGGCTCTCGCGGCCGCCGCGCGGGTGCGGTCCGGTCGGCGCGTGTTCGCGTCGCGTTCAGGTTGTTGAACGACCGACAGCAGCCTGGGTTTCTCTTCTGGCGGTGTTCGGAGGCGTGACCACACTGAAAATGTTTCCGTCCGGGTCTTTGAACCACGCGGTCTTCATGGGCCCCGCCACGTGGATATCACCCTGGCGGGTCATGCCCGGCAGATCGTAATGCTCGAAGCTGACGCCCTTGCTCCGCAGCGTCCGCACGAGTTCCTCAACCTCGTCGGCGACGAAGGTCACGGCCGTGGCTTTGTTGGTTCCCGCGTATTGCGAGCGGTACACGAAGAGTGTCGACTTTCCAGTCCTGAAGGCGAGCACCTCCTCGTTCTCCATGACCGTGGTCAGCCCGAGCGTATTCTGATAAAACGTCTTCGCGGCTTCGAGATTCTTGACCGCGACCGTCGCGACCGCATCGTTGTCGGTGAGCATGCGCTTCTCCCTTCGAGTGGATGTGGCGCAAAACGGAGCAAGAACCGCTCCGTGACGAACGGCCGACTCGTCACTTTATGCTTGTGGAAAATGATCGTGGAGGCCGTGCTTGCCATGGAGATGGCGTATCGAGAGCGGTGGGAGGCGGAGATCGCGGAGATGCGGCGGGTGCTCGCCGGCTTTGCGATGAAGGAGGAGTGTAAGTGGGGTAAGCCCACCTACACAGTGGATGGAAAAAACATCGTCATCATGCAGGGCTTCAAAGACTACTTCGGGCTGGGCTTCTTTCAAGGCGCCCTGCTGAAGGATCCCAAGACCGTGCTGGTGCAGCTCGGCCAGGTGCACTCCGGGCGCGTGATGAAGTTCACCAGCGCGAAGGAGATCAAGGCGAAGGCGTCGACCATCAAGGCCTACGTGCGCGAAGCCATCGCAGTCGAGAGGGCTGGGCTGCGGATGAAGCCGAAGAGGACCTCAGATTTTCCGGTGCCCGTGGAGCTGACAGAGCGGTTCCGAAGGGACCCGCGTTTCAAGCGGGCCTTCGAAGCACTGACGCCGGGGCGGCAGAGGAGTTACCTGTATCACTTTGCCGCCGCCAAGCAATCGGCGACGCGGGCGGCACGAATCGAAAAGGCGATGCCGGCTATATTCGAGGGCAGAGGGTTTCTGGAGAGACGCTGAAGAGGATGGGGACGTTCCGTTGGCGAGGAACAGTGCCTTCAAGGAATGCGTGGCTTCGTATCTGTCGACACGTCAGCCGAATCATCGGTCTGGGACGTGCTGAGGTCCCGTGCAGCCGGGACAACGGTCACTGCGGCCACGTGGCTGACGCGTCGACGTTGATGATCGCCTGGCCGACGACCGTCGGAACCATCGGCCTCAGATACGGCAGGCCCGCCGACTTGTGACACCCGTAGCAGGCCTGCAGCGTCTCGCGATACGCCGCGGAGAACTTCGCTGAATCCTGCGCCTGAATGGCGGCGGCAATGTCCTTGAACGCGCTCGTGTCGATCCCTTCGAAGATCGGCATCAGGTTCACGTCCTGTCCGTCGGGCCCCTTGCGCACCGGCCGCAGTCGGATCGTCCACAGGATGTGATCGCGTGCCTCGCCGAAGTAGAACTGCGCGAGCGGCCAGTTCTTCTTCTCGGCGGCGAACCACAGATTCGTCATGTGATAGCCGACGTCGGACATCGAGTGCGACTGCGACGGCGCGTTCGCCTTCAACCGCGCGACGTCCATCTTCAACGACGCGAGATCGTCCGACGCGCCGTCTTCGGCCGCGGCCGCTCTCGGGCCAGCAGCCGACGCCGTGTCGTTCCGATGCAGGTAGGTCACTGTCCCCGCGCCAATCACCACGCCGATCACCGCTGGAACGATTGTCCGAACGAACGCATTCGATGCTGGCATAAACTCCTCGCGAACATTATGCGGCTGAGCGCCGACGTATCTGAACTTACGTCGGTCCGTAGCGCGATGCAGGAGCCTTCGGTGAACGGGTTTCGCGATGGTCGACGCCGGGCGGGTTCGGCGTCACGGAGGGTTACACGAACCAGCGGCGCTCGTAAATCAGCATCCCGACGGTCACGAGCGTCGGAATGATCCATGCCCACCGCGGAGAAAGGCGCTCGGCCAGGTTGCGTGGCACCGCGAACGCGATTGCAGCGCTGGCGAGCGCCGACGTCACGATCCAGCCGTACCACAGGATCACTACGCCGAGGCGATCGTTCCGCAGCAGGTGGAACTGGCTGACCTCGGGGTAATACCGGAACAGCGCCAGGTCCCAGTAGAAGGACGCGAAATAGAAAACGCCGAACACGATCGAGAAGATCGTGAGCCTGGCTCCGCTCACGACACCATCCCCCGGATGTCGTTGAGCACGTGCCCGACGATGAAGTTCCACCAGACGAAGAAGGCGAGGAGCCACGTCAGGTAGCGGCGTGCCGCGACGCCCTCGGCGCCCTGCGGCTTCTTCCAGAACAGCCAGTACACCGGCAGCAGTCCCAGCCCGATCGCCGCAAGGTGCTCCTTGATTTCGAACACGCCGTTCGCGGCACTGTTCTGCATGTCCTCGAGCGCCGGCCGCACGTCGATGCGGTACTGCGGATACAGCAGCGCGCCGCCGAGCGTGGTCACGGCGAACAGCACGACGATCGGCGTCGCGTACGCCGTGGCATGGACGCTGCGGAAACGATGGATAAAGTCCCATCGGCCCTTTGCCGCCGGCGCGGTCGAGAGTACGGCGAGCGCCTGGTGCGTGATCGCCCCAAGCAGCGCGACGGCCAGCAGGCCGTGAAGAATAAGGAGAACCACGATCATATTGAGTGACCCGTCTGGGTGACGAAGGACTGGAGCCGCATGATCGTCGTCGAACAGCTCGGCG
>Ga0070681_10007963_pt1 | contig 10371 bp, 10 predicted proteins | sample KBSC83BmetaG_FD_65650 | JGI IMG/M metagenome (GOLD analysis project Ga0070681, IMG submission 65650) | Corn rhizosphere microbial communities from Kellogg Biological Station, Michigan, USA - KBS C8-3B metaG | ecosystem: Host-associated > Plants > Roots > Rhizosphere | place: USA: Michigan...
GGACCGCCTCGGAAAAGGCGACCAGGTTCTGCGCAATCAGGTTCTCTAGCTCAAGCCTACTTCTTCTCTTCCTTGTGCTCCGCCTGCTGGGGCGGGGCGGCGGGCTTGGGCGCGGGCGCCGTGGCCGGATGTGGAGCCTGCGGCGGCGGAGCCGCGGGATGCGGTGCTGCCTGCGGTGGCGGCGCCGGGGCATGGGCCTGCTGCGGCGGTGGCGCCGGAGCGTGCTGCACCGGCGGCGGAGCCTGCACATGCTGGGGCTGCGGCGGCGCGGCCGGCGGCGCATGCGGCGGAGCCGCAGGGGTAGCATGCGGTGCCTCGGCCTGATGCGGCGCCGGCGGTGTCACCTGATGTTCGGCCGGCCGTGGCGGCTGCTGGGCCTGATGCTGCTCGGGAGCGCGCGGTGGTTCAGCCGCCTTCTGCTGAGGCGCAGGCTGGGCGGGAGCGGCATGGGTCTCCGCAGGCTTGGGAGCCTGGGCCTGTGGCGCGCGAGGTGTCTCGGCCTGATGCGGCGCCGGGGGTACCGGCGGATGACCGGTCTCGGCCGGACGCTGGGCCTGCGGCGGCCGCGGCGGCTCGCCGGGCTTGGCAGCCTCACCGGGCTTCGGCGGCTCGGCGCGATTGCCCTGGACGGCCGGCGGTGCGGCCGGCTGGCCGGGCTTGGGCGGCTCAGGACGCGTGGTCTGCTGCGGCGCCTGCGTGCGCTCACCCTGGATCGTGGGCGGCGGCGCGCCGTGACGCGGCTGCAGGGCCGGCGGGTTGGGCTTGGCGCCGGGCGCGGGCGGCTGGGTGTGCGCGGCGATCTTCGGACCGGGCACGTCGCGATGCTGCTCCTGGCGCTGGACCTGCGGCGGCCGGGCGAGTTCCTGCACGCCGTTGAAGCGCGTGTTGGCCTTGGGCGCGTTGCCCTGCGCGGGCGGCGGCGGGGCGGAAACGGCGAGCACGGGCGCCGACGCGAGCTTGTCGGCCGACACCTTGATCGCCGAGCGGCTCACGTGCTGGGAGCTGACGAAGGCCTGGGCCGGCACCACGGTGGTGAAGCGGCGGTTGGCCATGCGCTCGTTCTGCTGGTTGGCCTGGATGGCCTCGTGCCGCTCGGCACGCTGCCAGCGATCGTCCAGCACCGCGCGCTCGACACGCGCGTTGGCGTTGACGCGGTTGTAGTAGTTGCGGTCGTTGGTGTAGGGCGGCACGTAGGCCTCGCGCGGTCCCAGCGGGAACCAGCCCACGGGCTGGCTGCTGGCGTTGCCGAGCGCGATGCTGAGCTCGGCGCCCGCCACGAAGGCGACCAGCGCCGGCGCGTAGACCGCATGCTCGCGGCGCTCCGGCGGCACCCAGTACCAGCGGTTGTTGCGGTTGGCCCAGCGGCCGTAGTGATAGGGCGCGAAGCCCCACGGCTGCTCGTCGACCCAGGTCCAGCCGTAGGGCTGCGAGTAGGCCCACGAGCCGGTGCTGTAGGGCTGCCAGCCGCTCGGCACCGAGTTGGGCGACCACACCTCGCCGTACTCCGGATCGTTCGACCACGCGCCATAGGCCTGCATGTCCTCGTAGCCGACGACGTCGGACGAGATGTACTGCGGGGCGGCGTAGCTGATCTGCTGATCGCGTTGCGCCCAATAGGCCGGCATCGGCGGCGGCGCGGTCTTGATGGTGTGGAGCTGCGGGGTCGCGGCGTCGCCGGTGATCTCGCCCACCTCGCCGGCGCGCACCGCCAGCACCTGGCCGTTCAGGCCGGTGATCTGGGCGGCGCCCGTGCGCACGCCCAGGCGCGTCGGATCCTCGGTCGAGCCGGACTCGACATAGTAGTCGCCCTGGGCCTCGAGCTTCACCGTGCCGCGCGGCGTCACGATCTCGTAGGGCTGGGCGGTGTCCAGGGTATAGGTCTTGATGTCGAGCCGGCCCTGGTCGAGCTGCATGCGGGTGCTGCTGTCGTCGATCTGCAGCATGTCGAGCTGGGTCGACTGGTCCATGCGCACGCGCGTGCCGGCGACCGACAGTTCGCTGCGCGCATTGGGCTCGGTCCACAGCGAGTCGCCGGTGGTCAGCGCATCGTTGGTCTGCGCCGGCGTCCAGTTGGCGTCCTCGGAATCGTGGAAGGAAACGGTGCCCTGCTCGAACGCCAGGCGCGCCACGCGCGCCGGTGGGTCGCCCTGGGTCTGGGCGTAGGCGACGCCGGCGATCCCGATCACGCCGGTGCCGAAGACAGTCGCCATCAACAGAGGGATGCTGCGACGAAAGGAATTGGCCATGTGTGCTCGCTCCTGGAGCGGGGGTTCCGCAAAAGGAGATACGCAGTCTCCGTGCAGTAGTTCCCCGGCTTCTTCCCCTGCTATTATTCGTCTTCACAAACGGAACAGGAGAACGGCATGAGCGTTGCTGACCCCAATCGGACGATCCTGACAGGCGAGAATCCGTTCATCCGCCTCAGTACCAAGGACGGCGATGCCAATTCCACCGACGCCAGTTTCTGGCGCATCCTGTTCTGCCCCGCCGGGCCGGGGCATGTGCTCTATCTCAAGAGCGAGCTGACCGAGGGCCGCTGGCGCATCTACTCCGACAACATCGCCATGGCGCGCTGGCTGCAGAAGACGGTGCAAGGGATGCTGAACCCCGACCTGAAAGACCTCACCATCCCGGTGATCGACGCCGACTTCCGCAAGTCGGGCGACCCGCGCTACTTCTGGACCGAGCATGTCTCGGCGCTCGACTCCGAGATCGCGCTCACCTGGCACGACATCGGCGAGCCGCTGCTGATCCATACCCAGCCCAACGCCCAGCCCAACCCGCGGCCCTACGGCGTGTGCACGGTGCTGGTGCCCGCGCTGGCCGCGCGGCTCACGATCGATGGCGTGCAGGCCAAGGGCCAACCGTGGCAGCGCGAGCGCGAAGGCCAGCCCTTCAGCACCTGCGCGCTGGCCTTCTCCGAAAGCTGGACCGAGCCGCGCTAGGGCAATCGCCCCTACTTCTTCTCTTCGGCCGGCGACTTGGCTTCGCCGGCCTTTTTCTTGTCCGCATCGGTCGGCGGCGCGGCAGGCGCCGGTGCTGCGTGCTGCTGTGCCGGCGGCGCAGCCGGGGTGGCTGCGGGCTTCGGTGCCTCGACGGCCTTCGCCTCGGGTTGGCCGGGCTTGGCCGGCGCCGCGGTTGCCTTGTCGTCCTTCAGCGCCGGCGGTGCCGCGCCGCTCCGCGGGGCAAGCACGGGTGCTTCGCGCGGCGCACGCGGCGCGTTCGGCACGGCCGCCGGAGCCGGTGTGTTCACCGTGATCTTGGGGCCGGGCGCGGCGGCTGCCGGCCGCTCGGTCACACTCGGCTTGCCGAGAGCCGGCATGTCGGTGATGGCGGTCTTGGCCACGGGCAAGGTGGTGGCGGCGCCGGTCTTGACCTGCGCATCCACCTTGGCTTGGGCGTCCGCCTTGGCCTTGGCATCGCCTTGTCCACGCGGATCGGCGGCCTTCTTGGCATCGGCGGGCTTGGCGTCGGCAGGCTTGGACTCGGCAGGCCTTGCAGTCGGCGCGGTGGCGGCTTTCGGCTCGGCCGGCTTGGGCGCCGGGGCAGCAGCAGGCGGCTTCGCCAGCGATGCCGTGGGCGCGGGCGGAGCCGACACGACGGCGACCGGCGCGTTGGCGATTTTTTCCGGCGCCACCTTCAATGCCGCGCGGGCCACTGGCTGTGAGCGCACGAAGGTCTCCGACGGCACGACGGTCACGAAGCGATGGTTGACCATCGCATTTGCCGTGGGGTTCGCGGCCGGTTCGTGCCGCTGCGCGCGCTGCCAGCGATCGTCGAGCGTGTTCTGCTGGACCTGGGCGGAGCGGTTGATGCGATTGTAGTAGTCGCGATCTGCCGTATAGGACGGCACGTAAGTCTCTCGCGGTCCGAGCGGGAACCAGCCCACGGGTGCGTTGCTCTGGTTGCCAAGGGAGATGGAGAGTTCGACGCCGCCGATGAAGGCGACCAGCGCCGGTGCGTAGACCGGTTTGACGTCGCGCTGCGGCGGCACCCAGACCCAGCGGTTGTTGCTGTTGGCCCAGCGGCCATAGTGATACGGCGCGTAGCCCCACGGTTGGTCGTCGATCCACGTCCAGCCCCAAGGCTGCACGTTCGACCAGTGACCGGTGCGATAGGGCTGCCAGTCCGACGGCACGGAGCGCGGAGTCCACACATTGCCATACTGGTTGTCGTGGCTCCAGCTGCCGTAGGCGTTGAGGTCCTCGTAGCCGGTGACGTCCGACGACAGATATTGCGCCGGTGCCTCGTAGCTCACCTGACGATCACGGGCCGCCCAATAGGGTTGAAGGGCGGGGGGCGCGCTGTTCACGGTACGCAGTTGCGGGGTACCGACGTCGCCATAGATCTCGCCCACTTCGCCGGCGCGAACGGCAAGCGTCTGCCCGTTCAGGCTCTGGATCTGTGCGGCGCCCGAGCGCACGCCCAGTCGCGTCGCATCCTCGGTGGAGCCGGCCTGGATGTAGTAGTCGCCTTGCTGTTGCAACGTGATGGTGCCGCGTGGCGTGACGATCTGATAGGGCGTCTTGGTGTCGAGCGTGTAGGTCTTGATGTCGAGGCGGCCCTGGGCGAGCTGAAGGCGGGTCTGGGTGTCGTCGACGGCCAGCAACTCCAGCTCGGTGCTGCCATCGAGGCGGATGCGGGTGCCGGCGAGCGAGACCTCGCTCTCGCCATTGGGCTCCGTCCAGATCGCATCGCCCGACGTCAGCGGCGTGTTGACGACCGCCTTGCTCCAGCCCGCTTCATCCTGGTCGTGAAAAGAGACGCTGCCGTCGGCGAAGGCCAGTCGCCCGACGCGGCTGGGTGGATCACTTTGAGCCTGTGCGGTTCCTGCGACGGCAAGGAGGCCGGCGAGCAGCGCCACGGCGCCGCGAAAGGGGTGGCTCATGCTTGTTTTCCTCTTCAGCCCCGGAGGAGGGCTCAGGCAAACGCAGGCCTGTCGGCTACGTTGCGTCGAGGACCCGATAATTATGCCTTGGGTGCGAATCCGCCGGCTTTGGCGAGCTCGGCGTAGCTCTGGCGGCGGATCTCCTCATCATGGGTCCAGGTGACGACGGCCATCTCGTCGACGCCGACATGGTCCTTCAGCGCCACGATGCGCGCCATCACCTCGGCTCCGGTACCGACGAAGGAATCCTTGCGGAATTGCGCCATGCGCGCCTCTTCGTGCGGTGCCAGGACGGCGGCGGCCGCCTCGTCGGGCGTCACCAGCGGGCCCATCACGCCCTTGTCGCGGTTGATGCGCGACAGCGCGCGCGAGGTGAAGTGGTACTGCGCCTCCTCCATCGTGGGCGCCGCGAGCGCCCAGACGCAGAGCGCGGCGTGCGGCTCGGGATGGCGCGCGCTGGGACGATAGGTGCGCTTGTAGAGGTCGATGGCGCGCTCGCCGCCCGCACCGTCGGAGAAGAACCAGGCATAGCAATAGGGCAGGCCGAACAGGGCCGCGACCTGCGCGCCGTAGTCGGAGCTGCCGAGGATCCACATCTCGGGCGTCGTCTCGCCCTGGGGGAAGGCCTTCACGGCGGCGAAGGGATGGCCGTTGACCAGCGGCGCCCCCTCGACCCAGGCCATCAGGTCGCGCACGTCGGACGGGAAGTGTTCGGGCCGCTCGTTGGCGGCGGGATTGAGGGCGAAGGCGGTGCGGCCGTCGGAGCCGGGGGCGCGGCCCAGCCCCATGTCGATGCGGCCGGGCGCCAGCGCGTCGAGCACGCGGAAGACCTCGGCGACCTTGAACGGCGCATAGTGCGGCAGCATGATTCCCGCGCTGCCGATACGGATGCGCCGGGTGGTGGCCGCGATCGCCGCCATCACGATCTCGGGCGCGGTGCCCACGATCGTCGGATGGTTGTGATGCTCGGACACCCAGAAGCGGTCGTAGCCCAGGCCCTCGCAATACTGTGCGAGCGCCACGGTGTTGCGGATCGACGCGCCGTGCGGGCGGCCGGCGACGGCGACCGATTGGTCGAGAACTGAAAGACGCATGAGGCGTTGACCTTAAAAGAAGGAGACTGCCATGCCCACCTCCAAGGTTGTCGGGATTGACCACATTTCGATCAGGGTCAGCGACTACGACAAGTCCAAGGACTTCTACGGCAAGCTGTTCGAGTTCCTGGGTTTCGAGATCTCGGACGAATATCCGAACACCATCGGCTGGACCAACGGCCGCACGCGATTCTGGATCGCGCCGGCCGAGGGGCGGAAGAAGCAGCGCATCGGCGACGTTGGCCTGCATCACTACGCCTTCGAACTGCGCAACCGCCGCGACGTCGATGCGCTGCAGGGCTTCCTCGAGGGCCGGGGCGTTCGCATCGTCGATCCGGCGGCGGAGTACTACGAGGATTACTACGCCGTGTTCTTCCTCGATCCCGACGGCATCAAGCTCGAGGGCATGAAATACGGCGAGCTCACGGCCCGGAAAAAGAAGGCCAAGACGCTGAAGAAAAAGGGAAAATAGTTCCTTGGAATCTTTCTGAGAACGACTTGCAATTGATGATGGCGATCACATATTAGAAACGTTCTAATCTATTCAGGAGCGTTTCATGCTGACCATCGGTGACAAGTTTCCCTCGTTCGACCTCAAGGCGGTGGTGAGCACCGACCCCGGGACCGCGTTCGAGCAGGTCGATGCCACGACCGACGCCGGCAAGTGGAAGGTCGTGTTCTTCTGGCCGAAGGACTTCACCTTCGTCTGCCCGACCGAGATCGCGGCCTTCGGCCGCCTCAACAAGGACTTCAACGAGCGCGACACGGTCGTCTACGGCGTCTCGACCGACAGCGAGTTCGTCCATCTCGCCTGGCGCCAGAACCATCCCGACCTCAAGGCGCTGCCCTTTGCCATGCTGTCCGACCTCAAGCGCGAGCTGTCGACGGCGCTCGGCATCCTCGACAAGAGCGAGGGCGTCTGCCTGCGCGCGACCTTCATCGTCGATCCCGAGGGCATCATCCGCTTCGTGTCGGTGAACGACCTCTCGGTCGGGCGCAATCCGCAGGAAGTGCTGCGCGTGCTCGACGCCCTGCAGACCGACGAGCTCTGCCCCTGCAACTGGCAGAAGGGCGAAGACGTCCTGAAGGCCGCGTGAGGAGGCGATCATGTCGCTCGATATCCTGAAGGACCGGCTGCCCGAACATGCCCGCGACCTGAAGCTCAACCTCTCGAGCCTCGCGTCCGAGCAGTTGCTGGGCCCGCAGCAGAAGGCCGGCAGCTTCGTCGCTGCCGCGCTCGCGGCCAATCATGCGCCGACCACGCAGGCGATGGTCGGCGCCTTCGGCCGCGAGCTCGCGCCCGAGGCGCTGAACGCGGTGAAGATCGCGGCGTCGCTGATGGCGATGAACAACATCTACTACCGCTTCGTTCATCTGGTCGGCGCGGCCGACTACAAGACCCTGCCGGCCAGGCTGCGCATGACCGCGATGGCCAAGCCCGGCGTCGACAAGGCCGACTTCGAACTGTGGTCGCTCGTCGTCTCGGCGGTGAACGGCTGCGGCATGTGCCTGGAGAGCCACGAGAAGGTGCTGCGCGAGCACGGCCTGTCGGCCGAGCAGGTGCAGGCGGCAATCCGCATCGCCGCGACCGTCCACGCGGTGGCGCGCACGCTGTCGGCCGAGGAGGCGCTTGCGCCGTCGTTGACCGAGCCCGAGGCGCGCGCCGCCTGAACCTGGCGGCACGCGACAAAAGGGGTGGGCGGGGCTTCTCCCGCCCCTCCCGAGTCGACGCCCCCGCCATAAGAGAGTAAGCCTCGGTCACCATCGGCATGGAGTTCCTCCGGCTGCGATGGCTGAGAGAGTCGTGCGCTCCCGCCGCGCTTGCGAAGTGCATGGACTGGCCGGCACGTGCTGCGCCTTTTCGCCGGCCGCGAAAGGACTCTCTCCATGAACATGCCCGTCAACACCAAGCCCTGGATCCAGGGCGCTTTCGTCGGCGCCGTCGCCGCCATGATCGTCGGCTTCTCCTGGGGCGGCTGGGTCACCGGCGGCAGCTCCGACAAGCACGCCGCCTCGGTCGCCCACGATGCCACCGTGACGGCCCTGGCGCCGATCTGCGTCGATCGCTTCCGCGCCCAGAGCGATGCCGCCGCCAAGCTGGCCGAACTTGCCAAGGCCAGCAGCTACGAACGTGGCGGCATCGTCGAGCGCAGCGGCTTTGCCCTGATGCCCGGCGAGAAGACCGTCGATTCGGATGTCGCGCGCGCCTGCGCCGAGATCCTGACGACGCCCAAGGCCTGAGGCGCGCCGGCGTTCGCACCATGACCGACAGGACGGTCGATCTCGACAAGCGCCGGGGGATGGCGGCCCAGAAGGCCACCTCGCTCCGGCGCCTGATGTCGGACGTGGAGGCCAACGAGAAGTCGTTGCGCCTGCGCCAGGAAGCGCTCGAAGCCCAGCTCATCGCCGCCCCGGCGACGACCTGGGACGAGGCGGCCGAAAAGGCGCGCTATCTGCTCGGTCTTTATGCCGCGACCCTGGCCACCGAGGACACGCGCAAGCGCGAGCTGCTGGCCGCCGTTCTCGGCGATTTCGAGCGCCTGTCGCGGCGCTGATCGGGCCGCGAAAGTGCGGCCCTGCAGCGCCTTGTCCGAGGCTGCCGTGCGGGCCAAACTCCATCCTCGCGAAATTCGGAGGATATAGGCCCATGGATACCGTGACCCCCACCAAGCTTGCGCCCGCGCCCGGCACCTACCAGCCCAAGGGACAGCTGATCGGCGGCAAATGGATCGGCAGCGTCTCCGGCCAGCGCATCACCATCGAGAATCCCGGCAGGAAGAGCGCGATCGCCGAAGTGCCGCGCGCCGCCGCCGCCGACGTCGACCTGGCGGTCGCCGCCGCCGAGAAGGCCTTCCCGGCCTGGAAGAACGTCGTGCCGCGCGAGCGCGGCAAGCTGCTGCTCAAGATCGCCGAGGCGCTGGAGGCGCGGGTCGAGGAGATGGCGCGCACCATCGCCATGGAAACCGGCAATGCGCTGCGCACCCAGGCGCGCGGCGAGGCCAGGCTGGCGGCCGACATCTTCCGCTACTTCGGCGGGCTGGCGTCCGAGCTCAAGGGCGAGACCGTGCCGCTGGGCGAGAACGTGCTGTCCTACACGCGCCGCGAGCCGATCGGCATCGTCGGCGCCATCATCCCGTGGAACGCGCCGGTCATGCTGGGCGCGCTCAAGATCGCGCCGGCGCTGTGCGCGGGCAACGTGCTGGTGATGAAGGCGGCCGAGGACGCGCCGCTGGGCGTGCTGATGATGTCCGACATCTGCAACGAGTTCGTGCCGCCGGGCGTGCTGAACGTGATCACCGGCTACGGCGAGGAGTGCGGCGGCGCGCTCGCCAACCATCCGAAGATCCGCAAGCTGTCGTTCACCGGCTCGACCGACGTCGGCAAGATCATCATGCGCGCCGCGGCCGACCGCATCGTGCCGGTGTCGCTCGAGCTGGGCGGCAAGAGCCCGTCGATCGTCTATCCCGACGCCGACGAGGACTGGGCGGTCGACGGCATCGTCAACGCCATGCGCTTCACCCGCCAGAGCCAGAGCTGCACGGCCGGTTCGCGCATGTTCCTGCACGAGGACATCTTCGACAGCTTCCTCGCGAAGCTCGAGAAGAAGGTCACGGCGCTGAAGATCGGCGACCCGCTCGACGAAGCCAGCGACATCGGCTCGATCATCAACAACAAGCAGTACACCAAGGTCTGCAAGTACGTGCAGGACGGGCTCGACCGCTCCGACGCCAAGCTGGTGTTCGGCGGCCTGCCGCCCAAGACCGGTCCGCTGTCGGAAGGCTACTTCACCATGCCGACGGTGTTCGCCGACCGCTCCAACGACTGGCGCCTGGCGCGCGAGGAGATCTTCGGGCCGGTGCTGGTGGCGATCCGCTGGAGCGACGAGGCCGAGGCGATCCGCATGGCCAACGAGAGCCACTACGGCCTGGCGGCCTACGTCTGGACCCACGACATCGGCAAGGGCCTGCGCGCCGCGCACGCCATCGAGTCGGGCTGGGTCCAGGTCAACCAGGGCGGCGGCCAGACGCCGGGCATGTCCTACGGCGGCTTCAAGCAGAGCGGCCTCGGCAAGGAGTTCTCGCTCGAGGGCATGCTCGACAGCTTCACGCAGAAGAAGAGCGTGACGGTCAACCTCGCGGTCTAGAAGTTCGAGTAAAGGTCCCTCGCTAGGGGCGCGTCAGACGCGCCCAACTCGGGATGACACCGTTGGAGGAATTGGCGCAGTGCGCCGATCACAACAAAATTGTCATCCCGAGCGCAGCGAGGGACCTTTCTCCTAGACCGTGATGAGTTGAACTATCCCGTCGTCCCGACCGAAGCCGAGCGCAGCTCGGCGCAGTGGAGGGACCTTGTCTCCACAATTCGCCGCTGCTTGTTGAAACGAGGTCC
>Ga0070681_10007964_pt1 | contig 10371 bp, 19 predicted proteins | sample KBSC83BmetaG_FD_65650 | JGI IMG/M metagenome (GOLD analysis project Ga0070681, IMG submission 65650) | Corn rhizosphere microbial communities from Kellogg Biological Station, Michigan, USA - KBS C8-3B metaG | ecosystem: Host-associated > Plants > Roots > Rhizosphere | place: USA: Michigan...
CATCCCCAGGGCCGCAGGTGGATCGAACCACATCACCAACTTGCGTCCCGCCTGCTTTGATTGCAACAATGACAAGGCAGACCGAGTTCCCAACGAGGATGGTTCGCTGCCGCCCCGGTCGGCACGTAACCGGGTCCGCAAGTCTCAGCGACCTGCGGTGTGCAGCAACTGCCAGAACGGACGACTACTTCGTGCTGATGAATGGTGCCCGCTGTGTCAAACGGGGCCTCAGCCACTAATTCGGCCTCAGTACCTCAAGCGGCGTACATGGGAGTGCGATCATGATCACCACTGGTGCATCGCGTGCTGCCTCGCCACTGACGAGGAGAGGCTAGAAATGGCACTGGCGAGTTTGATGAAGGCAGCACTTGAAACGTCGGCGCTAGAAGAGTCGGCCTAGTGATGGTGGGCGAGCGGTGGCACCAGCAAGTGCCGCTCGCCCACCACCACAGTCAGACTAGCCTCTGTGGTCCAACGGATACGACGGTTGATTCCTATACAACAAATCCGGGTTCGACTCCTGGCAGGGGCACGTACCGATGAGCGCCTGTAGTTCAACGGACAGAATAGGGGTTTTCTACACCCATGATGCGGGTTCGACTCCTGCCAGGCGCACGTGACCAACATCGTGCACGTCATTCCAGTGGACGATCTCATCGACCACGAGAATTCAGACGAGTGTCCATGTAAACCACGCACCGAACCCGTCGAGCGTGATGACGGGTCGTATGGCTGGGTGGTCGTCCACACCAAGTTGCTCCCGTCACCATGAACCTGTACCTGGTCGACGTGGGCTACGCCTGCTACGGCGTGGATGTCATAGATGATCAAGTAATTGACGCACCGCCCATCGCCCGATGGATGATCGGGAAGTCCTGGAGTGGCCAGGTCGTTCCCTGGTTGGCAAAGAAGAAGGCGAAGGTGACGCTCTGTGGGCAAGGTTGAGGATCTCCGCAAGATGCGGGAGGCCCGCTACATGATGCGTCACGGCATGGTCGCGCCAGGGAAGAAGGCCCAGGAGGCTGCGAAGGCGATCACCGGCAGTGATTTGTGTGGCCACAAGGGCGTCGGCGGAAAATCCTGCACCCGTCCGAAGGATCATCCGGAAAAGAACCACCGTTACAAATAGTAACGAGCGAGAGGTTGGCATCGGGGCCAACCTTGCGACGGTGAAAGGGAAAGACCGTCTCTCGCTCGTTACTTGGCAGGAACACCAGCACGCCTCGCAGACGCGAGGTCAGTATGACCCGTTTTGCCGCCGTGGTCCAACGGACACGACGCAGGTTTCCGGAACCTGAGATTCCAGTTCGATTCTGGACGGTGGCACTAGATTCGGCCTCGTGCCGCGATCTGATCGTGAGAAACAGAACGCCTACAACCGTGCCTACTACCAGCGGAAAACCGACGACCGTCTGAAGGGAGGGTCAGGAAATGTCCGAGCGTTACAAGGTGGCTGTCGCCCACTGGGCAGTCAAGCAGCAGTACGACGAGCGGTACCGCTACGGCGGAAGCCGCAACATGGGTCACCTTCGCAAGAAGGACTGTGGTCTTGACCCTGCCACGGTCAAGACGGTGACGTTCGACTCGTACGAGGAAGGCGGCTGCGAGACCTGCGGCTCCTTCACTTACATCGTCGCGGAGTTCACCGCTTCATGTCGGTGTGGGTACGTCAAGGACGGCATGTTCGAGATCGACATGAAGTACAAGGACCTCGGTGAGGTTCTCGCAGAGATCATGGCTGCTGAGCCGTACAACATCACCGAACTCATCCCCTAGACGGTTCCCAGGATCGGCCCAATAGTGGGTCGGTCTTGGGAATCCAAGCCCGTATAGCCCAATTTTGGTAGAGGCGCGTGACTTAGGATCACGAGGTTGCAGGTTCGAGTCCTGTTGCGGGCACCCTGGAGACATGGCTGAGTGGATGAAGGCGCTTCCCTGCTAAGGAAGTGTGGTGGGAAACCATCACCGTGGGTTCGAATCCCACTGTCTCCGCTGTAGGTAGGACCGGCGTGTCTTGCCTCAATTGCGCGCAGCGATAGTTCTAATCTCTCGGCATGCTGTTGAATGACACACGCATCATCGAATACGTGCAGCGCGGCTACATGGACATCCGTCCATTTTCTGAAGAGCGTGTGCAACCAGCGTCGTACGACGTGCTGTTGGGCGAAGGCTTCGCCATCATGAACCTGCACCCATGGCGTAGCGGCAAGCAGCAGATCATCTACCCGTGGGAACCGCAACCTGACCTCTACACCTGGGTCAACAGTGACGAGTTCATCCTGCCGCCAGGCAAATTTTGTCTCGCCACTACAGAAGAATGGGTGTCCATTCCGCCGTTCCTGGCAGCACAGGTCGGTGGCAAGTCCTCACTAGGGCGAATCGGTCTGATCGTCCACGCGACTGCCGGGTTCATCGACCCCGGGTTCGAAGGCAACATCACGTTGGAGTTGGGCAACGTCGGCGAACTACCGATTGCCTTGCGCCCAGGGATGCCTATTGCCCAACTGATCTTTGAGGAACTGGTCGAGCGAGCAGAGAACCCATACGCTGGCAAGTACCAGGGCCAGACAGGTACCACCGAGAGCAAGTACTACTTGAACTTCACGGAGCACGATGAATCCGCTTGAGCCGTTCACCAACCGTCACGGCAAGCATTGTTGGCGGTCCAAGTGTGACTGCGGCTGGACGTCACGCGACCTACCTTTTCCTGACCCTGACGCAGCCCTTCACGCGCTCGCACTACACAAGGTTCTCTGTAAGGACGCCGATGCCACGCGACCCTAACCGCATCCCAAAAATACTGACACTCATCCAAACTGCATGGGAAGAGTTCCCCGACCAACGCCTCGGCCAACTGATCGTAAATGTCGTTGGTAACGCTAGTAAAACTGACCTCTTCTACATCGAAGACGACGTACTCAAGGATGACTTGGAGGAGTGGATCGGTACTTCAAAGAATTGGCGTCCACGCCCTGATGACAACCCGAACAACGACGTGTAGAGTCCCAATTGCCCTGAGTGGGCAGCACGATCACAACCACGGGCGATGGGGTCGGTACAAGGGGAAGGTATCGGCCCCATCACCTACAACGAGAGGAAGAACAGATGTCCATAATCCGCTAACGTCCAGTGGTGTAAGAGCAAGTGTCCCGACCGGTTTGGTCATCACCACCAGTACCCGACCGATGAGGCCCGACAGGGCCAGTACCAGTACCTGCACATTATCCAGGAGCAACCCGAGTCGCCCGATGAGTGGGCTGACTATCTTGCGGACTCCCTGGAGACAGACGCCCGCCACGAACAAGAACTGCGTCAGTGGCGACGTGAGCGTCGACAGCGTGAGGATCGCCTCCGTGCCATGCGCGAGCAACAGGAACGTGCGGCATGAACGAGAAGACTGCACCCCCGTCACTCGAAGAACAGATCATCGCGCTCCGCACAGCGTTGGAGCACGCACGTAGCGAGAACTACTGCCTACGTGCAGCAATTGAACGCGTGTCCAAAGGTGAGTGGGACCAAGCCCTCGCCCTCGGACATCCGTCGCTCGTGCACAAAATCGAGCGTCAGCGGTGGGCCATCAACGCCATTCAATGGCGTGGTTGGGAGCCGGAGTACGTCATTCACGAGCAGAGCACTCCGGAGGATCTCTATGTCTGAGGTACTGACTGACCGTGACTGCGAGCAGTGCGGTCATCCGTTCAACCCACACTCACTGATCGCCACCACCGGTGACCCACGCAACGGTGGCATTATCTTGTGCCCGGTCCCTGGGTGTGAATGCTACTCAACATGGGGCTGCGCGGTGAAGGGCAAGGATAAGAAAGCCCCACCACCAGAACGGATACCCGACCGTTTCGAGATCGCACACCTACGTGAGGTCATCCAGTCGGGCAACCGAAAAGTCCTTCCTCGATGGAAGGCGTGGGAATGATCAAGTGGATTCTCTGTGCTCCAGACCTACCGCCGCCCGGAGTTCCTCCGCATCCTCCATCAAATTCTGACACGCGTCAGTATCTTCTACTTGCTCTGCCGTGTGCTCCAGGAGATCGCTCAACGCATCAGCGATGGCATTCAACTTCTTCTGCATCGCCGCATCGCCACGAGTCTGAGAGTTCTGGAGGATTGCCACCATCAGGAACGTCACGATGGTCGTGGTGGTGTTGATTTCCAACTGATAGGTCGTGCTAGCGAAAGCCATGAGCCCTTCCGTGGACATCTTGACAATGCCCTGGACGAGCCAGCAGACGACGAAGATGACGCACGCCGCAAAGAACGGAGCCTTCGCAACAAAAAGGCTCGCCCGTTCGGCGAACCTGTCGAAGAAGCCAACTTGCTCATCGACTTCACTGGGATGTGTCTCTGACATGTTGCGGGTATCGAGCATGTTCGACTAGCGGTAAAGTGAACAGATGGATACCAGCGACGTGAACGACGTCCGTGGCAAATTCATGGGCGCGATGGTGGGCCCTGGTGAGGACGTTGTTCTCGACACTTCCAAGGCCGTCCTTCTCGATGGCATGGAAGTGTGCCTCGTGGGGCCACCTCGGGACGCCACCAGTGAGCAGGACTTGATGCTGGCAATGCGTTTGGACGGTCGTGTGAATCGGACAGACGACCGTGCCAGCATCATGTTCCTGCTCAATGAGGACGGCGCAGCGGCCATCATCAGTGAACTGCTTGACCTGGCCACACGAATCGGACCAGTGTTCGCCACCAACCTCATGTCTCGCCTGGAGGCTCTCCAGGCTGAGAAATCTAGTGGTGAGTAATATGCGCGTAATGGCCCGTCAGGTTGACCAACTGACAGATCCACGACGCGGCTAGACAAGCCACTGCCACACCCAAGGTCCCGAACCGGGTGGGCTTCGTAGCAAATGACGACAGTAGTGCCGCGATAATGGCAACTGCGGCAAGAATCAGGGCGAGGACATCCATGAGGACGCTCCTTCGTAGGACCGCAGAGTGGGCTCCGCGATGATGGAATTCACGTGTCCGTTGTCATGTCCATGTCCACCGAGACGTTCGGTATACGCCTTGTGCTTCCTGGTCCTGTCTTCCGGATACAAGTATCCCCAATGCAGCAGGTGAACTACCGTCTGTCGGAAAACCTGAACATTTCTGACGAACGTCGGTTCTCGTCCGCAGCCCATTTCCTTGTCGGCGATCTTGGCACCCTCTCGCCAGCGATACAGAACTGGGGCATGAGCACCGAACCAATAACCGTCGACGCGATACTCCGTCTCGGTCCAAAACTCGAACAATGGCAACGAGACTGCTTGGTCACCAAGACGATCAGCCGAACTGATGGCGTGCTCTAGACGCTCGGGATAGTTGATCGTCTCGTCTGCATCCAGGGCGAGAATCCAATCTCCTGGAGACAGGAACTGGGCCATCCATTCCATGTGGGCTTGTCGTGCTTGACCTTCGTGCTGCCAGAACTGCGGTGCCGTTCGGCGCACAACACAGCCGAAGTCCTCGCAGATGTTCGCGGTGTCGTCTGTCGATCCATCATCGGTGACGTAGCACCGACCCGGCATCCGGGCGACGTTCTCCATGGTGCGAATCAGATGCCTGTCTGCTTCGTTGCGACAGATCATGCTGATGGCGAGGGTCATCGCGCCCACTTCCGGAAAGGCGCAGTCACCTGCTGCCATAGTGCCCGACAGAGGCATCGCAGAATGTGCATCTGACCGATCATGGTGTTGGGCGACATGCCTTCGGCTTCAAGCCAGGCAATGCATTCTTCTTCGCTGTCGTGCTGGTAGTCCTCGGTCACAGCCCACCAATCCCATGAGTCATACATGCGTGCTGGAACAAAGCCTTTGCTTCCTTCATCGGGATCGACCCAGGTGGCGATGACCGATGCCACTCGTGAATCATCTTCGAAGTGCCCAGGTAGACGCAGCGCCAGTTGTGTGCACGAGCGTGGTAGGAGCACCATGTCTCTTCGTAAAAATGGTCGGTCGGCAGAAATGCACCTTCGGCATCAGGGGCGACCCGTCGAAATCGAGGACAGGCGGTAAGTTCGTCCCACATGCTGCGTCGCGCGAAGTAGGTCGCGCCGGAGACCGTGGGGACGTCTCGAACATCCCAGTACGTCGACTGGTCTGGGTGTAGCCACGCTCGATGTTGGTCACCAGTGAGCGTCTGGAAAATGCCAGCGTGAGTCAGACGGTTGTTTGAATTGGTGGTGCGTGGTCCGACAACGCCAACATCCCCATGGTCTTCGAAATACTGGACGATGGGATACGTCTGTCCAACCAGAAACTGGACATCACAGTTCAGGGCAGCCACATAGGGTGCCTCACCCAAGGTGACTCCGTGATTGATGGCACGGGCGTAACCCTCGTTGGTGCCGTTGAGCACGAGAGAAGCATTCGTACACATGTCCAAACGCTGGACATCGCCAATGCCACTTTCGAGAATCTCACGCACCTTCGGGTCGGGACTGTTGTTCTCGACCACGCACAACGTAAAAGGAACGTCGACGTTGGCCAGACTCGTCAAGAACTGTTCGGTTTCGCGTGGTGCCTGGTAGGCCACCGCCACGAGGTCCACCAAAGCCTGCACGCTTCCTCCGCAACAATGCCAGTCCGGTGACTCCTGGAGTGACCACCAGGTCCAACAGAATTTCTTGGTACTCAGCCTTGTTGGCATGAACCTGAAGATGACAACCAGAAGACCCGGAGCCACACAGCAGGATCAAATTTCCAAGGTCGTTCGTCCCGCCTTCGCTGCGATAAATAATGTGGTGAACCGAAAAATACTGGCCCTCAAGATTTCGACCACAGAGTCGACATCGCTGATTATCTCGCTGGTAGACGGCGAGGCGAGTGGACTCAGGGATCTCCTCGCCTCGCCGCACGACTAGAACCCGACTGTGGCGAGTGGCTCCTTCTGTGAGCCACTTTCGGCTGCGGCCTCAGGCTGAGCGTCATCCTCACCCTGTGCTGCTGCCTCGGCTGCTTCCACCAGAGCCAGATGCTGCTGCGGAGTGGTCACCCCGGCAATCGAGACGCTCTCGATGGCCATGACGTGCACCTTTTCCAGGTCGCCAGCCTTCGTTTCCTCGAACCGAGCAGAACGGACACGTACCTGAACGTGGAGGTCGAGGTAGGTCCCACGCTGGTACGACTCATCCGCTTCCAGTTTCACGGCAGGGATCGCCACCTGGAACCCGGTGATCTCCTGGCCTTCGAACTCAGCCATTCCTTCTCCTTACTTGACGGTGCGAGTACCGCCGTCGCTGGTCTCCAAGACGTCACCAGGTGTAGGGGCAACGTCCCACTTGATTTCGCACTTGTCTGTGGTGCAGTAAGCCTCTCCAGCGGCCTCTTGAGCACCACTGCCGTTGTACAGCAGTTCAAGATCAAGACGCTGTAGGCCGTTGTACGTGTCGTAGACGTCTTCAGTGATCGACTCGTACGGCAGTTGCTTGTACTGCTTCACCGGCTTGATGGGCAGGAAGGACAGACTCTTCAGTTGTCCTTCGTGCATCCGCAGGATGGTGCCGATGTGGTGAGCCTCGTTGTCGGGGTGGAACGTCAGGGTCATGGACACCTGGTTGTCGGCCCAATACCGCTGAGCCAACACGCCCAGCGCAGCCTTCTCGAAGACGCTGACCTCGGCTTCGGTCCGAACATTTAGACCACGGACCGGGAACTCAACTACGACAGTCGTCTCCTCGGTGCCAATGCAGGGCTCGACCTTGTAGCCAGCCTTCTCGCATGCCAGCGTCAGCGGGTCATCCTTGCCGAGACGCATGCGACGGATGTACGTGCCGTACGTCGGCCAGTGAACTCCTGGAGTCACGCCAGCCACGAGCGACACCGAACCGCTGGGCTTGATGCTCGTCGTCTTGATCGACGTACGGACACCCAGCCATTCTGAGTACAGCGTGTCCCAGTTCTGCACCACGTCATAGCCGTGGTTGAGCCAGTTGCGCAACTCGGTCCAGCCGTGCTGCTCCACGAACTGCGCGAGACCAGAGACGCTCGTACCGATGCGACGGTTGCGCTGCATGACCGCGTTGGTCTCCGGCCAGTGGGTCGCCACGAGGGTCACGGACTTCGCGTAGAGGTACGCAAATTTGAGCGTCCGTTTGAAATCTTCCTCGTCCTCACAGTTGGTCGGGAAGGTCTCGACGAGCGTGCAGCACTCGTAGGATTCGAGTGTCTGCTCACCGCACGGGTTCACACCCTTCGCGCGGTAGTCCTTGTTGTTGATCGGGTCCACCAGGCGTCCGTACTTGCGCGCCAAGTCCATGTAGAGGAACCCAGGCTCACCGTTGGTGACGATGCGCTCGACGTACGGGTCGTAGTTGATACCGACCTCGGCACGGATGCTGTTATTGGACATCCATCCGTATGCCATGCGATGAAAGGAGGGTCCTTCACGGCCTTCGATGACGTTGCCGTCCTCGTCCATCTCGCCGTAGTTCTTGAGGTCCAGGAACTCCTTGTCGTCTGGTTCACCCAGTGCGATCTCTGCACTACGACGAACGTTGCCCGCGACGACACACACGCCGATGTGGTTACAGATGTCAACGATGTCGGTGACGCCTACAGTCTCGCCACCACGACCATTGAACTGCTCACGAAGACGCTCATGCAGGCTGATGAGCGGCCCCGGGCCAGCGGCTGTTCCACCGAAACCCTTGATGGGCTCACCAGCGGGACGGACCTGTGAGTAGTCAAAAACAACAGGTGTCTGTTTTGGCACCAGGTAGGACCGCAGCAACAGACACATGCTCTCGACCCAGCCTTCGCGGGAGTCCGGGACAACAAACGTCTCCGGCTTGCCCACTGGGTTCTGAATCTGAATGCCCTTCTGTGCACCCTCGGTGTCGAAGCCCACGCCCACACCGAGCATGGAGGCTTCCATGAGGAATGCGAACGGCTTCTCTGGACGCAACTTGTTCATGTCGCCGGTCGAGACGAACGCGCAGTTCTGAAGAGCCGCACTGTTGCCACGCTCGTGGACGAATTTCGTGCCCATCATCCAGATGCCGCGACCAGGTGGCAGCCACTTCATGTTGAACATGCGGTCGTACGCCTCTTCGGCGCTGTGTCGACCCTGGTTTTCGTTCCAGGGCAACCGGTTGTCGTGACACCAGTCCTTCTGGATCGAGTACATGCCGTTGATGACACGAGCGCATGTCTCATGCCAGCGTTCCTTCGTCCCGTCGTCTTTCAGACGGCTGTACGAACGCAGGTAGGTGATCTCACCGATGCTGTTGCCACCAGCATCTGGGAAACCCCACTTCACGGGCTTACTGGCGTACGACTCTACGAACTCATCAGGGAGTACGAATGACAGCACAATCCTTCTCCTGTTCCTGGCGTACTGCCAGGTATCGACTGTTGATCACCGCTGTGTGAGGTCGAGTCACCAGCGATGACTGCTGTGATTACGGAGCGATACCGAAGTGATCGAACTCCGCGCTGACCATCTCCGAGATCTCGGCGAAGTCGCCCACAGCACGTCGATAGGTACCTACCAGGTCGAGGACGGCAGGCTCGCTGCAAGCAGCAGACGTGAGACGCTCTAGGGCTTCTTCACTGAGAACAAAGGGCGAGATCTTACTGGACAAGCCCGTCTCCTGTTCCCGAATAAATACCAAAGATCACGGTGCTCGGGAACTACGTTGGGAGGCCCTGCTACACGCATATTGGCTGTCCCACGGCTCCGTCCTGACCGTGTGATGTGGTGACTATTCCTCTCTTCGGACTAGGACGCAAGGGGTCTGGAAGAACTAGTCGTAACCGAACATTTGCAGTCTGTTCACAACCTGTGGATGACCCTGTGGATACCGCGCGAATGTCGATTCATCCACACACCGCAGTGCCGTAGGACCGGTCGAAACAGGGTTGAGCGTAGCGGTCCGGCGAAGCCGGACAACCCTGTTTCGCACCGGGACCGGAGGCACTGCCAGCCACCTTTCTCTTACTTACCAACATGTTTGACCTGCCTTACCTCCAGGAGCACTGCCCAGGTTCCTGGAGGAAGGGCGGTGGCGTTGGGTGGTTACGTTGCGGTCCGTTGTGGGTAGGCCAGGGGGTTCGGTCCGTAGGTGGGTCTTCTCCCATGTGCCACCGATGCTCAAGATCAACATCGGGTCATCCTCCATTGGTGTTGCACCCAGCCCACGGGCATGCGGGCAGTCCCCCTGCAACGGGTGTTTAGCCCAGAGTGAGTAGGCCCGGAATTATTTGACGGCTGTTCCGTGAGCCGGTGTGAAGTTATTTCTGGGTCGACTTTTTCTTCGACTCAGCGTCACGAATCTCTTCGAAGTGCTCTATGCAGAGAGCGTTGCCGCGATAGATGGTCACAGCCCAGCGTGAGTTCCACGCTGCATGCTGACGGCTGTCA
>Ga0070681_10007965_pt1 | contig 10370 bp, 7 predicted proteins | sample KBSC83BmetaG_FD_65650 | JGI IMG/M metagenome (GOLD analysis project Ga0070681, IMG submission 65650) | Corn rhizosphere microbial communities from Kellogg Biological Station, Michigan, USA - KBS C8-3B metaG | ecosystem: Host-associated > Plants > Roots > Rhizosphere | place: USA: Michigan...
TCCGATCGACGACGATTACCGGCAGCGGTATATCCTGAAGCCGCAGTTGAAGACCGAGCTGTTTTTCAACCGCATCGAAGAGCGAAACGCTATCGCTCCCGGCATCCGCAACCTGGCTGCGCGTATTCCATGTCAGCGTAAAATCCCAGGAACCTTTGAGTCCGGTGAGATCGGCCATAGAGTAATGACCGAAGTACTCCTTTGCCATACCAGGTAATGCGCGGGAGAACCCTTCCATCGTGATGCCATGGCAGGAGATCGTCTGCGCCCGAACTGTGCCGGGCTCCGCGGGGCGGCTCTGCGGTTGACATTGACCGGCGCCGGCGCCGCTCTCCACCGTGGCTTTCAGGCGCGGCGCACGCGTCCCCGCCGTCAGTACATAAGCCGGGAGCGGACGCCTGTCTTCGTGGACCGCAAGTTCCATGCGATCCGCCAGGAGCCTGCGCAGCATGATTTTCGCAGTATCGGCCTGCGTGGACTCGGGCGCTTTCGCCAGCACGTCAAACCGGATGTCATCCAACCAGGCGGGACCGCCCGGAACGCGGTTATTGTCATCAAGGGTCCAGGCGGTGCGGATCAGATCCGCCATGGTCGCCTGATGCAGTTCATAGCGATTTCCTGCGGGATAGTAGCCACCCCGCAGCGTTGTGGACTCAGGGCCCATCATCGCGATTCCGGACAAAGCCGGTCAGTATGCTGATCCTGGACGGCGTGGAGCGGCCGACGGAAAATCTAAACGATCCGGAACAGCTTCCGGAAGCCCATATCCATGTGCATTTGCTGATGGCAGTGGAAGAGCGCCAGGCCGGGATCGCGCGGCGTCACATCCACAGCCACGGTTTGAAAGCCCCTTACAACCACGACGTCTTTGCGGATCCCTGAGGTCGGCTGACCGTCGATCCCGGTCAGTTCGAACGTGTGCCGATGCAGGTGCAGCGGATGGTCGTCGCCGGTCTTATTGGAGAAGACGAGACGATACCGCCCGCCTCTCCGCAGTGCCTGCGGCTCATCGCGGGAATCGAAACTCCGGCCATTGATGAGCCATCGTTCCTGGCCGTCCGCTACGACGCGGTCGATTGAGAGCGGAATCGTTTCATCCGGCCGCGCGGTCGCGCGTTCGTGACCGAACAGGCGATAGTCCCAGCGCGGGCTCGTGGGTTTCACATACGCCGCCACGCCGCTTTTTCCGGCATACTCCACCACAACGCCCAGACCAGTTCCGCGGACATCGGCATCCGGCGAACCGAGAATCCAGACGCCCGGATTTTTCATTTCGACGACGGCATCCACGCGTTCCGCTGCGCCTAGTTCCAGCACGCCGACTCGCCGGGGATTCGGGACTGGATTCCCATCGAGCGCCGTCACCAGGAATTCGTGCCCCGGCAGATACAGTTGAATATTTTCTGTCGCGCTCGCATTCAGAAGATGGAAGAGCACGCGCTGTCCTTCGCGCACCCGGATTGGCTCGCCGTGGCCCAGGGCTTTTCCGTTGATGGAGCGGATTCCGTATTCGATTTCCGCGAAGGGCGGTCCCCAATCGGTCTCTCCGGGAATTTCCTCGTCGGCGGGCGCTGCGTCGTCATCATCGGCGTCCACAAATCGCGGCTCCCATTCATGCGTCGCAAGAAATACCTCCTGGTCATACCGGCCCGGATTGCGTTTCGGCTCGACGTAAACGAACGCAAATTGTCCGCTGTAAACGCCAAGCGACAGATCGTCCATTGCCATGAGGTGTGAGTGAACGTAGCGGGAGCCCGCGAGTTGAGGCGCCAGGCGGTAGCGCAGGTGTCCATTGGCGGGAACCGCGAGGCTCCCCTCTTCTTCGGTTCCATCGAGCGCCGCGGATACGTTGAATCCGTGCCAGTGAACATATTCCGTCCGCGGGGTGTGATTCAGGATATCCACCGTGACAGGAACACCCTCGCGCATGCGGATCAGAGGACCGGGCGCGTTGCCGTTGTATGCCGTGGTCTGAACGAAGCGGTTCTTCGCGACTTCGATGTTTGCCCGGGCGATGTTCAGTATGACGTCGGCGCGTTCATCGCCATGCAGGAAGTCCGCGCCCGCCACACCGGCAAGAAACCCGCGGCGTGTGAGCTGCTCCGGACGGCTAATTCTGATTTGCTCCGTCGGGCAGCGTCCGCGTGTAGAGTTCCTTGCCGTCGGTTCCGACGAATTTGATCTGGAGGCGATTGGCATCGGCTTCCAGTACTGTAAACCCATTCAGCTTTTCTTTGAAGATCGTGCGGTCGTAGGGATTGAAGTCGTAAAGCCCCGCGCCCGCGCCGCCGCTGATGAAGAAATGAACGCCGTCCTCCGGCTTCTCTTCCTGGAGGTTGTGATCGTGCCCGTTGAGATAAACATCCACGCGCCGCTTCTTAAGAATCGGAAGCAGCCGTTCGATGAGCACCTTGTTATCGAGGCGGGTCGCCGAATAAATATGGAAGTGTCCGTAGACGACTTTCCAGCGCGCTGTGGATTTGGCCAGTTCCGAATCCAGCCATTCCAGTTCGGCCTCATTGACTTCGACCGTGTCGAACGCGAAGAACTGAACCGGCCCCGCGGTGAATGTGTAATAAGGCGCGGGCAGATGCCAGCTTTTACTCTTCTCCGAGTAAAGGATCTCCGCCGCGGGACTATCCGATGAGCCCCAGTCATGATTGCCGAGCGTAGCGTAGAAGGGAATATTCATCGGGCTGTAGAGTTGTTCCCACTGCGTCTGCCAGCGCTTGTTGGTGGTATCGACCATGCCAGTCGAGTAGAAGTTGTCGCCCAGCGTGATGCCGAAATCAAAGGGATGCGACTGGTTGTATGCAACCATTGCTTTCGCCGTGGATGTTTGAGCCGCTGTTCCCGTGCCGTAGTCGCCGAAGGCCAGCACCCGAATCGGCTGACCGGCAGGCTTCACGGAGAAGACCGGAGGTGGAATTCGCAGAAATCCGGGAAGCGAGATGCCGTTCACGAGGCTGTACCATCGCTCCTCGGCTTCCCCCAGTTGCTTCTTCGCATCCGCATCTCCGCTCTTCATGGCGGCAGAGAGGCGAGTCGTCAGCAACTTGCTCATGGCGGCCATGCGGACCTGCCGGAGGGTCTCGAGAGCTTTGATGGAGACGTCCGCGTCGGGATCGGCGGTAATGTGTTCTTCCACGATCCTTTGGGCTTCCGGATGAGATGCCCAATAGCTCTTCAGCCCCGTCAGAATGCCGCTTCGGAGCTTAGCCGATGGCTCTTTTTCCAGCCGATCGAGGAGAAAGGGCGCCGCTTCGGATTTCCTGCATAGATCGCCCACGATGGCAATGCTCAGATTCTCATCGGTCATTTTCGTGAGGGCCGCCTGCCGCGTCTCTGTTGCGGTCAGCAGATTCTTCGCCTGATCGCGATAGTCAGAAGGGACGCGTTTCAGAATTTCTTCGGACAGAGGCTTCGCCAGCCCTTCATTCCTGGTTGCCTGGGCGGACAGGATTGCGGGACAAAGGCACAGCAGTAGCGCCGGAATGATTTTGCGCATGTTCCCCAGAATTATACAGCCCGAAAAATAACATCACGACAAAATTCGGTTGCAAACGTGTGTCTGTCCCGCCGTCGTCACCGACAGATTGCGCCGTTGTGGCGTGATCCGGGGGCATTGAATCGCTTTTTCCGGCTCTGCTTTGTTTTCCGGCTTTTTGCGAATGCGGTTCAGCGAGATTGCGCTGAGGTTAGACGAGGGGCTTGCCGCGCGTTTTCCGAGCGGCATTTTCTCTGGAGTTGGAATTCTGGTGGGCCCTGCAGGACTTGAACCTGCAACCAACGGATTATGAGTCCGCTGCTCTAACCATTGAGCTAAGGGCCCGTGCATACAGGTTAGCGTAGGGGACTCGTGTGAGATCATCGCGAAATGATTCTGACGATGATTCGCACGACGCTCGCGCTGCTGGCTCTGCTTTCGTGCGCCGGTTTTACCGGCTTCGTCGATCGGGACCATGACGGGCTCAGCGATGATTTCGAGCAGGGCCTTCTTCATCAATTCGCGCCCGTGTTCCACGTCAGCGCGGGCGATTGCGCCGGAATGCCCGCGGAGTTTGTGCCGGATTCCGTGCGGCCGCTGGTGGCCGCGGCGAACGGGACCATCTACGGACAGGTTTTCCGCAGCGGTCCTTACATCGAGATTCACTACTACCATCTCTGGGCGAGAGATTGCGGCAGTCTCGGGCATGCGCTCGACGCCGAGCATGTTTCGGGGCTCCTCTCCGGTGAAGAAACTCCACGCGCTCTTTACTGGTTCGCGGCCGCGCATCAGGCGACCGTCTGCGAACTGAACAGCGCTTCCTCAGCCGCCGCACTGCATGCCGAAGAGCACGGCCCCGAAGTTTGGGTCTCCGAAGGAAAGCACGCTTCCTTTCTCACGTCTAACCTTTGCGGACGGGGATGCGGCGCGGATTCCTGCAAGCTGACAAAACGGCTCGAACCTGCGCGCATCATCAACATCGGCGAACCCGGCGCGCCGATCAATGGCGCGGTCTGGGTCAATTCCCCGGCATGGCCAATGGCTTCGAAAATGATCACTGATTTCGATGCGTCGAAACTGGCGGCCCTGAATGCGTCGGGCGGGGAACTGATCCTGTTCCGGCCGTCGCCTCCGACGCAGGCCGTGATTTTCGGCGCCGGCGCCGGACCGCGTTATACCGCAGGCGCCCTTGACACCGCAGGCAACCACACCGACAGTGCTCTCGATACGGCCGAGCAGCGCACGCGGAAATCGCTCGACGCATCGCGCCGCTCGGTCATTCATTTCCTGAGCGGCGGGAAAAAGAAAAGCACATCAAGATAATCAGGGGCGCTTGCGGAAAGGCCGCTTCGGCGGACGCCCGCCGGGGCCTTCCGGCCCGCCCGGACCTTTGCCACGCGGCGGCCGCGGCGAAAAGTCACGGCTGGGCGGACGATCGCCGAAATCCTTACGAGGAGGACGACTTCCGAACTCTTTCCGTGGAGGTCGGTCGCCGAAATCGCGCTTTGGTGGACGATCTCCGAAATCCTTTCGGGGCGGACGATCGCCGAAGGTTTTCCGTGGGGGGCGGTCGCCGAAATCGCGCTTCGGTGGACGGTCCCCGAAATCCTTCCGGGGCGGACGATCGCCGAAGGTTTTCCGCGGTGGCCGGTCCCCGAAATCCCGCTTCGGTGGACGATCGCCGAAATCCTTTCGGGGCGGACGGTCGCCGAAGGTTTTCCGTGGCGGCCGGTCCCCGAAATCGCGTTTCGGTGGACGATCGCCGAAATCCTTCCGTGGCGGCCGGTCCCCGAAATCGCGTTTCGGTGGACGATCGCCGAAATCCTTCCGAGGCGGACGGTCACTGAAATCGCGCTTCGGCGGACGATCGCCGAAATCCCGTCGCGGCGGCCGCTCTGAAAAATCACGCTGCGGGGGCCGTTCGCGAACTGGCTGCGGAGCGGGTGGCGCAGATTCGGATTCCACTTCCACCTCCGCTTCAGGCTCCGGTTTCCGCACCACCGGCGGCTTCAGGGCACGCGGGCGCTCCTCAAACTCACGGGACGGCGCCGTTCGCCGAGGCACCGGCCGTTCTGCTTTCTGCTGCGCCTCCGCCTCTGCCTTTGCGGCCGAAGCTCGCAGCACCTCATCCACTACCAGCGCGACAGCCCGCATTTCCCGCACATCATGCACGCGCACGATGTAAGCGCCATTGAGGATCGCGGCGGCAACGGCGCCGGCTGTTGCGTACAGCGTCTCGTCATCCGTCGCTTGCGCGAGGAACGATTTGCGGGAAGGTCCCACTACTACCGGACATTCGAGCGGCGCCAGTTGTCCAAGGTGCGCAAGTATCTCCGAGTTCTGCTCCCGGCGTTTGCCGAAACCGAGACCGGGATCGACAGCGATCCGGTTGCGCTCCACGCCCGCGCGCCGCGCCCGATTGACCGTCGCTTCCAGATCCCGCGCCACGCTCGACATAATGTCCGGCAGCGGCGGCAGCTTCGCCCAGGTCTCCGGCGTCCCGCGCATGTGATTGAGGATCAGGCCGGCATTCGCATTGGCCACGGTCTTCGCCAGATCGGGGTCGAACGTCAATCCGCTCGGGTCATTGATAATTTCTACGCCGTATTCGAAGGCGCGTTCAGCGGTTTCGGATTTATACGTATCGAGCGAAATGGGAATCGTGAGCTTGTCGCGCAGCCGTTTCAGCACCGGGACAAGGCGGCGCCACTCTTCTTCGGCCGAGATACGCTGCGAGCCGGGCTTCGTCGATTCGGCGCCGATGTCAATAATGTCCGCGCCCTGCTCTTCGAGTTCCAGAGCGCGCGCGTAAGCAGCCTCGGGATCGGAGTAGCGGCCGCCGTCCGAGAAGGAGTCCGGCGTTACGTTGAGGACGCCCATAATGGCGGTCTTGTCGCCCAACTGCAACTCGACCGAGCGTAATTTCCAGAATTGGATCCTGCGATTCATGAATTTTCCATGGAAACTCCAGTGTCCCACGCATGGTCTAATGTGGGCATGCTCGAGGTTGTAATGGCGGCGGCGATGCTGGCTCAGACGGGACTGGCCCAGACGGCCGACCTCCCCCGCGGCCGCGTGATCGATCGCGTCCAGTGCGCCGATGATCCCTCGCAGAGCTACGCTCTCTACGTGCCTTCCGCATATACAGCTGACCGTGAATGGCCGGTCATTTTCGCCTTCGATCCCGGCGGGCGCGGGCTGAATCCGGTGGAACACTACCAGGCGGCCGCGGAGAAATACGGCTACATCGTCGCGGGTTCGAACAATTCGCGCAACGGCGACTGGAAAGTTTCCATGGCGGCCGTTTCGGCGATCACCCGCGATGTCTCGGCGCGCTTCAACGTTTCAGCCAAACGGGAATATGTGGCGGGAATGTCCGGCGGTGCGCGGGTCGCGATGGGCATCGCCCTGTCCTCGCCTCAGGTGGCGGGTGTGTTCGCTTCGAGCGCCGGCTATCCGGATGGGCATTCGCGGAGTGAGCTTTCGTTTCCCGTATTTGAGACCGCGGGCACTGAGGATTTCAATCGTCTCGAAATGCGCGAAATGGATCGCGCCCTGAAATCGCCGCATCGGCTTGCGATTTTCGAAGGCGGCCATGTGTGGCTTCCATCCGCGGTCGCTATGCAGGCAGTGGAGTGGATGGAGATTCAGGCCATGAAATCCGGACGCAAGCCAAAGGATCAGGCGGAGATCGATGCGATTTTCGCATCGCGCGTGGCCGCGGCTGATACGAGCCGCGAGGATGCCGCGTCGCTCGCGGCAGCCAGCGGAATCGCGGAAGATTTCGCGGGGCTCGAAGACGTGTCGCCCTTTGCCGCACGCGCCGCGCAGTTGCACACTTCCCGCGCGGTTCGCGATGAACTGAAACAGGAAGCGGATCTGGACATCCAGGAAGAGCAGTGGGGGCAGGTGGTGCGCGGCGAGGAAACGTTGCTGGGCGATCCTGCGCAGCGTGAAACTGCATTGAAACAATTGCGCGGCCGATGGAAGAAATTGTCGGAGATGGCAAACCTCACCGACGACACTGCGGAACGACGCATGGCGCGCCGTGTGCTCGGCGGCCTTTCCATGGGAGTCACCGTGCAGGATCCCGATTATCTCGCGATCATTCGCGAGTATCGTCCCGCACGCCCAACCGGCGGCGCTGCGCGTTAGCGGCCCGCATCTTGCTGAGGTCTCTTTGTGGCTGATGAAGCCTTTTCCAAACGACTCCTCCCATGGCTCGTGGCCGTGGCGTTCTTCATGGAGTCGCTCGACACCACGATTCTGAACACGGCGGTTCCCGCCATCGCATCCGCGCTGCATGTGGCGCCCCTCAGCATGAAGGCGGTGCTTTCGAGTTACACCCTCAGCCTGGCGGTTTTTATTCCGATCAGCGGATGGGTAGCCGACCGGTTCGGTACGCGCCTTGTCTTCGCATCCGCCATTGGGATCTTTACGCTGGGTTCATTTCTGTGCGGAATCTCGAATGATATCCATGTTCTGGTTGCGTGCCGCGTACTGCAGGGATGTGGCGGAGCCATGATGGTGCCGGTCGGGCGCCTCACGATCGTAAGGACATTCGCGAAATCCGAGCTCGTGTGGGCGATGTCGGCGGTCGGAATTCCGGGACTGATCGGACCGATGCTGGGGCCGGTCGCGGGCGGCTTCATCGTCGGGTATTTTCACTGGCGCCTGATTTTTTTCGTGAATATTCCGATTGGACTGCTGGGTCTGTGGATGGTGCGGCGCCACCTGCCGGATTATCGGGAGAAGTGGAATCCGCTGGACATGGTGGGGCTTATCCTGTTCGGCGCCGGTATCGCGCTGCTTTCATATGTGCTCGAAGTTTTCGGCGAGCATACGCTCGGCGCGAGCGAGATTGTGGGGATGCTCGTCATTGCGATCGCGTTGCTGACGGCCTACTGGCTGCACTCCACGAGGACGGAGTATCCGCTGCTCGCCATGTGGCTGTTCCGCATTCGCACGTTCCGCTCTTCTGTCAACGGAAATTTCTTCACGCGCCTGAGCGTGGGCGGCATTCCGTTTATTCTGCCGCTTCTTTACCAGGTGGGGCTGGGCTATTCACCGATGCAATCAGGCTTGCTGATGACCCCCCAGGCCATCGCGTCGATCGGCATGAAATTCACGATGGGATCGATTCTGGCGCGCTTCGGTTACCGGAAGGTTCTCATCTGGAACACGCTCCTGCTCGGGCTGCTGATTCAGTCATTCGCGATCGTCGGCTCGCGGACGCCGATCTGGTTGATTGTGCTGCAATCGCTTCTGTTCGGATTTTTCAGTTCGCTGCAGTACACGAGCGTGAATACGCTGGTCTACGCCGATATTTCACCAGAGCGGACGAGCGCCGCGGCGACCATTGCGAGCACCGTGCAGCAGATGTCGCTCAGTTTCGGCGTGGCGCTGGCTTCACTGGCGACGGCGTTCTTCATTCCGAACCGCTTCGCTTCCTCGCCGGGCCAGATGATCAATGGCACTCACAAGGCGTTTCTGGTGCTCGGCGCCATCACGCTGATTTCGACTGTCGTCTTTCTGGAGCTGAAAAACTCAGACGGCGCGAATGCAAGCCAGCATGAGGATCTGGTGCACGCCGATTGAGTTTGTGATCTAAGACAACTTAACCCGGCGCCAAGTGCGGCCCACCTGAATCAGGAGTTCCCTCTCCGGTACGGGAATGACAAGATCCGTCACGCGGACACCATTAATTTCAATCGAGCCAGCCTTGCGTTTGCGGCTGGCATCGCTTACGGAGTCGGCGAGACCCACGCGCGCGATCAGTTTTTCCACGTGCAGGCCGTTAGGCCCGCGGACGCCCTCCGGAAGCGGGACGGTCGGAATGTCGGCCGGAATTTCCTTCCGCTGCACGACGCGATTGAATTCTTCTGCCGCGTGGGCAGCGAGCGCGGCGGAGTGGAAGTCCGCTGTGATGAGCCGCGCGAGTTCCAGCTTGACCGACATCGGGTGCAGTTCGCCCTTCGCAATCCGTTCCTGCGTGGCGGCGATCTCGCTCATCGTCGTGTCGGTCAGCAGTTCGTAGTAGCGGAACATCAGACTGTCGCTGATCGACATGATCTTGCGGAACATGACGTCCGCGGGCTCGGTGATGCCCACGTAGTTGCCGAGCGACTTCGACATTTTCTTTTCGCCGTCGAGCCCTTCGAGGAGCGGTGTGGTGGCGACGATCTGCTGCGGCTGATTGTAATCTTTCTGGAGCGCGCGGCCGACGAGGAGATTGAACTTCTGGTCCGTCCCGCCCATCTCGACATCGCACTGGAGCGCGACCGAATCGTAGCCCTGCGCAAGCGGGTAGAGCAGCTCGTGCATCGAAATGGCGACGCCCTCGGCATACCGTTTCGCGAAATCGTCGCGTTCGAGCAACCGCGCAACCGTGTAGCGCGAGCACAGCCGCACCATATCTTCGTAATGCATGGCTCCGAGCCATTCGGAATTGAAACGGACTTCGGTCTTATCCGGATCGAGAATTCTAAAGACCTGGGCTTTATACGTCTCCGTGTTGGCCAGAATTTCTTCGCGTGTCAGCGGCGGGCGGGTCGCGTTGCGGCCGGTCGGATCGCCGATCATCGCCGTGGAATCGCCGATCAGAAAGATGACGCGGTGTCCCAGATCCTGAAAGTGCTTAAGCTTGCGGATGAGGACGGCGTGGCCGAGATGCAGATCGGGCGCGGTGGGATCGAAGCCGGCTTTCACGCGCAACGGACGGCCTTCGCGGGCGCGCTGGATGATGCGCTCGCGAAGGTCCGATTCGCGGATCAGCTCGGCAAGACCCTTGCCGATGTAAGTGAGTTGTTCTTCGACGGTGGCAGGCACGAAAATCTCATTGTAGCGGCGGCGCTACCGTGAGGCCCGCGCTTTACTGTCCCAC